>Ga0209023_10007469_pt1 | contig 11193 bp, 7 predicted proteins | sample LakOneMetagenome_FD_187468 | JGI IMG/M metagenome (GOLD analysis project Ga0209023, IMG submission 187468) | Freshwater and sediment microbial communities from Lake Erie, Canada (SPAdes) (version 2) | ecosystem: Environmental > Aquatic > Freshwater > Lentic | place: Lake Erie, Canada | collected...
ACGGGCTCAAGATCGGCACCATCGCCGACCTGATCGCCTATCGCCGCCGCACCGAACGCTATGTCGAGCGGGTCATGGACCAGCCGTTCGAGAGCGTCCACGGCGGACCGTTCCGCCTGATGCTGTATCGCGACACCATCGAGGGCGGCGAGCATGTCGCCCTGGTCCACGGCCGCATCGAGCCCGGCAAGCCGACCCTGGTGCGCATGCACCAGGTCGATTTCGCCGCCGACCTGCTGGGCCACCGCGAGGACCGCCAGAACTACATCCCCGCCGCCCTGAAGGAGATCACCAAGGGGGCCGAACCCGGCGTGGTCGTCTTCCTGCGCGACCCGTCGGTGCAGAACCTGGCCGAGCGTCTGGCCAATGACGACAAGCCCGTATCCAGCGATCACACCATCAAGGCCTATGGGCTGGGCGCCCAGATCCTGCTCGACCTCGGCGTTCGCGACATGATCGTCCTGAGCTCCACCCGCCCGGAACCGACCGCGCTGGAAGGCTATGGGCTCCGCATCGTCGACTGGCGGACCCTGACCCCACAGCGACCACGCTAGCGCCCTTCAGGCCTCCTTCGCGGGCTGGTGACGCATCCGCAGAACGGGACCCGGACACGCCCCGTCCCGCCGGGGCCACCGTCGGCGCCCCGAAGAAAAAGCCCCGAAACCGTGAGGTTTCGGGGCGAGGTCTTCAGGAGAAGAGGCAGGCGGTCTAGAAGTTGGCGCGCAGGGACACGCCGACGTAGCGTTCGGCGTCCTTGGCCGGGAAGTAGGCGATGTTGCCGGGGTTAGCGGCGTTGGTCAGGATCGACTCGCGCTGCATGCCGTTGACGAAATTCTGATCGAACAGGTTGCGCACGAAGAAGGTCGCCAGATAGCGATCGTCTTTGGTGCTGGCGCCGAAGGTCAGATTGACGACGCCGTAGCCGTCCTGGACCAGACCCGGATCCTGTTCCAGCGAGAAGGTGACGCCGCTCTGCTGGGTCGCGGCGACCTGGACGAAACCGTTCAGATCGGTGCCGGGGATGGCGTCTTCGTAGCGAACCGACAGGTTGCCGCGCCATTTCGGAGCATTGGGCAGACGGCCGTCCTGAACGTTCTGGGTGGTCCCACTGCCGTATTTGAAGCAGGTGTTGACCGGTTCGGCTGCGCCCGTCGCCAGGGTGATGGCGCCGGCCTGGGCCGTCAGGGCGCAGGACAGATGGGTCGCGTCGAACGTCGCGTCGGCATAGGTGACGCCGCCGCTCAGGGTGATCTTGTCGGTCAGGGCGAACTGGAACTCGACCTCGGCGCCCTTGGACACCGACGAGCCCGCGTTGGTCGGGATCGAGACGTTCGGGGCGATGGTCGATTGGACCTGCAGGTTCTGGTAGTCGGCGTAGAACAGGGCGGTGTTGACGCTCAGACGCCCGTCGAGGGCCTGACCCTTGTAGCCCAGCTCCCAGGCCTCGACCGTTTCCGGCAGGACGGCGGTCTGGGTGGCGAAGTCGGCGGTCAGTTCGACGTCATAGCCGCGTCCCTTGTAGCCGCGCGACCAGGTCAGATAGGTCTGGGCCCGGCGGCTGAACTGGTACTGCAGACCCAGCTTGCCGGACAGGTCGTTGTCCGTGACCTCGCCGCTGCCCGACGAGGCCGCGAACAGCAGGCGGTCGCCGGCATAGGGCGCCGTCGCAAGACGCTGGCCGGAATAGCTGACCGTCTCACGCTGCAGGCGGGCGCCGATGATGGCCGACAGCCTGTCCGTCAGATGCCACTCGGCCTGACCAAAGGCGGCGACGTTCTCGGTCTGGGTATTGGCCGTATGGGCGGCCGAGGAGAAGAAATAGGTCGGGCAGGCGTCGCCGAAATTGGCCGGGTTGGTCACGCAGCCGCCGACCCTGCGGCGGAAGTCGCGGTCGAGGTCCAGGTTGAAGTAGAACAGACCCACCGTGTATTCCAGCGGCTGTCCCGCCGGCGAGGTCAGGCGCAGTTCCTGGGTGAACTGGCTGATGTCCAGCCCGCCGCCGTTGACGCCGAAATAACCGTTGCCGAACGGGACGTAGACCGGGACGGCCGACTTGAAGCCGTCGACCTCGACATTGTTCTCGAGGTTCCAGGTCCGGTAGGCGGTGACCGAGGTCACCGTATAGTCGCCGAGCGACAGATTGCCCTCGACCGAGACGCCCGACGACCGGGTGTTGGCGAAAGTCGTGCCGTCGGTCTCCACGTCGCGATTGGTCGGCGAGGCCACGATCGGCGAACGGATAGCGGCCAGGACGGTGTTGGTGGTCTGGTAGGGCACCAGTTGGCAGCAGCTGCTGTCGCTCTCGCGATAGTCGGCCGAGAACAGCAGGTTCAGGGTCTCGGTCGGCTGCCATTCCAGCTTGCCGCGCAGGCCGTAGACCTCGCTGCCGTAGACGGTGTCGCCCGTGCCGTAGTCGTGCACATAGCCGTCGTCATGGGTGTAGAAGCCCGTCAGCCGGCCCTTCAGGGTGTCGGTCAGCGGTCCGGCGACCGTCCCCTTGAAGCGATATTCGCCGTGCTCGGCGGCCGAGACCTCGGCAGCGCCGGAGAGATAGTCGGTCGGGCGCTGGGTCACGACGTTGACGACGCCGGCGGTGGCGTTCTTGCCGAAGAGGGTGCCTTGCGGACCGCGCAGGACCTCGACGCGTTCGACGTCGATCAGCTCCTGGAAGCCCTGCCCCTGACGCGACATGACCACGCCGTCGACGACGAAGGACACGGCCGATTCCAGACCGGTGTTGAACAGGGCCGTGCCGACGCCGCGGATGCGGACGTTGTTGTTCAGATCGCTGGTGGACTGGGTGTAGGTCAGGGACGGAACGAGGTTGGCCAGGCCGCTGGTCCCCGTCGTCTGGGAGTTGCTCAGGGTCTCGGCGCTGAGGGCCGTGACGGCCAGCGGCACGTCCTGCAGACGCTGGCTGCGCTTCTGGGCGGTGACGACGATGTCCTCGACCTGGGCGGCCTGCTCGTCCTGAGCGGCCGGCTGGGCGTCCTGGGCGAAGGCCGGCGCGGCGGCGACCGACAGGACCAGGACAGCGGCGCCGGCCATGAGATTGCGGGCGGTGTGCGAATTCATTGTAGCTCCCCAAATGGATGCCCGACGTCGCTGCGGAGAGGGTCCGGCAGCGCGGCGGTTGTTGTTGTCCGCTGATTGAACCCGGGCCGGTCCCATCGTCAAATGATTGAAAATGGCTACGTGCACCATTTCACTTATGACTGAACCGGACCTGTCCGCTCACCAGTCCTGCAGGCCGGCGCCCCGGCGATAGAGAGGATGGGACGTGTCCGAGCCGGCGTCGGGCGACTGGGCCTCGACCTCTGTCATCGATGAGGGCAGCTCAAACGGCAGGCGCGCCTGCGGCGTCGCCCTCCCCGTAACGAAGTCGAGGAAGGCCGCGTCGGACGCCCCGAACTCCGCGATCAGGGCCCGCGCCAGCGGCTGGATCCGGGTCAGGACGGCGGGGCGGTCGAGATAGACGCTGACGATGGTCGGCGCGGCGGCGCTGGCCCGTTTCAGAGCCTGCAGGTCCGCGTTGTCGGCCGGGAAATCGAGCGACCCCTCGTGGTGCCTCTGGCCGAAGAAATAGGTCGGATGGTTGGTGAAGGGGGCCGCAATCCGGACCAGGGCGACGTCGGCGTCCGCAGGGTCGTCCACGACGGTGAAGCCCCGCGCGCGCGCCTCGTCCGCCGATACCTTCCAGAGCCAGACCTTCCTCGCCGCCGGCTTCAGCGGCAGGGCGTGGTCATGGTTCTCGAGCAGGACGAAGGACCGGCGCTGGGCCTCCAGCGCCTCGGCCCTGTGCTCGGGCGACCCCACGACCAGTCGGGCCACGGCCGGATCGACATAGGGGTTCTCGAACAGGCCGAGCTCGAAGGTCTGGACCAGCAGCCTCTGGACGGACTGGTCCAGCCGCATCTGGCTGATCCGCCCCGATGACACCAGATCGACGATGATTTCGGTGTCCGCCACGCCGCCGAACTGGTCGACGCCGGCGTCCATGGCCTTGGCGAACCGCTCGGCCTTGGTCAGGTCCTCGACGCCCCAGGGCATGCCGACCTTGTCGATCTCCAGCGTGCCTTCAAGGCACTCCGTCAGGCAGTCGTCAGTGATCTTCCAGTCCGACAGCACCACGCCCTCGAAACCGTATCGACGGCGCAGAAGGTCGGTGATCATCTGACGGCTGAAGCCAGCCGCGACGCGTTCGGCCGGCCTGCCCTCGATGTCCAGCCCGGCAGGCGCTCGGGCATAGGTCGGCATGACCCCGGCCACATGGGCCCTGAAGGCGCCGTCGAAGGCGTCGACGTGATCCTGGAACCGGCCGGCCGGAAAGACGATATCGCGGCCATAGGGATTATGGGCGTCATAGCCTTCGGGCTGGGCGCCGTAGCCGACCCAGTGTTTGACCACCGCCGCCACGCTCTGGCCGTTCAGGCCCGAGGTTCCGCCCTGAAAGCCCTCGATATAGGCCCCCACCATGGGGGAGACGACCTTCGGGTCATCGCCGAAAGTCCCGCTGATCCGGGCCCAGCGGGGTTCGCTGGCCAGATCCGCCATAGGCGAAAGCGCCATTCGCACGCCGATCGCGCGGTACTCGGACGAGGCGACCTCCCCGAAGCGCCGGACCAGATCGACATCGCCGATCGCGGCGAAGCCGGTCGTCTCAGGCCACTGGGAAAAGACGCCCGCCGCGACGCTGAGGCCGAAGGTGGTCTGGAAATGGTTGCGGGGATCCGAGGAGATGGTCACCGGAATGCCCAGCCGCGTATCCTCGGCCATGGCCTGGACCGTATTGGCCATCCCGGCCAGGGCGCCGGCGTCTTCGCCGCTGACCCGATGGATGAAGAAGCGGATGTCCTGATCACGGATCATCGGTTCGATACCGGACAGGACCCAGTTCGACCGCAGGCCGCCCCCCACCGTCGGCGGCGAGGCGTGCATCATCAGCCCGGCCTTCTCGCGCAGGGTCATGCGGGCGGTCAGATCGGCGGCGCGCAAGGCCGGCGTCAGACGCCAGTCCTCATAAGGATCGAGCTTGCCGTTGCGATCCAGATCCTTGAACCGGAGGCCGTCGATGTTGAGCAAGGCGGCGCTGCGGACACCGAGTTCCGGCTGAACCGGGACCGGGGCCGCGACCCCGACGACCTCCGGCTCATGAGACAGACCGGCGCATCCCGTCAGGACGAAACCGAGGGCGGCGACAGCGGTCAGGGTTCTCATACGGATACTCGTTCAAACGATGGACGGCTCGGGAGCCGGCTGGAGCGGCGCGCGCGGCCGGGGCGGAGCCCGCAGGACCAGCGCTGCCAGAAGCTGGGCCATGGCCAGCATGCCCAGCGTCGCCCACAGGGCGGCGGGCAACCCCTGGGTGAAGCCGATCAGCATCGGCCCGGCCACGCCGCCGATGCGGTTGACCGCGACAGCCACCCCCACGGCGGTGCTGCGCAGTCCGGTCTCATAGCTCATGGCGATGTGGTTGTTCATCACAGCCTGGGCCCCGAAGATGAAGAAACCCGTGGCGGCGACCGCGATCATGGCGAAGGGCGTCTGCAGGGTCGCCGCCAGGGCGATCAGCGAGATGGCCCCGCCGACGAAGCCCCAGCACACCACGCTGACGCGGTCGAACCGGTCTGCCAGCCAGCCGCCGGCCAGACCGCCGAAGATCTGCATGGTCATCAACAGCGAGCCGTAGCCGAAGGCGGTGCGCACGCCCGCGCCCTCTGCCAGGACGATTGAAGGAAGCCATCCGGTCAGGCCGTGAATGCACAGCAGGCTCAGGGCGCCGGCGATCCAGATGGACAGGGTGGTCCTGAAATAGCGGGGCGCCAGGAGGCTGGCGAAACCGCCCTTCCCGCTCGAGGCCTCCCCTGACTGGAACGACGCGCCGGCATAGGCGGCGGCGCGGTCCGGCCGGGCGCGTGACAGGATGCGGGCGACCGCCTGCCAGCGCTCGCGCGCGGCGAGGAAGCGGACGGATTCCGGCAGCATGGCGTGGGCGATCAGGGCGACCGGGATGCTGAGCCCACCGACGAGATAGAGGGCGCGCCAGCCCCACTCCGGCGCGATGAACAGCCCGGCCAGACCGGCGAAGATGCCGCCGAGAGAGAACGGAAGGACGAAGGCGAGGGTCGCGTACCGGTTGGCGCAGCGGCTCGGGGCCCATTCGTTGATATAGACGAAGGCCAGCGGCGACAGCATGCCCAGCGCGACGCCCAGCCCCAGACGGATCGCGCAGAAGACCTCGAAGGAATGGGCGAGGAAGGCCAGGGACAGGCTGGCAAGCCCCAGAAGCCAGACGGCCGCCAGAGTGATGATCCGCCGCCCGAAGCGGTCGGCGAGCGGGCCCTGGATCAGGGCGCCCGCAGCCAGCCCGGCAAGGCCGATCGACAGCATCATCCCGATCTGCGGCGCGCCCAGATGCCAAGCCTTGCGAACATAGGGCGCCACATAGGCCGCGTTGAACAGATCATAGCCGTCCAGAAACAGGATGGCCCCGATCAGCACGGCGAACCGGATGTGGAAGCCCGACAGGGGGGCCTCCCTCATCTCGGCCGAGACGTCGATCGCCGGTTCGCTCATGGTTTCGTTTCCTCGGGTGCTGACGTCCGGTCTTTCGCCGGATCGCCGATGGTTCTTCAGGCCGCAGCGTCTTCCGACACAGGATTGGTCAGAACGCCAAGGCCGGTCACGGTCACTTCGACCACATCTCCGGGCTTGAGCCAGAGAGGCGGCGTCCGCTTCGCGCCGACCCCGCCCGGCGTGCCGGTCAGGATGACGTCACCGGGGCTCAGGGTCGTGAATGCGGAGCAGTAGGCGATGATGTCGGCCACTGAAAAGATCATCTGGTCGAAACCGGCGTCCTGCACCACCGCATCGTTGACCCGGGTGGTGATCCGATGCTGGTCCAGAGGGCCCAGTTCGTCCGCCGTCATCAGCCAGGGGCCGAGGGCGCAGGTGTTCGGGAAATTCTTGCCCGGAGTGAACTGGTGGGTGTGCCACTGCCAGTCGCGGACCGAGGCGTCGTTGGCGATGGCGTAGCCGGCCACGAAGTCCATCGCCAGATCGCGCGGGATACGGCGTCCCCGCCTGCCGATGACGATGGCCAGTTCGCCTTCGTAGTCGAGATCGGTCGATTCCCGGGGCCGGACGATCGGCTGGCCCGCGGCGATAAGGGTGTCGGCCCAGCGGGTGAAGATCGAGGGATGATCGACCTTGGCCCGGCCGGTCTCCTTGCGGTGATCCTCGTAGTTGTGACCGACGCACAGGATCTTGCCCGGGTTGGGCAGGACCGGAAGCAGGGTCACCTCCGCCAGCGACAGCCGCTCGGTCGAGCCCGCCGCCACTCCGACGACGTCGCCGGCGACAAGAGCCGCCTTCAGGTCGGCGGGCGCGGAGGCGGGAGCGACCACGATCTGGTCGCCGTCGAGGACGCCGTAGCCGGCGCGCCCCTGGTGTTCAAAACTCACCATCTTCATGGATCGGCTCCTGTCAGTCGGTCGGCAGCGCGGGGGCGCCGGGGAAACGGAATTTGCGTTCGGCCACGCCCAGTGCGGCGATGTCCTTGCCGGTGACGCCCCACTGATCGATGCGGTTCTCAGGCCAGGTCCAGTCCTCGGGCGCGCCGGTGTGGTGGTCGTCGCCGACCTTCTCGACCGCGGTCGAATATTCGATGACCGGTCCGAAAGGCGCGATGTAATAGGCGAACACATTGGCGCCGGGGCCGTGGCGGCCCGGCCCCCAGGCCGCCGTCAGGCCATAGTCGCGCATCCGCCCGATGCCGCGCATGACCGCATCGATATCGGCCATCTCGAAGGCGATATGGTTCAGCGTCGCCACCCCGGCCCGGGCGAAGGCGATGGAGTGGTGCGAGTCGTCGCAACGCACGAAGACCATTCCCCTGGTCCGGTCCGAGACGCGGAAGCCCAGGGCCCGCTCGACGAAGTCGCCGGACGCCTCGGCGTCGCGGGCGTTGAACACCACATGGGTCAGGCGATTGGGCATGTCCGGGCGGCCGTCCAGCCGCTCGCGCAGTTCGAGCCCGGACAGGAAGCGAAAGCGCTCGCCGTCCGGAGCGGTGACCATGATCCCCCGGCCCGCGCCGGGCTGATCGCTCAGGTCGATGCGCTCGACCGGCGCGCCTTCGGCGGTCGCCGCAGCTTCGATCCGGTCGATATCGGCCTCGGAAGCGCTGAAGGTGACCGACTGAACCGAAGGCTCGACAGCCTCGGTCAGGGCCAGGAGCCAGGCGTCGTCCCCTGCCCCCCGCAGCCGCCAGGTGTCGCCGTCGCGTTCCGCCGGCGCCATGCCCCAGTGGTCGGTCAGGAAGGCCGCCGCCGCCCCGGCGTCAGGCAGTTCAAGTTCGATGCTGCGAAGTCTGGTCATGCCTTGCTCTCCGGCGCTGCGCCGGGGTCGGCGGTCAGGCCCGCGGTCTCGATTCCCGCGATGGCGCAGGCCTCGTCGATGTCGGAGGCGTCGCCGCTGACGCCGACGGCGCCGACGATTGCGCCGCTCGCATCGCGGATCAGAACCCCGCCCGGAGCCATGGCGATCTGGCCGTCTGTCACCGCGGACAGGGAGGCGAAGAAGGCGGGCGACTGTTGAGCCCGGGCCGCGATGGCCCGGCTGCCCATCCCCATGCCCAGCGCCCCGGTCGCCTTGGCCGTGGCGATGGCGGCGCGAAACAGGCTGGCCGCCTCGTGGCGCTGCGTGACAAGCCCATGGCCACCGCTGTCGAGCACCACGACGCAAAGGGGTTTCGCCGCCTGTTCCCGCGCCGTCGCGAAGGCGGCCTCGGCGATCTTCAAGGCGGTGTCGAGAGTCAGGCCGGGCATAGGGTCTCCTCGCTGGCGATGGCGCGGGCGAATTCGCGGGCGAGAGTCGCCGCAGCGCCCTGCCCGCCGGCCGTGCCGAACACATAGAAGTCGGGGCGCAGCAGCACGGCGTCGGCCTGATGATCGTCGAGCCAGCGGCCGAGGTCGCCGGAGACGTCCTTCAGGTCGTGCTCAAGCCGGCGCTCGAGGATGCCGAGCGGCTGCACCAGGTCCGATGCGAGCCGCGGATCGTCGCCGCGGGACAGAAGCAACAGGCCGCCGCCGGTGGCGTCGTCCAGCATCAACTCCCTCCCGTCCAGACCGACACGCGGCTGGATGAAGCGTTTCCCTGCCCCGGCGCTGTCGGTCGTCAGGCCACGGATCGGGGTGATCAGGTCGGCGGCGGTGCGGACCGGGTCGCCGATCCGGGCCCGCATCCCGGCATCGCGCTCGGCCGCCCGGGCGGGATCCAGCATGCAGATGTAGCGGCCGGCTTCGACGGCGCTGGCGATGACGGAGCGCACCTGCGGCTCGCGCTCGCCCTGATAGCCATCCATCAGGCCGTCCGGCGCGGCGCCGGACAGGACTTTCTCAAGCTTCCAGGCCAGGTTGGCGACGTCGCGCATGCCGTGGCACATGCCCTGGCCGAAGAAGGGCGGCGTCTGGTGCGCGGCGTCCCCGGCCAGAAAGACGCGACCGACCTTCCAGCGCTCGGCGATCAGGCCGTGGAAGCGATAGGTGGCGGCGCGGACGATCCGACTGGGCGCTTCCCCGACCCAGGGCGCGACGAGGGCCTCGATCGCCGCCGCATCCATGCTGGTCTCGTCCTCGCCCGGCAGGAGCATGAACTCCCAACGCCGGTGATTGCCACGTCCCGGCACAATGGTGGCCGGTCGGCTCGGGTCGCACAGCATGATCGACAACTGCTGCAGGTCCGCGCCCTCGGGCACATGATGGAAGCCCGGAAAGACCAGGGGTCCGTCGACCTCGACATCGACGACCAGCCATGGCTCCTCGAAGTCCAGATCGTCGAGGGCGACGCCCAGGGCCTTTCGCGTCGGGCTGCTGGCGCCGTCGCAGGCGATGACCCACCGGGCGGCGACGGTCCGGCTCTCGCCTTCAGCATCCGCCAGCCGGACCCGAACCTCCCGCCCGTCCTGCTCGACCCCGAGACATTCGACGCCCAGACGCAGATCGACCTCGGGGAAGCGGTCCAGCCCGTCGCGCAGCACCGCCTCAAGCTCAGGCTGGTAGAAGAAATAGTCGCCCGACCAGCCGAACGGACGCGGCCGTCCTGCCGTGCCCATATAGCGGATCACGCCGCCGTCGGCGCCGATGTGCATATGGCCCTGGGTCTCGCGCATCATCGGCGCGAGGCGATCGGCCAGGCCCGCGCTCTGGAACAGGCGCATGACCTCATGGTCGATATGAACCGCGCGCGGCAGGGGATGGGGTTCGGCGACGCGTTCGACGACCAGGGTTTTGACCCCGGCCTTGCCCAGCAGATTGGCCGCCAGGCCACCGACCGGTCCGCAGCCGATGATGACGACATCGTAGTCCAGCACGCCGTTCCGCCCCGTTTGGTATTCTCGTTGCCGTCGTGTTGACAGCCGCCGATACCCCCAGTCAAATGATCGAAATTGGCATAGTGGGTCGTTTTACTTATGGCTGTCGAAGCGTCCCAGATCGCCAACCTTCTGGCCATCGCCCGGCATGGCTCCTTCACCCGGGCGGCGGCGGAGAAGGGAATGTCCCAGCCCGCCCTTTCCAACAGCATTGCCCTGCTGGAGCAGCGACTGGGGGTGAAGGTTCTGGAGCGGACGCGTCGGGGATCCACCCTGACGGCCTTCGGCGAAATTCTGGTGCGGCGCGCCGAGGGGGTTCACTCCCTGCTGTCCGACGCCGAGGCCGAGGTCCGCAGCCACGCCGCCGGCATCGCCGGCCCGCTGCGCATCGGGGCGACGCCCAGCGTCCTGGCCAGTCTTCTGCCCAAGGCCCTGCGCGCCCTCGACAACGGCGAACGTCCGCTGGATCTCGAGATCGTCGACGGACTGGACGGGCGGCTGGTTCCCATGCTGCGGTCCGGCAAGATCGACATCATCGTCGGCCCCGTCGACGAGATGCTGGGCGGCACGGACGACGTGGTCGAAGAGGTGTTGTTCGAGGATCCGTTCTGGCTGGCGGTCGGCCCGGCCAGCCCCTTCTACGGCGCGAGGTCGCTCTCTCTTGTGGAACTGGCCGACGCGCCCTGGGCCCTGCCGCGCGAAGGCAGCACCTATCGACGACACGTTGAAGCCCTGTTCATGACGGCGGGCGTCCGGTGGCCCAGGGACTGCATTCTGGTCAACGCCCTGCCCCTGCTCGAAAGTCTGGTCGCCAGAATGCA
>Ga0209023_10007470_pt1 | contig 11191 bp, 11 predicted proteins | sample LakOneMetagenome_FD_187468 | JGI IMG/M metagenome (GOLD analysis project Ga0209023, IMG submission 187468) | Freshwater and sediment microbial communities from Lake Erie, Canada (SPAdes) (version 2) | ecosystem: Environmental > Aquatic > Freshwater > Lentic | place: Lake Erie, Canada...
CCACCTTCGGTGGTCCCCCTCCCCGGAACGGGGAGGATTAGCTACAATCCGAACAAACCCCGCGCAGCTCCACCACCGGCCTGATATCCGCGAACCCCGCATCCTTAGCAGCCTGGACTAGCGCCCCGGTCAGCTTGTCGTCATCGATATGAACCGCCCGTCCGCAAGCGTCGCAGATCAGGAAGATGCAGTCGTGACGGCAACCGGGGTGCGGGTTGGCGATGTAGGCGTTGGCGCTTTCTACGCGCCGGGCGAGGTTGTTGGCGACGAACAGGTCGAGGATTCGATAAACCGAATTGGCCGCGACCCGTTTGCCGCGCGCCTTCGAGACATCTTCGGCAATGTCATAGGCCGAGGCGGGCTTTTCCTGCGCGGCGAGCGCTTCGAACACTTCGGCGCGCATTCCGGTCCATTGCTCGCCGGCTTCGACCAGCGCCTTGGATGCGGCTTCGATCAGCGATTCGCCGATCGGTTCGTGATGGTGATGATGATGAGCAGCCATTTGCCCGATATAGGGCGGACTGGCCCCAGCCGCAAATATTAGCGCGCGGCGTCCGCTGCGGGGGCGACCAGGGTCTGATCGGGAAGCGCCGGAGCCGGGGTTGCGGCGGTGGCCGAAGGGATTACCTGCGCAGTCAGGCTGGTCTGGAACGGCGAACCCAGCACCGCGAACAGCGCGGCGCAGCCCAGCGCGAAACCGATGGCGAAAGAGCGGGTAAGATCGGACTTGAACAGGACCATCGGGAGAATCGCTTGCACTGGAGTTTCGGTGTTGACGGCCCTCCTGCAAAATAGCTCCTTACCGTCCAGTGAATGCGGCTGTTATCTCCGCTTCATCGCGACGAAGCGAAGGGCGAATGCGGTGAAGCGTTGTACTTAGTGCCGGAAGTGGCGCATGCCGGTAAAGACCATCGCCAGCCCCGCCGCATCCGCCGCTGCAATCACATCGTCATCGCGAATCGAACCGCCCGGCTGGATGACCGCCGTTGCCCCTGCTTCGGCGGCGGCAAGCAGGCCATCGGCGAAAGGGAAGAAGGCGTCGGAAGCAACCGCGCTGCCGACAGTGCGGCTTTGCGTCCAGCCGAATTTTTCCGCGGCTTCTGACGCCTTCATCGCCGCAATCCGCGAGCTGTCGCGCCGGTTCATCTGGCCCGCGCCGATCCCGGCGGTGATCCCGTCCCTGGCATAGACGATCGCGTTCGACTTGACGTGGCGGGCGACGGTCCAGGCGAACAGGCAGTCTTTCAGTTCCTGTTCGCTGGGCGCGCGCTTGGTCACGACCTTGAGGTCATCCAGGGTAATCGCCCCGTTGTCGCGGCTCTGGGCGAGCAACCCGCCGGTGATCGGCTTGATCAGCATGCCAGGGCGGCGCGGGTCGGGCAGGTCGCCGGTGAGCAGCAGCCGAAGATTCTTCTTCTTGGCAAAGACCGCGCGGGCAGCGGCGTCGGCGTCGGGGGCAACCACCACTTCGGTGAAGATTTCGCAGATCGCCTCGGCGGTCGGGCCGTCGAGCGGCACATTGACCGCGACGATCCCGCCGAAGGCCGATACGTCGTCGCATTGCAAAGCGCCCTGCCAGGCCGAGAGCAGGCTGGTGCCTTGGGCCACGCCGCAGGGGTTGGCGTGCTTGACGATCACCACCGCCGGATCCTGGCCGCGGAATTCGGCGACCAGTTCAAATGCGGCGTCGGCATCGGCGTAATTGTTGTAGGACAGCTCCTTGCCCTGGACCTGCTCGGCCTGGGCGATTCCCTTGCCATGCGGCCCCACCGGCACATAAAGCGCGGCACGCTGGTGCGGGTTCTCGCCATAGCGCAGCTCTTCGACCCGGCGGCCGTTGATCGCCAGCATTTCGGGGAAGAACTGTTGCTGGTCGGCGAAAGCGAACCACTGGCTGATCATCGCATCATAGGCGGCGGTCGCCGAATAGGCGCGCGCGGCCATCAGCTTGCGGAATTCGTAAGAGGTTGCACCGTCCTTGGCATCGAGTTCGGACATGAACGCAGCATAGTCCGCCGGGTCGGTCAGGATCGTGACATAGGCATGATTCTTGGCCGCCGAGCGGACCATGCTGGGCCCGCCGATATCGATATTCTCGATAATCTCGTCGCGGCTGGCACCCTTCATAACGGTCTGGACGAAGGGGTAGAGGTTGACCACCACCAGGTCGATCGCGCCGATTTCATGCTCGGCCATGGCCACGGCATGCTCGGGATTGTCGCGCACGGCCAGCAGCCCGCCGTGGACCTTGGGATGCAGCGTCTTGACCCGCCCGTCCATCATCTCCGGGAACCCGGTCAGATCGGAAATGTCCATCACCGCCAGGCCCGCATCGCGCAGCGCCTTGGCGGTGCCGCCGGTCGAAACCAGCTCTACCCCGCGCTGGCTGAGCGCCTGGCCCAGTTCAACCAGCCCAGCCTTGTCGGACACCGAAAGCAGCGCCCGGCGGATCGTTACGTCGTTCACAGATGTCATCCCATTTTCTTGAGCAGCCAGGCAAAGTTACCGCCGCCGCGCGAGACCAGCCCCTGGATCACCAGCTGCTGGATCGGCTGCGGGCGGCCCTGCCCGTCGGCCCAGAGCGATTCCTCGATTGCCAATTGACCTTCGGCGCCGATCCGGAATTGCCAGTACGACCCATCTGGCAGCGCGAGGCCCGCGCCCTGGCCGTCCTCGCTGAGCCCGACATCGACCCCCGGGCCGAGGTGGAAGCGGATCGCGAAGCCGACCTTGCCGGTCTTGCCCTTGCGCCCGGCCGGGATCAGCAGATCCTCGCCGCGCAGTTCGGTGCCATCGTCGCGCAGGATCAGGATCCGGCGGTGGGTCAGCCCGAAGCGGCCGACATAACCATTGTGGCTCGCCTCGATCCGTGTTGCCCCGGCGTTCTTCTCACCGATCAGGGTGCGCCGGTCGAGATCGACTTCGGACACGCCCGAGCCGATCTTGCCGCCGATCAGGACCGCGGTTGAATTGGCATCGTCAAGCACCAGGGTCGAATGCGCGGCGGTAGCGCGCAGCCCTTGTTCGAGCCGCACCGGGATCAGTCCCCCGGCGCAGGCCGCTCCGCCGCAATTGACCACCAGCCGTTGCCCGGCATGGCTGAATTCGAACGCCAGGGTCGAAGCACAGCCGGTGCGGGCATGTTTGGCCAGCGGCGGCGGGGCAGCATCGAACTGGAGAATACCTTTCTGCGCGACCACCCGCTGGTAACCCCACTGGCGGACATCACGCAAAGGCCGGGTCCGCACGCCGCTGGCCTCGACCAGCGCGGCGAGTTCCTGCGCATCCATCGCCCATGAACCTTGCCACGAACCCAGCGAGCCATCGCCGTGGGTTAGCGCCAGCAGCGGCGGGACCAGCAGCCCCATGATCGCTTCGAGCGCTTGCGGCGGATCGCGCCGCACCGCCTGATAGCAGGCGCGCAGCCGCACCAGCAGCGCGATAGCCTCGGTCTGGCCCAACGGGCTGCGCGAAAGCACTCCGCCATCGTCGCCAACCAGCTCGCCCAGCGCACGAATCAGGCCAGCCTCGCCGAACAGGCGGCGCGGCTTGCCATCGGGCAGCAACAGTCCGGCGGCGACAATTCCGCACCATCCCGCCACTTCGGCAAGCAAGTCTTCGGCGCGGCCAACATTCTTGTCGAGCCAGCGGGCGGTATCGCCAAGTGCGGTCAGCACCTTGGCGCGCAGCACCCGGTCTTGCCCGGAGAGGATCAGCGGAGCATGGACCAGCCAGTTGAGCTCACGCGTGCCGGCATTGCCGACCATCCAGGCCGGACCCTTGCCGGGGCGCGAGGGCGGCTTGGGATTGGCAGCCAGCCAGGCCCCCATGATCCGTTCGGCCACCCCGGCCACCGCCTCGCGCGGGGCGCAGGCCTCCAGGTCGGCAAGCCAGGCGAACGAATGCACCACCCGCTCAAGCGGCGGGGCCATCCGCGCGGCGCCAGCGAAATCAATCTGGGCGATCGGCGATTTGACCCCGTGGACCAGGAAATGCCCGGCGCGCAGCGCGGTTCCCGCCATCTTGCTGCCCGGCAGCGGGTTGGTGACCGTGGCCAAAAGGCGCGGCTTGGCCGCCTTGCGTAGCGGCGCGGCCAAAGTCGAACCGGGAATGCCCAGCCGGTAGGCCAGCCGGATCAGTCGCTCCCCGGCATTGATCGACGGCGGCGCGAAATCGGCCAAGGCCAGCGCGCGGCCGGGTTCGACCACTTCGCCCGGCGGCGGCGTATCGGCAGCCGCTTCGCTCACCAGGCCGCCCTCATCGCTGGCACCCAGCGGCATGGCCGGCGCATCGGCCAGATCGCTGGGCGCGGGACGGGACGAGAGCGCGGCATCCGACATGGCTCATCCCGCCCCCTTGAGCGCGGCGATGTTGGCGGCATAACAATCGGGCCCGCCCTTGAACGTGGCCGAGCCCGCAACCAGCACGTCGGCCCCGGCATCGACGCATTGCCGCGCGGTGACCGCATCGACCCCGCCATCAACCTCAAGGTGGATTTGCCGCCCGGTCTTGTCGATCGACTTCCTGATCGCTTCGATCTTCCTCAGTTGGCTGGAAATGAAACTCTGCCCGCCAAAGCCCGGGTTGACGCTCATCACCAGGACCAGGTCGATTTCCTCATAAAGGTAGTCGAGCATCTTGGCGGGCGTGCCGGGATTGAGCGAAACCCCGGCCTTCTTGCCCAGCGCCTTGATCGCCTGGACGGTGCGATGGGCATGGGGGCCCGCTTCGGGATGGAAAGTGATGATGTCGGCCCCCGCCTCGGCGAAGGCCTGGAGATACGGGTCCACCGGAGTGATCATCAAGTGTACGTCGAAGGGCTTTTGTGTGTGCGCCCTCAGCGCCTTTACGACCATCGGTCCGATCGTGATGTTGGGCACGAAATGCCCGTCCATCACATCGACATGGATCCAGTCGGCGCCGGCCGCGTCGATTGCGCGCACCTCCTCACCCAGCCGCGCGAAGTCGGCCGAGAGGATCGAGGGTGAAATCAGAGGTGTAGCCATGGCGCTGCAAGCGGCTCCCGTTTGGACTGCCGTAACCACCGCATCTGGGGGTCACAAGGCGCAGACGCGGTGTTTTCCACACTGCATCTTGCGACTAGGCGCTTAGCTGACTCGGCTCACCGCGATTGACGGGACCAGGGCTTGGCGGCACAGCACCACGCCATGTCCGCCGCCCGCACTCCCGAACAGACAATGGCGCTGCTGGCGCGCGAAACGCGCTGTCGTACAGGCCCTGTTCCGCGCCGGTTCGGAACCTTTGTGCTTGACGAAGACAGCCGGATTTTCATCGACGGGCAGTTCGCACTGCGGACCGACAGCGGCTATGCCTTTCACTATGTCCCCGGGGACGGGATTTCGGTCGAACGCGCCGCCAGCGCCGATCCGGTCGAAGCGGACCTGTGGCTTGCGGGCAGCGTCTATGCCGCGATTGCCGTGCTCAACGGCCTCTATCCCTTCCACGCCTCCGCCGTTGAACATCGCGGTGCAGCCCATGCCTTTACCGGGGTCAGCGGTGCCGGCAAATCGACCCTGGTCGCGGCGCTTGGCCAGCGCGGTTACGCGCTACTGTGCGACGATACGATGCTGCTGGACCTGTCTGACCCCAACCGGGTGATCGCGCTGCCCGGGCACAAACGGCTGAAACTGACCGAACAGGCGCTGGCACTGGCCGGCTGCGATGCGATCGGGCAAGTGGGGTCAGATACCGGCAAGCACTATGCGCAGCCTCCCGGCGGAATTTTTCCGGAACCTCTGCCACTTGCCAGTCTGACCTGGCTTGAGTGGGGTGATGCAGCCGCGCTGGCTCCGGTGCACGGGTCGCAGCGGTTGGCCGCGCTTGAGGACGACCACTACACCCAGCACTATTATTTCGAAGCCGTCCGCCCGGCCCGCGAAGCCATCTTCGCCCTGCGCTCGCGCCTGGCGCGGCAAGTGGCCATGTCCCGGCTGACCCGGCCGCAGCGCCCGGTTTGGTTTGCAAATTCGGTCGATCTCGCTGAAGAGGCAATCCGCAACTTCCGCCAGGAGATCCCGATATGAACCAACCGCTGACCAAGGCCAACGGGCGGTTCAGCCAGACCGAGATCGACGATGAGGTTGTCGTGATGAGCCTGGAAAGCGGTGATTTCTTCTCGCTCACCGGGACCGCCCGAGCGATCTGGGACCTGATCGACGGCACCCGCGACCGTGCTGCAATCCTTGACCAGCTGGCGCAGGGCTATGGCAGTTCGGCAGAGGAAATCGCCGCGGATTTCGATGCCTTTATCGCGCAAGTGCGCGCGGCCGGACTGCTTGATCCGGCTTGAGCCTTGGCTGGCCCGGCTGCGAACGCTGCGGGCCATGCTTCTGCTGTGCCTGGCTTGCGCGGTCGTCGCACTGATACCCTTCAAAAGCTGGCGCGGCTGGTTGGGCGGCAAAGCAGGCGCCGGGAGCGATCCGGTCCGAGCCCGCCGCCATGCCGCCCAGATCGAGCGCGCGGCACGGCGGATGCCAGTCCGGGTCAAATGCCTGCCCCAAGCGATGGCACTGAGCTGGCAACTGCGCCAGCGCGGCACGGCGCACCGGATTGTCTTCGCGGTGCGCCCGCCGGGTCACCGCAAAACGGACGACACGCTGCATGCCTGGATCGAATGCCAGGACCGGATCGTCCTGGGCGAACTTCCTGGCCCCTGGATGCCGGTTTTCGAACTGCCAGAGCGGTGAATGCCTCTCCGGTTGCCAAATTGCAGTTGCCTTTGCAGAACATTGGAGGGCATAAGCGCGCCCAAGAAAATATGGCTTGCCCCTGCTACATGGGCCAATCAATGGAGCGCGGATCATGGAAAAGAAAACCGTCCAACCTTGGGTCAAGCCTGAACTCGTTCGCCTCGGCCAGATTGCCGATGTCGCTGGCAACAAGTCCGTGAACTTCAATGGGGCAAGCGGGAACAACAAATCCTGATTGCAGCATCGCCAGGCTGACTGACTAGATGTTGGCCTTTCTGCGCGGTGCGCGCGCGCGCCAATCGGGCATCGAACAGCGCGTCGGCGCATCGCTAGGCTTGTTTGCGGGTGTGGCGCTGCCAGGCTGGCGCGAAAGCGACCGGATCGGCTGGCAGTTGCCCCGGGTGGGCGAACTGCCAGCGCGCAACCAGCGTCAGCGCCTGCTGCAATCGCTGACGTGCCGCCCGGCAAGGCTGCCTGGCGGGATCGTCGCGCTGCTTCATGGCTGGATCGACAATTGCGCCGATCTGGCCCGCGAACTGGGCTGCTCGCCCGGCGATCAGGCAATGGTTTATGCCCATGCCGTGCGCGCATGGGGCGACGGCGCCGACCAGCGAATCCACGGCACATATTGCGCGATTTACGACGATCCGGCCGTGCCCGGTTTGCGGTTGGCGCGTTCTGCGATTTCGGCGCCGCCGCTCTACTATACGGTCGATATCGATGGGATCGGTGCTGCTTCAGTCCCGCGCGCGCTCGAAGCGATGGGGCTTGAGCGCAAGATCAATCGTCGGCGGATCGCCGACAGCATGTATTTCAATCTGTCCGAGAGCGAGAGCTACCTGCAGGGCAGCCATAAGGTTCCTTATGGGGCAATCGTGCACCTTGCGCCAGGATCGATCCGCGAACACCGATATTATGACCCGCTGACAGTGCCGCCCCAGCCCAGCGCCAGCACCGAAGACTACGTACGCGAAGCCGACCGCTTGCTAACCGAGGCTTGCGAGCTGTACCGGGCCAGCGCGCGCCAACCGGGCGTGCTGCTGTCGGGCGGACTAGACAGCTCGAACGTCGCGGCGCGGCTGTTGCGCGCGATGCCGCCCGAAGCGCGCCTCCATGCCTTCACCTATGTCCCGCTGGCAGGCCACGGCCAGCGCGAAATCCCCGGTGCGCTGATCGATGAGGGCCCGGCGGTGCTGGCTTTTGCGGCCATGCATCCGCAAATCGTTCCCCACCTTATCAACAACCCCGGAATCGAATTCGATCACCGGCTCGAAGACATGTTCCTGGCGATGGGTACTGCGACGCCCAACCTGGCCGGGTTCTATCGCTACCACGGGATCTACGAAGCGGCACGGGCGGCAGGCTGCGACATGCTGCTCTCTGCCGACAACGGCAACTGCACATTCAGCTCTTCGGGCGAATGGGGCCCGGCCGAGTTCTTGCGTTCGGGACGCCTGGTGCAGCTGGTACGCGCGCTTCGTGCAGACCGGGCCGGCGGGCGGTCGCTGGTCTGGCGGCTGTTCGCGCAGGCCTTGGTACCGATGCTGCCCGATGCACCATGGAGATTGGCAATGCGGCTGCGCGGGAAGGACACAACCCCTGACAATCTCAGGATCAGCGCACTTAGCGAGGCTCCGCTCGCGGAGTTCGATGTCGCGGCGCGCTCGACCCGGGCCGGAACGCAATATTTCCGCACCCGCTATGCTTGGCGAAAAGACCTGCTGCGCGATCAGTTCGCGCGCGGCGATGTCGAAGGATCGGACATGATCCAGGGGTGGGAACAGCTTTACGAAGTCTCGATGCGCGACCCGACATCCTATCGCCCGCTGGTCGATTTCTGCCTCGGGCTGCCGACCGACATGTTCATGCGCGACGGCGTCGACCGCTGGCTCGCGCGCGAGCTGGGGCGCGATCTGATGCCCGAAGCGCAGCGGCTGATGCCGGGGCACGGCCAGCACAGCACCGACTGGCATCTGCGCCTGACCCCGCGGCTGGCTGACATGCGCCGCGAAGTTGCCGCGATCAGGGCCGATCCGCTGCTGGCCGAGATGATCGACACCGCCGCACTCGATCGCGACCTCGATGAATGGCCTGCCGCTGCCACGCTGGAGGACCGCGCGTTCACCCGCTTTGCCATGCGCCTGCCCCGGGCGATTGCCATGGGGCGATACGTTCGCTTCATGACCGGCCGCAACGCCGGTTGATCATGCCGGGCGGGTTACGGAGGCCGGCAAAGCTGATAGGAAGCGGCCGATGCGCAGTCCCCTGCTCCGCCTGGTCAACCCAGCCCACCGGGCCCAGGCAGCCTGGTTGCTCGCCTTGATGGCCGCCTCGGCTTTGACCGAGGGTCTTGGGGTGATGCTGCTGGTTCCGCTGCTCGCCGCGATCGAGCCCGGCAATACCGGTGGGTTCGGGCGGAGCCTTGCCGGATTGGGGCTGGAGCTGACACTGGGCCAGGCACTGGCGCTGTTCGTTGTCCTGGTACTGGTGCGGGGGCTGATCAACCAGGCGCGCAACACCCAGGCGATGCGGCTGGAGCTCGCGGTCGTCGCCGGGCTACGTCGCCGGGCCTGGCGGGCGTTGCTGGGGGCAGACTGGCGGATGTTGGCAAGGTTGAGACGGACCGACAGCGCCAGCATGCTGATTTCCAACATTGATCGCGTCGGCGACGGGATCAACCAGGCGGGCGGTGCATTTGCTTCCCTGTTTACCCTCGGCGGACTGGGGTTGGCGGGACTGTTTGTGACCCCCTTGGTAACACTTTGCGGTGCGCTTGGTGGATGTTTGGTGCTTCTTGCCTACCGACAGATGCGGCGGCGCGCAGCTCTGCTTGGTGAGCGTTTGGGGTCGGCTTACGACACACTACACGGCAGTCTCGGCGATAGCCTCGGCGCCCTGCGCACGATAAAGAGCCTCGGCAGCGAAGCGCGCGCCGAAGCGGCTGCCTTTGCTGGATTTTCCAACCTTGTCCGGGCTCGGCTTGCCTATCAGCGCGACCTGAGCATGGGGCAACTCACTCTCCAGGCTGGCGGTGCGGCAGTGCTGGCCGGATTGGTCTGGCTGGCGGTTACCCGCTGGGGACTGGGCGCGGCTGCGATTCTGCCGGCGGTCGCACTGTTTGCCCGGACCTTGCCATTGCTTGGTGTTTTGCAGGAATGTTGGCAGAACTTTGCACATTCAGTGCCTGCGATCGAAGCCGCTTGGGCAATGATCGACCTGGCCGAGGCGGCGCGCGAACCAGAGCTTCCGCCCGCTCCGCCCCCAAAAATGCGCACGCAGGTTGCGGTTTCGCATGTCAGCGTGCGCTATTCCGGATCGCAAGCGGCAGCATTGGAACAAGTCAGCCTGACCATTCGCGCAGGCGAAATCGTCTTGCTGGGCGGCCCCTCGGGTGCCGGAAAGAGCACTCTGGCCGACGTGCTGGGCGGACTGATTGGCCCCGATACCGGCGCACTGCAGATCGATGGAAAACCGCTCGACCCCGCCGAGCGCAAGGCCTGGCGCGGCCGTGTGGCCTATGTCCAGCAAGAACCCGCCCTATTGGCCGATACGGTTCGCGCCAACCTGCTTTGGGCCGAGCCTGACGCGAGCGACGAGCATTTGCGCGGCGTCCTGCACCAGGCAGCATGCCAGTTCGTCCTCGACTGGCCCGAAGGGCTGGAGACGCGGATCGGCGATGGCGGCAGGACGCTTTCGGGCGGAGAGCGCCAGCGGCTGATGCTGGCCCGGGCGCTGCTGCGCCAGCCGGTCCTGTTGATCCTCGACGAGGCGACCAGTGCGCTCGACGCGGCCAATGAAGCACAGGTTGCCGCGGCGATTCAGCAGCTCAAGGGGAGGGTGACCGTGCTGATCATCGCGCATCGCGGCAAGCTGGCCGAGTTGGCTGATCGCGCCTACACTCTCGACAAGGGTCGCCTGGTCAGCTGAGCGCGGCGGCGTAGACTTCTGCCAGTTCGCGCGGGGCCTGAGCTTCGGCCAGCTGGTGCGCCCGCGGATCGTCGACGTCCAGCCACCAGGCCTCGCCAATCTCCCAGGTCGCCGCACGGCCATGATCGGCCAGGCGCTGCATCCCTTCGGACAGGCTTTCCGCCTTGCCATCGGCAATCGCACCGCGAATCGCCTCGGCCAGTTCGGGAGTGCACATGAAAGCCCCGCAATCGACCGCATCGTAGCGGGGGATGGTCTTGCCGATTGCGCGAATAAAACCGCGGGCATCGCGTTCCACCCACGTCGCGTCGTCAGGGTCAATCAAGGGATCGTTGATCCGCAGATCAACCGCCAAGGTTACCCCGCGGTCCGCCCTGCCCTGGCGGGCGAGGCCAGACAGGATTGGCGCGGAAAAAATGTGGTCGGACATCATCAGCAGGTAGTCGCCGGCAATCGCCTCTGCCCCGGCGAGCACGGACCAGCCGTTGGGTTTCGACCAGTCCGTCACCCGCTGCGCTAGGACCGGAATCCGCGCGCGATCCGCCAAAGCAGGC
>Ga0209023_10007472_pt1 | contig 11190 bp, 10 predicted proteins | sample LakOneMetagenome_FD_187468 | JGI IMG/M metagenome (GOLD analysis project Ga0209023, IMG submission 187468) | Freshwater and sediment microbial communities from Lake Erie, Canada (SPAdes) (version 2) | ecosystem: Environmental > Aquatic > Freshwater > Lentic | place: Lake Erie, Canada...
GTGTCACGCCGACGGCTGCCGATGCGTACGTGAGCAGCGCCGACGTGGCCTATCTGGAGTCTATGGCGCGGAGTCTGGATGATGGCGTGGTTCGCCAACGCGTTTTTGCGCATTTGGATGAACGCTTGCACCGCCGCCAACGCGCAGCCGGTTAGGCAACCGAGTCGGCTGCCGTATCCGCGATCGCCAGCGACGACGTGAGCCCGGGGCTTTCGATGCCAAACAGATTCACCAAGCCCTCGTTGGCATCGATGCGGAAGTCCGCGGTGGGCTCGCCGTGGCGCGAGAGTTTGGGTCGGCAACCGGAGTAATCTGGCGTCAGAGCGCCATCGGGTAAGGCCGGCCAATAGCGGCGAATGGCTGCGTAGAAGCTGTCGGCGCGCTTCGGATCGACGGCGTAATCGACCTTCGCAGGATCCGTCTCGTCGAGCCATTCCACGTCAGGCCCGAAGCGCATGCGTCCGCCGAGATCGATGGTGAGGTGCACGCCCAAGCCGCCATCGACGGGTGCGGGATAGATCAAGTGCGAGAAGGCAGGTTTGCCGGTGCAGCCGAAATAAGAGCCTTTGGCTAAAGTCATCTCTGGCGCATCAGCACCGAGCGCTTTGGCGATCCGAGGCGCCGACAGGCCGGCGGCGTTGATGACGCAGCGCGCTGTCAGTGTCATCGGCGAGGCCCCGCCGAAGTGAACCGTGTAGCCGCCACCGGATTTGTCGCCGCGAAGGAGGGGCGTTTCGAGCACGACCGATCCGCCGCGATCTTCAAGATCGCCCCGCAAAGCCAGCATGAGGCCGTGGCTGTCAACCAAGCCGGTTTCCCGCGAAATCAGTGCGGATACGCAGGACAAATTGGGCTCCAGCGCCCGCGCTTCGGGGCCGGAGAGCATGGCGACGTGCTCCACATCGTTCGCGATCGCGCGGGCGTGGATGGCTGCGATTTGGCTTTCTTCGGCGGCGTTGGTCGCCACCACTAACTTGCCGATCTTTCGATGCGGGACACCGCGCGAGGCGGCGTAGTCGTAGAGCTTGCGACGGCCCGAAACGCACAGCCGATGCTTCAGGCTTCCAGTGGGATAATACAGCCCGGCGTGGATGACTTCACTGTTGCGCGAGGAAATCCCTGCGCCGATGCCGCTGGCCGCTTCAGCCACCAGCACCTCGCGCCCGCGGCGTGCGAGTTCGGCCGCGCAGGCAAGGCCCACAACGCCCGCGCCGATGACGACGCAATCAATATCGTAAACATCGCCGCTCATGAGGAAGTGGTGTTAGCCCGGCTCGTCGCATCAAGCCCACTGCTTTCATCGCAGGCGCGTCAGCGACTAGCGCACATTCTGCTTTTTATCACGCTCCCGGCGTTCCAATTCCGCGACCAGCCGCAAGTGCTCCCGCGATGCGACCGGAAGCACGATCACGCATTGAATCGCCTCCGAGATTTGAGGGCGCCTCGTTGCTGGATTGTCGGCTCAAGCGGTGGCGCTTGCACGAAGCGTGACCGCGGTCACTCCGCCTCGCGCCGAACCTCACCACCTTACATCCAAGGCCAACGGAATTGGGCTTTTTGGAAACTGGCGTTGGACAGCCTCGCAAGCGACCAGCTTTTTTCCGCCCAAGTCTGTTGGCCCGCCTCACTCAGGCAGGCGGCGGCTGCGTTGATGCTTCGATATTGAGCCAGGCGAAGAACGCGCCCAGGCAGGCGCGCTGTTCAACCGGCATGTAATCGAAGTTCTTGCCGCGATCGACGATCTCCCAAAATTCTTCGTTCTCAACCGCGCCGAGCTGGTGAAAGATCGTTCGCAGGCGATCTTCCGGCTCGTTACGCATGTCGTTGGCGATCGCGCGCGCGCGATCCTCCTGACCGGTAGAGAGGTAAAACGCGGCGAGTTTCGTCTGCGCCTTGCGCACGCCAAGCAGAGCCATTTCCTGGCCGCGCACAAACGGTGGCCGGTCAAGCTCCAGGAATTCGTTCAGAATGCCTTGTTCGGCCGTTGAGCTGAGCTCATTGGCGATCTGCGAAATCTGCGCGAGATCGTAAGCCACGGTCTCGGTGATGAAGCGCAACTCGCGCTCGAAACTCACAAGGCCGTAGTATTTCATGTGCTTGACGCCGGTCAGCGCGGCTTTGCCGTTGCCGACCCGCAGCATAGATTCGACCAGCTTTCGGTACTGGTTGAGCACATTGTACGCGGTGCGCACATCGCCAGCGTTGAGCGTCGTGCGGATGTAAGAGTTCATGTAGCGATAGACGAGTTCGATTAACTGTTCGTCCTTCGCTTCGGCCGCAGCCTCGCCGATGTAACGTGTATCGATCGCGATCAGGTAGTTGATGTCGCGCATCGAGCCGAGCGCTTCATTGTAGATGCTCAAGAACTGACGCATCACCTTCCACTCGACCCACGTCCGGCGCTTCTCCAGATCGGTGACAGCGGTGGGGTCCATGGCGACGAAGTCTGGATTGAGCTTGATCTCCGGGCCGATCAGGAACCAAGAAGGGCGGGCGTCGGGCTTCTCTTTCAGATAATCGAGCGCGAAATCCTTGAGCGAATCCACGGCGGCGCTGGCGACAATCTTGTCCTGACCGGAAATGGAATTGTTGGCGACGTCCGTGAGTTCCTCTAGCGCACTGAGCGTGCGCTCCTGGTCGGCGAAGCTTTCGGCCTCGTCGTCGAGCTTGGCCCCGCGGTGCGCGAGGATGATCGCTTGCTTGCGAATGCGGGCGACGATGTTTTCCGGTTCGAGAAACCAGAACACGTAGCTAAAATACGGCGCCATGATCACCAGACTGCCAGTGGTGAGCGAAAGCACCATGGTGACGGTGGCGCGCGGGATGTAATTGTCATGCAGCGAGGTGGAGAGCCAAACGCTGACCACGCACGACACCACGAAATATGCGCTGACGCCGATGTTCACCGGATCGCGCAAGAACATGCGCGCCACGCCGGTGTATCGATCGGCTGTCAACTGCACGATGATGCTGACCACCGTGATGACAATGCCGAACACCGCGCTGTTGACGCCGGAGAAGGTCGAGACCGGGTTGGTGACGCTGGTGCCGTCGTATCGCAAGTAGTGGGCGAACATGCCCGGGAGCCCGCCGTGCCCGCCCGCGGTGAAGAAGTCGAAGGCGTAGAAGCCCCAGAACACGACGATGGCGGCGGAGGCCAAGATCGCTGCCTGCCGCGCCCATTGCGTGGCCATCTCGGAACGCACGCGCCGCTTCATGCGAAAGCCACGCGTGCTTGATGCGCAATGATGGAGGCGTAACGACTCACAGACTTCCCCGGACCGCGTGCGGAATCCTAGGAGTCCACGCGCGTCCGGAGCAAGGCCAGACGTGAGCCCGGGCGAGAAATTCTCTCGCGGCGCCTCGTGCGCGGGCGCCGCGTTCACCACGCTAGTGGAAGAACGGCGCCGCCCGGCGAAGAACGGCCGCGCCGAAGCCGCGGTTGCCGCCAGCGCAATAGACAGGCGAGATCTCGCTGACGCCGCGATTGGTTTGGCCAATGTTGGCGTTCAAATTGTCGCCCGTTTGCGTGACGTCGGCGCCCAGATTGTTGCCGAGCTGAACCAGACAGGTGTTGTTGTTCGATCCCGACTGGGTGACCGTCGCGCTGTTGTTGCGTCCGAACTGCATCACGCCAGCGTTGTTTCCTTCGCCGCTCTGGCGCACGGCCGTCTCCTGGTTGCGGCCCTCCTGAACCACCGATGCCTGATTGGCGCGAGCGCGCTGGATCAGGCTGGCGCGGGGCGAAGCTTGCGCTTCGCCCATGGCGCTCACGGCGAGCACGCTGGCGAGGCCGAGTGCGAAGGCGCGTCTCTTGGACATTTTCATCGCAAAATCTCCTTAGAGCCGGACGATGCGGCTGCACGCGGCGCCGTTTTCGTCGGTGATGCGCAGACGGGCGCGCGCGTGCGAGCCGTCCATGCTCATTTCGGTTTGGCCGAGTGTCACTGTCGAGCCAGCCTCAGCGTTGAAGTCGCCGCTTTGGCTAATCTCGGACGAGTTCGCCCCGCTTTGCACGATTGAGAGCTCGTAAGAGCCCGCGACATCGCGCGGCGAGCGCACGATGGCTTCGATCAGCACGCCGTGGCGTGTCGGCGTCGCGACCACGTCGCACATCATTTCAGCGCGTTGGCTGCTGACAGCGATGGCTTGCGCGGCTGGCGCAGCTTCCGGCGCTTGCGCGACGAGAGGCGCGGCAGTTGGCGTTGTAGAGATCGGCAGTTCCGCGCTTGTGCTCGCGGCCGCCGAACACGCCGCCATGACGCCAAGGGCGACTGTTGCAGCGAGTGTTTTCAACATTGGAGTGCTCCCACGATTTGCGCGGGGCGATGCGGGAAGGCGTTCATCACGCCTTCCCAAGCTTCGCCTCAGTTGTAGCCGCTTTGGACGACGACGGAGATGTTGCCGTTGCCTGCTTGGCGGACCGCAACGTCCTGGCCGTTGCCGACCTGGATGATGCCCGACGTGTTGTTCGTGCCGGTTTGTTCGGCCGAAGCGCGGCTGCCGTTGCCGATCTGGGCGATGCCCGAGACGTTGCCGGCGCCGGTTTGAATCGTCGAGGCGCTCAAGCGGCGGCCGTCCTGACCGGTGACCGCGAGGTTGTCGCGGCCGAGCTGATCCGTGGTGGCGCTGTTACGCGTGCCGTACTGATCCATGCGCAGGAAGTTGTTGTAACCGTTCTGCACGCCGCGCGAGTACATGTTGCGGCCGTTTTGATTGATGACGGCGCCGTTGCGGTTGCCGTTTTGCGAGGCGGCTGCGCCGTTGGCATATCCCGCTTGGGATACGACGACGCGGTTTTGTGCGGCGGCAGGTGACGCCATGGCGCCAGCGAAAAGTGCAGCGGCCGCGACTGCGGTAAGAAAGCGTTTCATCTGTATGCTCCCGTTCAAGTGTGTCGCGTTCCCTCGCGGCCGCCTGAACAAGCGAGACATTGATGCACGCCACCTGAGCGGCGTTTGAACGGAATCCTCAAAGTGAAGTCGGCTGCATGCCGATGTTTGCCGCCGGTGTCGGCGTTAACCGCCGGCTTTGGCGAACTCGCGAATGGCGCTCGCAATCTTGGTTTGCGTTTGGCCATCGAGGTACGGGTGCATCGGCAGCGCGAGAACGCGATGCGCAATTTTCTCGCTGACAGCCAAACCGCCGGCGCCGATCGGGAAGGGCTCGTACGCCGTCTGCTTGTGCAGTGGCTTCGGATAGTACTGCGCCGTCGGAATTTCGTTGGCGCGCAAATGCGCGGCGAGACCATCGCGATCGTCTGACTCGATCACATACTGCGCCCACGTAGAAATGCCGCCGTCGATCACGGTCGGCGTCGTCACGAGGCCTTCAAGCATGTGCGCATAGCGATCCGCAACTTCGTTGCGGGCGCGAATCTCGTCGGCGAAGATCGCGAGCTTTTCGATGAGGATCGCGGCCTGGATCGTGTCGAGCCGCGAATTCATGCCGATGCGAATGCAATTGTATTTGTCGTCGCCGCCGGCGCCGTGGAAGGCCAGCGAGCGCATCATCACGTTGTCTTCGTCGCTATTGGTGAGCGTGGCGCCGCCGTCGCCGTAGCAACCGAGCGGCTTCGCCGGGAAGAACGACGTCGTCTGCGCATCGGCCCAGTTGAGTGGATGCTTGCCGTTCAGCGTGCAGCCATAGCTCTGTGCGCTATCGGCGATGAGCTTCAAGCCTTCGCGTTTGCAGATCGCAGCGATGGCTGGGTAATCCGCCGGTTGGCCGAAGAGATCGACGGCGATCACAGCTTTTGGCTTCAGCTTGCCGTCCTTCTTCACGCCCGCGATCGCCGCTTCGAGCGATTTCGGATCCATGTTGTAGGTGTCAGGCAGCACGTCGACGAACACTGGCGTAGCGTTGGTCCACGGCACGATCTCGGCGGTGGCGGCGAACGTGAAGGACGGCGTGAACACCGCATCGCCTTGGCCAATGCCCCAAGCCCAGAGCGGCAGCACCAAAGCGTCGGTGCCGTTGGCGTTGCCGATGGCGTACTTGGCCTGCGCGAAGGCGGCGAGTTCAGTCTCGAACTGCTTCACCTCGGGGCCAAAGATGTAGGCGCCGTGGCGGATCACCTTGGAAACGGCGGCGTCGATCTTGTCGGCGATGCGCGCGCGCTGGGCTTGCAGGTCGATGAACGGGATCATGGTGAGTCTCTCTTAAGTCAGCGAGGGCAGACCCGACGCCTTGTCGACATCGAGCGCCAATTCCAAAACGGCGAGCGCTTCCGGTCCGTTGACGACCGGGCGCGGGGCGACGCCAAGCACGGCGTCGATAAACTGCGCGACATTGGCGCCAAGCGGATCGGCGCCGATGCGGGTTTCGGCGAAGGCGGCGTTGAGCGGGGAGCGCGTCGTGTTCTCAAACGTACGTGCCAGGAAATCGATTTTGATCTCGCCCGACGGAAACACCGCGCGCATCGTCCGCTTGCGCGCTTCGGCGACGCGGCTTGCGGTGAAACGCGCTTCGGCGTTGGCAAACGTGAGCGTGGCATCGATGGCGTCAGCGGTCCGACCCTTGTCAGGGCGGCCATCGGCCATGACGCGGGTGGGTTTCTCACCCATCATCTGCAGCGCCAGATCGAGATCGTGCACCATGAGATCAAGCGTCACCGAAACATCGGCGCTACGACCCGTCCACGGCCCTTCGCGCACGCTTTCGATCAGCGTGGGTTTCTCCGGCGCATCGAGCAAACCCATGGCTTGGAAAACCAAACGCTCCTGATGGCCGCAGCCGAGCGTGAGCTTCTTCTCCGCCGCGAGTTGCACCAGCTTCGCGCCGGTTTCCACGTCCGTCGCGAGAGGCTTTTCGATCAGCGTGTGCTTACCGGCGCTGAGTGCGGCAAGCGCCGCTTTGCCATGAAACGAGGGCGGCGAAGCGATGGTGAGAACGTCCACCGCTCCCAACAGCGCATCGAGCGAAGCAAACGATTCTGCGCCGTGCGTGTTCGCCAATTCCGTCGCGCGCTCATCGTCCGGATCGAACACGCCGACAAACTGCACGCGCGCGTCTTCCGCGTACTTGCGCGCGTGGATGCGGCCGAAGGCGCCGGCGCCGAGCACGCCTGCTTTGAGCTTTGTCATTCCACCGTCACCGATTTGGCGAGGTTGCGCGGCTGGTCGACGTCCGTGCCTTTGTGGACGGCCGTGAAGTACGCCAGCAACTGGATCGGAATCGAATACACCAGCGGCGCCACGAACGGATCGCACGCCGGCGCGAGGATGACGTGCTGGGCGATCTCTTTCACCGCCTCGGCGCCGGCGGCGTCCGTGATGACGATGAGCTTGCCGCCGCGGGCGTTCACTTCCTGCATGTTCGAGAGCGTCTTCTCGAACAGTGCATCGTGCGGTGCGACCACAACCACCGGCGTGACTTCATCGATCAGCGCGATCGGCCCGTGCTTCAGTTCGCCAGCCGCGTAGCCTTCGGCGTGGATGTAGGAGATTTCCTTGAGCTTCAGCGCGCCCTCTAGCGCGATCGGATAGTGCACGCCGCGGCCGAGATAGAGCACGTCGTGCGCTTGCGCGAGTTCATGGGCGATGGCGTCGATCTGCGGTTCGGCGGCGAGCGCGTCCGTGATGAGGCGCGGCGTTTCCATCAGCGCGTGAACCAAACGCGCTTCTTCTTGGCTCGACAGCGCGCCGCGCGCACGGCCGACGGCGACGGTGAGGCTGGCAAGCGCGGAGAGCTGCGCAGTGAAGGCTTTGGTCGAAGCGACTCCGATTTCGGGGCCGGCGAGGGTGGGCAAGCGCGCATCCGCTTCGCGCCAGATCGTGCTCTCGGGCACGTTGACGACGGCGAGCGTCTTCAAGCCTTGCTCTTTGCAATAGCGCAGCGCGGCGAGTGTGTCGGCGGTTTCGCCGGACTGCGACACGAAGACGGCGAAGCTCTTTTTGGCGAACGCCGGTTTCCGGTAGCGGAATTCCGAAGCGATATCGGTTTCGACCGAGATGCCCGCATATTGTTCGAGCCAGTATTCGGCGACGCGACCCGCGTAGTGCGCGGTGCCGCAGCCGATGACGATGGCGCTATCGGCGGCGAGATCGACGCCGTCGAGATCCGGCATCTGCACGGTTTCGTCGTTGGCGTTGACGTAACGCGTGATCGTGCGCGCCGTGGTTTCGGACTGCTCGTAAATTTCCTTCTGCATGAAGTGACGGTAATTGCCCTTCTCCACCGCGGCGGCGCCGCCTGCGAAAATGTGCACCGGGCGTTCGGCGACCATGCCGTCGGCGTCGAGGATCTTGGCTTTGGCGTGTGAGAGGACGGCGATGTCGCCTTCCTCCAGGAACATAACGCGGGTGGTGAAGGGTGAGACGGCGATGGCGTCGCTGCCCAGGTACATTTCCCCGTCGCCGACACCGACCGCGAGCGGCGAACCTTTGCGCGCGCCGATCAGCACGTCGCTCTGACCCGCAAACAGAATGGCGATGCCGAACGCGCCATCCAGGCGGCGCACCGCGGCGATGGCGGCTTCTTCCGGCGACTTTCCGGCGGCGAGGTAGCTATCGATCAGGTGGGCGATGACTTCGCTGTCGGTTTCCGACGCGAACGTGTGCCCCGCCTTGATCAGCTCTTCGCGCAGCGGGCGGAAGTTCTCGATGATGCCGTTGTGGACGATGGCGACTTTGTCGGTCGCGTGCGGGTGCGCGTTGCCGGTGGTTGGTGCACCGTGCGTGGCCCAGCGCGTGTGGCCGATGCCGGAAACGCCCGCGAGCGGGTGGCCTGCAAGTTCGGTTTCCAGGTTTGCAAGTTTGCCCGCCGCGCGGCGGCGCTCGATCTTGCCGCCCTCGAGCGTGGCGACGCCCGCGGAATCGTAACCACGATATTCGAGCCGCCGCAACGCCTCGACCAAGCGGGGAGCGGCCGGCGCCGTCGTGCCAAGTATGCCGATAATTCCACACATGCGCGTGCTCTCGCCCTCGCGGTAACCAATAGTAGCGCTTGTTGAGTTTGTCCCGGCGCTCTCATGCGCTGAGCGCCATTGATTTGCACCTCAATTAGTCTTTCAACATGCGACGAATTCGGGGCTTTCGCGAGACGCACTCACGAACGCCCCTGGCTTTTAGTTTATCCGCCTCTGACGAGGCGGCGGGGACGAACCCATGACGCGCAGCTATTTCGGAACAGACGGCATTCGGGGAACGGCGAACCGTTATCCCATGACGCCGGAAGTGGCCCTGCGCGTGGGTCTGGCCGCCGGTAAGCGCTTCATGAGCGCCGACGACCGCCGCCACACCGTGGTGATCGGCAAGGACACGCGTCTCTCGGGCTACATGCTTGAGCCAGCGCTGACCGCGGGCTTCACGGCGGCCGGGATGGACGTGGTCCTCTTTGGCCCGCTGCCAACGCCGGCAGTGGCGATGCTGACCCGTTCGCTCAGGGCCGACCTAGGCGTGATGCTCTCCGCCTCGCACAACAAGTTCGCCGACAACGGCATCAAGCTGTTCGGCCCTGACGGCTACAAGCTCTCGGACGACGCCGAGACTGAGATCGAACAATTGATGGATCGCGATCTCGACGCGCACTTGGCCGATCCCGCCAAGCTCGGCCGCGCCAAGCGCATCGATGACGCGCAAGCGCGCTATGTCGAGATCGTCAAGGCGACATTCCCGAAAGGGCTGTCGCTGAAGGGGCTGCGCGTGGTGATCGATGCGGCGAACGGCGCCGCTTATCGCGTGGCGCCCGTGGCGCTCTACGAATTGGGCGCGGAAGTCGTTGAGATCGGCGTCGATCCGAACGGCACTAACATCAACGAAGAAGTTGGCTCGACCGACACCCGTGCGCTCAAAGCGAAAGTGCTGGAGACACGAGCGGATATCGGCATCGCGCTCGATGGCGATGCTGACCGCGTGGCAATCGTCGATGAGAAGGGCCACTCGATCGATGGCGACCAGCTGATGGCGCTGATCGCCAAGAGCTGGAAGGCGTCAGGCACGCTGACAAAGCCGGGCATCGTCGCGACGGTGATGAGCAACCTCGGGCTTGAGCGTTTTCTCACGGGCTTGAAGCTCAAACTCGAACGCACGCAAGTGGGCGATCGCTACGTCGTCGAGCAGATGCGCTCGATGGGCTACAATGTCGGCGGCGAGCAATCAGGCCACATCATCCTGTCGAACTTCTCCACAACGGGCGACGGCCTGCTGGCGGCACTGCAAGTGCTGGCTGTGATCGTGCAGTCCGGCAGACCGGCGAGCGAAGTCTGCCAGCTGTTCGAACCTGCGCCGCAAGTGCTCGAAAACGTGCGCTACGAGCGCGGCAAGCCCGATCCAATGGAAGCGCAGGCGGTGAAGGACGCGATCAAAGCGGCAGAAGCGTCGTTGAGCGGCGGCAAGGGCCGCTTGCTTGTGCGCAAAAGCGGCACTGAACCGCTGGTTCGCATCATGGCTGAAGGCGACGACGAAGCGCTGGTGCGCGAAGCGGTGGCCGGCGTGAAAAGCGCCGTCGTGGCTGCCGCGCGCGCCGCATAAACCGCCAGCGTGATCGCCGGCGGTTGAAGATCAGCGAACCAAATCCATCGCGTTATTCCCAAGATCGCAATCATTGGCGGGATGGTAGCCATCGGTGAGATACGTGACGCGCAAGCGCAGGCGCCGGCGCTGCGCTTCCGGCGGCAGCGTGGTCCGGAGCACGCCGCGCCAGGACTGGCCTTGGCCGAGCGTGAAACCGCCGGGGCTTTCCTCGGTCGCGGCAGCTGGCGTCAGTCCATCCGGCAAGGGTTGTGTTGCCAACTGATGCGTGCCTGATGGCGATGAATACTCAAGCACCAGAGTTTGATTGGTGTTGGCGCCGGTCTGATACGCCATCGAGCCGGCATTGTTGACCGACCATTGGATCGCAATCTGATCGGCAGCGAGCGGCGCGCCGTCGGCGGTCTGCGTCAAAAATTGATAGGTTGAAAGAGCGAGATCCGGGCAGCGCGGCGGCGGCGGGGGCGGCGGCGGTGACTTGGATTTGCTCTTCCCGTTGCCATCACTTTGTTGCGCCGAAGCTTGTTCGCCCATGAGCGTCACGCCCGCGACGGCGAGGATGGTCAGGCTGAGTAAAATCGCAAAAATCGCACTGCGCATGGCGCCTATTTCCCCTGGTAGCCCAGACCGCTGCTCAGACGGCCCCGCTCGCACCCTCGGCGCGCACCTTAGCCTAGCGGCGCGTCCGGGAAAACTGGCGAGCGCCAACCGAGTGAGG
>Ga0209023_10007473_pt1 | contig 11189 bp, 8 predicted proteins | sample LakOneMetagenome_FD_187468 | JGI IMG/M metagenome (GOLD analysis project Ga0209023, IMG submission 187468) | Freshwater and sediment microbial communities from Lake Erie, Canada (SPAdes) (version 2) | ecosystem: Environmental > Aquatic > Freshwater > Lentic | place: Lake Erie, Canada | collected...
TCGGGTCGGCGATCGTGACCGCCAGGTCGGCGGAGGTGGTGCCGGAGTGGAGGCCGAGGGCCTCGGCGAGGATGACCATCTTGAACGCGTTGGTCGCACTCTGGTGGCAGTTGGTGTGGGCGATGGGGTGGCGCTCGATCTCGTAGGTGTCGAGCAGCGTGGGCGCCGCCCACCCGTCACCGACCGCGCAGAGCTTCCACACCAGGTTGTGTGCGTCGGCGACGCCGGTGTTGAGGCCCATGCCGCCGGTCGGCGGGAACCGGTGCGCGGCGTCGCCCACGAGGAACACTCGGCCACTGCGCATTCGCTCGGCCACTTGCGCGGTCATGTGCCAGGTGCCGGCGCGCTGCACCTGCACCTCGGCCGCGTCGTCGCCGATGGCGCCGTGCAGGATCTCGACGCAGCGCTCGGGTCCGAAGTCGTCGATGCTCTGCGTGGACGAGTCGTAGGCGACCATGAACACCCACTCGCGGTCGAGGTCGTGAGCGATGAACGTGCCGGCCACCTCGGGGTCCATCACGAAGTGCAACACGCCGAGTCGGTCGACGACGTACGGGCGGAGCTCCGCCAGGAAGTGGATGGCCACGAAGTCCTGGAGGCTCTGCGGTCCGATCATCTCGATGCCGAGCGACTTGCGGACCCCGCTGCCGGCGCCATCGGCGGCCAACAGGTAGGAGCTGCGCACGACGGTCTCGGCACCGGTCGCCACATCGCGCACCACTGACGTGACGCCGTCGGCGTCGTGCGTGCTCGACACCCATTCGGTGCCGTAGCGCAGTTCGACACCCGGCCTGTCGATGATGTCGGCGGCCATCAGCGGCTCGAGTCGGTGCTGACTGATGTTGCGAAGGGGCGTCGGGGTGTGCTCGAGGCACTCGTCGCCCTGGCGTTCGAACGGGAGTCGGCCGATGAGGTCGCCGTTCAGACGGGTGACGAAGTTGACGTGGCCCGAGTCCACCGGGTTCTTGGCCAGATCACCGAGCGCCGCCATGTCGAAGCCGGCCTGGCGGAAGATCTCGAGGGTGCGCGCGTTGACGACGTGCGCCGACGGGTTGGTCTGGGGAACGCCGCGCTGCTCGACCACCAGACAGCGTCGGCCGGCGTTGGCCAGCAAGCGGGCGAGCGTCATGCCCGTGGGCCCCGCACCCACCACGAGGAACGGCACGTCGAGGTGCCCCTGATCGGTGACGCCCATGTCAGAACACGCCGCCAAAGCTGCCCCCGTCGAGTTGGAGGTTCTGACCGCTGATGAAGCCCGCCTGCGCACTGCACAGGTAGGCGCACGCGTCGCCGAACTCCTCGGGCCGCCCGAGCCGTCCGGCGGCGATGGTGCGAGTCATGTGCGCGTACGCCTCCTCGACGGTGATCTTCGCCATCGACGCGTGCAGCTCGGCCATCTGCCGCTGGCGCGCCGTGTCGATGCGCTCGGGCAGCAGGTTGTTGATGGTGACGTTGGCCTTGGCCACGTCCTTCGACAGGGCCTTGGCCACCGAGGTGAGCCCGGTGCGGGCCCCCGTCGACAATCCCATGGGCGCCATCGGCGTCTTCACCATCGCCGAGGTGATGTTGACGATGCGGCCGAACCGCCGCTCGACCATGCCGTCGAGCACCGCGCGGATCACCGCCAGCGGAGCGAGCATGTTCGCGTCGAGCGCCGCGATCCATGCATCGCGGTCCCAGTCGGCGAAACGCCCCGGCGGCGGACCACCGTTGTTGTTGACGACGATGTCGGGCTCCGGGCACGCTGCCAGCAGCAGGTCGCGCGTGGCGGCGTCGGCGATGTCGCCGACCACCGACGTGACCGTGACGACATGGCGCGAGGTGAGCTGCTCGACAGCGGCCGCGAGCGAATCGGCGTCACGGCCGTTGATGGTGACGTGCACGCCCTCGCGTGCGAGCGCGTCGGCACACGCGAAGCCGAGCCCGCGGCTCGACGCGCACACGATCGCGTGGCGTCCGGCAATTCCGAGATCCATGGGAGACCCGCTCAGCTCTGCGACGTGCCGAGGCGAGCAGCGAGCGCAGCGCGCCACGCGTCGAACGGCTGGAACTCGGGCAGCGACTCGATCTTGCGGCGCGTGGTTGCTTCGATCTCGTCGTCGCCGGCCGACAGGTCGAGCCCATCGGCGTACGGCTGGGCGACGTGGAACGGCGAGTCGACGAAGCACTCGAGCCCGTTGCCCTCGGGGTCGGTGAAGTAGAGCGACCACGCGTTGCCGTGCGAGATGGGCATGACCGAGGTGACCTCGGCCGCGGCGAGGCGCTCGCCGATGAGTCGCAGGTCGTCGAGCGTGCCCGTGCGGAACGCAAGGTGGTCGGCCATCATGAACGCCCTCGGTGCCGGCTCGGGGGTCTGCACGAGCACGATCTGGTGGTGTGCGGTGGCGTCCTGCGAGATGAACGCCATCTCGCCCATGCCGGGCACGGGTTCGCCACGGTTGGTGACGTGGAAGCCGAGGACGTCGGTGTAGAAGCCGACCATGCGGTCGAGGTCACGGACGGCAAGCGTGACGTGGCCGAGGCTCAGGCGGGGAGGCGGGGTCGACATGGCTGACACTGTATTCAATATTGGGCACAGTGTCTATTTTTGGTACGTTCGGCGCATGCCCTCCTCCGCGCCAGCTCCGACGCCCACGCGCGGCCACAAGAAGAAGGCACGTACCCGCCAATTGCTGCTCGACACGGCGATCGGGGTGCTCGCAGAGCAGGGCGAAGGCTTCAGCGTGGCCGATCTGGCCGGTCGTGCCGGCGTCTCGCACGGCACCTTCTACAACTACTTCACCGACCGCGAACAACTCGTCGAGGCGCTCGTGCCGCACATCGTCGGCCGGTTCGCCGAGCGAATGGCCGTCGAGGTCACCGTTGCCGACCCGGCGGCGCGATTCGCTCGCATCTCGGCCAACGCGCTGGAGGCCGCGATGCGCGAGCCCCAGACCATCCGCGTCGCGCTCCGGCTCGATGCCGTCCAACGTGGGATGCTCGCAGACGGTCCGCTCGCTCATCTCCGGCACGACCTTGCCGAAGGGTGCGCCACGGGTCGGCTCAGCGGCCCGCTGGACGACGGCACCCTCGATGTCGTGCTCGGCACGTTGTTGCTCGCAGCCCGCAGGGTCGCCGACGGCGAACGCAGCATGGCGTACCGGCGCAGCGTCCTGTGCCGACTGCTCCAGGCGCTCGGCGTCGACGCCGACGAAGCCGCGAAGCTCGCCGCCGACGCCGTCGCCGACACGTAAGGGTCGAGCGCCGGTGCAGCATTTCCTCGAAGCCGCGTGCCCGACAGTGCCACGTCATCCGCGTCGCACCGGTCACCTTCGTTCGCGTGCACCGGTGATGAGCTCGACGAGCGCCGATCCACACCGAGCGCTGGAGGGGTCGGAACCCATGTCGTAGGAGGAGGTCCCGGACCGCGCGAAGGTCGAGTTCCTCGCCCACGCTGCTCGGGTGCTGCCGGTATCGCCCGTCGGAGGCCTCCAAGGTCCCGGAGTTGCACGCCCTGCTCAGCGCGGTTCGCCCCGCGCCGTCACGGACACCGCACCGATCGGCGAGTCGTCTCACCAACCCGAGATCGGGCCTGCCCAGCGCTGGAGATCGGGGTGGGCATGACGGGCACAGCGTCGACCAGGAGCGGGTGAGATCACTGCAAGATCACCCGCCCTGACCTGGGCAGATCCACGGCGCTCGGATCGGCTGATCTGGTATGTTCCGGCCGTGACCGATGACCCGAACGGGGTGCGGTTCGTCCGGTTCCTCGGTCCTGTGCAGCTCGTTTCGACGACCGGTGAAACGATCGACGTGGCCGGCGCCGGCCAACGCCGCTTGCTCGCGTTGCTGGCGCTGCAGTCGCGACGTTCCGTCCGTGCCCAGTGGTTGGCCGAGGAGCTGGGCATCTCGTTCGGCGCGTTGCGCAACTCCATGTCGCGATTGCGCAGGCTGCTCGGCGAGGCCGCGGTGGCCACGACCGCCGTTGGCTATCGACTCGACCTCGATGTCGACAAGGACGACTTCTGTCGCCGCGTTGCGAACCTCGACGCACATGGCGATCGGCTTGCGGAACTGAATGCTGTGCTGGCGCTGTGGGTCGGCCCCGCGCTCGGGGAGTTCCGGCACGAGGCGTGGGCGCACGGCGAGGCGGCACGGCTCACCGAAGTGCACGCCGCCGCGGTCGAAGAGCGCGCCGCCGAGCTGATCGGCCGCTACCGCTGGGCCGACGCCATCGCGTCGTTGCGCCCGCTGCTCGCCGACCAACCGTTTCGCGATCGACCCCGCGGCTTGTTGATCCGGGCACTCGCCGGCGCAGGGCGTCAAGCCGACGCACTGCGCGCGTATCAGGACTACCGGACGCTGCTGGCGGACGAGGTGGGCACCGAGCCGTCGGCCGAGGTGCGCTGGATCGAGCGTCGAGTCGCGCTGGGTTGGGACGGTGTGGGGGTCTTCGCTCCGGCATCGGACACGGTGACGCCGAAGCCGGCGGCTTCTCCAGCTGCTGCGGCGCACTGGTCCATTCCCCTGCACGGTCCCCTCAGCCGTGATGTGGCGGTGGTCGGTCGCGCCAGCGAACTCGGCTGGCTCGCGGCAGATCTGGCGCGCGTCCGAACCAGCGGCATGCGTACCGTCGTGCTGGGTGGCGAGGCAGGAATCGGCAAGACCACGTTGATGTCCGCGTTCGGCCGCCGGCTGCACGCGTCCGGCGCAGCGACGGTGGCGTACGCGCGGTGCGACGAGGGTACGACCGTGCCGCTGCAGCCGTTCGTCAGTCTGGTCGGCAGGCTGGTGGAGCACGCCCCGACGGCGATGCTCGCGGCCCACGTCGCGCGCTGCGGAGGTGACCTGCTGCGCGTCGCGCCGCACCTCGCGGCGAAGGTACGAGTCGAGGACACCCCTGCCGAGGACGATGGCACCGGTCGCTTCATGTTGTTCGAAGCGGTGGTCGACATCATCCGTCGCGCGGCGGAGCTCGGGCCGCTGGTGGTCATGCTCGACGACCTCCACTGGGCGGAACCGACGGCAGCCCAGCTCCTTCGCCACATCGGGCGGGCGCTCGTCGACGCGCCCGTGCTCTTGATCGCTGCGTTTCGCGACCCGGGCGAGCCGCGTACCGACGACGTTCGCACAGCCCTCGCCGAGCTGCAGCTCGCTGACGCACGCAACATCCCGCTGACCGGGTTCACCGATGCCGAGTTGGCCGATCTGGTGGTGTCGGTGACCGACGCCAGTCGGCAGGGCGTCGACACGGTTGCCAGCCGGCTGCACCGCGAGACGGCGGGTAACCCGTTGTATGCCGCGCAGTTGTTGCGGCACTGGGTGGAGTCCGACCTGCTCTGGATGGACGCTGACGGCATGGGATTCTCGGCCGGTGCCGATGCGTGGCCGGTGCCCCCAAGCCTTCGCGATGTCGTCTGGAGTCGCGTTCGCGCTCTCGGACCTGATGCCCCGGCGATCCTGTCAGCGGCCGCCGTGCTCGGCGGAGAGTTCCGCAGCGACGTCTTGATCGACATGCTCGACGTCGGCGAGGCCGAGGTGATCGACGTCCTCGACGCTGCGCTCACCGCGGGACTCCTGCTCGAGGTCCGCTCCTCGGCATCGACACTGCGGTTCACGCACAGTCTGGTCGCCAACGCCGTCTATGGCGACCTGCGCGGCCTGCACCGCATCCGCATGCACGAGCGAGCTGCGCGAGCATTGCAGAAGACCGCCGACGTGCCCTCGCAGCAGCTCGTCGCGCAGCTCGCCCATCATTGCGAATTGGGTGGCCTGGTGGCCGCGGCTCAACGCTGGGCGACGGCCGCTGGTGATCATGCGCTCGCGCACCTGGCGCCGAGCGAGGCAGCCGAGTGGTTCCGCAAGGCACTGGACCACGCCACTGCCCTGGGGCGTCCCGATGCGGAGGTCGCCGACCTCACGGTGAGCGTCGGTGAGGCACAACTTCGAGCCGGTGACCCTCGAGCGCTCGCCACGCTGTCTGCCGGGGCAGCCATTGCCGTCCGCTGCAAGGCTGATGCCGTGCTGATCCGGGCAGCGCTGGGCAGCGACCGTGGCTTCATGCGACTCGGCGAGTTCGCCCCGGAGCAGTTGCAGATCGTGGAGGCTGCAATCGCCGTCGCAGACACGTCCGACACCCAGACGTACGCGCGCCTGCTCGCACTGTTCGGGCAGAGTCTCGCCCACACCCCGCGCAACGACCTCCGGATGAGGGTCGCCCACGAGGCGCTCGCGCTCGCCGGTGCGAGTCCGGAGGCCACGCTGCTGCCTCGTGTCGCCAGGGGTGCGCTGTATGCGCTGTGGGGCTGCGGCGACAACCGGCTCCGCGCCGAGATCGCGGCCCGCGCCATCGACCTCGCCGAGGCCTCCGGTGATCCGTTCCTGTGCTTCGGCGCCTACCAGAGCGCGTACGACATTGCGATCGAGACCGCGAACCAGACGTGGGCGGCGGACAACCTCCGCGGCATGCGGCTGATCGCCGAGCAGGTCGGCGAGCCGAGGATGCGATGGGTCATCGGCCTCTGCGGCACCTTCGAGCTGACGATGCGCGCCGAATTCGCCGAAGCCGAGCAACTCGCCGGAGCCACGTACGAGCTCGGCGCGTCGATGCGCGAGGCCGACGCCTTCGCGCTCTATGCCGCCCAGTTGTTCACGCTCGGAACCTTCACGGGCCGACACGCGGACCTGTTCCCGATCGTCGAGCAAGCCACCGCCTCGAGTCCCGAGATGCTCCCGTTCCGGCTGGCGTACGGCATCATCTGCAGCGCGATCGGGCGCGATGCGAACGCACGTGAGATCCTCGCTGAGGGGATGCGCCAGGACTTCCTCAACGTGCAGCCCGACCTGCTGCGGATGACCTCGACGATCGCCTACGCCATCCTCGCCATCGAGCTCGAGGACCGTGAGGCGGCCGTCGCGCTCCTTTCGCTCATCGAGCCGTTCGCTGCCGAGGTGGCGTTCAACGGCGGAACCAGCCAGGGGCCGATCTCGGCATACGTCGGCAAGCTGGCGTCGTTGCTCGGACGCCACGACGATGCAGAGCGACATCTGCTCGCCGCGCTCGCCACCGCCACCGCGTTCGGCTGGGAATACCATCGTGCGACGACGCTGATCGAGCTCGCTCGGTGCAGGTTTCGCCGCAACGCGGTGCTCGATGCCGAGTCCTGCGCGTGGCTGGACGAAGCCGAGACGATCTGTGCCGTGCGAGCGATCGCCAACTGGGCGGACCGAATCGTTCAGCTCCGGCACGACGCCGCCGTGACACGCTGATGACACACAGCTGAGACAGCGCGACGCGACGATGCCCCCCGTCGCGTCGCATCGGGCGGCGGCGTCACCAAAGGGGCGTGTCATGAACGGGAAGAATCGCGGGCTGGCCATCGGAGCGTGCGTGCTGGCGATCGTCGTGCTGGTGCTGGGGCTGATCTTGCAGAACCAGGCCGACTTCTCCCGCGACTACCTGCACGATCAACTCGCCGAGCACGGCATCATGTTCACCCCCGCCGCCAATCTGCTGCCGCAGCAGCAGAAGGTTTCCTGCCTCGTCGCCAACGCTGGCAAGCCGCTGCTGACCGGGAAGCAGGCCGAGTGCTACGCCAAGTACCAGATCGGCATCGACCTGACCCTCGTCGACGGCGGCAAGACGTACTTCCAGGCGCACTACAACGGGTACCTCTCTCGGCAGAAGTACCTGGCGGCCGTCAAGGCGAACCCGAACGACGCCGGCAACGCAGCCTTGCTGGCCGACGCCACCCAAGCCGAGCAGGTCTCCAACGACCTGCTCGCAGGTGAAGCCACCAAGGGTCTGCTGCTCACCGGTTACGCGTTCAGCGTGATGGGCGACCGGCTCGCCCAAGCCGCCATCGCCGCGTTCATCATCGCCGGACTGCTCCTCGTCGTGGGTGTCGCCCTCGGGCTGCGGGCCTTCCGCCGGGTGCCGTCGCCGAAGCACGCCCCGGCGATCGGGGTGGCCGACAGGGACTCCACTGCTCGTGCCTCCGTCGCCTGATCGGATCCAGTCGCGCCGTCAGCAAACCTGGTGATGCTGGTCTCGAAGGAGCACACCGACGACCTGACACCGCTGATCGAACTCATCGCCGGCGGCAAGCTCACGTCGAGCATCGAGGCGACCTACCCGCTGGACCGAGCACCGGACGCGATGCGGAGTCTGGAGGCGGGCACGGTCCGCGGGAAGATCTCGATCGTGATGCCGTGGCCACCTCCGAAATCGAGGCCGCTGCGAGAGCAGGGGCGGGCGATGCCTTCGCACCTCGAGCCATCGCACCGATCGTGATGGCGAAGCCGAGGAGCTGCGTGGCGTCCAGTGATTGGTCGAGGACGAGCCAGCCGAGCGCGACGCCGGTGAGCGGGGCAGCGAGGCCGAGCAAGGGCGGCGCCGCGGTGGGCAGCCGGCGGATCCCGCTGAACCACAGGACGAACGCCAGTGCGGTACCGATCAGGCTGAGATAGGCGAAGCCGATCACGTTGGTGAACGACAGGGACGGCGGCGCTCCCTCGACCACCAGTGCGAGCGCGGCGAGTGGCACGCCACCGATCAGCAACTGCCATCCGGTGGATGCCAGTCGATTGGGTGCGGCAGGGATGCGCTTGGTGAGCACCACCCCGATCGCGAAGGACACGGTTGCGGCGGCGGCGGCGATGATGCCGACGACGTCGAACTCGGCGCCCGGCCGCACCACGACGAGCGCCACCCCGGCGGCTGCGGCGACGCCGGTGAGCACTTCGGCGGGACGGGGTCGACGCCCGATGACGGCCCATGACAGCGCGGCGATGAGGAGCGGCTGCAGCCCGCCGAACGCGGCGGCGACGCCGCCTGGCAGCCGGTAGACGCCGACGATCAGCAGCGGGAAGAAGAGGGCGAAGTTGAACAGCGCCAACACGGCGGTGGCGCCCCACTCGCGGCCACGCGGCCGCCAGTTCGACTGCCATCTCCCGGCGAGCAGCAGCACGAGGCCCGCCGGCAGGACGCGCACGGCGGCGACGAACAGTGGGCGGCCATCGGGCAGCAACTCCGTGACGGTGACATACGTGGTGCCCCATGCGATCGGTGCGAACACGGTCATGGCAGCGGTTCGATTGGCAGGGTTCCTCTTCATGTTCAATATCTTAACATTGAGTTACTGAATGTCGACCCTTTGGTCCGGGTCCGTCTAGGGTGCGGTCGTGCCTCGCGAATCGGACACCGTCGACCGGATCAGCGGACAGTGGAACACCGTGCGACCCGACCTCGATGTCTCCCCGATGGCGGTGATCGGTCGCATCTCCCGACTCTCGAGGTTGGTCGAGCGGCGGCTGGAGGAGAACTTCGCGCGCTTCGGCATCGAGAGCTGGATGTACGACGTCATGGCCACGCTCCGTCGCGCCGGCGAGCCGTTCGAGCTGACCGCCGGCGATCTCGTCCATCAGGCGATGGTCACCACCGGCGCGATCACGAACCGGATCGACAAGCTCGAGCAACGCGGCTTCGTGGAGCGAGCGAGCGCGGACGACCGCCGCAAGGTGATCGTGCGCCTCACGCCCGCAGGCTTCGACATGGTCGAACGAGTCGTCGAGGCGCATCTCGACGGTGAACGCGACCTGCTCGCCGCACTTTCTCCACGTCAGCGCGACGAGTTGCAGAAGCTCCTGCGGACCATGTTGATCTCGCTGGGCGACACGACCTCGGCCTGAGGACCGCCGCCGTCGACCTCGCACCCGGCGGATCACGGGCGCGGGTGCGGGCGGGGAGGACTCCCTCGACGAGGTCCGTGCCGCGATGGCGGTCTGATCCGAACCGCCAGAGTCGGCAGCGTCGCTCCCCAGCCGCGATGTCGTCGCGTCCGGTCTCGGGTCGGCGGTTCCACGAACCGGCATCCACCGATCGACTGCTCACGCCGCCCATCACGTCAGCGTGCGGGTAGGATCGGCTCCTGCTCCCTCTGGAGCACGATCGACCCCGTCGAGACCCTGCGGATCGCCTGAAGCGAGAGCCGGGAGCCCACATGTACGAGTTGCAGTCGATCCAACGCCGTGCGTCGATCGCGGCGCGCTCGGCGGAGCTCGACACCGCGCGATGACGACCATTCGCGACCGGCTGCACCGTGCGGCGGAGGACCGGGCTTCGATGCCCGCAGGGTGCCCTCCACGAGCGAGGCGATTCCGCACCACCGTCGCGCGAGGGTGGTCGACGCGGTCCGTGCGGGCGTGTGCAGTGGCGGTGCAATCCGAACGACAACGCATCGCGGTGCGCACGAACGACGAAGTGACCCGTCGGCTGTTCAGCGTCGGTCTCCAACTGCAGGCGACATCGCAACTGGTCGACGACCGGACGCGTCTCCGTCTCGAAGACGCGATCACGGTGCTCGACTGCTCGATCGTCGCGTTGCGACACGCGATCTTCGCCCAGGACATGGGGTCGTCTGCGACCGCGGACGAGTGACGAGCAGCTCTCGGCGGTGCTCAGCGAGTTCGCTCGCACGATGATCGCGGACTTCCCGATCCAACGCATCCTCGATCATCTCGTGCGCCGCATCGTCGATGTGCTGCCGATCGGGTTCATCACGCGGTGTAGCGGAAGCGGTCGGCGGTGGCCGCTGCACTCGTGCCGGCCGGGGTGACGACGTGGACATCGACCGTCCCCGAGCCCTTCGGGCTGCGCACCCGGCACTTCGTGGGTGTGCAGGACACCTGGGTGCCGGCCCGCGAACCGAACATGATCGAGCGCACGTTCACGAAGTTCGTCCCGAGGATCGTCACCCACGTGCCGCCGCGCTTGGGGCCTGACCGCGGGCTCATCGACGTGATCGTCGGCGCCCCGGGTGCGGGCGGTGGGCCGCCGACGGGCACGACGATCCCGCTGCCGCTCATCGTCAGGACGGTCGGGTTCCCGACCTCGTCCAGCATGGTCAGGCTGCCGCCGACCACGGGCACTGCCGTCGGCGTGAAGGCGAGGTCGATCGTGCACGAGGCGCCGATCGCCAGTGGCGTCGTGGTCGCCGAGGAGCACGTCCCGCCAGTCCAGCGGAACGCGGGCTCGGTCGCCGACACGCTCGCGATCCGCCATGGCGCCGCGCTGATGTTCTCGATCGTGACCGTCTTCGTCGAGGTCGTCCCCACCGGTTGAGCGCCGAAGTCGACGGAGGACGATGGCAGCGCGAGGACGGCTCGCGGCCGTGTGTTGCCCACCAGTTGCGTGAAGTACGGGCCCTTCC
>Ga0209023_10007475_pt1 | contig 11188 bp, 5 predicted proteins | sample LakOneMetagenome_FD_187468 | JGI IMG/M metagenome (GOLD analysis project Ga0209023, IMG submission 187468) | Freshwater and sediment microbial communities from Lake Erie, Canada (SPAdes) (version 2) | ecosystem: Environmental > Aquatic > Freshwater > Lentic | place: Lake Erie, Canada | collected...
GTGGAGGTTGCCCTCGGCCAGGTGCCCGAAGGTGATGTCCCGGGCGTCGGGGGCGACGGCGGCCAGGGCCTGGCGGGCGTCGCGCACCAGGTCGGCCAGGCGGGCGACGGGGACCGCGACGTCGAGCTTCACCGGCACCCCGGCCCGGTTGATGGCCTCGGTGTGGGCCTCGCGGTGGTGCCAGAGGGCAGCCCGGTCGGCCTCGCTGGTGGCGATGGCCGAGTCGGCGATGCCGTCGCAGCGGCTGAGCGCGTCGAGCAGCGCGTCGGTGACGTCGGAGTGGCCGGCCGCCTCCAGCAGGAGGTAGGCGGGGTGGCGCTGCGGGAACGGCGGGCGGGCGCCCTGGGCGACCAGGAGGTTGACGCCCTCGGCGAAGAACAACTCGGCGCACTCGAGGCCCGGGGTCTGGGCCCGCACCGTGGCGAGGACGGCCTGGGCCGCCTCGATCCCGGCGACGCCGAGCAGCGCCACCGTCCGGTGCTCGAGCCGGGGCACCAGCCGCAGCCGGGCCGCGGTGACGACGGCCAGCGTCCCCTCGCTGCCCACCACCAGCCCGCCGAGGTCGTAGCCGACGTTGTCCTTGGGCAGCCCGCCCATGCGCCGCAGGATCGTGCCGTCGGCCAGCACCACCTCGAGCCCCACCACGTTGGCCCGGGTCATCCCGTACCGCAGCACCCGCTCCCCGCCGGCGTTGGTGGCCACCATCCCCCCGACCGTCGCCGAGTCCCGCGCCGCGAAGTCCACCCCGAAGTCCAGCCCATGCTCCCTCGCCGCCGCACTGACCGCCGCCAACGTCACCCCCGCGCCCACCGACACCTGCCCCGCGGTTGTGTCGACCGGATCGATCCAGTCCAACCGCTTGAGGCTGAGCACCGCCTCCCAGTTCGCCGGCACACTCCCCCCGACCAACCCCGTGTTCCCACCCTGCGGCACGACCTTCACACCGTGCTGGTCGCAGATCCTGAGGACGGCGGCGACCTCGTCAGTTGAGCCAGGGCGGACGACGACGGACGCCTGCGAGCCGAACCGCCCGGTCCAGTCCCGCTCGTAGGAAGCGGTGACGTCGGGATCGCTGAGCACGTTCCGCTCGCCCACCACCAGCTTGAGCGCAGCGACTAGCTCGGAGGAGGCGGCCACCAGCTCATGTTCGCACTCAGGTGAAGTCGCCTAAGCCCTCTGCCGCTCACCCGTGGTGCCTTCAAGCGGCCGAGTGGCACCTCGACGGCGTCAGATGCTCCTCCGAGGCACGTGTCCACACTGGCGTTTACCATGCCTCCCTGTCGAGCTCTCAGGGGGATGGATGCAGCACGAAGGAGATAGCAAGGCAGGGGGCGTGGTCATCGTCGAGCACGCGGGCAAGTATCGACCCCTCTGGGAGTACCTACGCGGAACGACGGCAGACTCGGTCGAAATGTCCTTCGGGGACGTAGAGCGGATTCTCGGATTTCCGTTGCCACCATCCAGCCGCAAGCACCCTGCGCACTGGTACGGGTACGAAGGCACCGCTGTTGGGCGAGCCATACGGGATGCTGGCTGGCGCGCCACCGAGGTGGATCTCAATGCAACGTCCGTGAGGTTCGAGCGGGAGGGAATGAGCCGGTGAAGGCGGACACACTCACGCTCAAGGCTCTGTTCCAGAAGGATGTCCGGTATGTCATCCCGATGTTCCAGCGCCCGTACGTCTGGACCCAGGACGATCAGTGGGAGCCGCTCTGGGAAGACGTAAGAAATGCCGCGGAGCGCTACCTCGACGAGCTTGCAGCTGCCGACGGCAACAACGCCGTAGCTGAGGAGCGGGCGGGCAGTCACTTCATGGGAGCGGTCGTCTTCCAACAGCAGCCGACTGCTTCGGCGGAGATCGAGTCCCGAGACATCGTTGATGGTCAGCAGCGCCTCACTACGATGCAGGTGCTCATTGACGCGGCTCAGGAAGCCCTCGAGGACATCGGTGCCGACACGGAGGCCAACCGGTTAGTTCGACTCGTTCGGAACTCGTTTGCATCCGGCGACCAGGTGTTCAAGCTGTGGCCAACGGCAGTGGATCAGGACGCGTTCAGGGCGGCGATGACGAACGAGATGTCCGCAGATGGCTTCGAGAGTTCCTTAATCGTTCAGGCGCATGCGTTCTTCCGTCTTCAGATCCGCGAGTGGATCGACCAGTCTATCGACGAGGAGGAGCGTTCGTCGCGAGTACATGGGCTTGAGACCGCGATCTTCGGGTTGCTCGAACTCGTAGTGATCGACCTAGCGACCGCCGATGACGCATTCGTCATCTTCGAGACCTTGAATGCGCGAGGAACGCCACTAAGGGCAGCCGACCTAGTGAAGAACTTCCTTCTCCAGACAGCGGCGTCCTCCGGGAGCTCTGCCGAAGCACTCTACGAGGATGAGTGGCGCCCCTTCGAGGACGAGTGGTGGCGCGCGGACATCCGTCAGGGCCGCGTCGTCCGGCCCCGGTTGGATCAGTTTCTCAACTATTGGCTAACTATGCGCACCACTAGCGAGGTGCAGACTCACGAGGTATTCCCGAAATTTAAGGCCTACGTGGATGACGGCCCCAAAGCGGTGGTCAATGTAGCACACGACGTACGCAAGGTCGGTACGGCATTTCGACACCTGGATGAGGTGGAGCCGCTGTCTGCCGAGGGGACATTCATGTATCGCTGGCGGACGATGGATGCCGGTACCAGCACTCCACTCCTACTCTGGCTGTTCTCCCAGAGCGCCGATGTGCTCAGCCCAGAAGCTCGTCTTGTGTGTCTCCAAACCATTGAGACTTACCTTGTTCGTCGGATGGTTTGCCGCATGACGACGAAGGATTACAATCGCCTGTTCCTTGACCTCCTCGCCCGAGTCGATTCTGCAGGGTCTGGCGATGTCGCTCCAGAGCTCACTCGGTTCTTAGCCGGTCAGTCATCGGAGTCTCGTGTTTGGCCAGATGACCTCAGGGTCTCGGGCGCGCTGCTCGACCTTCCGCTCTACCGTCTGCTGACCCGAGGACGTCTGCGGATGGTGCTCGAGGCGCTCGAGGACACGCTGCGTACTCCCCTCACAGAGGAAGCTCACGTTGAGCGCCAGGCCATGACGATCGAGCACATACTGCCACAGAGCTGGATGGAACATTGGCCTCTACTCGATGGAGGTAACGAGCACGAGGCTGTGATCGAGCGGGAGCGACTACTTCACAGCATTGGAAACCTCACCCTGGTGAACGGCAAGCTCAACCCAGCCATGTCTAACTCCGGGTGGGTAAATAAGCGGGGAGCACTTGCTCAGCATTCCGTGCTGCACCTCAACAAGGAGCTATTGCGCGATTGGGGTAGTTCCGATTTCGATGAGGTTGGCATCAAGGCGCGCGGCGCATTGCTCGCTGACCGCTTCTGTGCTGTTTGGCCAGCCGCGCCTGGCATCTCAGCCACAGAGGCCACGTAGACTGATCCGAGAATGCGATTGGATCGCGAGTCAGAGGAGTTAATCGCGAGCCGCTACTGCGCCGGCCACACCCTCGCACAAGTCGCTGCCGACGTCGGCGTCTCCGTGAAGCGAGTCCGGAAGGTCTTGCTCGCCCAAGATGTGACGATTCGGCATAGGGGAGTCGATCGCCTGCCACTGCCGATCGAGGACATGGTTGAATGGTATCGGGCGGGTGAATCCCTAGCTCAAATCGCCGAGCGCTGCTCTACCTCATCGAGCACGGTGCATCAGCGACTGGCTGAGCGGGGAGTGGAGATGCGCCGTCGAGGACCCAATGTCGGTTGGTATCAGGCTCGGCGGTAGTTCTACCAAGGAAATGGCCATTCGCGTCGGGTGCCGGGCCGCTCGCCAGTCGCCTTGGCCAGCGAAGCATCCGCAAGCAAAACGGTAGGCCAGTGGCGTTCTAGTCCCAGGTGTCGAAGAACCGCTTGGTCGGCAACGTCCGTGATATCGCGGCACCTCGTCATGTCATAGTTTCCCATCTCCTTGCCTGCGTACTTCGTAACAAGGGGATGCTTGGGTTGTTCAGCCCGGAGCGACGAAGCAAGCTCCAATAGTTGATCTGACACTGCCTCCACCTGGGACGTGGAAACTGGGAACGATTGCAAGAGGCCGCTTGTCACGTCGAAGTCGTCACCAGTCGTGCCCCACCACCACACTCCCAGACGGCCGGCTAACAGCATGAATGCCAGATCCCGCGTGCGCTCGTCGGGGAACGAGAGGTACCCGATCTTGGTTTGCGGCGTCACCTCCCCGTCCATCGTCCATGAAGGAGGATCGTCAACGAACACGCTCAGGTAGTAAAGGGCCGTCTGCTTGAAGCCAAGTCGCGCACCACTTTGACTGACTTCGTTGCCGAGTGTCCGACGAGGTGATGTAAGGCACTCGAAGAGCTCGACCTCGTCGGTTGATCCGAGCCGTGGCCAGGGCGCGCCTGGACTCTTTGGGGCGATTTGCTCGTATCGGTTCGTGTCGAAGAGGTAGGGACGCGCCGCATCCCACCATCGTCGGAGCCCAGTCGTCAGAACGAGAGGTTGCAAGGTTGACCGGCGTGCGATCACAATCGTTGAGCGGACTCCTAGCCCTGCGTCGAAGAGCGCCGCCGGATTACGGGAGTATGTACTCGCCCAGCACGGCGACAGACGTTCTAGTATCGCTTTCCGAGCAATGTCAAAGCCGCGATCTGAGAACTGAAATGAGATCGGAACGATCATCCCGTACCCGCCATCCGGTTTGACCAAAGTCGCGGCACGCTCCATGCAGGGTGCGTAAATGTCCGGGGAAGTATCCGTTGCGAACCCGCTATAGGAATACTCCCTAATCTTTGCCCGGCCGACGTAAGGCGGATTTCCAATCACAGCATCGAACCCTCCCTTAGCCATCGCCTCGGGGAACTCGACGAACCAGTGGAAGGGACGGTGCGAGGCGCGCCATTCATCAAGAGCCGGCCCTGGAGCTTCGGAGGGACTATAGAGCAGATCTAGCTCGGTCCGAAGGAGAGCGATAATCTCCTTTAGCTCGCGCTTCAACGCGTTGACCTCCGTCGCTGGCCGCCCGTCGCGCTGAGCGGCCACAAAGCTGATGTAGATCGATGCTGCTTCCCTTGACTGGTCAGCGATTGTACTCAGTCGACCAATAGCCAAGAGGTTCGAGGAGAAGCGCTCCGCAGCATCGTCGGCTGTGGAGCACCCTACAAGCAGGTTGCCCGCGCGGATATTCATGTCGAGGTCTGGAAGTGGCTCGATCTCCGACCGGTCGTGGAGCCTGGCAACCAGCGCTAGGAACAACCGCAGTCGAGCGATCTCTGTAGCCTCGGGCATCAGGTCAACCCCGTACAGGTTGCATAGAACCGCCCTCTTCATGAGAAAGTACTCGCGCGAGGCGTGGTTAGCAGATTCGTCCGCGATCGCCTTCACAGCCAAGTTCTGCTTTCCACCGGCGTTAAGGATCTCAGCCCTGCTGAGAAGTGCGTCATACACCTCCTCTAGAATGTCCAGAGCTGCGAAGAGGAAGGCACCCGAGCCGCACGTGGGGTCCACAACCTTGAAATCAGACAGGACCTCCCAGGCGGAGGCGACGGCATCGGACTCCTGCAATTCACCGATCCAGTCGAGAAGAAGCGTCTGAAGATCGAGATTTCTAGAAACCGCAGCTTCACTTGTCTGGACGTGCCCAGTCCGCAGCAAGGCCGTTAGTTCCTGAGCGTAGGCCCGACGATCGAGGATCTCGCGCCACCGTTCCCCCGGTAGACCGAGGTCGCCGGTGCCTATCTCATCAAGGACTCCAACGAGACTCGGATCGGCGCGGTAGACCGCGTCAGGTGGCTCTTCATCGACTCCATACAGTAGGCCATCAGGCACGTATCGACGTGGGTCCTCCGCGAGAAGGTGCCAGGGCGTGGCCCCTGTTGCATTGGCGAACTGATCTATCAAAACCGGGAGGATTGCGAGCCCCGACATGTAGCCGGTTACGTCCTCCTTCGTGTAGTAAGCGCCCTGCTCCTTTTGGTTGACATACTTCTCGAAGATGTAGCCGAGGATCTCGGGGTTGATCTCCTCAGGGTTCCCCGTGGCGCGTTCATCAAGATGCCAGCGGTATCGATCGAAAAAGTCAAAGATCCGCTCGAATGTTTCGTCAGGCACGCTGATCTCGTATGCCTCCTCGAGTACATGTAGGGAGAATATGCCGCCGTTGATGTACGGCACTTTGCCGATGATCCGGGAGATGGATTCGTCATCATACTCGTGAACTTCCGAGCCAAGACCATCATGGAACAACGGTACAAGAAAGTCCCGATAGTATTCGTAGAAACGATCTGGACCTTGAAGGTCACGCACTACCCGTAAGCTGTTACGCAGGTAGTTCTGGTCGCCGTTCAAGAACTCCTTCCTCTGCATGAAGTAGATGAACATGAGACGGTTGAGCAGAAGGGATGAATACCAGGACTGCTCCTCTAGAGAAGGAATGCCGTGGATCTCCTTCATTAGACTCTGCTGATTGTCGCGAAATTCCTCATAGAATCGTGTCGTGACCTCGTCGACGTTGAACTGGGCGCGGATGCGCTCCCGAACACCGAGGACGGTGAGCTGGCCTTCCTCTTCGATCGTGAACCTGACGGCGGCAAGTCGTTGGAATAGAGCTGGGTTCGGCACGCCAGCAAGGTGATTGTGGGTGACGTACCGGGTGCCCCCCGACTTTCGAGGCTCAGGCCAGCGCCACTGCTGCTCGCCCCCTTCCGTAAGGATAAGAAGCCGCTCGATTGAGCGACGCGAGACCTCGCGATCGAGGGCCTCGAGCTTCGGTCGGTCGAGTACGGACGGACAGTGGTAGATGACGACGCCCCGCTTTGAGGCGATCGGCGTGGCGGTCGCTGTCTTCCCCGATTCGCTGTCCACATAGTTGACTGGCCTCGGGTCGGTGGGGTTGTCCCACCCCAGTTCACCTATGAATAGGCCGCTGAAGTCCTGCTGATCGACCAGGCCTGCGATGCGATCGAAGATGCTCACGCTTCAGCCTCCGAGAAGCCCATTGAGCAGACGATGTGGACATCGTCTGGTTCGCCGCTGGTGTCCACGGTCAATCGCCCCTCATCGTGGAGACTGACGATGAGTGCAAGTAGGTCCTCCGTAGTCCGTTCACGCATGGCTCGTGCAAGAGTCTGCTTTGCCTGCTCCGTCAGAGGTGCTCTGTGGAGCGCGTCGACTGCCTCCTCGATTTCTTGGTCCGGGCTGAAGAGTTGGCCGCTGGTGTCGCTGAGGTAATTTCGCACCCGCTCGTACACCCGACGGCGAATACCAGTCAACGTTCCTTCGGTGCCGAACTCCTCCGGAGACAAGGGCCCTTCAACAGCCCGTCGCACGAGAGCATGATGTTCGGCCATCTGGGCCTCGCCCGGTGTGTTGTAGGCACAAGCGGACAGCTCCAGCGCTTCGAAGGGCGACAACCGACGTGGAGTGCCGGCGATTGGTGTAAAGCCGATTCGGTCCACCCCGAATGTCGAGAGCGTGTAGACGAGGGCACCTACCTCCGTCTTGCTCGGCTGCGTCGCTGAACTCACGTTTGCGAGTTCCACGGCTGCATGCGCCAGCTCTGGATGGTTCTGCTCTGCGTGTCGCCAGATCTCGTACGCCGCCGACGAGTAGTCGACTTGCTCGGCCTCGTCACCATCAGGCATCTCCGAGTCCTCATCGAAGAGACCCCGGATCACCTGGGCCTCACCGGGAGTGTTGAGGAACCGCTCGTCGCTGCCAAATACTGAGGCGTTGCGTGCAAGGCGGTCGGCGACTCGACCTCGAAGTCTTAAGACGGCCTCTACGCCCTCCGTCGGGAGGAACGTGTAGACGAGAACCTTCTCGGCTTGTTGTCCGATGCGGTCGACCCGGCCTGCACGCTGGATCAGCTTGATGATCGCCCACGGCAGATCGAAGTTGACCACGATCGCGGCGTCCTGAAGGTTCTGACCCTCCGATAGGACGTCGGTTGCGATGAGTACCCTCAGCTCATCGTCCTCTCGCACCGGGCGACCAGGGAGCTCCTCATTGCTGCGAGGGCTGAAGCGGCGAGCCAGCTGAGTCGGGTCCTCACTCGCCCCGGTCACGGCGCTCACACGCTCGACGCCACGATGTTGCAGGGCGGCGGCAACGTAGCGGGCCGTGTCAGCGTATTCGGAGAAGACCAAGATCTTCTCGTCGCTGTGCGTGTGGGTGATCAATTCCTCGAGCGCTTCGAGCTTGCTGTCGTTGTCCCGGTTCCACGTGCCGAAGCGATCGAGCAGGCCCTCGAGGACCCCGATGTCGTGTTCGAGATCCTCGAGCAGCGTCTGGGTGAAGAGCGCAGGACGGAGCCAAGTCACATTGCGTGGATCGCGCTCGCTGAGTTGGGCAAGTGCCTGGTTTGCCAGGCGGTCCCACTCGGCGTTTGTCCGAACATCACCGCCAAGGTCATCATCGCCCACGGGGATGTCGAGTACCTCGCTTGTGTCGCCATCAAATAGCTGGCTGTCATCCACCGTCCCGATCGGCAGAAATCCGTCGTTCCGCACGGCAGCCGCGTACATGTGGTTACGCAGCAGGTGGCGCTCGAGTGAAAGGACGAACACTGCGCCGCTCGAGGAGAGGCGCTTCATCAGCATCGTCCGGGTGAAGCCCAACAGGTTTCCGCCCGCCCGTTCCATCCTCGAGAGGACCTGCTGCTCGTCTGGGCTTGGCTCCGGTCCACTACTCGCGACGTACCGGCTCATGTCGTAGCGCGGGAGTCGAAGGGCATCGATGGCCGTCAGTACCTGCTGGGATGCCATGTCGGAGGCAGGATCGTCGGCGCTCGTCTCGAACGGCAAAGGCCGTGGAACCCGCTCGGGTAGGTAGTGGTGGTCGCCGTTACCGAAGACCAAGTAGTGACGACCATTCGACGAGTCGAGGACGGCATAGTTGTCGCGGATGAAGCGACGCGTGCGGCGGATGAGAAATTGAGCAAGCAGGCGTTGCCAGTCGTCTGGTTCCTCGCTGAGCCGGAAAGCACGGAGGGTCGATGGCTTGTCATCGCAGCGAGTCATAAAGTCGACTTCGCCTATCGCCGCGATGGCTGCCTCGGGGCGGACGCCGAGGTCCTGATCCTCATCGACGAAGAGACCGAGTTGGCTGGCAACATCGGTCATCGAGGTATTGAACGGCGTGGCCGTGAGGAGTAGGACCCGCGGATCGTTCCGGGTGATGTAGTCGCGTAGGACGGTGTAGTCCCGACGCTTCGGGTTCCGCAGGTTGTGTGACTCGTCGACGATGAGGAGTCGGAACCGCCGAAGATTCTCAAGATCCCGGTGAACCAGTGAGAGGCTGACCACCTGAGCGTGGAGCCGGTAGGTGTCAACGTAGCCCTGCCACATTGGGACGAGGTTCTTGGGACAAATGATAAGCGTCTCGAAGCCCCGCTCCTCCTGAAGGATTAGGGCCACGGCCGTTGCAACTATCGTCTTGCCCAGGCCAACGACGTCGCCGATCATCGCACCGCCGCGAGCCATGAGATTCCGCGCGGTGATGCGCACGGCCGCCGACTGGTACTCGAGGAGTCGACGCTGCATGGAGTCCGGCAATCCGAACTCCACCAGACCCTGCCGGGCATCCCGCGACAGGTGGTACGCAATCTTCACGTGGACGAGGTAGGGCAGGAGCACGCGGTCGGCTGCCCATGACTGATCCAGTATCTCGATCAGCTCATCGGTGATGTCGAGTGAGAAGCGGTCATCCCAGCGTGCCGTGAACCAGTCAGCGAGCTTCTCGGTTGCGTCGTGGTCGAGGACATCAACGTTCAACTCGCCCTGGCCCCGCATACCAGAGAAGGTCAGGTTGGAGGAACCCACGAACCCGATGCGTGGGTTCACTGGATCTTGCCGGTGGCAGAGGTAGAGCTTGGCGTGGAGCGGGTGCTTGAGGTGAAGCTTCACACGGACCTTTCCCTCTGACAACTGTCGACGGAGGGTCCGGAGCGTGCGCTCATCCTTTACCTGTGGGATGCCCCACGTGAGCTGCTCGCGGAACTCCGTGGCGGCAAGTAATCGAAGCCGGGCGGCCGTCGCGTTGTCCATCGTGTCTGCACGTCGAACAATTCGGAGGGCCTCACGCAACTGACTATCGGGTCGGTCTTGCATCCCGATGAGCACCCGCACCGGTGTCCGGCCCTCCGACCCAGCCAACCCGTCGACCTCATCTGCGAGTGCATTCCAGCCTCGCAAATTGAAGTAGCCGACGCAGGCATCGAGACATACTGAATAGTCCAGCGTCTCCTTGAGCGTCGGCTGCAGATGCAGCGAGATGTTGTCCAGAATCCTCGGCATTCCGCCGCGCCCCCCGCTCGAGTTCACCCTTGGATCGTCATCGTAGATCGGGTTGCGAACATGGGACGAGTGGGGGCAGAAGGCATCGCGCTCGTGCAGGTGGTCTTGAGACGTCCATGAGCCGCCCCGGATGGGAATCGAGCACCGGCTCCATCTGGGTGCGTTACCGCGGGCCAGGGGCTCAGCGACCTTTGTGCCAGCGGCGCGGCAGAACGCGTTGCTGCTTCGCCGAACGCGCTCTGCTCATCCTCGGAACCATTCCCAGGCCGGAGTCGAATGCACGTCGGACGCTGGAGTCAACCTCCCCGGACGGCGAGCCCGCAGTGCGGTTCAGCTTCGTCCTCGACGGCGATCTGATCGCGTCGCTGCGCATCCTCCGGTCGTTGCTCCGCTCCCCCGAACCCGACGCTCTCCAGAACCCACTCTTGACATGCAGCCGGATGGCTGCCTTAATGACATGCACCCGAGCGGCTGCATGAGTCGCTCACCATCCCAGGAGGGACATGACATGAGCGACATCAGGCATCGGATCGGGATCTCGGTTCCGCAGGCGGAGGTCCACGCGGCGCTGGGCACCAGGGCCGGGCTGGAGAAGTGGTGGACGGAGACGGTCGAAGGTGAGTCCGCCGTCGGCGAGTCGCTGCGGTTCTTCTTCGGTGGGGAGGAGGCGAGCGCCACGATGGAGGTGGTCGAGCTCACGCCCGACCGCATCGTGTGGCGCTGCACGCAGGGGCCCGACGAGTGGCTCGACACCACCGTCACCTACGACCTCAAGCACGCCAACGACGAGACCGTCATCCTGTTCAGCCACGCCGGCTGGCGGGAGCCGGTCGAGTTCATGCACCACTGCTCGACCAAGTGGGGCTCGTTCCTGCTCGACATGAAGGA
>Ga0209023_10007476_pt1 | contig 11188 bp, 9 predicted proteins | sample LakOneMetagenome_FD_187468 | JGI IMG/M metagenome (GOLD analysis project Ga0209023, IMG submission 187468) | Freshwater and sediment microbial communities from Lake Erie, Canada (SPAdes) (version 2) | ecosystem: Environmental > Aquatic > Freshwater > Lentic | place: Lake Erie, Canada | collected...
AGCCGATGAAGACATCTTCTGGAGCTACCATTTCGTCACCGGCGCCCTGACCCTGACGCTGGCGCGAACAGGGCGGATCGATCACCTGTCCGGCGGTCTGTGCCGGTCAGACGACTTCGAGGCCGTGAAGAAACGGATGGCGACCTTCATGGCCGGAGGCTTCATCGCGGCCTGCCAGTCCCGCAAGGAAGAAAGACAGGAATCCGATGGCTGAACTCACCGGCCTGCCTCACGCGAACCAGCCCGAGGATCTGGGCTTTGACAGCGACCGCCTGAAGCGGCTGGACGCCTATATGGCCGGGATGGTCGAGAGCGGTCGCGTCGCCGGGGTCTCGACCCTGATCCTGCGGCACGGCAAGATCGCGGCGTTCAAGACCCATGGCCGGGCTGACCTGGCGTCTGACGCCCCGCTCAGTCCCGACTCGATCTTCCGCATCTATTCGATGACCAAGCCCATCGCCGCGACGGCGATGATGATCCTGTTCGAGGAAGGCCACTGGACACTCGACGATCCGGTCACGAAATTCATTCCCGAATTCGCCAACCTGAAGGTCTGCACCGGTGTCGGTCCCGACGGCGAGATGACCGTAGAGGACGCCAAACGTCCCCCCACGATGCGCGAGGTCATGAGCCATACGGCCGGCTTCGCCTACGGCCTGTTCGACTTCCATCCGCTCGAGCGCGCCTACAATGCCGCCGGCGTGGCGCGGCCGGACGGCGATCAGGACCTGATCGATCGCATCGCGGCACAGCCGCTGATGTTCCAACCTGGCGCCGAATGGTTCTACTCGGTCGCCTCGGGCGTGCTGGGCGTGATCGTCAGCCGGATTTCGGGACAGTCCTTCGGCGACTTCCTCAAGGAGCGCATCTTCAACCCCCTGGGCATGGCCGATACGGCCTTCGAGACCCGCGCCGACAATACCGACCGTCTGGTGACCTTCTACCAGGACGACGGCCAGGGCGGGCTGAAGGAGGTGACGGACGTCCTCAACGGCCCGATCAACAGCTTCCGCCAGCCGCCCCCCTTCGAAGACGGCGGCGGGGGACTGGTTTCGACGGCCATCGACTACGCCCGCTTCTGCCAGATGATCCTGAACAGGGGCGAACTGAACGGCGCGCGCATCCTGGCGCCGGCGACCATCGAACTGATGGCGACCAACGTCATCCCCGACGCCGTGCTGGCCACCCGGAATCCGATGCGGCTGTTGCCCTTCAATCCGGCTTTCGGCTTCGGACTGGGCTTCTCGGTCTTCAACGACCCACGCCGCATGGGCTCGGTCGAGGGACGCGGCACCCTCGCCTGGGGCGGGATGGGCGGCACCTGGTTCTGGATCGACCCCGAGAACGACCTGGTCTTCGTCGGCCTGATCCAGCGGATGGCCGACCCGGTCTCCAGCGAGTTCCGCGGCAAGGCCCGCATCTTCACCTACGCCGCCCTGACCCGGCCCGAGCTCTGACCCGGCCCGAAGTCTGATCCGGCTTCGCGAACAACAGACGGATCCCAAGGTCCGCTTTCGAGGAAACGACAATGACCACCGCCGACATCGCGGCCGACGCCGAGGTCCTGGCGCCTCCGCCCGGGGCCTTCCGCAAGACCCGATGGAGCGTCGTCTGGCTTCTGACGATGACCATTTTCGCGGCCCTGACGGTCGGCGGTCTGCTCGCGCCGATCCAGGAAGCGGTCAAGCTCGACCTTGGCCTCAGTGACTTTCAACTGGCCATGATCGTCGGGAGTGCGACGGCCATCCCCGCCGCAATCCTGTCCCTGCCCATCGCCTGGATGGTGGACCACCATACGCGCACACGGCTGCTGATCATTCTCGCCTCGTTCTGGGCGGTCGGAACCATCGGGACAGCCTTCGCGCAGGACTTCTACAGCCTGTTCGCAGCGCGGCTCATCTCCGGCATCGGCGCGGCCACAGCGTTCCCCGTTCTCGTCTCGCTTCTGGCGGACGTGTGCATGCCGGAACGGCGCGGCCGGTCGATGCTGCTGATCTCGATCGGCGCATGGGCCGGGGCGGCGGCGGCCTTCGCCATCGGCGGCACCCTGTTCGGCTGGCTGGAAGCCCATCCGGCGGCCTTCATCGCAAATATGCCGCCATGGCGCGAGGCGCACCTGATCGTAGGCATCGGCGCCGCCATCCTGGTGCTTCCGCTGTTCCTGATCCGCGAGCCCGCGCGTCACGAAGTCGAACAGGCCAATCCGGGGTTCAGGCAGACTCTCGAAGCCTTCTGGAAACGCCGGGCTTTCCTGGGCTGGCTCTACGTCGGCAATTTCGCCGGCGGGTTCGCCGAGGGCGCCGCGGCGCTCTGGATCGGATCGGTGCTGGTTCGACAATATCACCAGTCTCCCGGCCAGTTCGGCGGCTGGGTCGGTCTGGTGATCCTGGGATCGGGCGTCATCGGTTCGATCATCGGCGGCTTCACCGCAGACGCCAGCCAGAAGCTCAGGATGCGCGGCGCGATCCTGTTGCCCGCGGTGATCGCGACAGCCCTCAGCATTCCGGCCAGCGCCTATCCGATCATGCCGAATGTCACGCTGTTCGCCTGGGTCCTGTTCGCCCTTCTGCTGGGCGGCGTGGTGGTCAACCTCGTCAACTCGGCGGCGATCGCGGTTCTGCTGCCCAACGAGGAACGCGCGACCAGCCTCGCGGCCCTGACCATCATCGCCAAGATCGTCGGCGGGCCGGTGACGGCCGGGATCGTCGCCTGGATGACGTTGCTGTTCAAGGGACCGATGGGCCTCGGCATGACCCTGACCTGGCTGGGCGTCATCACCGGCGTCATTTCACTGATCGGCTATTGGTTCGCCATGCGAAACGCGCCTTTGGGAATCGACCGGACCGACGCCCCCGCCTGAAGCCTTCTCCCCGGAGCCGACCACGATGAGCCATTCCACAGGGTCCAGCCCCACGCTCGCCGTCGTCGGCATCGCCCGTCTCGCCCGGACGACCGGCGCCAGCCTCAGGGCCCTGCGCTACTATGAGGAGATCGGCCTGCTGAGGCCGTTCCGGACCGCCAACCGCGCCCGGCTGTTCACCGGCCACCAGTGCGAGATCGCCGCGATGATCGTCCTGCTGCGGCGCCTGGACGTTTCCATCGTCGAGATCCGCGCCGTGATCGATCAGGCCTCTTCCGACACCGACCGCGCCGGTCGTCTGCGGCAGACGCTGGAGCGCAAGGCCGCGGCGTTGTCGGAGCGCCTGCAAGAGGTCCGGATCGCTCTCGCGGCGACCGACGTTACGGCCGAGGCCCGCAGCGCCGCCTGACCTTCGGCCGGCCCCTTGCGGGTTTCGGACGTCGATGAAAGGAAGGAGGCTTCAGCGTCCTCCAGAGACGTACCCGAGAGAGGATCCGCCATGGCCGCCTTCGAGATCACCCGCAAGGGTCCCGTCGCCCATCTGCGCCTGACGCGGCCCGAAGCCTCCAACGCGCTCGACATGAGCTTCTGGCGCGGCTTCGGCCCGGCGCTTGCGGCCCTGGACCGCAGCGGGGAGGCGCACGCGCTGGTGATCTCGGGCGAGGGCCGGAATTTCTGCGCGGGGATGGATATCTCGGTCTTCTCCAGTGGGGCCATCCTGCCGGCGGAAACGGCGGCGCAGCGGCAGGCCTTCCATCAGGCGGTCCGCGACCTGCAGGACGCCCTTACCCAGCTGGAGAAGGTGCGGTTTCCGGTCATCGCGGCGGTGCACGGCGCCTGCGTCGGGGCCGGGCTGGACATGGTCTCCGCCTGCGACCTGAGACTGGCCTCCGCCGACGCCCTGTTCCGGGTCGAGGAGATCAACATCGGGATGATGGCCGACGTCGGCAGTCTGCAGCGGCTGCCGAAGCTCCTGCCCGAGGGGGTGGTGCGGGAACTGGCCTATCTGGGGACCAGCCTGACCGCCGACCGGGCCGAGCGGCTGGGCTTCGTCAACGCCGTCCTGCCCGATGCCGAGGCCGTGCTCGCAGCGGCGCTGGAGATGGCGAAGGCGATCGCCGCCAAGGCGCCGCTGGCCGTCTCAGGCTCGAAGGCCGCCATTGCCTACGCCCGCGACCACACGGTCGCCGAGAGCCTGGAATGGGTCGCGGTCATGCAGGGATCGCTGTGGAATCCGTCGGATATCCTGACCGCAATCCAGGCGCGGCGGGCGAAGGAGCCCGGCCAGTTCGCCGGCCTCGCCCCGCTGACGCCGCCCGGCCTGTAGTCAGATCCGGGTCGTCGGCCCCAGACCCGCGTTCGTCTTCGCAACGGTCCAGGCGGTCACCGTCTTCGCCTCATAGGGTTTGGCGATGATGGTCGACATCCCGATCAGGTCGGCGCGGGCCTCGGTCGGCGTCAGCGTCAGAAGGATATAGCCCTTCGACTTCTGGTCGCAGAACAGAACCTCCGTGTTCGTGATGTCCAGCGCCATGCCGAGCGGGAAGTCGCCGATGGCGTCCTGCGGCGAGGGGCTGGAGATCGAACTGGTTCCGAACTCGACCGCGACCCGTTCGCCGGCGTCGTCCGCCAGATCGTTGACCCAGAAGGAATGGCTGTCGCCGGCCAGAACGATGGGCTGGACGCCCGCCGCCTTGAAGGTCTGGTACAGGCGCTCGCGACCGGCCGGATAGCCGTCCCAGCTGTCGAGGTTGAACGGCAGGCCCTGGGCGAACAGGGCGGCCGACTGCTCGACCTGGGCGCGGATCGCGGGCGGCAGGCCGGAGAACATCGCGGTGATCTTTTCCGGCGTGGCCATGGCGGCGATGTTGGGTCCGGCGACTTTCGCCATCACCACCTGATTGCCCAGCACCTGCCACGGACGGCCGGCGGATTTCGAGGCGGCCAGTTCGCGGCCCAGCCAGTCGCGCTGGGCGTCGCCCAGCAGGTCGCGGTCGGGCGCGTTGCGCTTGGCCTCGAAGGCAGCCGCGTCCGGGACCGGCTTGCCGTCCGGGCCGGGCTTCATCGTGATGTCGGCGGCGTAGGTCAGTTGCTGCTGACGGCCCTGCAGCCGGGTCTCGACCATCATCAGACTGGCCAGATCGCCGAAGTGGAAGGTCCGCTGGATCGCCTCGGCCATCTTGCCGGGAACGGGTTCGCGGATCGGCATCCATTCGAAATAAGCCTTCAGCGCTGCGGCCTTGCGGGCGTTGAAGTCGCCCTCGGTCGCCGGCTGGTGGTTCTCCGCGCCGGTGTTCCAGGTGTCGTTGGCGACCTCATGGTCATCCCAGACGCAGATGAAGGGCGCGCGGGCATGGGCGGCCTGCAGGTCCGGATCGCTCTTGTACTGGGCGTGGCGCTGGCGATAGTCGGCCAGGGTGACGATCTCGTGCGCCGGCTCGGGGACCCGGTTCAGGGCCGCGCCGGTCGTCATGCCATAGGCGTCGGCCTCGGCCCCGTATTCGTAGATATAGTCGCCGAGGTGCACGACGGCGTCGAGGCGGTCGAGTTTGGCGATGGCGTCATAGGCGTTGAACAGACCGCCCGGGTAGAGCTGGCAGGAGACCACCGCCAGGGCCACGTCGGGCGTCGCGCCCTCCGGCAGGGTCTTCACCCGGCCGACAGGCGAGGTCACGCCTGCAGCGACGAAGCGGTAAAAATACTCCCGCCCCGGCTGCAGCCCCTGACCGTCGAGATCGTGCTTGACCGTGAAGTCGCGCGCGGCCTCGGCCGAGAGACCGGTCGAGCGCCTTGCCATCCGGGTGAAGCCCGAGTCCTCCGCCACCTCCAGCACCACCGGGATCGATCCGCTGGAGGCATCGGCGGGCGTGACCCGGGTCCAGAAGATCGCCGCCGTCGTGGACGGATCGCCGGAGGCGACGCCATGCAGGAAGGCGACCGTTCCCGCCGGGGCGGTCGCGGCCGAGGCGACGGCGGGGACAGCGCCCGCCGCGCCGAAGGACTTCAGAAGGCTGCGGCGATCGATCTTCATGGCGCTGACTTTCAGTAGTGGAGGCTGACGGTCAGGCCGTAGGTGCGAGGCTCGCCGGCGATGAAGGTCGGCAGGCCGAGGCCGTCGCCGGTGTTGCCCGCGTCCTTGATGAATTTCTCGTCGGTCAGATTGTCGCCGAAGACCTCGACGCCCCAGTTGGAGCCGTCTGGCGCATAGCGGACGCGCAGATTGAGCAGGCCGTAGGCTTCCTGGACCTCGTCCACCGCCGTATCGGCGACGAAGTTGCGGGTCTGCAGGTCGGTGCGATCGTTGTTGTCGTCGAAGAAGACTTCCGACTGCCAGGTGTAGGTCGGCTGGATCGCGAAGGCGCCGCCGAACGCGGGGACGGTCCAGATCAGGCCGACCGAGGCGCGGTTGTCGGGCGACAGGCGGAACTTGTTGCCGTCATAGATGCCTGCCTTGAAGCGCGAGTGATTGTAGCCGTAGGTCCCGAACACCTCGACCTGTTCGGTCAGGGCCCAGCTCAGCTGGCCTTCGAAGCCGTAGCTCTCGGCCTTGCCGGCGTTGGTGACGACGAAGGTCGTACCTTGCTGCACCGTCGCCTGGAAGTTTTCGTAGTTGTAGAGATAGGCGGCGGCGTCGAGGCGCAGGCGGCGGTCCATCAGGGCGGACTTGTAGCCGACCTCATAGCTGTCGACCTGTTCCGAGGCGACCTCGGTGAAGCGCGGTGCGGCGAACGGAGCCGCCGGCGAGCTCGCGGCCAGCACGGTGGGCCGACGTCCGCGGGCGTAGTTGGCGTAGAGGCTGGCGTCGTCCGACAGGGCGTAGCGCGCCGTGGCCCGCCAGGTGAAGCCGTCGTCCGTCAGCCCTTGCGTCACCGTCGAGCCGTTGCCGGCGGTCGGCTGATAGGTCAGGCCGAACAGCGGGAAGGCTGCGCTGACGGGGGCGGTGGCGGCGCCCGGGGTGGCGAGCGCCGTCAGGAAGCCGAGTTGGCCTGCCGACGGGATGGCGCTGAGGGCCAGCAGGGAGCCGAGGATCGAGCGGCCGTTGTCGACCTGGGACGAAAAGCCCGTGGTCTTGTCATCATGGGTGTAACGAACGCCTGCCGAAACCTCGAGGCGGTCCGTGACCTTGAAGGTTCCGTCGACGAACAGATCATACGACTCGAGCTCGCTGGAGTTGGTCGCCTCTTCGATATGGCTGGACTTCAGGTTGGCGGCGATGCCCGGAATGAAGGGCGCCGGAACGCCCAGGCCGGCCAGGATCGGGGTGAGCAGGGCCGAGGAGCTGTAGGCCGCCAGCGGCAGGGTATTGGACAGGGCGACGCCGGGCGCGCCATCCAGCAGACCGGCGAACTGTGCGAGGGCGACCCGTTCGTTGAACTCGGTGACGGCGCGCTGCGAGCCCTCTTCCTTGAAATAGCCGACGCCGGCGAAGCCCGAGAAACGGCCGCCGTTGTCGTAGTTCAGGCGGAACTCCTGGCTCCACTGCTTGCCTTGCGCATCCTCGGCGGCGGTCAGCAGCGGCAGGGAGACGCCGTCGGCGTCGAAGGTCTCATAGCTTTCGAACTCGCGGTAGGCGGTGGTCGAGTTCAGGGTCAGGCTGTCGGTCAGACCGGCCTTGACGATGCCCGTCACGCCCCAGACTTCGCGGTCCAGACCGAGGGTCTTGCCGCCGTCGAAATTGCCGCCCGGCGTCAGGGCCGCGCCCTCGTTGGCGTCGCGAACGCCCAGCACAGCCCCGGTGTTCGGATCCTGGGGGTTATAGGCAACCGACTTGAAGGAGGTCCCGGCGGGATTGTCGGTCTGGTAGTTGCCGATGATGTCGACCCGGAACCGGTCAGACGGTTCGAAGGCGCCCGACAGGCGGAAGGCCCGGGTGTCGACGCTGTTGTAGTTCGAACCGCCCAGCAGGTTGTCGACATAGCCGTCGCGCGTCTTCATCCGGGTGGAGAAGCGGATCGCACCGGTGTCGCCGACCGGAACGTTCAGCATCAACTCGGCCATCCGGTAGTCGAAATTACCGACGCTCGCGCGGGCCGCGGCGTCATAGTCGCCGACGTCGGCCTTGTTCTGGATGATGTTGACCGCGCCGATCAGGGCGCCGCGGCCGTACAGGGTCGATTGCGGGCCCTTGGCCACCTCGACGCGCTGGACGTCGAACAGTTCGACATAGGAGCCGCGCGACTTGGAGATCGAAACGCCGTCCTGGAACACCGAGACCCGGGGCTCGACCGTCGATTCACCCGAGTCGGAGGTGATGCCGCGCATCACGAAGCCGGCGTTGTTCGGCGACTGGTTCTGCACCAGGAAGCCCGGAACGAAGGCCGACAGCTCTTCGAAGTCCTGGACGCCGAGCTTCTCAAGGAAGCTGCCGGTGTAGGCCGTCAGGGCGAAGGGGACCTCGATCGGGTCCTGGGCGCGCAGCTGGGCGGTAACGACGACGTCCTCGACCTGGCTCGCCTGATCCGGCTGGACCACGGTCTGGGCCGAAGCGATGGACGCCCCGCCCAGGGTCGCCACCAGGGCGGTCGCGCCCAGAAGGCCGTTCTTCAGTGTGTCGTGACGCGCCATTTTTCAGATCCCCTGCACAGCTTCACAGGGGTTAACGGCGCTCGGCGCCCGTCAGGCGACAGCGCGACGACCGGCGCATGAAGCTCCAGCCGCAGCTCAGTGACGTTTGATCAGTTAGCGGATGGCATCCCTTTCCTCCGCGGCGTGGCCGGACCTCGGGACGCCGCTGGCGACGGCGAAGATGTCCTGGGCGTCGCGGGACCGCGCCATCAGGGCGATGCCCGCCTCGGCGAGGCGCGGCGGCCAGACGGTCAGGTCGGGGCCGAGGATTTCAAGATGGTCGCGCCATTCGTTCAAGGTCATGGGTCCAGATCTTCTTCTGATTCCGCAAATCATCCCGAAGCGTCATCCTGCCCCTTTTGAGCAGTGAACGCACCGAGCTCTCGGTCGTAGCCATCCGCGCCATGATCTCGGGCACGTCGGCGTCTTCGAAATAGTGCAGGCACATGGCCTGGCGTTGGGTGTCCGGCAGCCGTTCGACGGCCGCTCTCAGACGGTCGCCCGCCTGTCGTTGTTCCAGGGCGCGGTCCGCCGGTACCGGGCCGTTGTCGTCGCTCGCCTCGATGACCGTCGCCAGAACCGCGTCCAGGGTCGGGGCGTCGCGCCGTCGACGACGATGGTCGATCGCCTTGTTGATCACGACCCGGTGCAGCCAGGTCGAGAACTTCACCCCGTCGCAGACCCACCCGCCCTTTCGCCACAGGGTGAAGAAGACCTCCTGAACCACGTCCAGCGCCTCGTCCGCATCGCCGACGATGTTGCGGCAGATGACCTGGGCCATCCGGCTGTGCCGGTCCATCAGCACCCGCAGGCAGAGGTCGTCCCCCTCCCTCAGGCGGGCATAGAGGACCGCGTCGGACAGGTCGTCACGGCGCGAAACGGGCGCGAGGACGGTCGGCTTCAGAGTGGGCGCGGGCCTGGAGGACATCGGGCGGTTCCAGCATTCAACTGCCCGCCTCGCAGCAACCCGCGTGCCAAATACTCCATTTTCTCCTTATATTTCAACGATGTAAGGTTCGGGTTCCTAATGTTGCCGACTGGTAGCCTTTGACAGCCCCAACATAACGCCGCGTATCTGGATGGTTATGCTGGACCACTCAGGGCTTCGCTCCCGCAACATTGCGGCTGAAACGATCTGGCGCTGCAGTTGGCGATAGAAATGGGCCAGTCGCTGCCCATCGGGGCCTGCAAGTTCGAAATTCATGTGCATTCTCATTGCGGTAAGGATGCTGGTGGCGGTCTGGACATGGCGGGTCATCTCGTCGAGCCGATTTTGCTCCCCGGCAAGGCTTGCCGAGGTGACCGCGGCATACAGTTTCTGGTGCAGGGCCAGCGCGACCGTTGCAGGCTCGTGGATCAGCAGACCCGAGGCTCGGTAGGCCAGGCTGGCGCGACCGTAGGCGGTGTTAGCCATCGTCTGATGTGTTCCCCAATATGGCCGCGATCTGGGCCTGCAGAAGTTTGGCGCTGGTCAGCTCGGCTTCCATCGCGGCGTATTTGGCGACCAGCTTTTCGCGATAGGTGTCGGCGTCGGTGCGGATCTTGTCCGACCGGGTGTTCAGGTCGTCGTTGACCGTTTCGATCGAGTCGATCCGCTGCTGGATCAGACTGGTGGTCGAGGTGTCGTAGGCGGTCATCGCCTGGGTCAGCAGATTGGCGAACCCCTGCTGGATCGACACCGATATGTCCCCGGTCGAGGCCGGCGCCAGGATGAAGGTGAGGCCCTCGTAGGCGCTGCCCGTCGCCCCAACGAGGCGGGAGCCGGAGATGGTGAACGCCGCGTCGTCGCCGTCCGCCGAGACGCCGGTAATGGCCCCGTTGTCGCCCGTCTGGATCGACAGGGTGAAGGCCAGCGATTTCGACGTATTGTTCCGCAGCAGCTTCAGGCCGGAGTCCGACGACGTGAAGTCGGTTTCGAAGAAGCTCTCCAGCGCCTTGGGGTTGGACAGGATGGCGTCGTTGAGCGTGGTCTCGTCGCTGATCTCCAGCAGGTTGTCCGAGGTCCAGGTGATGCCGATGTCGCTGAGCCGGATGATGTCGCCCGAGGCCGAAGCGCTGACCCCGTTGATCAGGGTCTTCAGGCTCTGGTCGACCGAGCGCAGCAGGCTGTCAGCGAACAACACGGCGTCGTCCGCGGCGCCGCCGCCCGACGCCACCGCCGACTGGTCGAGAACGTATTGCTTGAGGGCGTTATAGGCGGTGACGAAGTCGCTGATCGCCGTCTTCACCGCCGAATTGTCGGCCGTGATGGTCAGGGTGATCGGCTCGGTCGTGGCGCTGACCAGAGAGAAGCTGACGCCGTCGATGACATCGGTCATCTCATTGGTCGAGCGGGTGACCGTGGCGCCGTCGACCGTGATGATCGCGGGCTGGGCTGCGCGCAGGACGTTGGCCAGATCGCCGTCCGCATTCGTCAGGCCGATGGACCGGGCGATGTCGTCGCCGCTCGTCGTGCCGAGCACGATGGTTTCATCGGTGTCCACGGCGGAGAGGACCAGCTGGTAATTCGTGTCGTTCAGCTTGACCAGAGAGGCCTGCACCCCGGTTGTGGCGGTCTGGGCGTTGATCGCCTTGGCGAGGTCGCTGAGGGTGGTGGTCGCGGTGACGGTAATGTCGACGGCGGTCCCGCTCTCGACGCCGACCGACATCACCCCGGCCAGGCCGAGCGCCGTGGCGGAGGGACCGGCAGTGGCGGCGATCTTCATGGCCTGTGCCAACTGGACCACCTCGATGGAATAGGCGCCGGTCGCCGCGGCGCTGTCG
>Ga0209023_10007478_pt1 | contig 11187 bp, 7 predicted proteins | sample LakOneMetagenome_FD_187468 | JGI IMG/M metagenome (GOLD analysis project Ga0209023, IMG submission 187468) | Freshwater and sediment microbial communities from Lake Erie, Canada (SPAdes) (version 2) | ecosystem: Environmental > Aquatic > Freshwater > Lentic | place: Lake Erie, Canada | collected...
CGAGCTGATCACCCCGATCGCCATGGACCAGGGCCTGCGCTTCGCCATTCGCGAAGGCGGCCGCACCGTCGGCGCCGGCGTGGTTGCCAAGATCGTCGAGTAGTCTCGACTTTCTAGCGACGGCTAAAGACTGCGAAGGCCCCGGCGGAAACGCCGGGGCCTTTTGCTTTGGGGGGCAAGGTGAGAGCCTCAAGGCTTTTGAGAGCGCATCGGACAGCGACGCGCACACAAAAACGGCGGATCCCGGAGGATCCGCCGTTTCCGGTTCCGCCCGGCGAGCTGGACCTAGAACTTGGCCTTGATGGCCATGAAGAACCGACGCCCGAGCACGTCATAGGTGGACGGATCGGTGTTGGCCTGGACGTATGACGAGAAGTAGGGCGGCTGCTTGTTGGTCAGGTTGGTGACCCCGCCGCGGATCGAATAGATGTCGTTGACCTTCCACGACCCGTTGAGGTCGAAATAGTCCACCGCGCCGATCTTCTCGCTGGAGTCCGCCGCGTCTGTCATGTCGCCGACATGACGCCAGCGCGCGCCGAGCTCGACTGGACCGACCAGATAGCTGACCGAGGTGGCGTATTTCCACTCGGGGTGTGACACCGCCGTCGAGCTGACCTGGGTGTTGCCGATCGTGCCCTTCAGCTCGGCGAACGCTTCGCCCGGCAGGCTTTGAACCTTGAAGCTGTCCAGATAGGAGCCGATCAGGTTGACCTTCAGGGAGCCGTACCTGTCGTCCAGGCCGACAGCGCCCAGGCCAAAGCCCCAGTCCGCCTGGAAGTCGACGCCCGAGGTCTTGTATTCGGCCAGGTTCAGATTGGTCAGGCTCAGCAGTTCGATCTCGCCGGTCGAGCTGCTGCGCTGGAACAGACTGCAATAGTAGTTCGAAGCGTCGCCGGTCGGGTTGCCCGAGCTGGAATAGCACTTGTCCAGGGCCGTGCTGGCGTCGATCGTGCCGATCGCGTCCTTGATGTCGATCGAATAGTAGTCGATCGACAGTGACAGCCGCTCCGCCAGCGGATGGGTCAAGTTCGGCGTCCAGACGAAGCCGACATTGTAGGTGTCTGCCGTTTCTTCCTTCAGATCCGGATTGCCGCCGCTCAGCGAGTTCACCTGGCTGTTGGCGTAGGTGTAGCTGTCGATGATCGCCGACGGCACGCCCTGAGCCAGGCAGAGCGTGCGCACGGTGGCCGCGTTCGAGCCGGCGCGGTAGGTGCTGTCATAGGCGCAAGGATCCTCGCTGATCGATGGATAGCCCTGGTTCTGCGGCGAGTAGAGTTCGCCGATCGACGGCGCGCGCACAGCGCGTTGATAGCCGCCGCGGAAGCGGAAGCCTTCGACCACTTCCCAGTCGCCATCCAGCTTGTAGGCGTTGACCTTGCCGATGGTGTTGTAGTCCGACAGGCGGTAGCCGGCATTGACGTTCAGCGCCTTGATGAACGGCAGGTCCTTCAGGATGGGGACGAGCAGTTCGCCGTACAGTTCCTTGACGTTGGTCGAGGCGTCGATGGCGTCCTGGGCGTTGAAGCCCACCACGTCGCCGGTGGCCAGCAGACTGTCGGGCTCGAACAGATAGGTGTCGCGCTTGTAGTTGACGCCAAAGGCGCCGCGCACCTCGCCCGCCGGCAGGTCAAAAAGACCGCCCTGGACGGTGGCTTCCACCACCTGCTGCTCTGCGACGGTGCGGTTCTTGGTCTGACGGCTGATGTAGGACAGGCAAGACGCCGAAATCGTCTGCAGCCCGAACGGATCATAGCCGCCGTCGCAGAGGCTCGCGCCCCCGTCGGCTGCGTTGAGCAAGGTCTGAACAGCCGAGTGGCTGACATTGCCCGACTGGGTCTCGTTCTGCTCGGAGCGGCCGTACGAAGCGTAGATGTCGTAGGTCCAGTCCTTGAAGCCGATGTCACCGCGCACGCCGCCGGCGATCTGGAACACGTTGAAGGTCGTCTCGGAAACGCGCGGGCCAACGTCGGTGAAGCGCTTGCGCAGCAGGAAATTGGCGTTGGGATTGGCGCGGCCGGCCAACAGCGCGGCCAGATCATCAGAGATGAACGGATTGGTCACGGGCACGCTGAAGCCCGTGGCGCTGGCCGCCGGCGACGGAGCCAGGATCGTGCGAGAATCGTAGTGCGTGAAGTTGAACGAACCGTAGAACTCGGCGTGTTCGTTGATCTCGTAGTCCGTGGCCGCGTAGGCGGTGTAGCGGGTCAGCGGCAGTTGCAGCAGGTTCAGGGCGCCCGTGTTGTAGGTGCCGTTCACCGGGATCGTCGAATAGTCGATCGCGGTCGAGCCCTTGTAGTTGACGCCGTTGTAGAAGAGCGTGCCGTCGTTGTTGAAGCCCAGGTTGGCGCTGGCCTTCACCGTGCCCGCGGCGTAGCCGTACTGCGAGAAGATGGCGTCTACCGCCGCCTGGCTGGGCAGGTTCGTGCCCGTGGCGTCATAGCGGCCATAGGGCGTGGTCGACGAGGCGCCGGAGATCTTCGAGAAGTCTCGCGAGGCGTTGTAGACCTCTCCGCGCTCGGAATAGCCCAGAGACAGAACAGCGTGACCGCGGCCATCCGCATATTCGCCGCCGGCCGTCGCTGACAGGGCCTTTTCCCTGCCGTCGCCCTCTTCCGTAACGCCATACTGGGCGTCCACCTGCAGGTCGGTGAAATTGGTGTTGAGCTTGAAGTTGACGACGCCGGCCATGGCGTCCGAACCATAGGTCGCCGAGGCGCCGCCCGAGATCACCTCGATGTTCTGGATCAACGCGGCCGGAATGATGTTGACGTCGACCGTGCCGTCAGAGTTGGACGGCACCACGCGGTGGCCGTTGAGCAGGACCATGGTCCGCGCAGTACCCAGGCCGCGCAGGTCGATATTGGCCTGACCGCCGTTGGAGGGGTTGTTCGAGGTGCTGCTCACGGACGGCACGAATTGCGGCATTTGATTGAGCAGGGTGTCGACCGTCACCGAGCCGCTCTTTTCGATGTCGTCCCTGCCGACCGTGACGATCGGGCTGTTGGAGACATAGTCGCGGCGCGCAATGCGCGAACCGGTGACGACGATTTCGTCGACGGCGTTCGGGCCGACGGCGGGGGTGGTCTGGGCTTGGGCGGCGATTGGCCCGCTGGTCAGGAGAAGCACGAGCGCCGAGGCGCCCGTCAGGTATTGAGTTCTAGTCATGAAACTATCCCCAAAATTCGCCTCCGCGTCGTTGCGGCGGCGAAAGTTCAGCGAAAACGTGTTCGCGATGGGACAGGGCTATGGCCGGGCTGTTTCGCGTATGTGGCGTTTGGGTTGCCGGCGCCTGACGGTCTTTGACGGGACTGAAGCGGTCAGCCGCCCGTCTTGGACGGGCTGACATGGAGGGGGCGGGTCTGGAATTTTCAGGAAAGGCGCTGAAAGAGACGGTCGTAAAAACTCACCAGGAAGGGGGTTTGTAACGACTGCGCCCCGGGCTTGGGCGTTGCGGCCTCGCCACACTCCGTCACGCATTTGTCGTGACGAGGCGGGGGCGGGCGAGCTAGGCTTGTGGCATGCCAAATCCCTCCGTCACCCGCCGTTCCGCCGAGCAGTGGCGCGCCGGCGCCGAGCCTCAACCGATCGAGCGCGCCGTGCCCGACGAGGTTGCCGTGGGCCTGTCGTTCGACGGCCGACCCCACACGGTGCTGATGGCCACGCCCGCCGATGTCGAGGATCTGGCGCGCGGCTTCACCCTGACCGAGGCCGTGGCCGTCGCGGCGGACATTATAGATATAGAGGTGCGCGAGACCGAGCTTGGCCTGCTGGCCGATGTGCGCCTGCGGGCCGGGGTGGCGAACCGCAAGGCCCGGCCGCGCACTCTGGAAGGGCGGTCCAGCTGCGGCCTGTGCGGTGTTCAGCGCCTGTCGGACGCCGTGCGGCCGCTGCCGAAAGTGGGCGAGGGGCGGCCAATCGCGCATCGCGCCGTTCAGCGGGCCGTCGACGCCCTCGCTGAAACCCAGACCCTGGGTCGCCTGACCCGCGCCACTCACGCCGCCGCCTTCGCCGATGCTGACGGGCGTATCCTGCTGTCGCGCGAGGACGTGGGTCGCCACAATGCGCTCGACAAGCTGGCCGGGGCCATGGCCATGGCGGGGACCGACGCGGCGTCCGGCTTTATACTCGTCACTAGCCGCTGCTCGTTCGAGATGGTGGAAAAGGCTGTCCGCATCGGCTGCCCCGTTTTGGTGGCGGTCTCGGCGCCCACCGACCTGGCCATCCGCAAGGCGGAGGAGGCGGGGCTGACCCTGATCGCCCTGGCGCGATCCGATGGCCACACCGTCTTCACCCGCACCGACCGGATGGTGGAAGCCGTGCTGGAGACCGTCTGATGGCCGATGCGAAGATCCCTGGTGTCCGCCCCTATGATGCGCCCGCCGGCGGCTGGGGCGCGCTGAAGGGCGTGGCCGGCGCCCTGAGCGATCAGGCCACGGTGATCGAGGGTGGCCGCACCCTGCTGTCGGCCAACCAGCCCGAGGGTTTCGACTGCCCCGGCTGCGCCTGGCCTGACCCCAAGCACACCTCGTCCTTCGAGTTCTGCGAGAACGGCGCCAAGGCCGTGGCCTGGGAGGCGACCACCAAGCGCGCCACGCCCCAGGTGTTCGAGCGCCATACGGTGAGCGAGCTTCTGACCTGGAGCAATCACGCCATCGAGGATCTGGGCCGGCTGACCGAGCCCATGGCCTATGACGCCGCCAGCGACCGCTATCGGCCGATCAGCTGGGATGAAGCCTTCGCTCGGACCGGGGCGGCGCTGCGGGCGCTGGAGCATCCGGATCAGGCCGAATTCTACGCCTCGGGCCGGGCCTCCAACGAGGCGGCGTTCCTGTACCAGTTGCTGGGCCGGCGTTTCGGGACCAACAATTTCCCCGACTGCTCGAACATGTGCCACGAGCCGACCAGCGTCGGCCTGCCGGACTCGATCGGCATGGGCAAGGGCTCGGTGACGCTGGAGGACTTCGACCACGCCGACCTGATCCTGTGCTTTGGGCATAATCCTGGCACCAACCATCCCCGGATGATGGGAACCCTGCGCGAAGCGGCGAAGCGCGGCGCGGCGATCCTGGCCTTCAATCCGCTGCGCGAGCGGGCGCTGGAAAAGTTCGCCTCGCCGCAGGACGCGGTGGAGATGGCCACCCTGTCGTCCACGCCCATCGCCTCGGCCTATTACCAGCTGACCATCGGCGGCGACGCCCTGGCGGTGCAGGGCATGATGAAGGCGGTGCTCGCCCTGCAGGCCGTGGATCGCGACTTCATCTCCGAGCACACCGCCGGTTTCGAGGCGCTGGTCGAGGCGCTGGACGCTCTGACCTGGCCCGAGATCGAAGCGGGCTCCGGCCTGTCGCGCGCCCGGATCGAGGAGGCGGCCGCCGTCTATGCGCGCTCGAAGGCGACCATCCTCTGCTACGGCATGGGGCTGACCCAGCACCGGGACTCGTCGGGCACGGTGCAGCAGCTGGTCAACCTGTTGCTGCTGAAGGGCAATATCGGGCGGCCGGGCGCGGGGATCTGTCCGCTGCGGGGCCACTCCAACGTCCAGGGCGCGCGAACGGTGGGCGTGGCGGAGAAGCCAACGGCGGCCCTGCTGGATTCCCTGCGCGATGTGTTCGGCTTCGAGCCGCCGCGCGAGCATGGCCACACCGTGGTCGAGGCCATCGAGGCGATGGAGCGCGGCGAGGCAAAGGTCTTCCTGGGGCTGGGCGGTAATTTCGCGGTGGCGGCGCCCGATCCGATCCGCACCTTCGCCGCCATGCGCCGGCTGGACTTCGCCGTCCACATCGCCACCAAGCCCAACCGCACCCATCTGCTGGTCGGCAAGGAGAGCCTTCTGCTGCCGTGTCTGGGCCGCACCGAGATCGATATCCAGGCCGGCGGCCGGCAGGCGGTGACGGTCGAGGACTCGATGTCGATGGTCCACGCCTCGAAGGGCCTGAACCCGCCGGCCTCTGACCAGCTGAAATCGGAACCCGCCATCGTGGCCGGCATTGCCCAAGCCGTGCTCGGCGAGGATGACACCGTCGACTGGTCGGGTCTGGTCACCGACTATGACCGGATCCGCGACCTGATCGCTCGCGTGTTTCCGGGCGCCTTCGACAACTATAATGAGCGCGTCCGCGTGCCCGGTGGCTTCCGCCTGCCGGTGCCGCCGTCGGATCGCGTCTGGAAGACTGACTCGGGCAAGGCCAACTTCATGGCGCATGCGCCCAAGGCTGGCGATCCGCGCCAGGGTGACGCCAGCGTGATGATCCTGACCACCCTGCGCAGCCACGACCAGTACAACACCACCATCTATGGCCAGAACGACCGCTATCGCGGGGTGTTTGGCCGGCGCGACGTGGTGTTCGCCAACCCCGATGACATCGCCGCGCGCGGACTGTCTTCCGGTGATCGCATCGACCTGGCCGCCGCCTTCGACGCCGGCGGCGAGCGGGTGGTGCGAGGCTTTACCCTGGTCGCGCGCGACATCCCGCGCGGATGCCTCGCTGCCTACTATCCCGAGACCAATATCCTGGTCGATCTGGACGATCGCGACACCCGCAGCGGCACGCCGGCCTACAAGTCGGTTCCCGTCCGCCTGAGCGCCGCCAAGGATGCGCCGCTCAACTAAAGCGGTTGTTAGGAAAGGTCGCTGTAACCTCCCGTAACTTTGGGGGGCGGCTTTGCACGACGGGGTTTCCGTAAAGGCGGTCAAGGTCCGCGACCTGGGCGCCGTCGAGCGCGCGCGGTGGAACGCCCTGCGTCAAGCCAATCGGCTGCTCGACAGTCCCTATTTCGATCTTCGCTTCATCGACGTCGCTGGCGAGATCGCGCCCGGCGCGGCGATCGCAGTCATTCGACAGGGCGACGAGATTCAGGGTTTTCTGCCGTTCCAGCGGCGTGGCGCTTTGATCCAGCCTCTGGCGGCGCCGATGAGCGATATTCACGGCCTGATCGCGCCCGCCGACACGTCCCTGGACCTGACCGACATCCTTCGGAGGCTGGGGGCCGACCGCGCGCGTTTTGGCGGACTGATCGCTTCAGGAACGAACGCGGGGCGCGGCTTTGCGGTGCGCCACGCCATGGCCGCCGACGTCTCGGCCGGCTTCGCGGCCTATGAGGCCGGGCGCAGCGCGGGGTTTCTGAAGGACAAGCGCCGCCGGTTGCGGATGCTCGAACGCGACCATGGCGCCGTGCGCTTCAGCTTCGAAAGGCCGACGCCCACGATGCTGGACCGGATCATCGCCGGCAAGCGTCAGCAGCTTCGGCGAACCCATCAGTACGACATCTTCGCGTGCGGCTGGACCGGCGCCCTGCTGAAGCGTCTCGCCGAGGTCACGGAAGCCGACTTTGGCCTGAGGCTGGCGGTCCTGCGAGCCGGGGACGCGATCGTCGCGGCCGAGCTTGGCTTGACCAGCGGGGATCGCCATCACCTGTGGTTTCCCATCTACGACAACGCCTTTGCCCGCTATTCCCCTGGCAGCCTGATGACCCTGGCAACCCTGCGCGCCGCGGCGGAGCAGGGGATCGCCCGCGTGGATTTCGGACCCGGCGGCGAGGCCTACAAGCACGACTTCGCCGAGCCGGCCGAGCCGGTGTTCGAAGGCATGATCCATGCCCGTTCCCCCGTCGTCGGACGGATCGGCCATCCGGGCCTGATCCGATTGTCGCGTCGCTTCGACGGGATCACCGCCTGCGAGCCCGGGCTCGTCGGGCAGGTGCGGGGCGCCTCGTCCTTCGTTTCAGCCATGACCCGCCGCCATCCCCGCATTGGCGCGGGTGTTGGCCTGGGGGTGGGCATTGGTCTCAGCCTCACTCTTCTGGCCGACTAGGGAGCTGTCGATGTCCGATCTGATCACCGCCTGGTCGCCAGACCAGAAGAACGCCTTTGGCAGGACGCCGATCACCTTTCAGCACGAGCTCGTGGAGTCGCGCCTGTTCGAGGACGAGGCCCTGGCGCGCGTGCTCGACGCCTATCCGGCCGAGCTCTACGACATCAACCTGTTCGACTTCGACGCCGACGGCCAGCACACCATGCGCACCGGCGCGCGGGGCCGGCGCTCTGGCCAGGAGGTGCTGGAAGGCGTCAAGGAAGGCCGCATCTGGGTGCAGCTGCGTCGGGCCGAGGCCTGGTATCCGCAGCTGGGCGATCTGATCAAGGAGGCCTTTGCGGGCATCTCGGGTCAGGCGCAGGGCTTCAGGCCGATCCAGCTGAATGGCCAGCTGATCCTGTCGGCCCCCGGCGCCAAGGTGCCGTTCCACGCCGATGCGCCGGGCGTGGTGCTTTTCCACCTGCGCGGCCGCAAGCGGATCTGGATCTATCCAGCCGACGAGGCCCACATGCCGCAGCAGGGCATGGAGAACATCCTGCTCAAGCAGCAGACCGAAGACCTGCCGTATCGCCGCGAGATGGACGCGGCCGCCCAGGTGTTCGACCTTGAGCCCGGCATGGCCGCCGCCTGGCCGCTGCACGCGCCGCACAGAATCGAAAATCTGGGAACGTTCAACGTCTCGCTGTCGGTGGACTATCAGACCTGGGCCTCGCGCCTGACCAACGGGGCGCACTACGCCAATGGCGTTTTCCGGCGCTGGGGGCTGCCCGTGGCGGCGATGGACAAGACCCCGGCCTTCGCGCGGGCCGGCCTGTGGGCCGCGTCCTTGGGCCTGAAACGCGCGCGTCTGGTCGAGGACCGGATCAAGGGTCTGGAACGCAGTTTCGAGCTGGGGATGGACACTCCGGCTGAAGCACGGCCGTAAGGCCGATTTGTGACATCGCGGTCATGACCGCGAATTAAGTCGTCTCCTCCGCCGGGCGCCGCTAGCTTTCCTCATCAACGCCATCCGACAGGGGAAACAATTCGATGCGCGCACTTCTCGTTCTGGCCGCCGGCGCGGCCGCCCTGGGTTTCGCTGGCGCCGCCTCGGCCGCGCCTTCGGTCCGGATCAAGGACGCGGTCGCCCGCGTCGTGGTGATCCCCGAAGCCCGCAACGACATCAAGGTGGAGTTCCTGACCACCAACAAGAGCCTGCCTCTGAGCATTCGTCAGGACGGCCCGACCACGATCGTCGATGGTGATCTGCGCATGAACAAGATCGGCAGCTGCAACACCAAGATGGGCGTGGCCACGATCAAGGTGCGCGGCGTCGGCGAAGTGAATTGGGACGACATCCCGCAGATCGTCATTCGCACGCCGATGAAGGTGGACGTGTCCGGGGGCGGCGCCGTGTTCGGCAGCATCGGCCGCAGCGACAGCCTTGAACTGGCCAATGCCGGTTGCGGCGACTGGACCGTGGCCAACGTGAAGGGCGATCTGGAAGTCAGTCAGGCGGGTTCGGGCGACACCAATGTCGGCTCGGCGGGTTCGGCCGAGATCAGCATTGCCGGGTCGGGCAGCGTCAAGACGCAGGAGATCGCGGGCGACTTTACCGTGTCGATCGCCGGCTCGGGCGACGCCGGCGCGGCCAGCGTCGGCGGCAAGGTCGAGGTCAACATCGCCGGCTCGGGCGACGTGGCGATCGCCGGCGGTCGCGCCAGGTCGATCGAGGTCAGCATCATGGGCTCTGGCGACGTGACCCATGACGGCGAAGTCGGTGACGTCGAGGTCTCCGTGGCCGGCTCGGGCGATGTGCGCGTCGCCAAGGCGACCGGCCATGTCAGCAAGTCGGTGGCCGGTTCGGGCGACGTCTATATCGGCCACTGAGCCGCGTTCAACGATCACGCATATATATATAGAGTGAAGGCCCCGGGACGGATGTCCCGGGGCCTTCTGCTTTTCAGGCGCTGGCGGTCCGGTTTAGCGGACGCCGAAGCCGAACAGCGTACCGGCGTCGATCAGGTCGGCGCCGGCCGCGTCACGGGCCTTCAGGCTGCCGCCGAAGGTGTAGCGCACGCCGATCTTGACCGCGTCCGACTTCAGGTCGGCCAGGTCTTCGCTTTCGGTGTGGGTGTACTTGCCGAAGGTCGACCAGCCGCTGTTGGCGAACTTGTATTCGCCGCCGACGCTGGCGTCCCACGCATCGGCTTCGATGGCGGTGTCGATCTTCGAATAGCCGAGGCCGCCGTCGATGCGGAAGTCGTCGGTCACGAAGTAGCGGGCTTCACCGCGCACGGCGTACAGGTCGGCGTCCAGATCGTTGGACTGGCCATAAGCCGCGAGGCCCGACAGGGTGACATTGCCCAGATACTTGTGGGCTTCAGCGCCGACGGCCCACAGGGTGTCGTTGCTGGGGCGCGACAGGGCGGTGAAGCCGCCGACGCGCCAGCTGTCGCCGACCTTGGTGGTCAGGTGAGCGGCGCCCGAGGCGACCGTTTCGTCGCTGATGTCATTGTCCGAGACGGACACGTCGCCATTGACGGTGACGGTCCAGGCCGTGCCGACCGGAACGGCGACGGAGCCGTCGATCTGCACCGACGTGCCGTCAGCGCCGAACGTGCGGGTGTCGACGTCGGTGTAGTTCACGGCGGCGCCGACCGAACCGACTTGCTGGGCGAAGGCGGGAGCCGAGAAGGCGAGGACCGCGACAGCGGCGGCGGCGAAAAGTTGGGTCTTCATAGTGGGTAATCCCCTTACTGGAACAGCCCCGGCGCTGGCGGTCATTGGGGGGAGGGGCCACCAGTCCGCCGGGGAGGGGCGGCATCTATGGCGCGTCGCTTTGCGCCACAAGGGGGAATAGTCGCGCTTGGGGGTCAGTTGATGCTCAATTGTGACACTTGAAAGATCGTGATGGGCGACTATCCGCATGCGCACGCACGTTCCTGCCCATGTGACGGCGTTATTCGACAATCCCATGACAGATGAGGGGTTGCGGAGGAGGGGCTGGGCGCCTATCCAGAAGCGGCTCGCCGAGTCGCCTCACTTTGTGGCGCGACAAGGCAAGCGGAGCGCTTGACGAAACCGGATTCGGAACGTACAAGCGCGCCTCTGTTGGACCGGCTGTGAGCTTTAGGGCTCAAACGCGGTTCGCGAGACGCCCGGACATAGCGCCGCCAACCTTCTTTCGGGAAGGGGCGCAATATCTGGACATAACCCCCACGGGCGACCGTGAGGGCCATTTGTTTTGCGGACGCTGCGTTCGAACTCTCTCGAGGGTTCGAGTTGGTCTTTGAAATGGTTCGAGACGCGGGCGCAGCCCACTAGGAAACCGAGCGATATGGATCGTCAGAACATCCGCATCCGGCTCAAGGCCTTCGATCACCGCGTGCTGGAT
>Ga0209023_10007479_pt1 | contig 11187 bp, 7 predicted proteins | sample LakOneMetagenome_FD_187468 | JGI IMG/M metagenome (GOLD analysis project Ga0209023, IMG submission 187468) | Freshwater and sediment microbial communities from Lake Erie, Canada (SPAdes) (version 2) | ecosystem: Environmental > Aquatic > Freshwater > Lentic | place: Lake Erie, Canada | collected...
GACGTGATCACCGGGCGCATCATCGGCGCCGAAGTCTTGATGCGCTGGAACCACCCGCAGCGCGGCGTGCTCACGGCCGGCGAATTCTTGCCGTTCGCCGAAGACAATGGCTTGATGCTGCCGATCTCGGACTGGATGATCACGGCGCTGTGTCGCGACATGCAGATCTGGAATGCGGCCGGCGGCCAGTCAATCCGGCTGTCGCTGAACCTGTCGCCCCAGTACCTCGACCGCGGCGATTTCTTCGAGAAGATGCGCGGCGCATTGGTGCGCTACGGGATTTCGCCGGCCCAGATCGAAGTCGAAATCACCGAGAACATTTGCATCCGCAATCCCCAGTATGCGATCGACCAGCTCAACAAACTGTGCCAGCTGGGCGTGTCGGTGGCGATCGACGATTTCGGCACCGGTTATTCGTCGCTGTCCTATCTGCACCGCTTCCCCATCCACACCATCAAGATCGACCAATCCTTCGTCAAGGTGATCCACGACGAGCAGGGCCACTATCCCGTGATCCTGGCGATCATCTCGATTGCGCGCGGTCTCGGTCTGCACCTGATTGCCGAAGGGGTGGAAACCGACGTCCAGGCGCGTTACCTGAAGGCAAACGGCTGCCTGACGATGCAGGGCTTCCTGTTCCACCGCCCGGTGTCGCTGGCTTCCTTCATCTGCGTTCTCGAAGAATGCTATCCGGTGCCCGAGCGGGGCGCGCTGGAAGCGGCCGGCCTGGCGGCTGGCTAGGCGCCGATGAGCGAGCGCGCCGCCAGCCAGGTATCGCCCCCGCTCAGCGCCGACTATCTGCGCGTGCGCGCCCTGGCCCAGGGCGGCTCGCCCGCGGCCCAGCACCGGCTCGGCTTCATGCTGTTCAACGGCGACGGCGTGGCGCGCGACCCGGCCCAGGCCCTGATCTGGTATCTCAAGGCGGCCTACGCGGGGTTGGACCATGCCCAGTACAACCTGGGCGTGATGTACCAGCGCGGTCAGGGCGTCGAGCAGGACGACCAGCTGGCCGTGCACTGGTACACCCTGGCCGCCGAGCAGGGTTACTGCGCGGCCCAGTACAACCTGGGCTGGATGGTCGCCAAGGGCAAGGGCGTGGCCGAGGATGTCAATCTGGCGCGCTACTGGTTCACCAAGGCCGCCGCCCAGGGCGACGCCGGGGCCCAGAACAATATCGGCATGATGTACGAAACGGGCCGCGGCGCGCCCCAGGACTGGCGCCTGGCCGCGGCCTGGTACCGCAAGGCGGCCGAGCAGGGCTATGCGCGCGCCCAGTACAACCTGGCGCTGCGCTACGAGCATGGCCAGGGGGTGGCGCAGGATGCGGGGCAGGCGGCCATCTGGCTGCGCAAGGCGGCCGAGCGGGGCTACGCGCCGGCCCAGTTCAGCCTGGGGCTGCGCTGCGACAAAGGGCAGGACATGGAACCGGACGCGGACGCCGCCATCGGCTGGTACCGGCGCGCGGCCGACCAGGGCCATGCCAGTGCCCAGTTCAATCTGGCCCTGCTGCTCGATGGCGCCGCCGGCCCGCTGCGCAACGAGGCGCTGGCGCTGGACTGGTTCCGCAAGGCTGCCGCGCTCGGCCACGCCGGCGCCCAGGACCACCTGGGACTGAGCCATGAACACGGCAACGGGGTGGCGCAGGACGCGGCGCTGGCCGCCGCCTGGTACGCGAAAGCGGCGGCCCAGGGTTTTCCCAGCGCCCAGTACCACCTGGCCCTGCTGACCGAGCACGGGCGCGGCGTGCCGGCCGATCCGGTGCAGGCGCTGGACTGGCTGCGCCGCGCCGCCGCGCAGGGCCACGTGCGGGCCCAGTTCGACCTGGGCCTGCGCTACGAAACGGGCAACGGCGTGGCGCGCGACGATGCGGCCGCCATGGCCTGGTACCGGCGCGCGGCCGACAAGGACTACGTGCCGGCCCAGTTCATGGTCGGCGCCCTGTACGACCGGCCAGGCGCGGCCGAGGCCGACCCGGTCCAGGCGCAGGCCTGGTACCTCAAGGCGGCCGCCCAGGGCCATGCACGCGCCCAGTTCGAGCTTGGCTTGCGCTACGATGCCGGGCGCGGCGTGGCGCGCGACTACGAGGCTGCCTACGCCTGGTATGTGCGGGCGGCGCGCCAGGGCCATGCGCGCGCCCAGTTCAACCTGGGGCTCATGCATTCGAGCGGGCAGGGCGCGCGGCGCGACCTGCTGGCCGCCTACGCCTGGCTGCTGCAAGCGGTGCAGGGCGGCGAACCGGGCGCCGGGCAATACCTGGCCCAGGTTTGCGCGCGCATGAATCCGGCCCAACTGTCGCATATCGATCGCCTGCAGGCCGAATTGAGCCACAACGCATCCTGAAGTGCGCCGCTGGCCGCCGCAGTGCGGTACACTACTGTATATCCATACAGTAAAGAGCCTTCCCATAGAGTTGATGGACAAGCTGGAAATTCTGGCCGACGCGGCCAAGTACGACGCTTCGTGCGCGAGCAGCGGCGCACCCAAGCGCTCGTCCCAGGGGCAGGACGGCATTGGCGCCACCACCGGCATGGGCATTTGCCACAGCTATACGCCGGACGGGCGCTGCGTTTCTCTGCTCAAGATCCTGCTGACCAATGTATGCGTGTACGACTGTCAATACTGCGTCAACCGGCGCACGTCCAACGTGCCGCGGGCGCGCTTTTCGGTGGCGGAAGTGGTGCGTCTGACGGTCGATTTTTACCTGCGCAACTACATTGACGGGCTGTTTCTCAGCTCCGGCATCATCCAGTCGTCGGACTACACCATGGAGCAACTGGTGGCCATCGCGCGCGAACTGCGCGAAGTGCACCAGTTCCGCGGCTACATCCACCTCAAGACGATTCCCGACGCCGATCCCGCCCTGATCGCCGCCGCCGGCCGCTATGCCGACCGGCTGAGCGTCAACATCGAGCTGCCGACCGGGCCCAGCATTGAAAAGCTCGCGCCGGAAAAAAACGTCCACACCATCAAGCTGGCCATGGGCGCCATCCGCCGCAAGCTCGACGAAAAGGCGCAGGAGCCCAAGGCGCCCGCGTTTGCTCCCGCCGGGCAGAGCACGCAAATGATTGTCGGCGCCGATGCCAGCGACGACCAGACCATCCTCACCACCGCGCAAACCCTGTACGGCAGCTACAAGCTCAAGCGGGTCTATTACTCCGCCTTCAGCCCCATCCCGCAGAGCCCGGGCACGGTACCGCTGGCGCCGCCGCCGCTGCAGCGCGAGCATCGTCTGTACCAGGCCGACTTCCTCATGCGCGGCTACGGCTTTGCGGCGGCCGAGCTGTTGCCGGCGGCGGGCAATCTGGCACTCGACATCGATCCCAAGCTGGCCTGGGCGCTGTCGCACCGCGAGCATTTTCCGCTGGACCTGAACATGGCGGACGAGGCGATGATCGCCCGGGTGCCCGGCATCGGCCTGCGCAACGCCAAACGGCTGGTGGAACTGCGGCGCCTGCGGCGCATCCGCTATGTCGACCTCACGCGCCTGCGCTGCAGCATGAAAAAAATCGCCCCCTTCATCGTCACCGCCGACTACCGGCCCGCAGCGGACAGTACCGCCTCCCACGTCCTGCGCCGGGCCATGGCCGAGCATCCACCGCAGCAGCTGGACTTATGGGCGGAACTGCAGGCCGCCTGAGCACGCCGGACGCGGCGGCCGCCGTCGCCGCCGGGCGGCCGCTGCTGGTCCATTCGTTCGACGAGTGGCGCACCGCCGCGCGCACCCTGCAGGCGCACCACGTGGCGCCCGAGCAGGTGCAGTGGATCGGCCACAAGGACGATGGCGACCTGTTTGGCGGCGCCCCGCTGTCCGCTGCGGGGCAACCATCTGCGATGGCGACCGAACCTGAGGCCGCCGCGCCGGTCGACCCGGCAGAGGCGCCGCTGCGCATCTCGCGCAAGCTGATGGAATTGCTGCAAACGGCAGCCTGCTTCCGCGCCCCCAACCGCTGGGCCTTTCTCTATCTGGTGCTGTGGCGCTGGCAGCAGGGCGACCATGCAGTCATCTCCGCGGCCGACGAAGATGGCGCCCGGCTGCACGCCATGGCCAAGGCCGTGCGGCGCGAGGAGCACGACATGCATGCCTACATCCGTTTCCGCGAACGGCGCGAAGACGCGGGCGCCCCCCGCTTCGTGGCCTGGTTCGAACCATCGCACGACGTGCTGCCCCAGGTGGCGCGCCACTTCGCCAACCGCATGGGGCGCGTGACCTGGATGATCGCCACGCCGGACGCGAGCGTCATGTGGGACGGCGCCACCCTGCACAGCACCGGCCCGCTCATGCGCGGACCGGAAGACATCGACGACGCGGGCGAAGCGTTGTGGCTGACCTACTATCGCAGCATCTTCAATCCGGCCCGTCTCAATGCCGAGCTCATGCATGGCCACATTCCTTCGCGTTTCTGGAAGAACCTGCCCGAGGGCAGTATCGTGCCGGACATGGTGAGCCAGGCGGCGGTCGGCGCGCGCAAGGTGGGGCAGACGCGCAGCGTGGGCGAGCGCGGCGGCGCGGTCATTCCCATTGCCGCGGCCAAGGCGCAGCCCCAGCGCCAGGCCCCCAGCACGCTGGACGCCTGCCGCCGCTGCGAGCTGTGGCAGCACGCCACCCAGGCCGTGCCGGGCGCCGGGCCGACCGGCGCGCGCCTCATGCTCGTCGGCGAGCAGCCGGGCGACCAGGAAGACCTGGCCGGCCAGCCCTTTGTCGGGCCGGCCGGGCAATTGCTCGACCGCGCCCTGGCCGAGGCGGGCGTTGCCCGGTCCGCTGTCTACGTGACCAATGCGGTCAAGCACTTCAAGTGGGAGCCGCGCGGCAAGCGGCGCATGCACAAGACGCCCGCCCAGCGCGAGGTGGAGGCGTGCAGCTACTGGCTCGAGAGCGAACTGGCGCAGGTCGATCCGCGCGTGGTGGTGGCGCTGGGCAGTACGGCGCTCAAGGCTGTCACGGGCAATCCCCATGCGGCGCTCAAGGATGTGCTGGGCGGTCAGATCGCGCAGGGCGGGCGCACCATCGTCGCCATCTACCATCCCTCGTACGTGCTGCGCGTGCCGGGAGAAGACAACAAGCAAGCGGCCTTCGCCGCCATGGTCGACGGCTTGCGCAGGGCGCTGGCGCTGGCGGCGCAGCATCCGGCCTGACGTACCGCGCGGGCAAAAAAAAGACCAGCCCGCAGGCTGGTCCTTGTGACGGCGGTAACGCTTAGAAGCGCACGTTCAGGGATGCATTGAAGATGCGGCCCAGCTGGCTGAAGTGCGAACCATCGTAGGTGACCATCGAGTAACGCTGATCGAAGGTGATCGCGTCCGACTGCACCTGGTAAGGGGTGCGGCCGCTGGCATCGAGTGTCTTGCTGTCGAGGATAGCCTGGCCTGCCGGATTGAGCGCCTTCAATTCCCACTTCGGCGTCACGTTGAACACGTTGTTGACGTTGAAGGTGAAGGTGACCTTGTCGGTGAACTGGTAGTTGACCGAGAAGTCCGTCACGGTCTTGGTCTTGAACTTCGTTTCCAGATCGCGGCTCAGATCAGCCTGACGGAAGGTGGTTGGACCGAATACCGTGTTGTTGACCGAGAAGTTGATCTTGTTGTAGTCGAGATCCAGACCGATGATGGTCTTGTGCTTCGGACGCGAGGTGAAGATCAGCGCTTCCTGGGTTTCATCGAGCACCGACTGGTTCACTGCCTTGACGAAGTCGACTTCATGCACGGCGCCGTCACGCTCGTTCTTGAGCGAGTAGTTGCCGGACAGGTTGAAGGTCGCCTTGCCGCCAGCGAGAGGAATGTTCTTGTGGCTGAACACGTAGTCGAGGCCGGACGTCTTGCTGTCGAGCGCATTGGTGAAGAAGCTCAGCGACACCAGGCCCAGTTCGGCCAGCTTGATGTCGACCGGATTGGTCGGATCGCCCGAACCGTGGATCTCCTTGCCCAGGATGATGCGGTTCTTCATCGCAATGTTGTAGTAATCGAGCGTCATGCTGGTATTGCTGCTTGGCTTGAAGCCAATACCGAGCGTGAGGTTGCGCGATTTTTCCGCCTGCAGCTGAGGGATGTTCAATGCCTGGGCTTCAGGCGACACATTGTTGAGCAGACCGGACACTTCGATCGCGCCGCCCGAGAACGAGTACTGCGCCTTCTGGGTGTAGATCTGATGCAGCGACGGTGCGCGGAAACCGGTCGACAGCGAACCGCGTACGGTCAGGGTATCGCTGATCTTGTAGCGGTCGCTCAATTTCCATACCGCTGCATTGCCGAAGTCGCTGTATTTCTCGAAGCGGGCGATCGCATCGATCAGGTTGCGGTCGTTGGTCTCGAACAAACCACCGGCATATACACCCTGGTTGCGGCGGGTCGACAGGAAGGAATTCTTCGGATCGTTACCGGCATACGAATCGGCGCCGCCGCCAACGTACGATGGCTCGTCGCCGGCCATGGTTTCATATTGCTCCCAACGCAGCTCGGTACCGAAGTAGGCATTGATTTTTGGCGTGATCTGCTTCGATGCGTCGGCATTGAACACGGTGTGCTTGAACTCGACGCCGCCCGGGTGGAAGGTGGTCGGCGAGAGCGCGCCCAGCGAACGGTTGATCGTATGGTCGACCAGGTAGGATTGCTTGTTGCCGCCGAACGTGAGGCTGACATCGGTGGCCCAGCCGCCGAAGTCGGTCTTGACGCCGCCCGTCGCGTTGTAGTCGTTCAACTGGCCCTGGAAGGTCGGACCGTAACCGGCATACGGCTCGCCCGACGGGGTCAGCAGGCCGTAGTCGGTCGGACGCCAGTAAGGCGTACGGAAGTTGGCGAAGCTGAAGACGTTCTTCTTGATGTAAGCAAAATTGCCGTAGGCGCGGGTGGTGTCGTCGATGTCATAAGCGGCATTGACGAGGAACTTGGTGGCCTTGGTCTTTGGCGAACCGTTGATGTTGCGCGCATCCGGATACTTGTCGAGGAAGGCTTGTACGTCGGCCAGAGGGGCTTCGAAGGTGGCCGCTTCGCCCAGTGCGCTGACTTTGCCGGCGCGGTTGGACAAGCCCACTTTCGACGATTCGATCGTGTAGTTCAGGAAGCCGCGGCCGCCCAGGCTGACGCCATCGTTGATGCTCAGCGCCGACGTCTTGCCGTCGCGTTCGCCGGTCATGCCGTAGCGGGCCGTGACGGAACCTTCGCTGGCGCTGTCCTTCAAAATGATGTTGACGACACCCGCGATGGCGTCGGAGCCGTACTGGGCCGATGCACCGTCACGCAGCACTTCGATGCGCTTGATGGCATCGGTAGGGATGGCGGAAATGTCGGCGCCGCTTTCACCTCGGCCTGGCGAGGTCTGGGTATAGACCAGCGCGCTGGAATTTTTACGCTTGCCGTTAATGAGGATCAGCACGCGGCTAGGACCCATGTTGCGGATCTCGTAGGGATCGAGCAGGGAGGTTGCATCGTTGACCGGGGTTTGCACGGTATTGAACGATGGCACGCGGAAGCCGAGGGCTTTGTCGAGCGAGTTCTGGCTGGTCTTGGTCAGTTCGCGGCTCGACAGAATGTCGATGGGCACTGGCGTGTCGATCACGGTGCGCTGGGAGCCGCGGCTACCGGTCGATACGATCACGACTTTCTGGATTTCGTCGGTGGTGACTTCGGCTGCTGGTGCTGCCTGCGCCGCTGGTGCCGGTGCGGGCGCCGCGTCGGTCGCTGCATTTGCTGCCGCGCTGCTGCAGAGGAGGAGTACTGCGATATGAATTGCTGTTGCTTTTGTCATGAAGTTCTTCCTTAGGCATTGCGTTTCAAAAAATAGAACTCTGGGGATGTTGTACGCCCTCGTGGGGCTGTTTTGTAGTGTTGCCTTCCCGTCGTGTCTCCACTAAACGCGACCACATGGACGACATGCGGTCTTGCTGCGGTGGACATAAGCTGCCTCAAACAATGTATAGACAGATAGAAAAGATGTCTATTTATTCCTTGACGACACAGTAAGAAGTGCATAAATACAACGCGAATATTGGTCGAAAGATGCAGGGTGCATCGCGGGTATGTACGGCCATGCAAACTAACTTTTTCGTTCCGCCGATCGGCGCGAATCGGCGCCGATCGGCCCGCGCATGGGGCGGAAATCGCGATACGGCGGCTGGGGAACTGTCGCGATAAACGTATCAATTGCTGCGATATGTATATGTATTTCGTTTAATTTATGCGAACTCAGCAGCAAAAATGCCTGTCGCGGCGGCCATTCGCTGACTATATTGAAAGTGCGGGTTCGCCACACGAACTTGCCGGCGTTCAGGCGCATCGGGCGCTGCCATTTCTACTCTGTCTTGAAGGAGTTAACATGAAACGCTTACTGCTATGTGCATTGCTGGGAACGCTGTCAGTGACGGCCGGAGCCCAGTCGGAATCGGATCAGGCGGTGCTGATCCGCGGCAGCCAGTTCGAGCTGCCGGCTCAGCCGTACCAGATGTTCCGCGGCGATATCAACATGCTGCAGGGTTCGTACGATATGTCGAATGGACAGGGGATGGGCTTGCGCGAATTTGGCGGACGCCTATACGCAACGGTAGGGAACCAGGAGCGCAAGTTGCTGGTCGCAACCGGGCGTAATGAGTTCGTGTCCGCGGACCGTCAGCTGCGTCTCGCGCTCAAGCGGCAAGATAGCGGCGACTACGCGGGGCAATTGTGGCTGGTGGGACCGTCGCGCATTGCCGGCGCCCGCCATGCCGATCCGAAGTATGTGCAGCTGCTCACGTTCAGGTAAGTCCCGCTGACCCGGGCCGCGCGCAAGCGCCCCGCGTTAGCGCTCATCCATGCCGTCCCGTCCGCGGTTTCGACTCGATCAGTCTCGACCCCGGACGACACGGCCAATCACCCGATTTGTCATTCCGCCCCGATCCCGCGTAAAATGCGGTGCACGCGGGTGTAGCTCAATGGTAGAGCAGAAGCTTCCCAAGCCCCACCACATCAAAAATAGCCACTGTTCATGCGTGTTTTCGCCACGCGAAAAAACAATATGTGAAAAACTCCACGCAAACCAAGGAGTTAGCAGCCATCACATTTTCCACCCCACCTTGGTCCTAAAAAGCTGTTGATGCAGACGTAGAAGCTGATGTGAAATCAATCCCTTAACCAAGAAAATTTAGTCGTCATCGTCGTCGTAGATGGCTAGAGCGGCTGCCTGACAACCGCAATCTTCGATGGCGCCGCCATAGAAGTCTGCAGTCCCATCCTCCTCATACCATAGGTTTGTAGTGGTGAAACAGTGCTGGCACTGGTAATGATGTGTGGACATAAAGCCTCGCAAGGTAATTTGGAACGCTCAGTAGCTGTAGTAGTCCATCTCGAAAAATTCGCCCTTTATCCAAACGTAATGGACTATGGGAATGTGGAGATGGATGTTCGACTTATCGCCAATCGGGGGCAAATCCGAAGCCGAGCTGGGGCTTAAGTTCGAGTTTGCACCACGCAGTATGTCGATTTTATCGCTGATCGATATTAGTTCAGGCAGTACGATCGGCTCTTGTAGATTCCACCTGACGGGCCCCATTGCTGCCTCAACCAATGCCTGCGCCTCGTCCAGAGAGGCGGGGCAGCCCTCTCCGGAATGCCGAAAAAAATGCAAGTCCGGAAGGTTATTCTCGATGTACAAATCCGCCCGCAATTCCTGCAGAAATAGTTCAGTCCTCGTGTGCCACTGGACGTTGCCCTGATCGTTCGATTCAGGAAAGCCAAGGACGTAAAACCCGCCTTCTGCGTCTTCACCGCTGTAACAGTTTTTGAGGTTCTCAGCCGCCGGAAAGAGCAATCGGGGATCGTGAATTAATCCAAGCGGCTCTAGCGAGTTGGGATCCCATTTTGATTCGTCCCAAGAGTTCTGCGGATACCACATCGCAAATACGAATCCAGACTCAACGGATCCGCTCACCAATGCTTCATACTGCTTTGACATCTTCATCACATGCTTCCAGTCGTGGAAGCCTGAATGGAAAGCGACTTCATCCAACGCGGCTGTATGACGACTACCCGCCCTTGCAGCAAAGGCTTTGGCCTCCGCTCTCATGGTACGAACTAAGTGAGGCGTTACGGCATACGGGGGGCGTCGTTCCCGTGGCCTCGTGAACAACGGAAGCTTGCGGAAGTATGCAGGACGCATCGCTGCAAGCCGATCAATAGCCGCGTCGAGGGAGATCGAATGGAGAAGGGAAATACGTTGAGCGTGCTCAAGAATACTGCTATGAAGATTAGTGTGCATGGTTCATTCCGAATGCATGACGACACTGCAAATGCAGGAGTTGTAAGCCTACCTCTTACATCTATGTCGTCACGATCAAATGACCGGGGCCACTGAAAGATTTTGTTGCTGCCGTCCCTGAGGGTGCGCTAATGGTAGGTAGCTAGACTGGCAATTCCTGATCTGGAGTCTAGCAGACTTTTCAGAAGCGAGTCAATCGACTCTAGCGGATAGCACTTCGGCGGAAGCGCGCCGGCGTGTACGATCGCTTTTCGAGAAGCGTCGCCTGCCAGATCGAAACCATCGTTGTGCACGTGCCGGACTACATCCGAAGCCGTCATCAAAACGAAATGGCACATGTGTCGAATTCGTGCACGCGTCGCAAACGTCAATTTTGCATGGAGGCGTCATGGCAAAGAAGCGATGCGTTGCTTGCGGATCTTATTTTAAGGCCCGCACTCAAGTGCCTAACCAAACCTATTGTTCAGACACTGCATGTCAGCGAAAGCGACGACAAGCTTGGCAGCAGCAAAAGCTGCAAACTGATCCTGACCATCGTGATAACAAGTCGCGCGCGCAGCAAGCCTGGGTTCAGCAGAATTCCGACTACTGGCGCCAGTATCGCGAATCGCATCCGGAGTATGTCGAGCGTAATCGTTCAAGACAGCGCGAGCGCAACGCTAAGCGCGCGTCCGGCACGATTGCAAAGAAGGACGAGTCAGCTCTCGAATTTCCATCAAGCCTAGGCACATACCGCATTCGAGTGATTTCTCCAGGGGCGATTGTAAAGAAAGACGTGTGCACTGTCGAAATCACAGCGTACACCTGTCACTGCAGCGCACCCGAAGTGATTGCAAAGGTAGGGTAATCCCCCCATTAATGATGCACGCCAAAAGTAGAGGCTATGCGGCGAGGGCCAATTTTTGAATCGGCGTGATGCCACCAAGGGCCATGTGTGGCCGGTCGTGATTGTAAGTCCATAACCAGCG
>Ga0209023_10007482_pt1 | contig 11185 bp, 8 predicted proteins | sample LakOneMetagenome_FD_187468 | JGI IMG/M metagenome (GOLD analysis project Ga0209023, IMG submission 187468) | Freshwater and sediment microbial communities from Lake Erie, Canada (SPAdes) (version 2) | ecosystem: Environmental > Aquatic > Freshwater > Lentic | place: Lake Erie, Canada | collected...
CGTCGACGGCGGCCGCTCGTGCGGCGTGGGCGGCGCAGATGGCCCGGTCGTGTTCTTTCACCGCATCGAGCAGGCGGAGCTGGGTATCGTTCCTGACCGTCAATGGAGCGGGTGTCAGGGTGACTGGTTCGGGCGGGATACTGCCTGCGGCGTCCTCCAGAGGAGGAACTTCGTTGTTGTTCTCCATGACACGATTTTCCCACGGACCACTGACACTGTTCGAGAAATGCTCAGGGTTGTGGAGAAGTTTCTCGAATCTATTTCTGAAGAGAAGTTCTTGGTTTGGGCGGGGTCTCGACCGCGCGCCGTAGACGGCACTGCTCGACCAGCGGTAGCGAGGGAAGGCTGGGTCGCGGGGTCTCGACAAGCTCGACCAGCGAGTGGGGGCGTTCTCGAGGGCGGGTCGCGGGGTCTCGACCGCGCGCCGTAGACGGCACTGCTCGACCAACGCTTTGGGAGAGGGGAGTTATCGAGAGTGGGCCGCGGGGTCTCGACCGCGCGCCGTAGACGGCGCTGCTCGACCAGCGGGAGAACGGGTGAAGAGCTAGAGGAGGCGGATTCCGGCGGCGAAAACGGCCTCTACGTGAAGGGAGTCGCTCAGGATAACGGCATCGGCGGCGAATCCTGGGGCGAGGGTGCCGAGGTCGGATGCACGACCGATGGCCCGGGCTGGCGTCTCGGTGACGGCCCGCACGGCTTCCGGCAGGGGGATCCCCGACTCGGCGATCGTGCGTCGCAGCGCCACGTCCAGAGTGAGCGTGGACCCGGCGATAGCACCGCCATCGGCCAGGCGGGCTACGCCCTCGTGAACGGTCACGTCGAGCGTTCCGAGCCGGTAGCTGCCATCCGGCGCTCCGGCGGCGGCCATGGCATCCGTCACCAGGGCGACCCGACCCGGCGCCGAGACGAAGGCGAGTCGCACGATCTCGGGGTGTACGTGCACGCCGTCGTTGATGATTTCCAGGGTGACTCCCGGGGACGCTATCGCGGCCGCCACCGGCCCGGGGGCGCGGTGATGCAACCCCGGCATGGCGTTGAAGGCATGCGTGAGAATGGATGCCCCGGCCGCGAACGCAGAGAGCGCCGCGTCGAAATTGGCCGCGCTGTGGCCCACGGCCACGGCGACATGGGCATCGCCGAAGCGGCGGAGCGCGGCGGCGGCCCCGGGAAGCTCCGGTGCGAGCGTCACCTGACTGATCCGGCCGCGGCTGGCGGCCAGGAGGCGGTCGATCGACGCCGCATCCGGTGCCTGGAGGAGTGACGAGTCGTGCGCGCCACGGTAGAGCTCGTTCAGGAATGGACCTTCCAAGTGCAAGCCGACGATGAGCGGGTCCCGGTCCATGGCCGTGGCGGCATCGGCGAGGCGCCGCTCCAGAACTGGCAGGCTAGCCGTCACGAGGGAGAGCACGCTGCGCGTTGTGCCGTGGACACGGTGCATCCGGACCGCCGTTGCAATATGGTCGCCGCCATCGTCGAACGACGCCCCGCCGCCGCCGTGACAGTGAATATCGACGAAGCCCGGAGTGAGATACCGGCCGGCGGCGTCTGTCACGAGCGCGTCCGTCCCCTGTGCGTCTGTCACGAGCGCGTCCGTCCCCTGTGCGTCTGTCACGAGCGTATCCGTCGGAGGCCCGTCAGTGACGGGCGCATCCGTGGTGGGGTCGTCTGTCACGGCGGCATCTGTCGTGAGCGCATTCGTCACGAGTGCACGCATCACATGTGCGTCTGTCTGGGCCGCACCTGTCATGTGCGCGTCTGTCACGCGCGTTTCCGTCGCGGCCGTGTCTGTCGTGAGCGCGTCCGGAGCGGCCAGCGCGCGCCAGTCGGTGCCCGTGCCCACGGCGAGAACGGTGTCGTCGCTAAAGGCCACCCAGGCGTCGGACGTGAGAGTGCCTCCCGACACGAGTCTCGCCGAGTGGATGATGTGGGTCGCGTGGGGAGCAATCATGAGCCGACGATCACGGGAAGGCCCAGTGCCTCGAAGGCGGTGCGGTGCGCCTCGCTGATGCCGGAGTCGGTAATCAGCGCACTGAACTCGTGCAGCCGGCCGAGGCTGGCGAAGGCGGAGACACCGATTTTGCTCGAATCGGCCACGAGCACGGCCCTGGTCGCTCGGCTGGCCATGAGCGCGTTGACGGCGGCCTCGCGCTCGTCGTTCACGGTGGCCCCGCGCACGGGGTCGACGCCGTTGACGCCGATGAAGGCGATATCCAGGGTGACCTGTTTCAACACCTCGTCGCTGTACGGGCCGACGAGCTCATAAGAACGCGAATGCACCACCCCGCCGGTGACGACCGTTTTGATCTGCGGGCGCATGGCGAGCTGTGCCGCGATGTTGATGGCATTGGTCACCACGGTGAGGTTCGGGTGCGGCGCGGCCTGCATGATGTCGGGACGGGCGCCGAGCACGCTGGCGATGGCCGTGCTCGTGGTTCCGCCGCACAGCCCCACCACGTCGCCGCGGGTGACCAGGGCACTGGCGGCCCGGGCGATCTGGGTCTTCTCCGGTGCATGCTGTTCTCGTCGATACCGTACGGGCAGGTCATAGGCCACCGACTGTCCGATCGCCCCGCCGCGGGTGCGGGTGAGCAACTGCTGTTCGGCCAGGGTGTCGAGGTCGCGGCGTGCCGTTGCCGCCGAGACGCCGAGCTTGGTGATGATGTCATCGACCTCGAGCTGACCGGAGTCGGCGAGCAGGTCGAGCACGGCGGTGAGTCGTTCGGTGCGGTTCATGGGGTTCGTTCCACAGTCGGGGTCGAGGCCGGCGCAGTTGAGGTCGGCGTGGTTGGAGCCGGCAGCGTTGGAGCCGGCAGTGTCGGAGCCGGCAGGGTTGGGGCCGACAGAGTTGGACCCGGCAGAGTTGAGGTCGGCATCGTTGGGGTGGGCGAAGTTCGGGTCAGCGCAGGTGAGGCTGGCGCAGTTGGCGCCAGGGCAGTTGGCGCCGGCAGGGTTGGAGCTCCACGAGTCGGGGCCACGAGATTCGGGGCTGCCGGATTCGAGGTCAGCAGGGATCGAGCATTGAGTGCGGCACCGAGGAGGCCGGCGTTTTCACCGAGCAGGGCGGGACGGATGCGCGGGCGACGGTGAAAGCTGAGCAGGGCATCCACTCGCTGGCGCAGCGGCAGAAACAGCGTGTCCCCGGCCTGGGCGAGTCCGCCACCGATGACGACGGAGTCGGGGGCGAATACGGCTGTGAGTTGGGCGATCGCCAGCGCGAGGGCATCGAGGGCCTCGGACCAGATGCGCACAGCCACCGGGTCGCCTTCGGCGGCTCGGGCGAGCACCAACCGGGCCCCGCCGGTTCCGCCGCCGGTGCCATCGTGGGGGAACGCACCGTGGTTCGTTTGCTGTTCGTACCGACGGGCGATTGCGCCCGCCGAGGCGATGGTTTCCAGGCATCCGCGTGCGCCGCACACGCAGCGTTCACCGCGAGGATCGATGATCGAGTGGCCGAGTTCTCCGGCGTAGCCGCCGGAGACGTGTGCCCGCCCGTCGATGAACAAGGCCGCGGCGATTCCGGTACCGATCACGATCACCACGACCGTGCGGTCCTTCTGAGAGGCGCTGAGGCTGAGTTCAGCCTCGCCCGCCGCGCGCACATCGTGCGAGAACGATACGGGAAGGCCGAGGCGGGCCTCCGCAAGCATTCGAAACGGCACATTCGACCAGTTGAGATTGGCCGAATGCACGCCGATGCCCCGCTCGTCATCGATGATGCCGGGGGCGACCAGTCCGGCGGCTTCCGGTCGGATCGCCGGATGCGCGAGCGCGAGTGCGCGTGCCCGTGATTGCACGAGGTCGAGCAGGGCCGTGGATGTCTCGGCGCCGCGGAGCGGAGTGGGGGAGCGCGTGAGCCCGAGCATGCGACCGGAGCCGTCGAACAGGGCGGCCTTGATATCTGTGCCGCCGATGTCGAAGGCGAGAACGGCAGCGCCGACCCCGAGGGCGTCCTGGCGCGTCTCCGCGGGTGTGGGCTGGTCGGTCACAGCGTCTCCCTCGATCGTTGGTCTGCTGACAAATGATGACTAAAAGTGATTGATAGGAGTGTCCCACAATCAGTCTGAGTGCACAGTACTGACCGATCTTGCAGTGTCGTCGCACCGGAAATGTTTGACAGCGCGGTCAATCGGCGCTTTGTGTGAGCCTCACGGCAATAACGTAAATGACTTTCATAATGCGGCGTGAGTCATGGCGGACTTTCACGGGCGTCACCGGACACCACGAACGCGAGATGTTCACCTTTCGTCGACGCGACACCGCAGCGTGCATCCGAGCTCTCCGAGACAACGGGGCGAGTACCTTCAGCGAACTGGCCCGCACCACCGGCCTCTCGTGCCACACCGTGGAATCGATCGTCTTCGAGCTCGTGACCCACGACCTCGTCACCGAAGACGCCCGGCCGTCGGGAACCGCACCCAAGGTAGCGCGGCCGACCCGGCGCTACCGCTGCAATGAGACGGCGGCGTGTATGGCCAGCGTGGACCTCGGACTGCACCGAGTCACCGTTCTCGTCAGCAATCTGGCCGGTGTCATCGTCGCCCACCTTGCCCGAGAGCTTCCGGATGGAATAGACGGCGGCTCGCTGGCGGGGCTCGTCTCAGAAGTACTCGCTGAAGCCCTCGGTGCCCGCGGTCTCGTCACGGACAGTCTTGCCGCGGTCACGGTGTGCGTGACCGGAATCGTCGATGACGGCGGACGACTTCTGCAGTCCAACGTGCTTCCGGAATGGAACGGAGTCGATTTGGCTGCCCGCTTCGGGGTCGGTCTCAGCTGTGCGGTGATCGCGGAGATCGGCGTCAACATGGCCGCCGTCGGCGAAATGCACTCCGGCGCCGCCCAGAACGTGGACGACGTCGCGTTTATGATCGTGGGGCACCGCATCAGCGCCGCCATCAGGCTCAACGTCACGCTGCACCGCGGACGCAATTTTGCGGCCGGTGAGGTCGGGGGATCTGGAGCCCAGGGCTGGGGATACCAGACGTGCATGAAGCCAGCGTTTCGGGCGCGTTCCTGGGCGGGTCTCGGGAAGACGTGTTCGTTGCCGCGCAGGCCGGTGACGCCGCAGTGACGGGTCTCGTGCAGGCCTTCGCCCAGCACGTGGGTGTGTTTTTCGACGTGGCGAGGGAGAGTGCACACCTCGGCTACGGCGTGGATACCGACCAACTGATGCTCGCCGAATTCCTCGGGGCGGTGCGGTACGGCCGGCGCCTCCAGCCTGACGGGCTTGCCGGCATCGCGACACTTCGGATCGTACTGGCGGCCCAGGAATCCGCGCGCACCGGCCGCGTGGTGGACGTGGTCTTCGGCGGCTAGGACAGGGTTTATATCCCCAAACAGGGGTCAAATCAAGTGAATAGTGCTAAACCATTAAGTAGAGGAAGTCATTCTTCCCGGCGGCTCGTCAGCCCTGCGAGTCGTGGTTGCAGAGCGTGAACTCTCCGTCGTACCGGGAAGCCAGCTTTCTGTTCAGCGGCACGCGGAAGGCAACACAGATGAACGATCATTCAGGGAGCAACCCAGGGCCCCGAGACCCAGCCGCAAACCGGGAACACGCAGAGCAGCGTGGCGGCGACGCGCCGCGAGAAGTCGATGTGCTGAAAAGGGGGGCGCTGAAGAGCGCTATTTTCAACAATTCGAATTTCTCCAGTATTGCCACAGATGCTGATGGTGTGATTCAGATTTTCAACGTGGGTGCTGAGCGCATGCTCGGGTATCCGGCGGATGAGGTAATCAACAAGATGACGCCGGCGGATATCTCTGATCCGCAGGAAATGGTCATCCGGGCTGCGGAGTTGAGCCTGGAGCTCGGTACGCCGATCACGCCGGGGTTTGAGGCGTTGGTGTTCAAGGCGTCTCGCGGTATCCAGGACATTTACGAGCTGACCCTGGTGCGCAAGGATGGCACGCGGTTTCCGGCAATCAGGTCGGTGACGGCGTTGCGGGATGCCGGTGACACGATCATCGGTTATCTGTTGATTGGAACGGATAACACTGCGCGCAAGCTGGCTGAGGAGGAGTTGCTCAAGGCGGGGGCGTTGCAGAGGGCTATTTTCAATAGTGCGAACTTCTCCAGTATTGCCACGGATGCTGATGGTGTGATTCAGATTTTCAACGTGGGTGCGGAGCGGATGCTGGGGTATTCGGCGGATGAGGTGATGGACAAGATCACGCCGGCGGATATTTCTGATCCGCAGGAGTTGATCATGCGGGCTGCGGAGTTGAGCCTGGAGTTGGATACGCCGATCACGCCGGGGTTTGAGGCGTTGGTGTTCAAGGCGTCCCGGGGTATCGAGGATATTTATGAGCTGACCCTGGTGCGTAAGGATGGGACGCGGTTTCCGGCGATTGTGTCGGTGACGGCGTTGCGGGATGCCGGTGACACGATCATCGGTTATCTGTTGATTGGAACGGATAACACTGCGCGCAAGCTGGCTGAGGAGGAGTTGCTCAAGGCGGGGGCGTTGCAGAGGGCTATTTTCAATAGTGCGAACTTCTCCAGTATTGCCACGGATGCTGATGGTGTGATTCAGATTTTCAACGTGGGTGCGGAGCGGATGCTGGGGTATTCGGCGGATGAGGTGATGGACAAGATCACGCCGGCGGATATTTCTGATCCGCAGGAGTTGATCATGCGGGCTGCGGAGTTGAGCCTGGAGTTGGATACGCCGATCACGCCGGGGTTTGAGGCGTTGGTGTTCAAGGCGTCCCGGGGTATCGAGGATATTTATGAGCTGACCTATGTCCGCCGAGACGGGAGTCGTTTTCCGGCCATCGTCTCGGTCACGGCCTTGCGTGACGTGGAAGGGCGAATCATCGGCTACCTGTTGATCGGCACCGACAACACCGCGCGCAAGCATGTCGAAGCCGCGCAGGCCCTGCTGGACCAACGACTGCGCGACCAACAGTTCTATACGCGTTCCCTGATCGAGTCGAATAGCGATGCTCTGATGGCGCTCGATCCGCAGGGAATCATCTCCGATGTGAACCAGCAGATGGTGTCCCTCACGGGTCGAACTCGTGATGAGCTAATCGGTGCACCCTGTCGGAATTCCTTCACCGATCCCATCCGCGCGGATGCCGCGATAAAGCGGGTGCTGACCGAGAACAATGTCATCGACTACGAAATCACGGTACGCGCACTGAACGGTGACGAGACCCTGGTCTCCGTCAATGCCGCCACGTTCCACGACCGGGATCGCAAGCTTCAGGGCATCATTGCCGCCGCCCGGGACATCACCGAACGCAAGCGAATCGAACGAGCACTCCAAGGACAGAACGTGGAGCTGGAACACGCCAGCCGCATGAAATCGGAGTTCCTGGCGACGATGTCGCACGAGTTGCGCACACCGTTGAACGGCATCATCGGATTCTCAGAAGCCCTGAAAGAGGGACTGATGGGGAACATGACCGAAATCCAGCAGGAGTACATCGGCGATATTCTCAGCAGCGGGCAGCACCTGCTGTCACTGATCAACGACATCCTCGACCTGTCAAAGGTTGAGGCGGGGATGATGCGCCTCGAAGTGGAGCCGGTTGACCTGAAGAGCCTGCTGATGAACAGCCTCTCCATTGTGCGGGAGAAGGCGGCGGCACATCGCATCCAGCTGGAAATCGAGGCTGGAGAAGAGTTCGGCATGCTGGACCTCGATCCTCGCAAGACCAAGCAAATCGTCTACAACCTGCTGTCCAACGCCGTGAAGTTCAGTTCACCGGGGGCGAGGGTCATCCTGCGCGCTCGGCGCGTTTCCCGATTGGCGGTGGGGACCCTCTACGGCAGCTGGCCCGTACACACGTTCCCCCTGGTTGAGAGCAACGTCAACGACTTTCTCGAGATCAGCGTGGAGGATACCGGAATCGGGATCTCTGAGGAGAACATGGGGAAGCTTTTCCAGGCCTTCAGCCAGATCGATAGTGGACTGGCCCGAAAATTCGAAGGCACCGGCCTCGGTTTGGCCATGGTGAAACAGCTGGCTGAACTGTACGGGGGCACAGTCGCGGTCGCGAGCGCGGATGGTGAGGGGGCGCGCTTCGCGGTGTGGATTCCCCTGCGCGTTACCGCGCTGCTGAACGAGAATCCCGCGGAAGTGACAGTGTCGCCGCCCCTGGTTGTCTCGCCTCGTGAGCAGCCGCCCACCCCGCCTGAATCGCGGACAGCTCTGGTGATTGAAGACGATGAACAATCCTCTGACCTGGTGCGGTTGCTCTTGCAGGCCGAGGGTTTCACCGTCGTCGTCGCGTACAGCGGTGAGGAAGCGATTCTGCGGGCGCCGCGGCAACCGTTGAATCTCATCATCCTAGATATCGGGCTTCCCGGCATGGACGGCTGGACATGTCTCAAGAGACTGCGGGACGACGCCGCGTTGAGACTCGTGCCCGCGGTGATCATCGCCGGAGTCACGGATAATCGAATGGCGCTGACAAGCGGGGTCGCCGCCGTGCTTCAGAAGCCGTTGAGCCGCACCGAACTGAAGGATACCCTCAGCGTCCTCGGCCTCCGAACAGAGGAATCCCAGAAGACCACGCTGCTGGTCGTGGATGATGACCCGCGTGCCGTGGAACTCATCGCCGCGTACCTGCCGGCATCAGAATTCACCGTGGTTCGAGCCTATGGTGGCGGCGAGGCGGTCACCCTTGCCCAGCGCGCGCGGCCCGATCTCATCCTGCTTGACCTGATGATGCCGGAAATGAGCGGGCTCGATGTGATCAGGGTACTGCGGGCGTACCCGTCAACGGCGCGGATCCCGATTCTGGTGATCACGGCACGGCGCCTCACCGACAGTGAACAGTCCCGTCTGACCGGGACGACCGGCTCGTTGATCCGAATCCTGGACAAGTCAGGGCTCACCCGTGCCGGCTTCCTGGCTGAGGTTCATAATGCTCTCGTTTAGTCGCCGAAGGAGGGAATTATGGCTCGGATCCTGATTGTCGAGGACAACCCGGCAAACCTCAAACTGGCGACCCTGCTGCTGACCAGCGTCGGTCACAACGTTCTGCTGGCCGCCGATGCCGAGACCGGCCTGGCACTGGCACTGTCTGATCAGCCCGAACTGATCCTGATGGACATTCAGCTGCCGGGCATGGACGGGCTCACCGCGACATCGATCCTGAAGGCCGATCAGGCGACCGCCGGCATCCCCGTCGTTGCCCTCACCGCCATGGCCATGAAATCCGATGAGGAGAAGTCCCGACTGGCCGGGTGCGATGGATACATCGCCAAACCGCTGAATTTTCGAGAACTGTACATCGTCATCGACGAGCTCCTCGGTCGCCCCGCTGCCGCTCCGACGGGGTCCGGGGGACTCGTCACGGTGGCTCCGCCGGAAGCGGATTCCCTGCAACCAACAAGCGCGGGTATTGACGAAAGGTGGGCGGATGCGTTTGCGGATGACGCGTCCGTGCTCGACATCGGGATCCTTCAGTACCGGGTCGGCAACGACCGGTCGGTTGTGCTGGACTTCCTCGAAACGTTCCAGGAGACCACCGTCGTCATTGCTCAGGCATTGGTAACGGCATGCGTTGCCGGCGACGCCGGTTCCGCCGGAGCCCAAGCCCACAAGCTCATGTCCTCCGCACGTGCCGTTGGTGCCGTTGAGCTTGGAAACCTGTGCGCGGCGATGGAAGCCGCGGGACGATCGAATCGAATAGTGAGCCTCGCGGTGTTGCGTGACCCGTTCGAGACGGAACTCGCCCGAGTGAATGCGGCCATTAATCGGGTGCGGGAATCGGTCCGATCATCTCCGAAATCCTCCACGGGCGACCAGCAGCGGGCCCCGATCGAAACGGGGTCCCAATGAGTCACAACGGCATTCGGGTCGTCGTCGTGGACGACGATGCTTTCACCCTGAAGTGCCTGCTCCACATGCTGATCAGACTTGGTTATACCTCGGTCGAGTGCCAGGAAAGCGGCGCACGGGCTCTGGAGATTGCCTGCAGCCCTGATCCGCCGGATCTGATTCTGCTCGACCTCTACATGCCGGGGATGGACGGAATGGAGTTGGTGCGTAAACTTGCCGAAAACCGCTATGCCGGCAGCATCCTTCTCGTCAGCGGTGAAGATGAGCGGGTGATCCAGATGGCCGAACTCCTGATTCAGGCTCACCATCTTGCGGTGCTGGGCCACCTGAGGAAGCCGGTTGACGTTGCCGACCTCGAGGAAATGATGGCACGGTGGCAACCCGCGCGAGCCCCGACGACAGCGGTGGCTTCGTATGGCGCTGCCGATCTTCGGGCGGCCATCCAGAACGGAGAACTCGTCAACTACTACCAGCCACAGGTAGTCGTGGCGACGGGGGCCCTGTGCGGCGTGGAGGCGTTGGTGCGCTGGCAGCACCCCACAGACGGCCTGGTCTTCCCCGACCGTTTCATCACCTTGGCCGAGGAGAGCGGTCTCATCAACGACTTGACCAGGGTCGTGCTCACCGACGCCCTGCGGCAATCACGGGCTTGGAGTGGCCAGGGCCTCGATCTGAAAGTGGCCGTCAACCTGTCGATGGACAGTTTCTCATCGGTGGCTTTCGCGGACCTGATCTCGGACATCGTCGCCGAGGCGGGAGCCGACCCGCAAGACATCGTGCTGGAGGTGACCGAGAGCCGCCTCCTGCTCGACCAGCGCGCACCGCTGGAAATCCTCACTCGCCTGCGCCTGAAGCGGTTTCGACTCTCCATCGATGATTTCGGTACGGGCAACGCCTCGCTCACGCAATTGAGCCGGATCTCGTTCAATGAACTCAAGATTGATCAGACCTTTGTTCACAACGCCGTTCGGGACAGGACCACATGTGCCATGTATACAGCGAGCCTTGAGCTCGGGCATCAGCTTGGCATGAGTGTCATCGCCGAGGGCGTCGAAAACCGTGACGACTGGCGATTCGTGCGCGGCACCCGGTGTGATCTGGCCCAGGGATATTTCATCGCCCGGCCGATGCCGGGTGCAGATCTTGTGCGCTGGAAAGAATCGTGGGACAGCCGACGAACCGAACTCGTCGAGACGAGCTGAGTACCCGACAGGCGACCCGCCACCACTGATACCGGGAGCGCGGATTTGCGTTCCCGGGACCCCTTGTCCCTATTCGTACCGCAGGGATTCGATGGGGTTCTGCCGCGCCGCGCGCTGCGCCGGGAGGGTTCCGGAGAGGAACGCGATCAACATCACCAGCAGAATGACGAAGGCGGTGCTGGCCGGCTC
>Ga0209023_10007483_pt1 | contig 11184 bp, 8 predicted proteins | sample LakOneMetagenome_FD_187468 | JGI IMG/M metagenome (GOLD analysis project Ga0209023, IMG submission 187468) | Freshwater and sediment microbial communities from Lake Erie, Canada (SPAdes) (version 2) | ecosystem: Environmental > Aquatic > Freshwater > Lentic | place: Lake Erie, Canada | collected...
CGGTGAGCGACCGGGCGGCCCAGCGCTTCGGGCTGCCCGCAGGTCTGCCGGTCGCCATCGGCAGCGCCGACTCGGTGTCGGCGGTGGAGTCGCTGGGCCTCGGGGTCGGCGACATCGCCTACATCGCCGGCACCAGCACGGTGATCCTCGGCGTGGCCGACCAGCCCACCCCCGATCCGGACCATCGCTACCTCGTGACCCCGCTGGCCCGGCCCGACGGCTGGGGCCTGGAGATGGACCTGCTCGCCACCGGAAGTGCGGTGCGCTGGCTCGCCGGGCTGCTCGGCGTCTCGGAGCCCGAGCTCGTCGCGCTGGCGGAGCAGCGGGCGGTGCTCGGCGGCTCCGACGACCTGCACTTCCTGCCCTATCTGGCGCCGGGGGAGCAGGGCGCCCTGTGGGACCCGACCCTGACCGGAAGCCTGACCGGCCTCACCCTGGCCCACGGCCGCGCCGACCTGGCGCGGGCGCTGGTCACCGGCCTCGTCCTGGAGAGCCGGCGGTGCGTGCGCGTGGTCAGCGGAGACCCGCCGCGGCCCGGGAGGCTCCTCGTGGCCGGGTCGAGCGCGGCGGCTCCCGGCTTCCGTCGCGACCTGGCCGACGCGACCGGTCTCCCTGTCGTGGCCGCGGGCTCCTCGGTGGAGCACTCGGCGATCGGCGCGGCCGTGGTGGCCGCACGCGCGCTGGGCGTGGCCGAGGGGTCGGCCGCGCCGGGTGGATCCGGGACCTCGGGTCTCGCTGCGGCGGTCGCGCCCGACCCCTCGGCGGCCGAGACCTGGGATCGCGCCATGGCCCGCCATGAGCGGCTTCGCGACGCGCTCGGAGAGGGTCGCCATGATTGACACCCCCCGGAACAGGTCATACCGTTCATACAAAGTACGTTCACCTGTCGCAGAGACGACGCCACGAGAAGGGCCTCGCTCATGGGCCAGCCTGCACTGAACCGCCGTCGGTTCCTGACCCTGAGCGGGATGGCCACGGGTCTCGTGCTCTCTCCGACGCTCCTGGCCGCCTGTGCTCCCGAGGGCAAGCCGGTCAAGAGCTCGCGCGCCGGGACCGGCGTACTCCGCGTCGGCTGGACCTCCGAGCCCGACCTGCTCAACCCCTTCACCTTCGCCAGCTCGGCGGCGGCGGAGATCATCGCGCTCGTCTATGACAAGCTGCTCGACTATGACGCCGACCTCAAGATCGTCGGCAGCCTCGCCAACGATGCGACCTACAGCGACGACGGCCTCTCGATCACCTATGCGCTCCGCGAAGGTGTCACCTGGCAGGACGGCAAGCCGCTCACGGCCGACGACGTCACCTTCACCTGGCAGCTCATCGCCGACAACAACCTGGGCCAGGCGGCGCAGTACCTCCTCCAGCTCGAGAAGGTCGAGGCCACCGACGCGCAGACCGTCGTGGCGACCTTCACCCACCCGCAGGCCTTCGACCCGGGTCTGATCATCCCGATCGTCCCGCAGCACGTGTGGAGCGGGATGTCGGGCAAGGACGTCTCGAAGTTCAACAACCCCGAGCCGATGGGGTCCGGTCCCTACACCTTCACCAGCTGGACCAAGGGCCAGTCGGTCGAGCTCGCCCGCAACGACGACTGGTGGGGCGAGGCACCCGCCGCCGCCAAGGTGACCTTCGTCCACTTCGACAGCGCCGACGTGATGACCCAGAGCTTCGTCTCAGGCGACCTCGACGTGCTCACCGAGGTCCCGCCCGTGCTGTGGGACGGCCTCACCTCGACCACCGGCATCACGGCCGTGGAGCTGCCGTCGTTCTCCTTCCACCACATCGGGATGAACGTCTCCACCAACCCGGCCAGCACCGGCAGCCCGCTGCTGCTCGACAAGGTCGTCCGGCAGGCGCTCAGCCTCGGCACCGACCGGTCCCAGCTCGTCGAGCTCGCGCTCGCGGGGCACGGCGAGCCCGGCAGCGTGCTGCTGCCCTCCGCCTTCGGTGACGCCCAGTTCCAGGTCCCCGCCGACCAGCTGCTCGACGCCAACCCCGACAAGGCGATGGCGATGCTCGACGACGCCGGCTACCAGGTCGGCAGCGATGGCGTTCGGGTCAGCGCCGACGGCCAGAAGCTGAGCTTCCGGCTGATCGCGATCCAGGCCACCGACGTCGACGTACGCGCGGCGCAGCTGTTCGTCAGCTCGGCCAAGAAGATCGGCATCGAGGTCAACCTGCAGACCCTCGACGAGAACACGCTGAGCGACCTCGTCTACAACGCCGACGCCCCCGACTTCGACCTCTATGTGTGGGGCTGGGACTCCGGCACGGCCGACCCCGACTACCTGCTCGGCATCCCGCTGACCAGCCAGATCGGCAACAACAACGACACCTACTACGCCAACCCCTCCTATGACGAGCTCTACGACCAGCAGGCCACCACGGTCGACCCGGCCGCGCGGCTGGACCTCGTGCATCAGATGCAGCAGATGTACTACGACGACGCCGCCTACATCGTGATGTGGTACCAGTCGAAGCTCCAGGCCTACCGCTCCGACACCTGGGACGGCTGGGTCGAGTCGCCCGGCGGGATGGTCTTCAACTTCACGCGCAGCAACTACCTCGGCGTCACCCCCGTGGAATGACCTATCTGCTCCGAAAGCTGATGACGCTGGCCGTCACGCTCTTCGCCGTCGTCACCTTCAACTTCCTGCTCTTCCACGTGCTGCCCGGCAGCCCGGTGCGCCTGATGGCCAGGTCCGGGCACCTCGACGCCGAGGCCGAGGCCGAGCTGACCAAGCTCTTCGGGCTCGACCGCTCCCTGCCGGTCCAGTACGTCACCTATCTGCGCGACCTGCTGCATGGCAACCTCGGCTCGTCCTACGTCTATCGCGAGCCGGTGACCCAGGTGCTCGGTCCGGCGGTGGTCAACACGATCTGGCTGCTCGGCGCCGCGACCCTCCTGACCGTGGTGCTCGGCGTGCTGATGGGCGTCGCCGCCGGCTCCCGCGCCAACACCCGCGTCGACACCGGCGTCGTCGTCGCCAACCTGGTGCTGTGGAGCCTGCCGACCTTCTGGATCGGGATGATCCTGATCCTCGTGCTCGGCGTGTGGACCCAGCTGCTGCCGATCTCGGGGGTCTCGACCCCGGGCTTCGAGTACACCGCCACCGGCCACATCATCGACGTCGCGCGACATCTGGTCCTCCCGGCCATCACCCTGGCCATCGTGCAGGTGGCGGAGTTCGCGCTCATCACCCGCAGCTCGCTCGTCGACGTCATGTCGGAGGACTACATGCTCACCGCGCGGGCCAAGGGACTTGCCCGGCGCACCATCGTGTGGCGCCACGGGGTCCGCAACGCCCTGCTGCCGATCGTCACGGCGACCGCGCTCTATGTCGGGTTCGTGCTCGGCGGCGCGATCCAGGTGGAGACGGTGTTCTCCTGGCCCGGGATGGGCCTGCTGACCTACAAGGCCGTGCTCCAGCGCGACTACCCCGTCCTCGAGGCGGCGTTCCTGGTCTTCGCGATCGCGGTGATCCTGGCCAACTTCGTCAGCGACCTGCTCTATCGCGCCATCGACCCGAGGGTGCGCCGGGCATGAGCCTTCCTCTTCCCGACCCCGCAGCCGTGGCCGTCGTGCCCCGCCCCGGCTGGGTACGCCGCTTCTGGGCCGACCGGATGGGCCGCGTCGGCGCGCTGATGATCGGCGTGGTCCTGGTCGTGATCATCGTCGGCCCGTTCCTCTTCCCGTTCGACCCCGACGCCTATGGCTCGTCGCGGGCGTCGATCCTCCAGCCGCCGTCCGCCGACGCCTGGCTCGGCACCGACGAGCTCGGCCGGACGCTCTTCCCGCAGCTGCTCGTCGGCGGCCGGATCTCGCTGATCGTCGGTCTCTCCGCGACCCTGATCGCGATGGTGCTGGGGGCCGGCCTCGGCCTGGTCTCGGGCTACTACGCCGGCTGGCGCGACACGGCGCTGATGCGGATCACCGACTTCTTCCTGGTCATCCCGACGCTGCCGCTGATCATCGTGCTCGCCGCCCTCTTCGGGAAGAGCATCCTGATCACCAGCCTCGTCATCGGGCTCACCAGCTGGCCGCCCACTGCCCGCATCGTCCGCTCGCAGGTGCTCTCGCTGCGGGAGCGCCCGCTGGTGCTGCGGATCCGGTCCCTCGGGGCCACCGACGCCCGCATCATGAGCGTGCACATCCTGCCCAACGTGTCTCCGCTGATCTTCGCCAACCTGGTGCTGGTGCTGGCCGGGGCGATCCTCTCCGAGGCGAGCCTGTCGTTCCTCGGGCTCGGCGACCCCGTCCACGTCTCCTGGGGCACGATGCTCCACTTCGCCTTCACCTCCGGCGCCATGAGCCGGGGAGCCTGGTGGTACTTCCTGCCTCCCGGCGTCGGCATCGTGGTCCTCGTGCTCGGCTTCTCGCTCGTGGGCCATAGCCTCGACCGGGTCCTCAACCCCCAGTCGCAGGGGGCGCGATGAGCCTGTTGGAGATCCGTGACCTCGCCGTCGAGTACCAGGTCGGCGAGGGGTCGCTCCGTGCCGTCGACGGGGTCAGCCTTCGCCTCGAGGCGGGGGAGTCGCTCGGCCTGGCCGGCGAGTCCGGCTGCGGCAAGACCTCGCTCGGGCTCGCCGTACCGCACCTGTTGCCGGCGAACGCCTCCACGCCCCAGGGCGAGGTCGTGCTCGACGGTCAGTCGATGCTCGGGCTCAGCGAGACCGAGCTCAACCGGCATCGGTGGACCCGGGTCGCCTATGTCTTCCAAGGGGCGATGAACGCGCTCAACCCCGTGCACCGCATCGACCGCCAGATCCTCGAGCCGATCCGCACCCACGAGCCGGACACCTCGGCCTCCGAGGCCCGAGCGCGCGTCGACGAGCTGCTCGACCTGGTCGGCGTCTCGCCGGCGCGGGCGCGCAGCTATCCGCACGAGTTCTCCGGTGGGATGCGGCAGCGCGTGATGATCGCGATGGCGCTGGCCTGTCAGCCCTCGCTGCTCATCGCCGACGAGCCGACCACCGCTCTCGACGTGATCAACCAGCTCCAGATCCTCAACCTGCTGGGCGACCTGCGCACGCAACGGCAGCTGGGGCTGATCATGATCTCCCACGACCTCGACGCGATCCGGCGTACGTGCGACCGGGTCGCGGTGATGTACGCCGGCGTGGTGGTCGAGTCCGGCCCGACCACGACCATCCTGTCGCGGGGGGCGACCGGCGAGCGGGCCGAGCACCCCTACACCCGGGCCCTGATCGCGGCCCACCCCGACCTCCAGGGTCAGCGGATCATCGCCCAGCCGCTGGCCGGCAACCCGCCGGACCTGTCCCAGCCGATGCGGGGCTGCCGGTTCTTCGACCGCTGCCCGGTCCGGATGGCGCGCTGCCAGGACGAGGCGCCGGTGCTCGAGGAGCGCGCCTCCGGCCACGAGGTGGCCTGTCACCTGGGGGCGTCGTCATGACCGCCGCTCCCGAGCCGGCCACCTCCGAGCCGGTCACCTCCGAACCCGTCGTCGAGGTCGTCGACCTGCACGTGCACTTCGCCGCCCGCCGCTGGCGCGACCGCCGCTCGCCGGTGCGGGCCGTGGACGGCGTCTCGCTGACCATCAACCGCGGCGAGATCGTGGCGCTGGTGGGGGAGTCGGGGTGCGGCAAGAGCACCATCGCGCAGGCGATCATGCGGCTGGTGCCGCCCACCTCGGGCCAGGTGCTCTCCCACGGTGTCGACGTCACCGGCCTCAAGGGCAAGGCGCTGCGCGAGGCGCGGCAGCGGTTCCAGATGATCTTCCAGGACCCGTTCGGGTCGCTGGACCCGCGGCAGACCGTGTTCGAGGCGGTGGTCGAGCCGCTGCTGATCCACGGGCTGGGCGAGAACGACACCGAGCGTCGCGAGCGGGTGCTGCGCGCGCTCGACTTCGCCCACCTGCACCCGCCCGAGCGGCTGGCCGACCGCTACCCCCACGAGCTGTCGGGCGGACAGCGTCAGCGGGTGGCGATCGCGGCCGCCGTGGTGCTCGACCCCGAGCTGGTCGTGGCCGACGAACCCGTCTCGATGCTCGACGTCTCGGCTCGGGCGGGGATCTTGTCGCTGATGGCGGACCTGCGTGACGAGCTCGCGATCTCCTACCTCTTCATCACCCATGACCTGTCCACGGCCTGGGTGCTCGCCGACCGGATCGCGGTCGTCTATCTCGGCCGCATCGTCGAGCTCGGCCCTGCCGCCACGTTGGTCTCCCACCCCCGGCACCCCTACACCCAGGCGCTGCTCGCCGTCGCGACCGACGCCGAGGCGGTCGTGCTCGAGGGAGAGACGCCGTCGGCCGACGCCGTACCGGCCGGGTGCCGGTTCCACCCGCGGTGCCCGCGCTTCCGCGCGCTGGGTGAGCCGGAGGCGTGCCTGACCCAGGATCCGGTGCTGGTGCACGACGCCGGCCCCGACCTCCACAGCGTCGCCTGTCACTTCGCCGACGGCGCGACCCCCGTCCCACCTCCCGAGGAGCAGTCATGAGCGTCAATGCCGAGCAGGTCATCGAGCTGATCAGCGACCTGGTCCGGATCGAGTCGGTCACGCCGTGGCTGGTCGAGGGCGGGTCCGGCGAGGTGGGCGTGGCGGCCTACATCGCCGACTGGCTCGCCGACCTGCCGGTCGAGGTGGTGCAGGACGAGATCGCGCCCGGGCGGATCAACCTGATCGCCACGCTCAAGGGCTCCGGTGGCGGACCGACGCTCTGCGTCAACGCGCATGCCGACACGGTCGGCTACGCCGGCTGGGTCGACGAGGCGCTGGTGCCGCGGCTGGACGGCGACCGGCTCTATGGGCTCGGCGCCGCCGACGACAAGGGCTGTTGTGCGGCAGCGCTGCTCGCGCTGCGTCAGCTCGCCACCAGCGCCATTCCCCTGCGCGGTGACGTGGTCGTCGCCTGCGTGGCCGACGAGGAGGGCGTCTCGCTGGGGTCGGAGCACCTGGTCACCCACCTGAAGGCCGACGCCTGCGTGGTCCTCGAGGCCGACGAGCTCCCCAAGGTCGTCGTCGAGCATCAAGGCTTCGGCTGGATCGACCTGGTCTTCCGCGGGAAGGCCGCCCACGGCTCGGCGCCGGACACCGGAGTCGACGCGATCGTGGGGCTCGCCGAGGCGCTCACCCGGCTGCACCGCTGGGACGAGGAGCGCTGGGTGCCGAACCCCGATCCGCTCAACGGCCGCACGGTCTTCCACACCGGCACGGTGCAGGGCGGGACCGACTATGCGACCTACCCGAGCCTGTGCACGCTCGGCATCGAGATCGGCACCCAGCCCGGTGAGACGCTCGCCGACCGGGTCGCGGAGCTCGAGGCGATCCTCGCCGAGACCCGCGCCGTCCTGCCCGGGCTCGAGACCGAGGTCGTCGTACGCCTCGACCGTGACCCCTTCAAGGCCGAGGGACACGAGGCCCTGCTCGACTGCTTCCAGACCGCCGCCCGTGCGACCCTGGGGCATGAGCTGGTGCCGGTCGGGATGAACGCGTGGACCGACGCCGCCCTCATGCAGCAGGCCGGTATCCCGACGCTGCTGCTCGGCCCGCTGGGCGGCAACTTCCATGCTCCCGGGGAGTGGGTGTCGATCCCCGAGGTGATCGACACGGTGAACCTGCTCGTCGCCGCGACCGAGGAGTACCTCCGCTGACGTCCGACGCGCGCAGCCTCGACGCGCTGGCCGGTCTGACCGGTGAGCGGGTGCTGGCCCATGCGAGAGCGCTGCTCGCCTGGGCGCCGCTGCCCGGTGGTGTGATCGCGCTGGTCGGACCCACGGGTGTCCTGCACCAGGGCGCGTTCGGCTCGGCCGATCTCGAGCGTGGCCTGCCGATGACCACCGACCACGTCTTCCAGATCGGCTCGATCAGCAAGGTGTTCACGGCGCTGACGATCACCGAGCTGGCCTCGCGCGGGCTGCTGTCGCTCGACGAGCCGATCACCGACCTGCTGCCGTGGCTGACCCTGGGGCCGGACGCCGCGCGGCCGACGGTCCGCGAGCTGCTGAGCCACATGGGCGGCCTGGTGATGGGGGCCGACTTCCCGCCCGACGACCTGGCCCAGGCCTGGCGGCTGCGGGACGCGGTCGTCGCGCCACACCCGACGCGCTTCCACTACTCCAACGTCGGCTTCATGCTGCTGGGGCTCGGCGCGAGCGCCCGAGCACGACGGCCCTGGCCCGAGCTGGTCCGCGAGGTCCTGCTGGAACCGCTGGGCATGACCCGCTCGGTCGCGTCGGTCACCGAGGCCGACCGCGCCGCGCTGGCGGTCGGCTATGCGCCGGCGCGCGAGGACCGCCCGTGGGCCCCGGGAGACGCACTGGCGCCCGCGGCCTGGCCCGAGACCCGCTCCGCCGACGGCAACGTCGCCGCCCCCGCCCGCGACCTGGCCCAGCTGGCACGGCTCCTGCTGGGGGACGGCCCCGTCAGTGGCCCCGTCAGTGGCTCCGTCGACGGTCGGCGGGTCGTCGCGCCCGAGGTCCTCGAGCAGGTCACCACGCCGACCGCCGTCGGCGGCGAGCCCACGCCGTCGTACGGCCCGCTGCCGCTGCCGACCGAGAGCACCTATGGCCTCGGGATCAACGTGGAGCGCGTGGACGGCCACGCGCTGCTCACCCACGGCGGCGGCATGGTCGGCTTCTCGACGTTCCTGCTCGTGGACCGGACGGCCGGGTTCGGCGTCGTCGTGATGACCAACGCCAACGGCGACAACCTGCACGCCCAGCTGCTCGCCCGGGCGGCGCACGCGGATCTGGTGGCGCGCCTCGACGGGCGGAGCGAGGTCGACCTGCCCGAGACCGACCCGCGCGTGCGCGTCGGCGACCTCTCGGCTGAGGCGCTCGCGGCGCTCGGTGCTCCCGCGGCGCCGGCCGGGGACGTCGTCCACGTGGGGCTCGGTGGTCAGACCGGGGTGCTCTGCCGCATGCTCACCGGCCGTTATGTCACCGACCACCCGGCCCTGCGGACCTTCCATCTCGACCCGCTGCCCGACGGCTCCGGCTGGACCCACGGGGCGGTGACCCTGCGGCCTGGTGGTGCTGAGCTGGGCGGACGGCCGGATGGACGTTCGGTCGACCTGGACCCCTCGTGGGCGCCGCTGGTGGGTCACTACCGCAGCTATTCGCCGTGGTTCCCGCACCTGCGCGTGCTGGCCCGCGACGGCCGGTTGCTGCTGGTCGCCCCCGGCGGTGTCGAGGCGCCCAGCGAGGAGGAGGACCTGGTCGAGGTCGGCCGTGGCCCGCTGGGGTCGGGCGAGCTCCGCGTCGGCGCCGACCCCTGGCTGCCGAGCCGGCTCGTGGTGGGACCCGTCGTCGACGGGCACGCCGTCAGCGTCGAGCTCGACGGGTGTCTCTACTCGCGGACCTTCACGCCCTAGACATCGAGCCGGCGGGCATCGCGTGGGCGGGCCGGCTTGCTGCGCTCAGCCAAGCAGAGCGAGATCGCGCCGGATGTAGCGCAGGTGTGCCCACTCCTCCTCCAGGATCACGCGCACGCAGTCGCCGACCGTGGGATGCCAGTCGAAGCCCCATGGGTCGTTCCGCGTCTCGGCGAGCAGCTCCGGCGTCGCCGTGGCCAGGAAGTCGGTCACCAGCCGCTGTCGCTCGGCCCGCACCGCGAGGACCTCGTCGTAGGCGGGCGCGTCGGCGCGGAAGATCGACGTGTCGAAGCCCATCTCGGCTGCGCCGGTGAAGATCTGGCCGATCTCGTGGAACGGCTGCTCGATCCGCAGGATCGCTCCGCGGAGCCAGGTGTCGGTCGCCAGGATGAGGTGTCGCAGGGTCTGGGCCAGGGACCACTCGTCCTCGACATGGGCGTCCACCAGGGCCGCCGGCGTGGCTGCCACGGTCTCCTGCCAGGCCGCCTGCACGGCGACCCAGGCCTCGCGCAGGCCCTCAGGCGTCTGCGCCTTCTGCAGCTCGCGGCCCGGGAACTGCCGGTTGAGCTCGGCGTCGACGAGCGGCACCACGTCGACGCCGTTGACGACCAGGCTGCCCATGAACAGGTCGTGGCTGTCGATGTCGAGCCCGTCCACGTCGACGCTGCGCATCGTCACGCCGCTGACATCGGAGTAGCGCAGCGTGGCGCCCTTGAAGCTTGTCTGGACGAAGGTCGCGCCTTCGAACTCGTTGGTGCCGGAGTAGGTCGTCATCGCTCCATGATGACCGCTGCCGGGGACAGGTCGGGTGGTCAGAGTCTGGGGTCCACGCCATCTGCCGCGGTGCTGTGGTCACGATCTACGCGTTGTAACGCTGAGAAGGTGACCACAACGCCGCGCCAGTTGGCGTACTGGGTCAGGTGAGCCGGTCGGCGGTCGCCTTCGCCTGGGCGACACAGCCGGCGAGGCCGACGCCGCGATAGGCGGCGCCGGTGAGCGCGATACCGGGCAGGGCGGCCATCGCCGCGTCGAGGGCGTCAAGGCGAGCCGCGTGGCCGACGACGTACTGCGGCATGGCGCGGGGCCAGCGCTGCACCACCACGTCGGTCGGCTCGGCCGTGATGCCGAGCAGGCGCCGGAGGCCGTCGCTGACCTGGTCCACCAGCTCGTCGTCGGTCATGGCGACCCAGCGGCTGTCGCCTGCGCGCCCGACCATCGTCTTGAGGACGACGTGGTCGGGCTGGGCCAGGTGGGGCCACTTCTGGCTCAGCCACGTGCAGCCGACGGTCAGCTCACCCTCGACGGGCGGGACGAGGAACCCGGTGCCACGGGGGAGCGGCTCCACGTCGCCCGCGGGGAACGCGAGGGTCACGTTGGCGACGTCGACATAGGGGATCTCGCGCAGGCGGGCCGACGCGTCGGGGGAGTGGGCGGCGAGCAGGTCGGCGGCGGCGTACGCCGGCGTCGCGAGGACGACCTGGCGCGCACTGATGCGCCCGTGGTCGTTGACGACCACCCAGCCGCCGTCGGACCGCTCGATCGCGAGGACCGGAGTGCTCGCCCGGACCGAGCCCGCTCCGATCTCCTGGACCAGCCGCTCGGTCAGCCGGGACAGGCCGCCCCTGATCGAGACGAGCGGCGCCCGTGGCTTGGGGGCACTGGGCGCCGGCTGGGGCGCGGCGCGTCGCCGCGCGCGCATCGTCAGATAGAGGCTGCGGCCCGCGCCCGCCATGGCCGCGATCTCGGGGACGGTGCTCCGGGCGCTCAGCTGGGCCGGGTCGCCGGCGTGGACGCCGCCCAGGAGCGGAGCGGCGAGTCGTTGGTAGACACCGTTTCCGAAGCGCGGACG
>Ga0209023_10007484_pt1 | contig 11184 bp, 8 predicted proteins | sample LakOneMetagenome_FD_187468 | JGI IMG/M metagenome (GOLD analysis project Ga0209023, IMG submission 187468) | Freshwater and sediment microbial communities from Lake Erie, Canada (SPAdes) (version 2) | ecosystem: Environmental > Aquatic > Freshwater > Lentic | place: Lake Erie, Canada | collected...
CGAGCTGCTGATCCACGCGCTGGTGCTGCTGTTCGGCGTCGTCATGGCCTGGAATTGCGGTGTGCTGGCCGAATCGGTCGCGCCCTACAAGATCCCCACGCTGGGTATCTCCGAAGCCTTCAAGTATGTGCCGCCCGCCATGGCCGGCGTGCTGGTGGCCATGTTCTCGCTGGAGCACATCATCGCCATCCTGCGCGGCACCGAGGTCGAGCCCGCCTGGCATTGAGCGGCCGTTCCTCAGAACCTTGCCGATCTTCCTGCGCGCCCACACCGTCTTCTCACCGATTTCCACCGAGATTCCACCACCATGGCGTTGACCATCCTCTGCGTGACCTTCACGCTCCTGCTGCTGCTGGGCGTGCCCGTGGCGTTTTCCATCGGCCTGTCGTCGCTGGCGACCATCCTGTATGAAGGCCTGCCGCTGGCGGTGGGCTTCCAGCAAATGATTTCGGGCATGAACCCGTTCTCGTTTCTGGCCATTCCGTTCTTCATCTTCGCTGGCGAAATCATGATGTACGGCGGCATCGCCGACAAGATCGTGGACTTTGCCAAGAGCGTGGCCGGCCATGTGCGCGGCGGCCTGGGCATGAGCAACGTGCTCGCCTGCACGCTGTTCGGCGGTGTCTCGGGCTCGCCCGTGGCCGACGTGTCTGCGATGGGCGCCGTGCTCATCCCGCAGATGAAGAAAGAGGGCTACCACGCCGACTACGCGGTCAACGTGACCACGCACGCATCTCTGGTGGGCGCGCTCATGCCCACGTCGCACAACCTCATCATCTTCACGCTGGCGGCGGGCGGCAAGGTGAGCATTGCGGCGCTGATTCTGGCCGGCATCGTGCCCGCGCTGCTGCTGACCGTCTGCAACCTGCTGGCCGCGTACCTGGTGGCCGTCAAGCGCGGCTACCCGGCCGGTACCTTCCCCGGCTGGGAGATCGTGTGGATCTCGTTCCGGGCATCGCTGCCGGGGCTGGCTGTGGTGGTGATCATCATCGCGGGCATCTTGTCGGGCGCCTTCACGGCCACCGAGTCGGCCTCCGTCGCGGTGCTGTGGGCGTTGGTGCTGTCGGTCTTCGTCTACAAGCGCCTGACGCGCGAGCAGTTCCTCAAGGCCGCCTCCAAGGCCGTCAAGACCACCGGCACCGTGTTGCTGCTGATCGGCATCTCGTCCATGTTCGGCTACCTCATCGGCCTGTACGGCGTGGCCGAGCTCACCGGCGAGGCCCTCAAGTCCATGAGCACCTCGCCCTGGGTCATCTTCCTGAGCGTGAACATCATCCTGTTCATCCTGGGGACCTTTCTCGACATGGCGGCCACCATCCTGATCTGCACGCCCATCTTTTTGCCCATCTGCCAGCAGTTCGGCATGAGCACGGAGCAGTTCGGCATCGTGATCCTGATCAATTGCGCGCTGGGCCTGAACACGCCGCCCGTGGGCACCACGCAGTTCATCGGCTGCACCATCGGAGGCATCTCGGTGGGCGAGGTGATGCGAACCATCTGGCCGTTCTACAGCGCGCTCATCGTGGCGCTGATGCTCGTGACCTACGTACCCCAGTTCTCGATGTGGCTGCCGGACCTGGTGCTGAAGGGCGGTTGACGAGAGGAGGCGTGACTTGGGTGTGACGTAACGTGACATGAAGCACAGGGGGCGTGGCGGCAAGCCTGCCCCCTTGCCTGTTCGTCAGCCTGCCGGGATGATGGTGAATGAAGTGCCATGTGCGCTGCCGGTGGTGACCCATGGCGGCGGCATGGCGCATTTTTTGGTGCAAGCTGTGCAGCGCCAGCAAGAAGTTAAAGAAGCAGAAGTGACAGACCCGATGCGAGAAGCCCTTACCATCCGCATGCATGCGGAAGACAACGTCGCCATCGTCGCCAACGACGGTGGCCTGCCCGCGGGCACCGTGCTGCCGCCCGGCGTGCCCGGTGCAGGCATCGCGCTGCGCGACAAGGTGCCCCAGGGCCACAAGGTGGCGCTGGCCGACATCGCCCAAGGCGCCGTGGTGCGCCGCTACAACGTGCCCATTGGCTATGCGCTCAAGGACATCGCGGCCGGCAGCTGGGTGCACGAGCGGCTGCTGCAAATGCCGGCAGCCCGCGCGCTGGAAGGCCTGCCCATGGCCACGGTGAAGCCGCCGGTGCTGGAGCCTTTGACGGGCTACACCTTCGAGGGCTACCGCAACGCCGACGGCTCGGTGGGCACGCGCAACATTCTGGCCATCACCACCACCGTGCAGTGCGTGGCGGGCGTGGTGTCGCAGGCCGTGCACCGCATCAAGACCGAGCTGCTGCCGTTGTTTCCGAACGTCGACGACGTGATCGGCCTGGAACACAGCTACGGCTGCGGCGTGGCGATCGACGCGCCCGACGCGGTCATCCCCATCCGCACGCTCAAGCACATCAGCCTGAACCCCAACTTCGGCGGCGAGATCATGGTGGTGAGCCTGGGCTGCGAAAAGCTGCAGCCCGACCGCCTGCTGCCCCCGGGCAGCTTCCCCATCACCGACGAGCGCGATGCGGCCCTGGGCCCCGAGACGGTGTGCCTGCAGGCCGACCACCACGTGGGCTTCATGTCGATGCTGGATGACATCGTGCAAAGCGCCAGGCCGCATCTTGAACGCCTGAACGCCCGCCGCCGCGAGACCATACCGGCCAGCGAGCTGGTGCTGGGTGTGCAGTGCGGCGGCAGCGATGCGTTCTCGGGCGTCACCGCCAACCCGGCCGTGGGTTTCTGCGCCGACCTGCTGGTGCGCGCCGGTGCCACGGTGATGTTCAGCGAGAACACCGAGGTGCGCGACGCGGTCGAGCAGCTCACCAGCCGTGCGGCCACGCCCGAAGTGGCCGAGTCAATAGTGCGCGAACTGGGCTGGTACGACCGCTACCTGGACCGCGGCCGCGTGGACCGCGCGGCCAACACCACGCCGGGCAACAAGGCGGGCGGCTTGTCCAACATCGCCGAGAAGGCCATGGGCTCCATCATCAAGAGCGGCACCGCCCCCATCTCGCACGTGCTGGCCCCGGGCGAAAAACTGCGCCGTGACCAGCGCGGCCTGGTGTACGCCGCCACGCCCGCCAGCGACTTCATCTGCGGCACGCTGCAACTGGCCGCCGGCATGAACCTGCACGTGTTCACCACCGGCCGCGGCACGCCCTACGGCCTGGCCGAATGCCCCGTGGTCAAGGTGGCCACGCGCAGCGACCTGGCGCGCCGCTGGCACGACCTGATGGACATCAACGCCGGCAAGATCGCCGACGGCGAAGCCACCATCGAAGACCTGGGCTGGGAGATGTTTCGCCTGCTGCTCGACGTGGCGAGTGGACGCAAGAAGACCTGGGCGGAGCACTGGAAGCTGCACAACGCGCTGGTGCTGTTCAACCCGGCGCCGGTGACTTGACGAGGCTCGCGCCTATCAGCCAACCGTTCGGGCTGAGCCTGTCGAAGCCTCGCGCCGCGCTTCAACAGGCCTGTCCTGAGCGCGTCGAAAGGCTTAGCGTGAACGGTATGGGTTTTTGAATGGGTTCGCAGGAGCCGTGTGAAGCGTACTTTGTGAGGGACCTCACCCATCTGTCCCCCATCCGCTCCCATCCTTCAGACCCACCAAATACCCGTTCGGGCTGAGCTTGTCGAAGCCCCGCGCGGCGCTTCGACAAGCTCAGCGTGCACGGGTTTTGAGTTTTTTTGAGAGACAGATCAATGAGACACGATCTGCCGAAACCCCATCCCCACAGCCCGTCACTGCACGGGCTGTGTCACTAGAGAGAAAGACAAATCCCATGCCCCACACCCGATTTTCCGAACGCAAGGTCGTGGTGGCGCTGGCGCTGCTGTGCTGCCTGCTCTGGGGCAGCTCGTACCCCGCCATCAAGACCGGCTACGCGTGGTTCGGCATTGCGCGCGATGACATCCCCTCGCAGCTGGTGTTCGCCGGCTGGCGCTTTCTGGGCGCGGGGCTCATCCTGCTGGCCTGGGCGCTGAGCCAGCGCAAGTCCATCGTGAATCTGGGTGCGGGCAGTGCGCGCCAGCTGGTGGTGCTGGGCCTGTCACAGACCACGCTGCAGTACGTGTTCTTCTACGTGGGGCTGGCCTACACCACGGGCGTCAAGGGCTCGATCATGAACGCCACCGGCACCTTCTTCAGCGTGCTGCTGGCGCACTGGGTCTATCACAACGATCGGCTGAGCCACGCCAAGCTCTGGGGCTGCCTGGTCGGCTTCGTGGGGGTGATGGTGGTCAACCTGGGGCGCGGCACGCTGGATATGGACTTCACGCTGCTGGGCGAAGGCTTCGTGGTGATCGCCGCCTTCGTGCTGGCCGCGGCCAGCATCTATGGCAAGCAGATGTCGCAGCGCATGGACTCGGTGGTCATGACCGGCTGGCAACTGGGCATCGGCGGCGCCGCGCTGCTGGCCATCGGCTGGGGCCTGGGCGGCTCACTCACCGGCTTCACCTGGGGCTCGGCTGCGCTGCTGGTGTACCTGGCGCTGCTGTCGTCGGCCGCGTTCTCGCTGTGGAGCATCTTGCTCAAGCACAACCGGGTGAGCCAGATCACGGTGTTCAACTTCACGGTGCCGATCTTCGGCGCGGCGCTGTCGGCGCTGTTCCTGGGCGAGGCGCTGCTGGAGTGGAAGAACCTGCTGGCCCTGGTGCTGGTGTGCGCCGGCATCTGGCTGGTCACGCGCGATGCGCCTGCGGCCACGGCAGCCATGCCCCCTGCCAAGCCCTAGACTCGCTGCCCATGGCCCATACCCTCCATCGCGACGCTTTCCAGTACGCCCTCCACGGTCAACCCACCGACCTGTACACCCTCCGCGGCGCAGGCGGGCTGCAGGTGGTGGTCAGCAACTACGGCGCCCGCCTGGTGCAGGTGGCGGTGCCCGACGGGCAGGGCGGTTTGGCCGACCTGGCGCTGGGCTACGACAGCCTGCAGGGTTATCTGGATGGGCAACTCTCCATGGGCGCGATCATCGGCCGCTGGGCCGGCCGGCTGCGCCACGGGCAACTGAAGTTGCCCGATGGCGCCACGCTGCAGCTGCCCACCAACAGCGGCCCGCACCACCACCATGGCGGCCCGCTGGGCAGCCGGTTCCAGGTGTTCACGGTGACCGAGGCGCGGCCCGATGCGCTGCGCCTGCAGCACGTGTTTCGCACGCAGGACGACGGCGTGCCCGGCACCGTGCGGCTGACGCTGGACCTGGCCGTGGCACCCGACAACGCCTTGCACATGGCCTGGACGGCCGAGGTGGCCGACGCGCCCAGCGTGGTCAATATCACCGGCCATGCGTTCTTCAACCTGGCCGGTACGGGCAGCACGCACGGCCATGTGCTGCAGGTGCCTGCCAGCCACTACGTGCCGCTGGCGGCGGATGTGTGCCCCGTCGGCACGGTGGAGCCGGTGCAGGGCACGCCGTTCGACTTTCAGCAGCCGCGCAGCGTGGGCGACGCTGTGGCTCAAAGCCACGAGCAACTGGCGCGCGCAGGCGGGCTGGACCATTACCTGACCTGGGGAGATGCCCCGGGCGCTGCCCTGCCTGCCTGGTCGCAGCAACAGCCCGCGCCTGCCTTGCCCACCACGCCCCATGGCCTGCGGCCCGCAGCACTGCTCAGCGACCCCGCCAGCGGCCGCGCGATGCAGGTGTGGACCACCGCGCCGGGCGTGCAGGTGTATGCGGGCCACGGCCTCAAGGCCGACCCGCTGCGCGACAGCGGGCGCAGCGCTACCGATGCTCCCGGCACGCCCTGGCTCTGGCAGCCAGGCGACGGCATTTGCCTGGAGCCCATGGAGTACCCCGACGCGCCCAACCACCCAGGCTTTGGCGCGCGCTGGTGGCAGCCGGGCGAGGTGGTGCGCGGGGCCATCGTCTACCGCTTCACGGGTTGATGGCCCGCCTCCCTGTCCGCAGATTTCCAGCAGATTCTGAGCAGGTTGAGAGCAGGTTTTTGAACGTTTCAGGCCTCTACCGCTTGTCTGGCAAGCGCTGCCAGCTATTGAATTGATAGCTATGCCTGCTGGGCTGCTGCGGCCGCTTCGCGCTGCAGGTGGTCCTGCACCACCGCCGCCAGCCAGTCCATCACCACGCGCACGCGCTGCGGCAGGTGACGCCGGTGGGCGTACAGCAGCGTCACCGGCATGGGCGGGGCAGGGTGGTCCTGCAGCACCTCCACCAGCAGTCCCTTGTCGATCAGCTCGCGCACGCCCAGCAGCGGTGCCTGGATCATGCCCAGCCCGGCGGCGCAGGCGCCCAGGTAGGCCTCGGCGCTGTTCACAGTGACGCGCCCGTCCATCGGGTGGAGCTGCGGGCTGTCGCCGTCCTGCACCTCGAAGCCCGCCGAGCGTGTGCCAAGCGTGCTCACGTAGTGCACCAGGTCGTGCTGCGCCAGGTCGGCCAGCGTGTGCGGCGTGCCCTTCCTGGCCAGGTAGCCGGGGCTGGCGCAGGTGGCCACGCGCACAAAGCCCAGCGGGCGCGCCACCAGGCCGGGCTCAGCCACCGTGCCCACGCGGATCACGCAGTCAAAACCCTCGCGCACCAGGTCCACGCGGCGGTCGGTGCTGCTCAGCTCCACGTGCAGCAGTGCGTGGCGCTGCAGCAGCTCGGGCAGGCGCGGCAGCACCAGTTGGCGCGCGATGCCGGTGGACATGTCGATGCGCACCCGGCCCTGCAGGTCCGCACCCTCGGGGTGGGTGAACAGGGTTTGTAGCTCTTCCACGTCGGCCAGCAGGTCCTTGCAGCGCTCGTAGTAGACCTGCCCGTCCTGCGTCAGATGCACGCGGCGTGTCGTGCGGTGTAGCAGGCGTGTGCCCAGTTGCGCCTCCAGTTGCTGCACGGCCAGCGAGGCGTTGGCCTTGGGGATGCCCAGCACCTGCGCGGCCTGCGTGAAGCTGGCCAGCTCGGCCACGCGGGCAAAAATCTGCATGCGGTCAAAGGGGTTCATTGGGTGTTGATTTTTGAATAATCAATTCAATTTTGACTGGTTTATGTATCTATGGGGAATCAATAAAGTTCTCTCCATGCCCGCTGCACCCCGCGTCAGGCACCCAACCCACCCGAGGACCTCCCCATGACCACCCCCGCAAACCCCGCTTCTTCCACCCCCATCGTTCTCATCACCGGCGGCAGCCGGGGCCTGGGCCGCAGCGCCGCGCTGGCGGCTGCGAAGAGCGGTATCGATGTGGTGCTGACCTACCGGCAGCAGGCCACGGAAGCCCAGGCCGTGGTGGCCGAGATCGAGGCCCTGGGCTGCCGCGCCGTGGCGCTGCCGCTGGATGTGGGCAACGTCGGCAGCTTCGAGGCCTTTGCCGGTCAGCTGTCGCAGGCCCTGCAGTCCGGCTGGCAGCGCGAGCGCATCGACTTTCTGGTCAACAACGCCGGCATGGGCGTGCACGCACCGTTTGCCGAGACCACCGAGGCGCAGTTCGATGCGCTGGTCAACGTGCACCTCAAGGGCGTGTTCTTTCTCACGCAGCGCCTGCTGCCGCTGATGAACGACGGCGGCCGCATCCTGAACCTGTCGTCGGGCCTCGCCCGCTTTGCCTTGCCAGGCTACGCGGCGTATGCGGCGATGAAGGGCGCCATCGAAGTGCTCAGCCGCTACCTCGCCAAAGAGCTGGGCCCGCGCGGCATCGCCGTGAACGTCGTGGCCCCGGGTGCCATCGAGACGGATTTTGGCGGCGGCGCCGTGCGCGACAACGCGCAGCTCAACGCTTTTGTCGCCGGCCAGACCGCGCTGGGCCGCGTGGGCGTGGCGGAGGACATCGGCCCGCTGGTCGCAGCCCTGCTGCAGCCTGCCACGCGCTGGGTGAATGCGCAGCGCATCGAAGCCTCGGGCGGCATGTTCCTGTAACCCTTCACAAGGCCGGCGGGCGTGCACGCCGGCCTTGGTGCCGCAGCCTGCAGGAGCTGTTTCGACGCCTAAGTTTCGTCTAAGTGTCGCTGCCCACACTGCCTTCCATCGCAACCCCGATTGAAAAGGCAGACACCATGAACAGCACGCTTGCATCCACTCCCCGCCGCCTGATCCTGGCCCTGGTGGCCGCGGGCGCTTTGGGCGCCACCGGCGCCGGCCTGATCACCGGGCACCAGGCCCGCGCCGTCACCCCGGCCACGCCCGCCGCGGCGTTGGTGGCACCTAGTCCTGCCGCTCCCGGCGGCGCACTGCCCAGCTTTGCGCAGATCACCGCGCAAAACGGCGCGGCGGTGGTCAACATCAGCGTCACTGGCAGCACCAAGGCTGCCATGGCCAACGACGACGATGACGACGACGACAGCCAGCCCACCGCCCGCCAGGGCCGGGGCCCGCAGATCGACCCGAACGATCCGTTCTACGAATTCTTCCGCCAGTTCGGCATGCCCGGCGCGGGTGCGCAGGGGCGTCCCAACGTGCCTACCCATGGCCTGGGCTCGGGCTTCATCGTCAGCCCCGACGGGCTGGTGCTGACCAACGCCCACGTGGTCAAGGGCGCGAGCGATGTCACCGTCAAGCTCACCGACCGGCGCGAGTTCCGCGCCAAGGTGCTGGGCTCGGACCCCAAGACCGACGTGGCCGTGCTCAAGATCGACGCCAAGGACCTGCCCGTGGTGCGCCTGGGCAGCACGCGCGACCTGCAGGTGGGCGAATGGGTGCTGGCCATCGGCTCGCCCTTCGGCTTTGAAAACAGCGTGACCGCCGGCGTAGTCAGTGCCAAGGGCCGCTCGCTGCCCGACGATAGCCTGGTGCCGTTCATCCAGACCGACGTGGCGGTGAACCCCGGCAACTCGGGCGGGCCGCTGTTCAATGCGCGCGGCGAGGTGGTGGGCATCAACTCGCAGATCTACAGCCGCTCGGGCGGCTACCAGGGCGTGTCGTTCGCCATCCCCATCGAGCTGGCCGCCAAGATCAAGGACCAGATCGTCGCCACCGGCAAGGTGCGCCATGCGCAGCTCGGCGTGGCGGTGCAGGAGGTGAACCAGGCGTTTGCCGAATCCTTCCAGCTCGACAAGCCCGAAGGCGCACTGGTGGCCAGCGTGAGCAAGGGCAGCCCCGCCGAGAAGGCCGGCCTGCAGCCTGGCGATGTGATCCGCCAGATCGACGGCAACGCCATCGTGGCCTCTGGCGACCTGCCCGCCTGGGTGGGTCAGGCCCAGCCCGGCCAGCAGGCCAAGCTGTCGGTGTGGCGCCGCGGCCAGCCGGTGGAGCTGACCGCCACCCTGGGCGACGCCAGCGACAAGGCGGGCAGCAAGCAGGCGCGCGCCGAAGAAGCCGTGGGCAAGGCGCAGCTGGGCCTGTCGCTGCGCCCCCTCGATGCGGACGAACGCCGCGAGGTGGGCGTGAGCGAGGGCCTCGTGATCGAGCAGGCGCGCGGCCCCGCTGCCGCCGCGGGCGTGCAGCCCGGCGACGTGCTGCTGGCCATCAACGGCGCACCGGCCAAGAACATCGAGCAGGTGCGCACGGCGATGGCGAAGGCCGGCAAGTCGGTGGCGCTGCTGATCGAGCGCGACGGCAACAAGATCTTTGTGCCCGTGCGATTGGGGTGATGCGGAGATGGGGGTGGGGTGGGTGGAATGGGGCGGAGTGCCCCAACCTTTACACCTCATCCCAACCCGACCCCACCCGTTCGGGCTGAGCCTGTCGAAGCCAGGGCACCGACCATGGCGGCACTTCGACAAGCTCAGTGTGAACGGTTTGGGGGAGGTTCCGTCCTGCCTCATTCACCTTCGGTGTCCCTCACCCCCACCCGTTCGGGCTGAGCCTGTCGAAGCCAGGGCGCAACCCCACCCCCCCATTCGCTATGCTCGCCCCACCATGCGACTGCTCCTCGTAGAAGACGACACCATGATCGGCGAAGCCGTGCAGGACCTGCTGCGCGCCGAGCACTACGCGGTCGACTGGGCCCGTGACGGCAACGCGGCCGACACGGCCCTGCGCACGCAGGCCTACGACCTGGTGCTGCTCGACCTGGGCCTGCCCCAGCGTGACGGGCTCTCGGTGCTGCGCGACCTGCGCACGCGCAAGGACCGCACCCCGGTGCTGGTGGCCACGGCGCGCGACTCGGTCACGCAGCGCATCGAAGGGCTCGACGCCGGCGCCGACGACTACGTGCTCAAGCCCTACGACCTGGACGAACTGCTCGCCCGCATTCGCGCCCTGCTGCGCCGCGCCGCGGGCCGGGCCGAGCCGGTGTACGAACACAAGGGCGTGTGCATCAACCCCGCCACGCGCGAGGCCACGGTGCAGGGCGTGCCGGTCGTGCTCTCGGCGCGCGAATGGGCCGTGCTCGAGCCGCTGCTCGCCCGCCCGGGCATGGTGCTGTCGCGCCAACAGCTCGAAGACAAGCTCTACGGCTGGGGCGACGAAGTCAGCAGCAACGCGGTGGAGGTGTACATCCACGGGCTGCGCAAAAAGCTGGGCGCCGAAGTGCTGCTGAACGTGCGCGGCGTCGGCTATCTCGTTCCCAAGGCATGACGGAAAAGCTCACCTCAGCCCTGCAGTCCGTTCGCGCGGTGCTGCCGCGCTCGCTGCGCACGCGGCTGCTGATCTTCATCCTGGCCGCCATCGTGCTGGCCGGCGCAGTGCAGGGCGCGCTGGCCTACCGGGGCGCGCTGGCCGAGGCCGACACGCTGTTCGACTACCACATGCAGCAGACCGCGCTGGCGCTGCGCTCGGGCCTGCCGGTGGACGCGCAGGGCCTGGGCCCGGGGCTAGACCCGGAGGACGAAAACCACGAATTCATCGTGCAGGTGTGGACCAACGAAGGCCTGCGCATCTTCGAATCCGCCGTGGGCGCGGCGCTGCCGCAGATCGCGGTGCTGGGCTTCACCGACGTGCAGGCGCGCGGCGGCACCTACCGGGTGTTCTCGATGCAGACGCGCTCGCAGGTGATCCAGGTGGCGCAGAACATGGCGGCGCGCCGGGGCATGGCGCGTGCTCTGGCGGTGCGCACGCTGGCGCCGCTGGCCTTCATGGCGCCGCTCTTGGTGCTGGCCGTGTGGTGGGGCGTGAGCCGGTCACTCGCGCCGGTGGAGCGCGTGCGCCGCCAGCTGGCCCAGCGCCAGGCCGACGACCTCTCGCCCGTCAGCGATGCGCAGCTGCCCGACGAGGTGCAGCCGCTGGTGAGCGAGCTCAACCTGCTGTTCGAGCGCGTGCAGCGCGCGTTCGACGCGCAGCAGCACTTTGTGGCCGATGCCGCGCACGAGCTGCGCTCTCCCAGATCG
>Ga0209023_10007485_pt1 | contig 11183 bp, 14 predicted proteins | sample LakOneMetagenome_FD_187468 | JGI IMG/M metagenome (GOLD analysis project Ga0209023, IMG submission 187468) | Freshwater and sediment microbial communities from Lake Erie, Canada (SPAdes) (version 2) | ecosystem: Environmental > Aquatic > Freshwater > Lentic | place: Lake Erie, Canada...
GTTCGATTGGGACTTTCCAAGAGCACGCTCGACAAGATGCGCGGAGCGGGGAAAGGGCCAAGGTATGTGAAAACGACAGATCGGGCCGTGCGATACGATCCAACGGATTTGGACCATTGGATAGCCGTTCGGCGCAAGCAGACCACAAACGCATGACTGGCGAGGCGAAAGCGATCAAAGCGCGAAGCGCCGAGACGCGCCGCGTCATTCTTTTTTGGGGCGCGGCTCGGTTCACGAGAGCGCGGTGCGCGCGAACGCGCGCATTCGCCCACACTCACATCCATCTTCTTCGCTTCGCAGCCTCCACGGCCGGCGACAAAGGCGGATCAACGGGCGGATAAGCTGGCCCAAGATTAAAGCCACCGCCTGGATCTTCAGCGACCATGTGCGGCGGGCGCGTATCTGAGATCACTTGCACGCTGGCTCGGCGCGCCCCGCATTTCGAGCAGCGCAAATCGCGCGCGATGTCGCGCGCAAAGGTGCGCTCGCCCCACAAGCGCAACGCCACATCAAGCCGGATGCGCGCAACGTGCGTGCACTTGGTGCATGACACGCTGAGCCCCATGCTGGTGTCGCCGCCAAGGCGCACGCCTCGCTGTTTCGAATTCCACCAAACCATCGCGGCGGCCGTTGTGCGCCGACAGCCCTTGCGCCCTCAAGCAATTTGTGCTTGTTTTGTTCTATACAATATACAAGGGACCGTTGGCCGGCAGATCGGGCCAACACGTCGAGACATCAGCGCCCTTCTCCCTTACTCGTTGAGAAGGCGCGTCTGGCTCATGGGCCGTCTCTATTTAACTGCGCGCGAGTACAAAGCTTTGCTGTTGAAGCAGGGCGGCACGTGCTGCGTCGACGACTGCAATGAGACTGAAGACTTGATCGGCGAACATTCAACGCCGAACGCGTGGCGGCGCGCCAAACCCGATCAACTGATGTGCGCCGCCTGCCACAAGGTCAAAACCCTCCGCGACATCAAGGCCATCTGGAAAGCGAAGCGTCTCAATGGCGCAGCGCTCTCGCAATACGAACGCCGCAAACGCTATGGCGCTCAATTGCGCGGATCTCCGTTCCAGAAGCCGCATCAACTCAGGGGAGACGCGACATGGAGGCGATGATCATCATCGCCGCACTGATCGGTATCGTGCTGTTGGACGCCGGCTACCGGATTGCGCTGTGCCTCACGCGTTGGACGCCAAGCCTTGTGCTCGGGCTGTTCGCGGGTTGGCTCGCCGATCGTTACGGCGCGCAAGCGCTGCAAGCCGTTTGGGTTGGCGCGTTGGCGGCGCTTATCACCAAACGCGTTCGTCTTTTCGATCTTCTTCTATGATCGAGACCATTGGACGTGGCGCGCGCGAAGCGCCAGGTGAAGTGGGCCCCGCCTGGACACGAAGCAGGAACCAGACCGTTGTGAGCGGCCGGCTCTAACCATTGAGCTACGGGCCCCGATAGCTGTCGAGAGCGCATCTGCGGTGAGCCCGTCGCGGTCGTCAAGGGCAGTGGCGGATAAGCCCGCAGCGACGTTAGCTGGCGCACGGATCCAAAGTCCGCATTCAGGAGCGGCCCAACGATGATGCTACTCTCGCTTCGGTTCGAACAGTTCGATGAGATTGCCGGACGGATCCTCAACGAGCGCCTGCCGCCCTCCCTGCCCATGAGCCATCGAAGTGCGGAACGTGGCGCCCGAAGATCGCAGCCGTGCACCATCGTATCGAGATCGTCACATTCGATCTGGAAGCGATTCCATCCGCCAGGCTGGGGCGCTGCGCCCTTATCATCCGGCTGTCCCGCGCTGCCGGCGCCGGGCCTATTCAGATAAAGCTTCACGCCGTCGCGCGACAAAGCGGCAAAGCCAGGTGTAGGATGCATGTCGACACGAAATCCGAATTGATCGCGGTAAAACTGGATCGCCTTGTCGACGTCATCGACGATGTAGCGAATGTTTATCGTCATGGTTTGAGTCCTCTCCAAGCTTGGCTCGCGTCATGTCGCGATCTAGCGCGCAGTCTCGCGTTGCAAAGGCCATCAGTGGATCATTCAATCAGGCCGAAGCAAAGGGCAGCCGGACGCGCACAATCGCGCCGGCGCGGTCAGCCCGATTGTTTGCGTCGATGCTTCCGTTTTTTGCGCCTCGATGAACCCTTTAGCGACGCCGAGACTGAGGTCCGCGCCGGCGAGGCGCCCACGCCTTCGACGCCGTGGCTGAATTTCGTAAACAGCCGCTCCAGCGCCAGGAGGGAAAATCCAGGACCCTCGTCGACGACGTGACACCACGACCCGCACTGCCGTCTGATCACCAATACCGAACCAGATGGCGAGCCCGCACCAGATGGGCGATGAGGCGTCCACCGAACAGGTGAGAAAGGACGACGATCAACGCCAGAGCGCCGATCGCGGTGTAGAGCATCGGGCTCAGTGTCATATGCGCGAGCATGCGATAGAGAGTTAGGGCGAGCCCCGCATGCATCACGACCAGGATCAGTGCGGCCGCGAGAGCGAGCCCGATCAGCAGCCCTCTACTATGCCCGTGTTTAGACACTTTTTCATTGCGCTCTTGGTCGTGTTCGCAAGCTTCGCTTGGGGTTGAGTCTGGAATGTTCGCGTCGCGAACGCCAATGACGTTCGGGCCAGCGGACGCGAGCACGTAGTGGAGGTTTCTCTCACCCACTTCGCCATTCCTGACCAGATTAAGCCCCGCTGCCTCAAGTTCGGGGATGAAATCCTCGAGTTTGATGAAGCCGTGGCGGTGAAAGCGATCCATCAGGTTGCGCTTAGCCGCAACCGGCTTGGCGAAATCGACCGCCAAGAAGCGACCGCCCGACTTCAGCACGCGCCGGATCTCTCGGGCGATCTCCGGGCGCGCTTTCTTCGGCAGATGGTGCAGCATGAGCGTGGAGAGCACGACATCCACAGAACCGTCGGCAAGCGGGAGCATCTGCGCGGCGGCCTGAGTGAAAATCACCTCGGATTGGGCCGAGCGCGCTTTCTCCTGCGCGCGCGCGATCATCTCGGGCGAAGCGTCCACGCCGTGGACCACGCCTGCTTTGCCGACCACGCGCTTGGCTTCGATCGCAAGCGTCCCGGTGCCACACCCCAGATCAAGCACGGTTTCGCCGGGCTGAAGTTCCGCAAGCTGCAACATCTTCCGCCGAAAGCGCCGCTCGCCGCCTAAAGTGAACAACGCGACGAGCAGGTCGTAGCGCTCAGCGCCATGAATGACCAAACCCGCCGCTTCTGGCCGCGTCGATCTTTGTGCTCCGTGGGACATGGGGCGCTCGCGTCCTCCGATAATGGACATCGTGTGCGGAAACTGACACCCTATCCGGATGGACTTCAACACACAGAGGCGCCAAAGCGTCCCGTTCGGGACACAACGATACGATCTGCACGGAAAAACCCGATGACCACGGCCAATGCCGCGTCGATGGATCGCCGCGTCGCCCGCACGCGCAAGACCCTGCAGCACGCCCTCCTCTCACTCATGCTGAGGAAGGGCTATGACGCCGTCACCGTGGAAGACATTTGCCGCGAAGCCGATATTGGGCGCTCGACCTTTTACGCACACTTCACCGGCAAGGATGATTTGAAGCGAAGCGGCCTTGATCATCATCTGCGCGCCGGATTGCTCAGCCAGCAAAAGCAGCGAACCGGCAAAGAGAAATTTGCCTTCGCGCTGCCGTTCTTCGAGCACGCGCGAGAGCATGTCGAGCTTTATCGGGCGCTAGTCAGCAAAGGGGGTGCCGCCACCACGCTTTCCATGATGCGCCAGATCGTGACCGATCTCATGCGCGAGGAGTTCAAACGCGGGAAATCGGCGGATGCGCCGCGCGAGGCCGCGGTTCAGTTTCTCGCCGGCGGCTTCATGTCGCTCCTCGTATGGTGGCTGGACTGCGGCGCCAAGCTTTCCCCCGAGCAACTGGACGCCTTGTTTCGCCGCATGGCGATGGACGGCGCTCTCTAGTCCGCACGACGCAGCTCAGTGCTCATGAACGTGGTGCAGATCGGGATAGTGCGGATGGGCGTGCACCAAGCGGGCATGCCGATGCCGGTGCGAATGCGGTTCCCCAAGGGGAGCATCCGGCCCGTGCTCATGCTGATGATGTTCGTCGTGAACATGGGCGTGCTCGTGCTCCATGGGCTCATGCACATGTGCGTGTTCGTGGTGCTCTGCGAGGTGGAAATAGAGACCAAGCCCCATCAGCGCCGCGGCAGCCAGCAATTGAAGCGTCACGGCATCGTGGAAGAACGCGATCGCGGCAACCGCGCCAATAAAGGGCGCGGTCGAGAAATAGGCGCCGGTGCGCGCGGCGCCCACATGGCGAAGCGCGAGCACGAAAAGGACAAGGCTGACGCCATAGCCAAAGAAACCGACAAAGGCCGCGCCGAGAACGAGCGGCGCCGCCGGCACGCGGACGCCAATCAAAAGCGCGAGGCAGAGATTGATGCCGCCGGCGGCGAGCCCCTTGATGGCGGCGATCTGGAGCGGATCGGCATGCGATATCTTGCGCGTCAGATTGTTGTCGATGCCCCAGGCAAGACAGGCCCCGGCGATCGCCAATGCTCCGAGGCCAAGTCCCCCGAATCCACCCTGCCACGACAACACAAGAGCGCCGGCCAGGATGGCGAGCGCGCCCAACACGATGCGCCGGTCCGCGTTCTCTTTGTAAATTCCCCAGGCGATGGCCATCGTTGCGAGGCCCTCAAGATTGAGCAGCAGCGCAGCTGACGATGCGGGCGTGGTCGCAAGACCCAGCATGAGGAGGACCGGCCCGATCACGCCGCCGGATAGGATTGCGCCGATAAGCCATGAGAGGTCGCTCCGACGCAGCGGCGCCTCGCGCGCAGCCTTCGCCGTGAGGCGTTGCGTCAATGCGTAGATGGTAAGACCAGTACCGGAACCGAGATAGAGAATGGCGGCCAACAGCCAGGGATCGACGCGTCCCACAAGCGCTTTGGCCAAGGGCGTGCTAAGGCCAAACAGGATCGCCGAAGCGAGAGCGAACGCCGCCCCAATCCAACGCCTTGAGATCATGCGGGCATCATTGGCCGGTTTGACCGATCAGCGCCAGCACCTCGCGGGGTGGGGTCAGGAGCGCCGGAGGATCGTCTTCATCTGATCGATTTCGGCACGCTGGCTCGAAATAATATTGCCGCACAATTGGCGGAGCTCGGCGTCGGTCACCGGAGCGCGCTCGCACATGAGGATAGCGCCGGCATGGTGCGGGATCATCGATCGCAAGAACTGGCCATTCGAAATGCCGAGTTGATAACGGATGCCTAGGAAAGCGAACGCGAACACAACCAAGCTCAACGCAATCGTGGCCAGATTGGCGCGCTTGTCGCGGTACATGTGGCGCATCAATCCAAGTTCGAGCAGCACCATGGGTGCGGCCATGAGCGCTGCCATGTAGGCCTGATTGAGATTGGGAAAGATGTTCCCGATTCGGTCGACCATCGCATACATCAAGACGAACATGATCGCGAAGGAGACGACCGCCATCACCGCGAGCGTGCGGTAAGGTTTGTGCTGTTCCATGTGCGGAGCCGGCGCCGGTCCATGCTGAGCCTCAGGCCGGCGGGTGCGGTCGTGTTGGGCGTATTCAATAGTCATAGCGGCGTGCTCGCATAGGTCTCTCCCCCGCATCAGAGAACCGGCCTTCGCAGCGATCCGTTCCCGTCCTGCCCGTAAATCAGAGTTTCGCTTGCCCGAGCCGCAGCGCATTGGCGATAACGCTGACCGAAGAGAGCGCCATCGCCGTGCTGGCGATGAGCGGGGAAAGCGTCCAGCCGAACAATGGATAGAGCACGCCAGCCGCGATCGGCACGCCCGCCGCGTTGTAGACAAAAGACAGAAACAGGTTCTGGCGAATGTTGCGCATGGTCGCGCGCGAGAGTCTGACCGCGCGCGCCACGCCGGAGAGATCTCCCTTCACCAGAGTGACGCCCGCGCTCTCCATGGCCACATCCGTGCCCGTGCCCATGGCGATGCCGACGTCAGCCGCAGCGAGCGCCGGGGCATCATTGACGCCGTCGCCGGCCATGGCGACGCAGCGGCCTTGGCCCTTGACCTCGGCGACGAGGGCTGCCTTGTCCTCCGGTTTCACGTTGGCGCGGATGTCGGCCTCGGCGAAGCCGAGCTTTGCGCCCACCGCACGCGCAGTGCCTAGCGCATCACCGGTCGCCAAGATGACGCGAACGCCTGCATCACGTAACGCCTTCACGGCCGCTTCAGCGGAAGGCTTGATCGGGTCTGCAACGGCCACGTAGCCCAGAAGCTTTCCTTGCCCGCCCAAGAACATCACGGTCGCGCCGCTCTCTTCGCGCAAGGCGTCGACGGCTTCCGCAAAGCGCGACACGTCGAGCCCGAGATCGCGCATGAAGTCTTCATTGCCGAGCGCGTAGCGCACGCCGTCAATGTCGCCTTCCACGCCCTTGCCGGTCACGGCGTTGAAGTTCGCGACGGCGCTGGTTTGCACGTTCTCGGTTTTGGCGCCGTCCAGAATAGCGGCGGCGAGGGGATGTTCACTGCCCGCTTCGAGGCTCGCAGCGATGCGCAGCGCTGATCGCCAATCCTCCCCTTCCGCGCTCTTTGCGCTGAGGAATTGCGGATGGCCCTCGGTCAAGGTGCCGGTCTTGTCGACGATGACGGCGTCGATCTTCTCCAGTGTTTCAAGCGCCGCGGCGTCGCGCACCAGGACGCCCGATTGGGCCGCGCGCCCGACGCCCACCATGATCGACATGGGCGTTGCAAGACCGAGCGCGCACGGACAAGCGATGATGAGCACCGCGACCGCCGTCAGCAAAGCGTAGGACAAGCGCGGCTCGGGTCCGATAAGGGCCCAGACCAAAGCGGCGAGGACAGCGACGAGCACCACCGCCGGCACAAACCAGGCTGAGACGGAATCGGCGAGCCTCTGGATCGGCGCGCGCGAACGCTGCGCTTGGGCCACCATCTCAACGATGCGCCCCAGCAGCGTGTCGGCGCCCACGCGCTCGGCGCGCATGATGAAGCTGCCGCGCCCGTTCAGCGTGCCGCCGGCGACGCGAACACCGGCCACTTTTTCAACTGGGATGGGTTCGCCGGTCAGCATGGATTCGTCGATAGAACTCGACCCCTCCGTCACGACGCCGTCGACCGGCACGCGTTCGCCCGGACGCACGCGCAAGAGATCGCCGACCTCGACAATTTCGAGCGGCACATCCTCTTCGCTCTTGTCGGGCTTGAGGCGTCGCGCCGTATCGGGCGCGAGCTTCAACAGCGCCTTGATCGCTTGCGACGTGCGCGAACGCGCTCTGAGCTCAAGCACTTGTCCTAGCAGCACCAGGGTGGTGATGACCGCGGCGGCCTCGAAATAGACAGGCGTCTCGCCGCCGGCGAGTTGGAAGCCCGCCGGCACGATGCCCGGCGCCAAGGTCGCGATGATACTGTAGGCGAACGCAACGCCGACGCCGAGCGCGATCAACGTGAACATGTTGAGATTGCGCGAGCGCACGGAATTCCAGCCGCGCACGAAAAATTGCCAACCGCCCCATAACACGACCGGCGCTGACAAGGCGAACTCGACCCATCGAAGCGTTGCGCCGTGCAGGACCATCGGCAGCAAGCCCGAATGCCCGCCCATTTCGAGCCCGAGCAGCGGGACCGAGAGCGCAGCCCCGACCCAGAGCCTTTTCGTCATGTAAGCCAGTTCAGGATTGTCGCCGTCCGCGCCCGTTGGCGACATCGGCTCAAGCGCCATGCCGCAGATCGGGCACGCGCCTGGACCGTCGCGCACGATCTGGGGATGCATCGGGCAGGTCCATTTCACGCCCGGAGGCGCTTGAACTGGCGGCGATGGCTGTGTGCCGAGGGGATGCTCGTGATGCGAGCATGTTGCCGGCGAAGCTTGCGTATATTTGTCGGGCTCGGCTTCAAACTTGGCTTTGCAGCCGGCGCTGCAGAACAGGACCTCGTTGCCGTGATGATGCAGGCGATGCGCCGTGTCGGGCTTGACGCTCATGCCGCACACTGGATCGCGCAGCGCGCCGGACGCTTGCCCCGCGCCGGATGCCTGGAGGTGATGGTCGTGGCTCATTTGCTGTCTCCGGCAGCTTGAAAAGTTCAGTCGGCATGTATACCCTATATGGGTATTCGTCAATTACCCTATGGGGGTATATGTGCGTCAAGCCAAGCGAAAGAAGTCCACTGCCGCCATGGCCCGCATCGAGGGCCAGGTTCGCGGTATCGCCAAGATGATCGAGGAGGAGCGGTATTGCATCGATATCGTCACCCAAATCGAAGCCGCACGCGCGGCGCTGGCGCGGGTGGAGAGCGACCTCTTGCGCGGGCATCTGCAGCATTGCGTGCACGAAGCAATGACTTCCAAAGATGCGACCGCCCGTGAACGCGTCATCGAGGAATTGGTCGGCGTGTTCCGGCGCTAGGCGGCGGGGTAATGGGCATAGATTTGGCGTCCGCCATTGGGCCCGAAAGCGATGACGTCGAACGCTTCGCGCCCGCCGCTTGGCGCCTCCATGCCCGGCGAGCCGAGCGGCATGCCGGCAACCGCCAAGCCTTTGACTGCGCCCGGCCGTTCACGCAGCAGCCAGAGAATGTCTTGAGCGGGCACGTGCCCCTCGATGACGTATCCAGCCGCCGCCGCAGTGTGGCACGAGACAAGCTCGCTCGGCACGCGTAGCGCTGCTTGATCGCGCTCATGTCGCTTTCATCGAGAACGGAAACGCTAAAACGCCCAGATCGTTGCAGCGCCGACGCCCAAGCGTGGCAACAGCCGCAGCCCGGGTCGCGATGAACGATCATCGCCTCGGCGCGATCGCCGCTGCAGGCAGCCAAAAGGAGCGGAGCGGTCAAAACCGCGACGAGCCCTCGACCCAGCGACCGGCGATCGACCAGGAAAGCTGGCCCGAGCCCCATCAGTCGAAATCCTTCAAAATGCTTCACTTGTTCATACGCACTGGAACGGACGATCCCTCGCGCGGCCGGTTTGAGGGTTTTGGGAACCCGTTGCGTAGAAACAAATGGAAACCCAGTAGAGCTCATGGCCATGACGCCCAATCTCGATTCACTGCTCACAGCGCTTGGCGAACGCCCGCTCGATCCGAGGCTCGAAACGCTCGAGCCGCTGGTGTGGTCGCGGATCGCGGCGCGCTCACGCGAACCGGCAATGGCAAGCGTATGGGCTTGGCGCGCGGCGCTCGCTGCCTTGATGCTGTCGGCGGGCGCCTTGACCGCCGGCTCGGCGGCCAACGCCACTCCGGAAGCCTCGCCATTCGCGATTCACTCCGCCCTTGCGCCCTCCACCCTATTGGGCGGCGACCGGTGACGCCGTCGCTGCGCGGCGCGCTCATCACCCTCCTCATCGCGCTCGCAGCAGGCTTTGGAGGCGTTTGGCTCGGGATGCATGTCTTCGATTCGTCGCCGCGACAGCAGACGCTGCACGACCTCATCCATCATGAACTGCGCCTCAGCGCTGATCAGGACCAACATATCGCCGACATCGAAGCCGACTTCGCCACACGCAGACGCGCGCTCGAACTGGAAATGCAAGCCGCCAATGCCGACCTGGCGTCGGCGATTCGGGAAGAGCATGGTTATGGGCCGAAAGTCACCGCCGCCGTCGATCGGTTTCACAGCGCCATGGGCCGCCTGCAAACAGAAACGATCCAGCACGTGTTCGCCATGCGCGCAGTGCTGACGCCGGCGCAACGGGCGAAGTTCGACGAAACTGTCGTTTCCGCACTGACCGCCGATCCGCAATGATCGCCGGCGGCGGGGAGCGCGACGACGCGGCACTCGCCGCTCGCGCCGCCGCGGGCGACGACCGCGCCTTCGCCGCGCTGATGGGGCGTCACAAACAATGGCTCTACCGCTTCATCCGCCGCTATGTCGGCGACGGTGAGGAAGCCTACGACCTGTTGCAGGAGACTTTCGTCGCCGCCTGGAGCGCGCTCGGCAGTTACGATGCGGCGCGTCCGATGTCGGCCTGGCTTCGCCGCATCGCGCTCAACAAATGCCGCGATTGGAACCGCCGCCGGCTGGTGCGCGGATTCTTTTATTTCGCCGAGAGTTTGGACAAGCGCGCTGAACAGAACGTAGCGGTCGAGATCGGCGAAGACGATGCAGCTGAAAGTGAAATGAAACGCCTCGATCGCGCCGTCGCCGCCCTACCGACTTCACTCAAGGAACCACTGTTGCTGACGGTATTCGAAGGGCTCTCCCAGCGCGACGCAAGCGAGGTGCTTGGGATCAGCCCCAAGGCGGTCGAAACCCGAATTCGCCGCGCCAAGGCGGCGCTGACGCGACTGATGGGCGCAGACAGCTCCTAAACATGGGGGCGCGGCGTATTTTCGAAAACCGCGAGGGATTGGCGAACCTCCCGCGTATTAGGGGCGAGAGGGCCTTCGAGGAGCATGACATGAAGAAGAGACTGATCGCCGCCGCCGTGGCCGCCACGGCCCTAGCCGTAGCACCCGGCGCGCCCGCCTTCGCCCATCCCGGCCATGACCATTCCGTCGCCGCGCCGCAATCAGCGGAGGGCGAAGGCGTCGTGCGCGCCATCAATGCACAGGCCGGAACCGTCACCGTGGCGCATGGTCCGATCGCGGCCTTGAACTGGCCGGCGATGACCATGGCGTTCCCCGTGCAATCGCCAGCGCTGTTGAACGGCGTGAGCGTCGGCTCTCGCGTGCATTTCGTACTCGTGAACCACGAGGGCCATCCGATGATATCGGAAATCCACGTGCAGGCGCCTGCTTCGAACTAGAAACTGAATGGGCAAGCACATTCTTCAGCATCAATGAGGGACGTTCGATGGTTTCGATGACAAAGCGGCGAACGTCCCTCCTGCTCGTGCTCGCTGCGCTGATTGCTTTGTCGTTGGCCCCGGTCGCCTTCGCGCACAACGACGAAACGCACCCTCCGTCCCAGACTTCAACGACGACCGCAACTGATCAGACGCCTCAGTCGAATGAGGACATGTCCGGCGTGCCGATGTCGGGCTCGGAAATGGCTTGGCCTACAACTGTAGGCCAAGGCGGCGGCATGATGGGAATGCATCATCAGCGCCCGACCACATTCCAAGGACGCACGATCGCCTGGATGGGGGCCTGGCATCCCGCGGCTGTCCACTTTCCGGTCGCGCTCTTGCTCACTGTCGCGTTCTTGGAATTAGCGGCGATCCTCCGAC
>Ga0209023_10007486_pt1 | contig 11183 bp, 8 predicted proteins | sample LakOneMetagenome_FD_187468 | JGI IMG/M metagenome (GOLD analysis project Ga0209023, IMG submission 187468) | Freshwater and sediment microbial communities from Lake Erie, Canada (SPAdes) (version 2) | ecosystem: Environmental > Aquatic > Freshwater > Lentic | place: Lake Erie, Canada | collected...
ATCGGCGAACTGCTCCTCGTAGCGGATGGCCCCGTCGCCCACCAGGATGGTCTCGCCGGGCTGGGCCAGCAGCTCGGCGGCCAACTCGTCGGGGGAGCCGACGGTGGGCTCGCTGAGCCGCTGCACGCCACCGGGCGACTGCCGGTAGAACGCCCAGAACACCTCACCGCGACGGGCATCGATCACGGCGGCGATGCGGCGATCGGTGTAGCGGAGGGGGAAGGCCAGCAGGTCGAGGCTCGACACCGCGATCATGGGGACGCGCAGGGCCTGGGCGATGGCCTTGCCCGATGCCACCCCAACTCGCAACCCGGTGAAGAGGCCGGGACCGTTGTCCACCGCGACGCAGGAGATCTCTGAGAGCTCCACCCGAGCCTGTCGGCACACGAACTCCACCGCCGGCGTCAGGTTCTCGGCGTGGCGCTTGCCCCGAGCCGAGTGCGACGAGGCCAGCACTCCCTCGTGGCCACCGATGGCGCAGCCCACCTGTGCGGTGGCGCTCTCCAGTCCGAGGATCAGCACGACAGGGGCCCTTCGGTGGCGTCGGGCGCCCAGGGGGCGACCGTCTCGATCAGCAGACGGGAACGGGCCACCCATCTCGAGCCGCGGGGCTCGAGCTCGAGGCGACGATGGTCGTCGGAGACGACGCTCTGCTCGGCCTCGACCGACAGCGCGCCCTCGGGTGCATCATCGGTTTCCACGAACGAGATGCGGACCTCGAGGTACTGGTCGCCCAGGGCGGGCAGCACGGCGTCGCCCCACTCCACCAGCATCACCGCGTCCTCGTCGAGCATCTCACCCACGCCCAGCTCGGGGACCTCGCGGAGCTGGTCCAGTCGATACACGTCGAGGTGGTGCAACGAGAGCCGCTCGCCCTGGTACTCGCGGACGATGGTGAACGTGGGACTGGTGACGGTCTCGGTGATGCCGAGGCCGCGGGCGAAGCCCTGGGCGAACGCGGTCTTGCCTGCTCCCATCTCGCCGGCGAGCACCAACAGGTCTCCGGGCTCGCACAGCGTGGCGAGCGCGGCGGCCAGGGCCTGGGTCTGGTCTGCCGAGGTGGTGTGGGCGTGGGGCGACTGGGGCTTCACGCCGAGTGCTCCACCACATCGTGCGCCACGTCGGCGTCGTCGAGCGCCTCTGCCACCGAGCCGGCCTCGCCCTCCAGCCGGGCCACGAAGGCGTCGAGCAGGGCGGCGAGCTCGATGGGCCGCTCCTGCATGAGCTGGTGGCCAGCCCGGCGCAGGACCACGAAGTCGGAGTCCGGCAGGAGTCGGGCCAGGTGCCGAGCCGCGGGCACCGGGGTGAGCAGGTCACGGGTGCCCACCACGACCAGCGATGGGGTGTGCGTGGCGCGCAGGGCCTGGCGGGCATCGTGGTCGATGAGGCCGGAGAACGATCCCATGAGCGCCTCGGGAGCCATGGAGGTTCCCATCTCGCCCACGATCTCCACCGCCCGATGCGAAGGACGGTCACCGAACGCCAGCCGAACCACCCGATCGTCGACCGCACCGCGGCCGGGGAGATCGCGGCCGGCGTCCAGGCGCCCCTGGCCCTGGGCCACGAGCAGGCGAGCGGCCCGGTCGACGTACGGCGGCAGGACCTGGTGGGCACGGGTGGCGAGGAACACCAGGCCAGCCACCCGCCGGGCCAGGACATCGGCATGATCGCCGCAGAACTGCATCAGGGTCATGCCGCCCATGGAATGACCGACGACGATCGCCTCGGTGAGGTCCAGCGCCTCCAGCACCGTGGCCAGGTCGGTGGCCAGCTTCGGGATGCCGTAGCCGTCGCTCCCGGCCCGAGACTGACCGTGGCCCCGGAGGTCCACCGCGATCACTCGGTAGCGATCGGTGAGCTCTTGGAACTGCGGAGCCCACACATCGGCTCGCAACGTGACGCCGTGGAGCAGCACGAGCGGTCGACCGACGCCCTTCTCGATGGCGTGGATCACGCCGCCGTCGGGGGTGGGGACGTGGTGGTGCACGACATCGGCCGGCAGGTCGAACAGCGAGTCGGCGAGCGGCCGTCGCTCACGACCGGGGTCGGGAACGTCGGACGGCCGAGCATCAGCCGGGTGCGTCGTCCGGTACAACCCGGCGAACGCCGCGCCCGCCCCTGCCGCGGCGGCTCCCAACACGATGAGCTTCTTGGCGGCGGTCACGGCTGATCCTCTCGGTAGCGACGGGGAACCCGGGGGCTGATCCCACACACGATCTCGTAGGCGATGGTGTCGAGGCGATCGGCCCACTCCTGCGCACCGATCGACTCGTCACCCTGCGTTCCGAGCAGGACCACCTCGTCACCGACGGCCACGGGATCATCGCCGCAGTCGACGAGGAACTGGTCCATGGTGATGGTGCCCGCCATGGGACGGCGCGCGCCACCCACCAGCACCTCACCGCCGTTGAACGACAGGCGCCGGGCCACGCCGTCGGCGTACCCCAGGGGAACGGTGGCGATCGTGGTCTCCCGCTCGGCCCGGTAGCGAAGCCCGTACGAGACCCGCTCCCCGGCCGCCACCCGCTTCACGTGGGAGACCCGTGCCCGCAGCGACATGGCCGGCTGCAGCTCCACCCGCCCGGCCAGCTCCGGGCTGGGGTCGATGCCGTAGATCCCGATGCCGCACCGGACAAGGTCGAACCGGGCATCGGGGTGGGCGATGGCGCCAGCGGTGTTGGCCGCGTGGCGACACGGCACGTCGATTCCGGCAGCAGCGAGCTCAGCCAGAACGTGGCGATACCGAAGGATCTGCTCGGCGGTGAACGGGTTGTCGGGCTCGTCGGCCACCGCGCAGTGCGTGAACACCGAGGCCAACCGGAGGCCCGGGCTGTCGACGATGGCCTGGGCCAAGGCGACCGCCTCCTCGGGCTGGGCCCCCACGCGGTGCATGCCAGTGTCGACCTTGAGGTGCACGGCCACCGGACGATTCGGGGCCCGGCCGGCGCGGATCGCGGCCATGGCCAGCGCCTCCACCCCCGCCGCGGTGTACGCCGTTGCGTCGAGCGAGTGCGCCACCAGGTCATCGACTTCGTCGACCGACGCCTGCGACAGCACCAGCACCGCCTCGGTGATCCCCGCCAGGCGCAGCTCGGCCCCCTCGGCCACCAGGGCCACCCCCAGCAGGTCGGCACCACCAGCCAGCGCGGCATAGGCCACCGGCACCGCACCGTGGCCGTACCCCTCGGCCTTCACGACCGCGCACAGCTGCGCCGGTGCCACGAGGGTCCGGAGCGTGGCGACGTTGGCGGTGACCGCGCCGAGGTCGACGTCGGCGCGAACGGGGCGCATCAGGGGTGGCTCAGGCCTCGACGTCGTCGCGGAGGATCTCGCGCAGGATGTCGGTGCGGGAGATGATCCCGACCATGCCGCTGTTGTCGACCACGGGCAGGCGCGAGATGTCGTGCTTGTGCATCAGCGTGGCGGCGGCCTCCACCGTGTCTGTGGCGTCAACGGTGATGGGGTTCGCCGCCATGACCTCGCCGACGGTGCTGCCCAGGGTCTTGCGCAGGTCGTCGTCGAACGCCTTCTTCGACGACGGCAGCTCCAACGTGGCGTTGAGGAACACGATGACGGCCGGGAAGTGGAGCTTGGTCTCGCCGACGATCAGGTCGGCGGTGGACAAGATCCCCACCACGGCCCCGGCGCTGTCGACGACGGGCGCGCCGTCGACCTCGTGATCCACCATCGACTGCATGGCCTCGCCCACGTTGTCGTCGGGCGAGAACGTGAGCACCTCGGTGGTCATGATCTGCGAGACGGGCGATTGGCGGGACATCTATCCTCCGGGAAGTTCGGCGAGGGCGTGGGGAAGGTGGTCCACGAGATCGCTCGCCACCACACCGCGGGGCCAGGCTAGAGCGCCCGCGCGGCCATGGAGATGTGCCGCTGCCGCTGCGGCGTGCGCGGGGTCCACGCCCTGGGCCAGCAGGGCGGCCACCACACCGGTCAGGACGTCGCCGCTGCCCGCCGTGGCGAGCCGGGCGTCGCCCGAATCCGAGGCCCACACGTTCCCGTTCGGGTCGGCCACCAGGGTCGTGGGTCCCTTCAACAGGACCACGGCGCCGGTGACCAACGCCACCGCCCGGACGGCTTCGAGGCGGTCGTCGGCCGGGGCCGAGCCGGTGAGGGCCTCGAACTCGCCGTCGTGTGGGGTCAGCACCACGGGCGCGGCGTCCTTGGGCCGGGCGCTGATGTGGTCTCTGGCCTGGGCACCCAGCGCCCGCAACCCGTCGCCGTCCACCACGGTGGGCACCGAGGCCCGGGCCACGAGCCGGCGGATCTGGGCGGCCACGTCGGTGGACGATCCCATCCCCGGGCCGACCGCAAGCGAGCCGAACCGATCGAGACCTCGCAGCACGACGTCGGACCACCCCCGGTCGGGCAGGGCCACGACGACGGCCTCGGTGGGAGCGAACGGGTCACGCTCCGAGCCCGGGGTGGAGAGGCGCACGTACCCGGCGCCGGCTCGTTGGGCAGCGCTGGTGGCCAGGTGGGCGGCGCCGGTCATGCCGTCGGACCCGGCCACCACCCAGGTCGCCGCCCGCCACTTGTGGGTGGTGCGAGGGCGGGCGGGGATCCATCCCGCCACGTCGGATCCCTCCACGAGGTGGGCGCGAGCGCCCGAGCAGTCCAGGCCGATGTCGGCCACCGTCACGAGGCCGGCGTGCTCCGGGCCATCGCCCAGGAGCAGGCCTGGTTTCAGCGCCCCGAACGTCACCGTGCGAATGGCGCGCCACGGTCTCCCGGACGCCACCCCGGTGGTGCCGGAGATGCCCGACGGGATGTCGACGGCGAGCACCGGGGTCTCGGGGTCGGCCAGGGCCGGAGCGTCGAACGCTCCTCGGAAGCCGGTGCCGTAGGCCGCGTCCACCACCAGATCTGCAGGCGGGAGCACGGGGGGCGGCGAGGCGGCATCGAGGATCAGGCACCGCACGCCCCGGCGCTCGAGGCGGCGCGCTGCGGCCCGACCGTCGTTTCCGTTGTTGCCCTTACCGGCCAGGACCACCACCCGTCGGCCGTACGTTCCGGTCAGGAGATCGATGGCCGCCCGTGCCACGGCGGCACCGGCCCGGTCGATCAGTTCCTCCACCGGTTCAGGAGCAGCGGCATCGATCGCCGCCATCTCGGCGGGCGTCACGATCTGGTGCATGGGTCCATCTTGGTCCGCGATCGTGCGCCCGCGACCGTGGTGGCGCTCGTCGGCCAAGCCCTAACCTGCGCGGCCATGGGTCTGGGCCAGACGATCACGCTGTCCGACGGGAGGACGCTGGGCTTCGACGACGTCGGCCGGGCCGACGGGGTCCCGGTCCTGTACGTCCACGGATCACCCGACTCCCGGCGGGCTCGCCACCCCGACGACGCCATCGCCGAGCGGCTCGGCATCCGACTGGTGGCGGTGGATCGACCCGGAGCCGGGCTCTCCACGTTCCATCCCACCGGCACGGTCGGGTCGTTCGCCGACGACGCCGTCGCCCTGGCCGATCACCTCCATGTCGAGGCGTGGCGACCGTTCGGCTGGTCGGCCGGATCGGTGTACGCCCTGGCGGTGGGCGCCCGGCACCCCGACCGCACCCACCGGGTGGCGGTGGCCGCCGGCCTGGTGCCCTTCGCCGCCTACGCCACGCCCGGCATCCTCGACCATGCCGACGGGGGGCGGCTGATGGTGGCGGAGTTGGGCGAGGAGATGGGCGCGGTCGGCCTGGCCGAGATGGCGGCACCCATGCTGGCGCCCTACCCGTGCGACGACGCCCTGGCCCGCGAACACGTGTTGGAAGGTGCCGATCCCGCCCGCCGGGCCGAGCTCGACGCCATCCCGGGCGCGGTCGACGTGATGGTGGCCGGCGTGGTCGACTCGGTCGCCGGCGGGCTCAGCGGCCTCACCCGAGACCTCGAGCTGCAGGTCGAGGCACCCGACGTGGTGTGGTCAGCCGTCCAGGCCCCCGTCGACCTCTGGTACGGCCAGCAGGACACCACAGCGCCTCCGTCGTTCGGCCAGTGGTGGGCCACCCAGCTGCCGTGGGGAGAGTTGACGGTGGACCCGAAGGCCGGGCACCTCGTCGCCCTCACCCGGTGGGAGGACATCCTCACCCGCCTCCTCACCTGAGCCCCGAACCGCGCGCTCCAGCGGTTCGAAAATCGACCGGATCTACCGCACACTCGGTTTTCGGTCAGAGGGCGACGACGATGGCTTCGGCGGTGGTCCTGGTGTGGGTGAGGGTGAGGAGCCAGCGGGTGACGCCGGCGGCGTCGGCCAGGTCGGCCGCTCGGCCGGTGATGACGAGGGAGGGGGCGCCGGAGTCGGCTCGGGTGACCTCGATGTCGTGCCACTCCACCGCGCCGAGACCCACACCGAGGGCCTTCATCACCGCCTCCTTGGCCGCGAAGCGAGCAGCGAACCGTTCGGCCGGATCCTTGGCCGAGTCGGCGTACGCGCGCTCGCCGGGAGTGAAGAGTCGGGCGGCCAGCGATGGCGTCCTGCCCAACGCGGTGCGCATGCGGTCGACATCCACCAGGTCGACGCCGATCCCGATCACGTCGGCCGGCCGCTCAGGCGCCGCGGCGGTTGTTCACGAATGCCACGACGATCATCACCAACGCCACCGCGAACACCAGCGCCAGGACGATCATGCGGAGGGGTGCGTGGCCGTGGCGCGCCAGCGATCGGCCAACACGTTGACCGGCGCGGTGAGCAGTTCGATCGGGGTGACCGTGCCCAGCAGGTCGTCGCGGAACGTCGGCTCGGTCTCGGTGACCGCATCCTTCAGGGCGGCGTAGCGCCCGCGGTAGGTCTCGAGGACGTTGCGCATGCGGCCGACGGGGAGATCGGCGGCGAACTTGGCGTGGAGCAGGGTGATCCCGGTGCACTGGTTGCCCTTGACCTCCGGGATCAGCACGAGGGTCCGGCCATCGCTGCGGCCAACGGCGACGGTGACCTCCCGCTCGGTGGCCACGCGGTGCTTGGTACCACGCAGCTGGGGGTTCTTCTCGGTGCGCAGCGGCAGGTCGCGAGCGATGCCGCCGCGGTCCACCACCACGATGGTGGCATCGGCGCTGTCGATGTCGCCGTCGATGCGGTAGCGGGTGTACCCCACCACCTCGTCGACGGCGATGTCGAGTCCGGCCAGCGTTCGCAGCGATTTGTAGCTGAGCCGATCGCGAGCGGCGCCGGCATCGAGCGCGGCCGCCACCAACGGCACGTCGAGCAGGCCTTCGTCGGACCGGGAGATCCCGACCGTGACCGTCTTGGCCTGGTGCTTGATGGCGTCGACCGGGCGGGTGAGCTCCTCGATGGCCGCGGTGAGCGCGGCGGTGAAGTCCTCGATGACCATGCTCGGTGTGCCCACCCGGCCGTGCTCCACCTGATACGCGTCGAGTGGTGCCAGGCCGGTCGCGTAGCGGAACATCGACGCCAGCCGCACGGCGGTGCCGGCCTCGAGGTGCCCGTTGTAGACGCCGGTGCGCAGGCCGTCGCCGAAGCGCACCGAGATGGGCTCGAACACCGGGCGGAGCCTGGCCAGCATGACCTCGGCGTCGGGTGCGTCGGGGGCCGACACGGCGTCCTCGATGGCTCCGCGGGCTTCGCGCAGCGGGCGGGCCTGGGCGTCGATGGCCAGGGCGGCCTCGTAGCCGAAGAGGTGGCCCACCACGGTGGCCAGCACGAAGGCCAGCTCGGGCCGGACCGACGGCACGGTGATGACGCGGAGCGCGGCCGAGAAGCGATCCTCATCCTCGGTGGCGATCACGATGGGCGTGGCCTTGTGGGCCCGGTAGATGGCCACCTCCTTGGCCACGTCGTCGGCGTTGGAGCCCGAGAGCCCCGCGGCGCACACCACGATCAACGGCTCGGAGGACAGATCGATGTGCTTCTTGTCCTCGGTAGCGTCCGAGGCGATGGCCTTGTAGCAGAGCTCGGACAGCTTGATCCGGATCTCCTCGGCCGCCACCCGGTTGGCGCCGGAGCCCACGATGGCCCAGTACCGGCGGGGCGGAGCCATCTCCTGGGCCGCCTCGGCGATGACGCCGCGACGCTGGAGGGTGGCCTCCATGGCCGCGGGCAGGTCGCGCAGCCCGGCCAGCAGTTCGCTGCGGCGCTCGGCGCCATCCTCGGTGCCCGGCACCTCTTGGGCGATGGCTGCGGCCAGCAGGAACCCAGCGGCGATCTGGGCGTAGAAGGCCTTGGTGGAGGCCACGCTCATCTCCACGTCACGGCCATCGGACGTGTAGAGAACGCCGTCGCTCTTGTCGGTGAGGTCGCTCCCCCGCCGGTTGACGATGGCGATCACGTGCGCACCCCGTCCCCGCACCAGGTCGACGGTGCGGTTGGTGTCGGTGGTGGTGCCGGACTGGCTGATGGCGACCACCAGGCAGTCGGACATGTCGGCGCGCAGCTCGAAGCCGGAGAGCTCGGTGGCCAGCACCGCCTCGCAGCGGATGGGCGTGGCGGCCAGCTCGGTGCCCAGGGCGAGAGCCAGGCTGCGGCCGGCGACGGCCGCGGTGCCCTGGCCGATCACGCACACCCGGGTGATCTTCCCCGATGCCAGCCCGTCGATCACCGCTTGGGGCAGGGTCTCGAGGCCGAGGTGCACGTGGAGTCGCCCACCGGCGTCGGAGACGATCTTGCCGCGGAGCGTCTTGCGGAACGACCCGGGTGCCTCCTCGATCTCCTTGAGCAGGAAGTGCTGGTAGGTCCCGCGGTCGATGTCACGGGTGGTGACCTCGGGGACCACCAGTTCGGCGGCGCTGACCGGGAGCGGCGTTCCGTCGTACGCGAGCCGGCGGATGCCATCGATGCTCCCCGCCAGGGCCGCATCGAGCTCCACCACCTGGCCGCGGGTGCCGGAGGGATCGGACAGGTCTGCGGGGGTCTCGCCATCCAGGCGGAAGTAGCGGGTGGCGTCCTCGACCACGCCGTAGGGCTCCGACGCCACGAGGAACAGGTCATCGTCGAGACCGACGTAGAGCGCCTGGCCGCTGCCACGAAGCCCGAGCTGGAGCCGATCGGGGGCCGCCGACGTGCTGGCGGCGATGGCCACCGAACCGTCGAAGCGCCCGACCGTCTGGCGGAAGGCCTCCACCGAGTCGTCGCCCGCCGCGATGCGGCGAGACACCAGGGTGGGGATCACCTTGGCGTCGCTGGTGATCTCGGCCGCGATGTCGAGCTCGTCGGCCACCTTGAGATCGGCGAAGTTGTCGACGTCGCCGTTGAGGGCGGCCGTCACGTACGGTCCCTCGGTGCGGCTGATCTCGTCGGAGTTCATGGGGTGGGCGTTGGGCTGGGAGATGATGCCGATGGACGCCCATCGGGTGTGACCCAGCACGGTGACCTCGGCGTGGTCGGCCAGCAGGGCCCGGTGGAGCAGCGCGTCGTCTCGGATGGCGGTGCGCAGCACCCGGGTGTTGTCGCCCAGTTCACCGATCTCGGCTGCCGCCTTGTACACGAGGCTGAGGTGACCCTCGGGGGTGAACCGAACCGCGCCGGCGGTGAAGAGGGTGTCGTCGGACCGGCCCGATACCAGGGCGGCCACGCCGGGATCGTCGGGGTCGAGTCCGTGGTCGCGGACCAGCAGGCTCAGCCCGGCGGAGTCCCGGCCGCGGACCTCGAGACGGTCCAGTGCAGACAGCGCGGCCTGCACCGAGCAAAACGCCTCGATCGCCGAGCGGGTGGGCTCGGGCCCAGCCAGGTCGGCCACGGCCGACGCGGTGCGGAGCCGGTCTCGGCGCACCGCCCACAGCGCGTCCTTGAGCCGGATGACCGCGGCGTTCACCGCTTCCAGACCGGCCAGATCGGCCGGCTCGGCGTCCAGGCCAGCTTCGCGCTGGGCCAGAGCATCGGCCACGCCGGAGGCGAGCGACTCCACCACGGGTCCGAGGGTGCGGTCGGCGAGCAGGGCGCGCACTCCCACCGAGCCTCGGAGCAGCGCGTTGACCGCTTCCACCCGCTCGGCGGCGCTGGCCACCGCGGTGGCCAGCGCGTCGGGTTCTGCTGCCCCCAACTGGTCGGCCAAGCCCTCGAGCAGTCCGATCACCTCGCTCGAAGCGGGGATGGCTCGGTCGCTCCGGCGACGGAGCACGGCGATGATGCCGCACATGGGGAAAGCCTCCGAAAGCGGGGTCGGTGCACGCCAGGGATCATCCCGGCGGTAGCAGCGTACAAGCGACGTGGTGGGGGTCCGGTGCCGATGACCCCGGCACCGGGGCGGGTCAGCCCGACGCGGCCTGGACGGCGGCGACGAGGGTCTCAGCCACCTGTCGGGCCTCGGCGTCGGTGGGCGCCTCCACCATGACCCGGACCACGGGCTCGGTGCCGCTGGGCCGGAGCAGCACCCGGCCTCGATCCCCGAGGGTGGCTTCGGCCGCCGCCACGTCGGCAGAGAGCCGGGCGAGCAGCTCCGGGTCCCGTCGGGCGGTACGCACGTTGATCAGCACCTGCGGGAGCCGGACCATGGCCTCGGTCGCCAGATCGGCCAGCGACCGTCCGGTGCGGGCGACGATGTCGAGCAGGAACAGCCCGGTGAGCAGACCATCGCCGGTGGATGCGAGGTCACGGAAGATCACGTGACCGGACTGCTCGCCGCCCAGCACGAAGCCGCCCCGATCAAGTTCCTCGAGCACGTAGCGGTCACCCACGGCGGTGGCCGCCACCGAGATCCCATGCGCCGCCATGCCCTGGAGGAAGCCCAGGTTGCTCATGACGGTGACCACCACCGTGTCGTGCGCCAGGTCGCCCCGCTGGTGGCGGTCGATGGCGCAGATGCCGATGATCTGGTCGCCGTCGATCAGCTCGCCCGCGGCGTCGACGGCCAGGACGCGGTCGGCGTCGCCGTCGAAGGCCAGGCCGAGGTCTGCGCCGGCGGCCACCACGGCCGCCTGGAGGTCGGCCGGGTAGGTGGAGCCGCACGCCTCGTTGATGTTGGTGCCGTCGGGCTCGTGGTGGATGGCCGTGACCTGAGCACCCAGCGAGGACAACACGTTGAGCGCCAGGCCCGAGGCCGCGCCGTTGGCCGTGTCGACGACCACCCGCAGGCCGTCGAGTCGACGTTCGGCCAACACGTGGTGCACCAGCCGGTCGCGGTACCGGGCCATCGCGGTGTGGTCGACGGTGATGGTGCCCACATCGGCGCCAGCAGGCCGGTCGGTCCCGTCCTGGCCGGTGCTCAGCCGGACGAGCTCCGCCTCGAGCG
>Ga0209023_10007487_pt1 | contig 11182 bp, 11 predicted proteins | sample LakOneMetagenome_FD_187468 | JGI IMG/M metagenome (GOLD analysis project Ga0209023, IMG submission 187468) | Freshwater and sediment microbial communities from Lake Erie, Canada (SPAdes) (version 2) | ecosystem: Environmental > Aquatic > Freshwater > Lentic | place: Lake Erie, Canada...
GGGCCGCTGCTGGCGATGGACGTGCGGGGCCGCGGCGGACGCAGCCTGCGCGACAAATGGAAGGACGGCGCGAAGGAATATCTCGGCCTGATCGGCGCCGGCTTTCCCAACCTGCTGACGATCACCGGCGCAGCCCTCGACGGGCAGGACCGCACCCATCTCTACTGCGAACTCCTTGCCCCGGATGATCGGTGCCCAGGCTGCGGGGCGGCCGGACGGTTGCGTGATCATGTGCACCGCGAGGTCGCTGACCTGCCGATCGTGGGCCACCCCACCCGCCTGCACCTGCAGGTTCCGCGCTACCGGTGCGAGAGCACCGCCTGCGACCAAAGCATTTTCCGGGCCGATATCGGGGACATCGTTGCCCCACGAACCCAGGTCACCCGCCGCACCACGGCCTGGATGTTGCGGCGGATGATCGTCGACAAGATGAGCGTCACAGCCTGGGGTACACCCGTGCGGGACGGCGAGCCTTGCACTGTTCTCGCTGTAGCGCAGGGTGGGTTAGCCAAGTTATGAAACGTCGTCTCTCCGGGTCTAGGGTGTATTGATACGCCGGATGCGGGGAGGGCCTTCAATGGCGGATCGGATTGGGACGCTTCTGAGCCGTTCGGGTGACGGTGGCGAGGAGGTGCTCATCGTCAGCCGCGGGAAGGCGCGGACTCGGTTCCGTCGCCGGGACGAGTTGGGCTGGAACTTTCGGGTGGAGTCAACGGACTCGGAGAACATCGTCGAGGGGAAGCCAAAGCCGGATCCGACGTCGGTTCGCCGGGCCTCGCGTCCGCGCGGGCAGAGGGTGGCCTATGTGCGGGTGTCGGCTGCGGATCAGAGTGAGGCGCGTCAGCTCGAGGCGGTGGGGGAGTGTGATCGGGTCTATGTCGAAAAGCAGTCTGCGCGCTCGCGCGCCGATCGCGAGAAGCTCGCCGAGTGCATCGGGTACCTGCGCGACGGTGACGAGCTCGTCGTCGCGTCAATGGACAGACTCGCTCGTTCCCTGGTCGATCTCAAGCAGATCGTTGGTGAGGTCACTGCCAAGGGCGCGAGTGTGGAGTTTGTCCATGAACGGGCTACCTACGCCGCCGGCGCCCAAGATCCTCGAGCCGATCTGATGCTTTCGCTGCTCGGGGCGTTCGCCGAGTTCGAGCGGGCCATCATTCGTGAACGTCAGGCCGAGGGCATTGCCATCGCTAAGGCGAAGGGCAAGTACAAGGGTCGTAAGCGAGTCCTGACCGCCGAGCAGGTCGACAAAGCCCGGGCCCGCATCGAGGCAGGGGAGGGGCCATCAGTGATCGCCCGCAATCTCGGAGTTGGCCGATCCACGCTCTACCGCGCACTACAGCGCGTTGAAGCGGGCGGGCGTGGACGCACCAGCCACTGACCCCCGCCCTGAAGATGGTGGGTATCGCTAGCCACAGCAGCTCGACCGCCGAGATTCGGCACTCGGGAGGGACCGCGGTTCTTGCTGACCTTGCGCAGTTTCTCCAGGCACGAGTCAGTGCAGCCGGAAGCCGGACGGGCCACCTATCCGACGCTGTCCCGGTGTGCCGGTGCTGTGGAACTGGTCTTGTGGTCACGCGGAGCAGTGCCCGGGGCAAGGACCGCTAGCAAGACTGCGGCTGCGGCGGTGAGGATTGCCAACGTAAGTGTGGCCTGACTGCTGCCGTTGACAAATGCCTCTTTGGCGTAGTCGACCAATGGTTGCGCCATTGGTCCGGCTTGTGCGGCGATCTCTAGGGCGGCGGCCAGGGAGTCGGAGACCGGACCGCGGGCAGGTTCGGGTAACTGAGGCAGGGCGGGTTGGATGTGGCGGGTGTATCCGGCGGCCAGCACACTGCCGGCCACTGCGATCCCCATCGCAGCGCCGATCTCGCGGGCCGCATCGTTGACTGCGGCGGCGACCCCGTGTTTGCTCTCCGGAGTTTCGGCGATGATCGCGTAGGTCGCTGGGGCTGTGCATAGTCCGAGCCCTGCGCTCATGATCAACAGCGGCCATAGCAGGTCGAGGTAACGTGCGTCGACGGTCATCCGGCTGACCAGCATCAGGCCAACTGCGATGGTCACCAGACCGGCGACGGTCATCACTCGTAGTCCAAATCGCTGTGACAGTCGGGGGGCGATCACCGAGATCACGATCAGGGGGACCGTCATCGGCACCAATCCCAACGCCGAGGCCAGCGGTCCGTATCCCAGGATCAGTTGCAGGTACTGCACCAGGAGTAGGAATACCCCGAAAGTGACCAAGAATTGGATGGCCACCGACAACGAGCCGGCGCTGAAGCCGCGCTTGGCGAACAACCGAACATCCAACAAGGGGGCCGAGGATCGCAGCTCAATCAGGATAAAAAAGGCTGTCGCCAACATGCCGGCCCCGGCGCTGGCGAGAACGATCGGGTCGGCCCAGCCCCGCGCTGGAAACTCGATCGTGGCGAATACGATTCCCGCAACCGCGACTGCAGCTGCCGCCGCGCCCACCCAGTCCACGGGAGGGTGCTCATGCTGGCTGGACTCAGCGATCGTGCATGCCAGCGCGGCCAGTAGGGCTCCCGCTGCGGTCAGTCCGACAAATACCGACACCCACGACCAGCGCTCAAGCAACACCCCGGCGCCGAGGATGCCTAACACTGCTCCGGAGCCGGCGACTCCAGCCCACACACCTACTGCTCGGCCGCGATGAACGGCGGCGAAACCAGCAGTCAGAATCGAGAGCGTCGAGGGCATTACCAGTGCAGCGCCCGCCCCGGCAATCGCTCGCGCAGCGATCAACCAGGCCGGGTCAGACAGCAGCAGGGGAAGTGCGGACGCAATGGTGAATATCGCCAGGCCTATTACGAGAACTGCGCGTCTGCCATAGCGGTCACCGATCGCTCCAGCGGGCAGGACCAGGCACGCCAGTACCAGCGTGTAGCCGTCGACGATCCAGGTCAGCTGGGCTTGCGTCGCTCCAGTCCCTACCGCAATCTCCGGTAATGCCGAATACAGCGCGGCCATGGCCGCGACCACCAACGCCACGGCTAGGCACGACACCGTGAGCATCCACCATTCGGCTCGGGTCCACCGGGATGACTCGGTGATGGTCTGTTGCGGTGAGTGCATCGCCGACCCCTTGCTGTGAGATGATCGGTCTTGGTCTGAGACAAGTAGTATCACAGTATCCGGCTGGCTGGACAGGTTAGCTTGGACGAGATGCGACCGTCGGCCGAAGGGGAGAGCGTGAACGACTGGAGTGCTGACCGGCCCGCTACGGACGACGATCAGCTCGATCCGCGACTGCTGCGCTCACGAAAACGATTGCTCGACGCTGCCACGCATCTCCTGAGCACTGGCGGTGTAGAGGCGGTTACCGCCGAGGCGGTCACTCGAATGTCAAAGGTTGCGCGGGCCACGCTCTATCGGCATTTCGGCGGGACCGCCCAGTTGCTTGCGGCGACCTTCGAGCGGCTGTTGCCCCGCGTCGAAGTCTCTGCCACCAGTGGGTCGGTACGCGACCAACTCATCGCGCTTCTCACGGCCCAAGCCGACCTGATTGACCAGGCGCCGCTAAACATTACGACTCTGGCTTGGCTGTCAATCGGATCAGTCGGCGGCGATCCTGCCGATTCGGCCGCGATCACCTCACTGCGTAGTCGAGTCATCGAGGAATACCGGCAGCCCTTTGACCACATCCTCACACATCCTGACGTACAGGCACAGCTCGGCAACATCGACACCACCTTCGCGATCGTTCAACTCCTCGGCCCCGTCGTGTTCGCTCGCCTCACTGGGCTCTGCACCGTCGACCACGACGGATGCGTGCAACTCGTTGATGATTTTCTTGCTGCCCGCAAGCAGGGAGACAAACCCATCCCGGCCGAGTCCATCCACGACCTGAACCGCCCTGGCGCCGGCGGATCTCGCTAAATCGGGGCTTCTTCTTGTCGGATGGGTGTGACCGCTCGATCGCCGAGGTCGCCGGGGAGGTGGCGAGGCAACCCTAGAGCCCGGTCGTTTCGGTGCGAGCGGCGGCGAGCCATCCGCTGCAGTCTGAGTGCGGCTGGAACTTCTACCGTCCAGTTTTGACTTCCCGATTAGTCAGGCTGCTGCAAGCGATCGCGAAGCTGACTCCAGAGCTTCAGCCAGTTGAGGGTGTACCAAGGTTCGTGGACAGTCCTTGTGAGGAAGGATCGAGGACATGGCAGCACGGTCACGGCGGAAGTTCAGTCCGCAGTTCAAAGCAGAAGCGGTTCAGTTGGTCGTCCAGTCGGACCGGCCGATCGCCACGGTCGCCGCCGAGTTGGGTATCAACGCCGGCACTCTGGGTAATTGGGTGAACAAGTATCGTCAAGATAATCCGGAGCCGGATAAATCACTCACCCCGGCCGATCACGCCCGTATGGCTGAATTAGAAGAAGAGCTCCGCCGGGTCAAATGGAGAACGAGTTTCTAAAAAAAGCCGCAGCCTTCTTTGCCCGGGAGCAGGACTGAAGGAGAAGTCAGCCCTGATCGAGGTGGAGAAGGCCAATTATCCGATCGCGTGGATGTGTGATCAGTTGAATGTGCCGCGGTCGTCGTTTTATGCCTGGCGTACGCGAGCGGGATCGCTGACTGCGACCGCGGCGCGCCGCGAAGCCCTCAAGGAAAAGATCGGCAAGGCGTTCACCGATCAGCGGCAGGTGGCCGGGTGCCGCCGGATCGCGGCGATCCTCAACGAGGCCGGCACGCCGTGTTCGGTTGGCCTGGTCGGCCTACCGGCCGGGCTGGCCGAGGCAGCGCAGCTCGGCCGATCCTTGTGGGTCCGCCGAACAGAGATTCTGGCCTACTTCGACACCGGCGCATCCAACGGACCCGTCGAAGCCATCAACGGCCGCCTGGAACACCTCCGCGGTATCGCCCTGGGATTCCGCAACCTACGCCACTACATCTTGCGGTCACTGATCCACTCCGGCGGCCTGGCAGAACACCTCCATGCACTCTGAAACCGGAAGAGCCCGTTTGATCGGTGAGGCCAGCACTCGGATCAGCTTGTGAGTGCCCCTCCGGGTTGACGGCAGCAATCCGTCGACCGTCACGCGCGCCACAATCTTCAGACCCGCCACGGTTGGTGAATTGCCTAAGGCTCCCGGATTCGTCGGCCGGTGTAGCGGGCCCACGATTCGCCGGCGTTCGCTGCGTGCTTCGTGGCGACTTGGCAGCTGTAGTTGACTGCATCGGCGACGATCGGCGGCGGGCATTCGACGACGAGTTCGTCGAGAGATCGGTTGCGGCCGCCAAGGTTGCTGAGGCCGAGCTGGCGCAAGCGATGCATGATCGTGTCGACATGTACGTGGTCACCAGCGTGGTAGCCCGGGAAGAACCACGGGCTCGACGAGTTGGACCCGGTTCGTAGGTTCGGTCGGTTGCTGAGGTGGTCGCGAAGGAGTGCGGCGAATGGTTCGGGCACGTCGACGGGGTGCTTGCCGAAGGTGATCGTCATCGGGCCGTGCTGAGTATCGTCGACAGCGTCTGTGCGCAGGGCCGCAATTCGGTTCAGCGGTTGGGCGTAGAGGAGGATTAGGATACCGGCGACCCGATACGGGAGTGACTCGCTCGTGCCAGCTAAGAGTTCCCGTATCCAGGAGAGACGCTGATCCTGCGATATTGTCGGCGTCGATCTGGCTGTGCGGTGGTCCATCGCGATCGTTCTTCCCGTGAACGCGGGCAGTGTTGTCACGACGAATGTGCGGATCGCGGTTCGGGTCGTCGGACCGCCGGCAATCCATTCATCGATGTCACCTTTTGTGCATTCCGCGGCCGTGCGCCCATACGCTTGGTGAAGCCAGAGCAGAAACTTCGCGGTCTCGGTGATCTCCTGCTTCGACCAGCGAATCGAGGGCCGAGTCTGGCCGCCAACTAGCTCAATCTCACGTATTCGGCGCAGGTGATGCCAGGTGGCGAATCGCTCCACCGGGCGTCGCACTTCGATCGGCAGATCCGCAAGTTTGGCCTCAATCCATTGCTCGAACACGGGGAGCCACGGATCACGCTGCGGCAGCAGTCCGTTGTGCTGCATGAGTGCGCGGAGGTGTTCGGTGACGCGCCCGGGGTGGCTGTCCAAGCCTTCATGGGTCGGCGCAATGGAGCCGTCGCCGAGCGAGCGGAGGAACTGTTGCACTTTCGGTGATCGTTTCCAGATGAGGATGGATTCTGGCCGCTCGGCCGAGCAGAGGGCATCGACGAGCCCGGCGAGGGTCGGATCGGCCGGGACGCCGCCGAGCAGGACGTGCAGGTCGTCGCGGAGTGCGCAGCGTGCGCAGAGATTCTTGCGATGGTGCCCGGCTTCGGCACCACAGCGGCCGCAATGGAAGTCGTCCACGATTCCAGCGCATGGCCCGCAGACGTTTCGTCCGTTCTCATCAGCTGGACCGGGGAGTAGCCGGTCAACGCCACAGCGTGGGCATTCTCCCCGTGTGTGGATCGCAACGAACCAGCAGGGAAAGCAGACTCTACCTTCGGGCCAGGTCGCCTGGACTCGGCGCAGTGGTTTGCCACAGCGGGCGCAATCCCGCGTACCGTATGTCTTGCGAGGGCGTCCGCGAACGGTGTTACGCGGGTTCAGCCCTTCGGGTTCCATTGTCATTCCTCACCGCCGGGTCTACTCGTCAAGGATGTTCGCTCGTCGCGGCCGCGTGCTTCGGTCGAGCGTGACGACATTCGGGGGAGAGGCATTGACCGCCTTCTTGTGCCTCGCGTCGGCTGCGGTGACCGTAAGCAGGTCACCTGGGCTGCAGCTGAAGATGTCGCAGACAGCAGCAATGAGTTGCAAGGAGACGCGTTCGGGGCGCTGGTTGACGAGCCGATAGACCTGGGGACGTGAGAGCGCAATTCCTCGTTCGGCAAGCAAGGGAACGAGGTCTGTAGTGTTGTTCAGCCCTCGCGCGGCCATCAGTTCGGCAAGGCGCCAGGTGTAGTCGACGTCGCGTCTGGTCATGTGTTCCTCCTAGCGCCGAGTTCCAGTGCGTTGTCAACCGTTCGATCAAGTACTGCGCGGAGTGACGATCGCCGAAACTCGTCCGAGGTGAACTGATAGATCCCGGTCGTCGATGCGTGCTCGTGGCCCATCTGATCCTGTACGAACCGCGGGTCCCATCCGGCCTCGAGTAGGTGAGTGGCGTAGCTTCGACGGAATGAATGGAGGTCGACGCCGTCGGGGATGCCGAGGTCCTTCCGGTAACGCTTAAGCCGCTTCAGCAGTGTGGTCTCGCCGACTAGGCCCCCGCGTTCGCTGGTGAACAGGTCCAGAGTGCCTGGATCTCCGCGGCCGTTGGCGAGCCAATCCTCGATGATCGGCGGCGTCCAGCGCCAGACTGTGAGCACCGATCGCCCTTTCGGCGGCGAGCCGCGGCGCGCCTTACCGAATCGGACTTTGCACACCCCGAACTTTCCGAACTCGGGAGCATGCGGATTGCGGGCGAAGTCAATCGTCTGCAGGTGGCTTAGCTCGTTGAACCGAAGTCCGTACGCGTAGGCAAGTTTCATCATCGTCGCATCGCGGTAGGCCGCTTGCCAGCCTTTGCGGCTCGTCGTGCCGATCCGTTCGACCTCGTCGTCGGCATGATCAAACAATGCGTCTAGCTCTTCGCGACTGTAGGGCCGGCGTTGCGGTTGACTGTCGTCTTCCTGGACGTGACGAGCAGTGTTCCAGTCGAAAAAGACCTGCGCAGGATGTGTGCCGAAATGCTTCTCGCACACGAGATCCCAGCCATAGTCTGGGTTGCTCACGTACGAGGTGAAGGCGCGCAGCGAGTTCTGGTAACCGCGCAACGTCGCGTGCGCGACGTGCCGAACCGATCTGAGGTCGGCCGAGAACTCTTCAACCATCGTCGGCGTCCAGTTCCAGGGTTCCTCATTCGAATGCGCGATGAACCGTCGCACGCAGCTGATCCGTTGGTCGATCGTGGCGAACTGGAGGTTTCGTGAGAGCTGCTGGTTGCGCCAGCCGTCGAGCATCATCTCGACGATCTGCTCCTCGGGACGCAGCACAGGAATCGCGTCCACCAAGTGCACCCGGCCAGCGTCATCGATCCTCATCGGAACCTCCACAAAACGATTCATCCGATGAAACAATCATGCATCCAATGAGACAGAGGCGCAATACCCAATGGTCACGGACATGGGCGTCGGCCCCCACACGGAGCAGTCGACCACGAATCGACACCCTCGAACTGCGGCCACGTTTGAGTATCATTGCAGGTCACGACTGAGGTTTCCGCAAGTTCGTCGGAGACAGGCTCGTGATTCATCGGTTGCAATACGCAGTGGTTTACTTAACATAATGTATCTTATCGGCACATGAGCCGAGCTGCGGGGACGCGGCCCTTCGTCGGATCGATCGATCGGGCCCGCACCGGTTCGACGGAAGTAACTCGCGCGCCAGGCCGCGCGCCCTCCGTGTGGGCGGATTCTGAACTCGCGTATCTGGCAGACGGCGATGGTGCTCGCCGCAGCCAACTGGCGTGGCGCTTCGGCTTTTCGACTGAAAGGCACTGCGGCCCAGCCGCTTTGCGTGGTATTTCCGCTTGCGCGTACTCGGCCTCAAATTGTCACTGTGACGATTGAGCCCCCCCTTACCTCACGACTGGAAGCCGACCTATGTCGACGTGTCCGTTCTCACCGTAGTTGGGGCATTCTCATCGAATCTGGGGTAAGTGCGTGTCTTTCTCATTGAATCTGGGGCACCGGGCTTAGCGTTTATGTGTGCTGACGGCGGCGGTGTCGGCTGGGCGGGTCGTGGCGAGTGCTGTGGACTTGGAGTTCAACACCCGCGAGGGCTTCGTGCGTGAACGACTGGACCGGTGTGCCGCATCGCAGTTCGAGCTGGTTTGTTCGCCGGTACGGAACTTCCCGTCGTTTCGTGGTCAACGCAACTTTCCCGGGCTGTGGTGGTTCGCCACTACGGGGGTCTCATGTTGGCCATGAATCGTGGGTTGAACGTGACCAGTTGATGGCGCTCGACGCTGATCCTGACGTCATTGGTGTGCTGTCTCAACCGTTTTGGATTCACTGGTCTGACGGCACCCGGCATGCTCCTGACTATTTCGTGCGTCGCCGCGACGGATCTGTTGTCGTGGTCGACGTTCGGGAGGATGATCGGATCTCTGAGGCCGACCGTGAGGTGTTTGATCGATCAGCGGCGACGTGTGGAACCGTGGGCTGGGATTATTGCCGTGTCGGCGCTCTTGACCCGGTGCTGAGGGCGAACTTGCGTTGGCTGTCGGGTTATCGGCACCCGCGAGTATTGCGTATGCGTCTGGCGGACCGCCTGGCCGAGATCTTCGCCCGGTCGGGTCCGTTGATGGAGGGTGTGCTGACAGTAGGGACTCCGCTGGTGGTGTTGCCCGTCCTTTACCATCTGCTCTGGCACGGCCGTTTGATTGCCGACTTGTGCAGTGCGACGCTGGCCGATGACACACAGATAGCCCTCGGGACGGGCTGGTGACCTGACGTGAGAACGGGTGTCGTCCGAGTTGGTGACGAAATCCGTTTGGCTACTGGCGTTTTCACTGTCGTCACGTTGTTATCGGGGTCGGCTAGGCTGGTCGATGCAGTCGGCCAGCAGATAGTGATGCCGCTATCGCAACTGTTTACCGATCCAACCCTGGAGTTGGTGTCGGGCTCGCGGCCGCCGTTATGTTCGGAGGAAATGCTGGCCGGCATCCCGGAGGCAGCCGTCGAGCAGGCTCGCTGGTGGGAGCGCCACATCGTGGAAGTTCTGACCGGTCGCCAGCCCGGGGCGGCCCCTGGCACGCGACCACGCCCGCAGTTCGACACAGCGAAGCGTTCACTGCGCCAACGGGAGCTGGCCAAGCTGGAGGAGTTGCGTGCAGCCGGCCACAAGGTGAGCCGGAATGCATTGCAGCGCCGCCGATTTTCCTATGAGCGTGACGGCCTGCTGGGGGTCGTCGACGGGCGGCACAATCGGCGCCAGCCGGTATTCGGCCGGGTTGACGAGCGGGTTGTTGCGGCAGCACGGGAAGCCATCGACGGCGAGACCGACATGTCGACCGGAACGGTACAGCGTTTGCAACGACGGATCGCCAAGACGCTGGCGGCGACCTATGGCGCCGACGATGCGCCCGCGATGCCATCACAGCCGACCTTCTACCGACTGGTCAAACGGCTCGCCGAGGGACGGCATACCTTCGGGTCGGCACGCACACGCCGATCGCTGTCCAAGCAGCCTGACGGCCCGTTCGGGGCAATCACCGTGGTGCGGCCCGGCGAGATGGTGGAGATCGATTCCACCCCGTTGGACGTCCGGGTGGTCCTTGATGACGGCATGGTCGATCGGGTCGAGCTGACCGCGATGGTCGACAATGCGACGCGCTCGATCCCGGCTGCGGTGTTGCGGCCAACGACCAAAGCGGTCGATGCGTCGCTACTGTTGGCGCGGGCGTTGACGCCCGAACCGATGCGTCCGGGCTGGGCTGACGCGCTACGGATGTCACGGTCAGTGCTGCCGCACCACAGCATGACCGACGTTGATAAACGCTTGGCCGATGCCGCGGCGCGGCCGGTGATCGCCCCAGAGACGATCGTCTGCGATCACGGCAAAGCGTATCTGTCCCAGACGTTTCGGCAAGCGTGCTGCACCTTGGGCATCAATCTGCAGCCCGCCCACCCGGACTGCCCGACGGATAAGCCGAAGATCGAACGCACACTGCAGTCGGTGGGCACCCTGTTCGCGCAGTACGTCGCGGGGTACGTGGGCTCCTCGGTGGAACGGAGAGGCAAGAACGCCGAGCAAGACGCGGTGTGGTCGATGGTCGAGTTGCAGGCGCTGTTAGACGAATGGATCATCGCGGTGTGGCAGAACCGTCCCCATGACGGGCTGCGGGACCCGGTGACCCCGGGTAAGGCGTTGACTCCCAATGAGAAATACGCCGCGCTGGTCGAGGTCGCCGGCTACGTGCCTGTGCCCTTGGACGCCGACGACTACATCGAGTTGCTTCCGGTGCAGTGGCGCACGATCAACAGTTACGGGATCCGGATCAACCACCGCACCTATGACGCCAAGGCGCTCAACCCCTACCGGCGCCAGCATTCCGGCGTCGATGCCCACAACGGGAAGTGGGAGGTGCACTACGACCCGTACGACGTGTCACGGATCTGGGTGCGCAATCCCCACGAAGACGGCTGGCTGGCCGCGACCTGGACACACCTGCTCAGC
>Ga0209023_10007489_pt1 | contig 11180 bp, 11 predicted proteins | sample LakOneMetagenome_FD_187468 | JGI IMG/M metagenome (GOLD analysis project Ga0209023, IMG submission 187468) | Freshwater and sediment microbial communities from Lake Erie, Canada (SPAdes) (version 2) | ecosystem: Environmental > Aquatic > Freshwater > Lentic | place: Lake Erie, Canada...
TGCACGCGCGGCGAATCGCTCCTCGTACCGGGATGAGTCGCGGGGTGTCACTTTGCTATGGGAACTTTTTCGTGCCTGGTCGATCGCCACGTGTCTCACTTTGTCATTGCCGATGTCCGATAGTAGACAGACTGCGCACTGACGGCGAATTTGCCTGCTTTGGTAGCATCGTTCGTCGTGGACCTGCCTGATGCCTCCCCTCCGCGTGAGTCGCATCGCGCCGTCTTTCGCATCCCGCGCCTTGGGGAGGTCAGTCGTGACGACTGGCAGCAGCTGCTTCGCTTCTGTGTTGTCGGCACATCCGGCGTGGCTGTCAACCTCGCGGTGTTCTCGGTGCTCGTCAAACGCTGGGACGTGCACCACATGGTGGCCGCCACGATTTCGTTCATCGTCGCGTGGACGACGAACTTCTGGCTCAACAAACATTGGACGTTTCGCAAGCACGGTCTCAGTCTCGTGCAGCAGGGTGCCAGGAACCTGGTGGTCAGTCTGGTCGCGCTGGGGCTCAACCTGGTGCTCCTGTACGTGCTCGAGAAGAACGGGTTGGGTGAGATCCTCGCCCAGCTGATCGCGATCGCCGTGGTCACGCCCGTCAACTTCTTGCTCAATCGCCGCTGGTCGTTCAAGTAGGGATGCCTGCGCGGTCCCGCACCGGCCTGCGGTTGGTGGTCGCGGTGGCCCTCCTGGTGGCGCTTTGCGGGATCGTGCCGCCCCACACGGTGAACGCGGCCACGACGCAGGCGCGCTCGGGCACCTCCCAAATATTCCCGGAGGGCAAGCCGTACATCATGCGTCTGGGCGCCGCGCGAGCCAAACGCATCGCCCGTGAGTCGAAGCGTCTGGACGGCTGGCGCAAGGACCACCCGGTCAAGGAGGTGCAGGTCTCCTCGGACGCGAAGGACCACACCTGGACGGTGTCCTATTTGGGCGCGGACAAGACCACCAATTCGCAGATCATCATCGACGATGCCACCGGGCGGGTCAAAGAGGTGCGAACCGGCGCACAGGTGGCCTGGCAGATGGCACGCGGGTACCAGGGGGCGTTCGGGCGCTCGTTGACGCGTCCGATCATCTGGATCCCCTTGTTCGTGCTGTTCTTGGTGCCACTGATCCGGTGGCGGCGCCTGGTCGGCGTGCACACGCTCGACCTGATGATGCTGTGCGCGTTCGGCCTGTCGCTCGTGTGGTTCAACCGTGGCGAGATCGAGACATCGGTGCCACTCGCCTATCCGCCGCTGGTGTATCTGTTTCTGCGGTTGCTGGGCATCGGCTTTCGCCGCGAGCGGCGACCGGCAGGAGGCGAATGGGGTGAACGGCGCGCCCTGCGGGTGCGACCGACGCTTGAGAGCGCGTTTCCCACGTGGATGCTCGTGAGCCTCATGGTGTTTGCGATCGGGCTTCGCGTCGGACTGAACGCCTTCGACTCCAACGTGATCGACGTGGGGTACGCGGGAGTCATCGGCGCTGACCGCATCGAGCACGGTCGCACGCTCTACGGCACCTTCCCGAGTGACTGCTCACAGTGCGACACGTATGGGCCTGTCACCTACCTGGCATACGTGCCGTTCGAGAAACTGATGCCATGGGTCGGTCGGTGGAACGACCTTCCGGCGGCACACGTGGCGGCGACGGTGTTCGACCTGCTGGCGCTCCTTGGTCTGCTTGTCCTCGGGTGGCGCATCGCGGGCGCACGACTGGGGGTGGGCCTGGGTCTCGCATGGGCGGCGTACCCATTTTCGGCGTACGCGCTGGAGTCCAACTCCAACGATTCGCTGGTCGCGGCGATCCTGGCGTGGGGGCTCGTGGTTGCACATCGCCCGATCGGGCGCGGCATGGCGATCGCGTTCGCAGCGTGGGCCAAGTTCGCCCCGGTCATCCTGCTGCTCTTGTGGCTTCGCCATCCGTTTCCGCGCGCCGGAGCACGGCGGCGGTGGCCGGGGTACCTGGCTGGACTCGGAATCGCCACGGCGGTGTCCGCGTGGCCGCTCCTGTTGGACGGCACCGACGGCGTGCGTCGCTTCTGGTCGCGAACCATGGCCTACCAACTCGATCGGGAGTCCCCATTTTCGATTTGGGGGCAGCACCTCGGACTGCATCCGCTGCAGCGGGGGGTGGAGGTGCTCGTCGTCCTGATCGCCGTCCTCGTCGTCGCGCGGCCCCGGTCGCTCGACCTGCGCCGGTTCGCCGCGTTGTCGGCGGCGCTGCTCATCGGGTTGCAGATCGCGATGCCGCACTGGTTCTATCTCTACATCCCGTGGTTTCTTCCGTGCGCACTGGTGGCGCTCGTTCCCACATGGCGTGTCGTCCCGGAACCGGACCAGCCACTCGCCGACGACGAGCCGCAGGTGCGCCAGGCCAGGATGGGGCCCGAGCAGCTCGCTCCCGCATGATCCACCGTCGGCAGATCCTGGTCGTACTGACGGCGATCGCGGCGTGGATCGCGGCGGTCAACCTTCCGGTCAGCAATCCGTTGACATCCGATGTGGAGCTCTACAAGGTCGTCGGGCGCAACATGGCAGCCGGCCAGATGCCCTACCGCGACTTCTTTTTGGAGTACCCGCCGGGCGCGGCGTTCTTCTTCTGGTCCGCACGACTCGTGCCGAGCGGATATGCGACCGCGGTTGGGATTCTGCTCTGCGCGGCGCTGGTGGTCAGCGCCGTCGCCGTCATGTCCGCCGCGGACGGGCTCGGCTTCGGGCGAGGACGTCAGCTTGCGGCCGGGCTCGTGGTCGCCCTGTCACCGCTGCTTCTCGGCCGGTTCGTCATCGCCGAGCGCTTCGACCTCGTGCTGTGCGTCTGCGTCGCGCTGATGGTGGCGTGCGCGGTTCGTCGGCGTTTCGGATGGGCGTGGTCGATGCTCGGCCTCGCGGTGCTCGTCAAGTTGGTGCCGGTGCTGATCGCGCCGCTGCTGTTCATGTGGCAGCGGCGGACGCGGCCACGGACGCTTGCGCGCGATCTTGGAATGGGGGCGGCCGTGGTCGCGGCCGGGTTCATCCCGTTCGTCGTGTTGGCTCCGCGTGGAGTGTGGCGAATGCTTCACTACCACCTGGTCCGGCCGCTGCAGATCGAGTCGCTCGGCGCCGCGTACATGCGTGGCATCACATCGCTTGGCGGCCACCCGATGGCGGCCACCTACTCATACGGCAGTCACAACCTCGTGGGAACCGGGGCGTCGGTGGTCTCGGCGATCACGACGATCGTGCAGGTGGTGGCGATCATCGCCGTGGTGGTGACCGTTGTTCGTCTGCGCAACGCCGGTCCACGGGTGTACGTCAGCGCCATCGCCGCCACGCTCGCCGTGATCGTGGCGACGGCAAAGGTGCTCTCGCCGCAGTTCATGCTGTGGGTGCTCCCCGCGAGCGTGCTGGTGGCCGGTCGGTACGGGCGACATGCCACTGTGCTCTGTGCGGCGGCGCTGGTTGCCACCCAGTTCGAATTCCCGTTTCGCTACATGGATCTGGTGGCCGGCGACGGGGCGGCGATCGCCCTGATCGTGGTGCGCAACCTGCTGCTCATCATGCTGGTCGCGGCATGTTGGCCGCGGCGCGATCAGACCGAAATGCTGAACGACCGGATGTCGGACGCGAGCCCCTCGGGTGTCGCGTCGATCACCGCACCCTGAATGCGAATGTCGGTGTCGGCCGGCTCGAACCGGCCACCCGAGCCGGTCAGGAATCGACGAAGGATGATCTCCGACCGCACGCCGATGACGCCGCCATGGGGTCCGCTCATGCCGAGATCGGTCATGTAGGCGCTGCCACCGGGCAGCACCTGTGCATCGGCGGTCTGCACGTGTGTGTGGGTCCCCACGACCGCGGTCACCTGTCCGTCGAGGTGGCGGCCCATCGCCACCTTTTCGCTCGTCGCCTCCGCGTGGAAGTCCACCAGCACATACGGGGTCTCGCGCTTGGCGCGGGTCACCAGCGCGTCGATGATCGCGAACGGGCTTTGCGCGACATCCATGAACACCGAGCCCATCAGGTTGATGACCGCGACGCGGTATCCGCCCACGATGTCCACGACCACCGTGCCTTTGCCGGGGGCGCGAACGGCGATGTTTTCCGGGCGCAGCACCCGCGGGTTCGTTTCGAGCACCTGGTAGAGGTCCGTCTGGCGCAGCGAGTGGTTGCCGCCGGTCAGGACGTCCACCCCGGCGTCCAGGAGCTTTGCCGCCTGCTTGGCCGACGTGCCGGAACCCGATGCGCTGTTCTCGGCGTTCACCACCACCATGTGGGGGCGGTACTCGTCACGAAGGGCGGGTAGTCGGTCGACGAGTGCGTCGAGCCCGCTTCCGGCGAACACGTCGCCGATGGTCATGATGCGAAGATGGTTCGGGGCGTCGCTCACGACGGGACCCGCACCACCTCCAGGTGGACGTGGTTTCCCCCGTCAGAGGTGTATTTGGCGATCAGCGGGCGCGTGATGTCGCCCAGATCCGTCGCCACGTCAAGCACCTGGCCCAGACAGGTGACCCCCGCAATCACGACGGTGCCAACCTTCGGTGCGCCCTTCGTGTGGCACAGCGCAGTGGCGTTGCGATCCAAGGGAACTCCGGTGATCGACTGTACGCGCACCACCACATCGCTTGCGGCGTCCGGGCTGATGTCCAACTCGTACCCGGCGGTGCGTCCACCGAGGACGTAGTCGCGCACGCCTGAGACATGGCCGGTCACCGGCGAGTAGACGATGGTGCCTGCCGGCGCGGCGATGTCCATGCCCGCCGTCCGCGGACCGACGCCTGCCGTCGACCACACCTCGTGCTTCCACGATTCGTCCGGCGTCATGGCGACACCGTCCGTGCGGTCGATCGGTCGGAAAAGCGTGACCTTGGCGAACTTGCGATCCACAGGCAGGTTGATCTGGACCGGACCCGCAGAGGCGATCGTGCGCGAGGGCGGAAGCTCACCGAGCCCGGGGTCGACCGATGCCACCGGCGACGCCACGGCGGCATTCTCGGTGGTGATCTGCTGACGCAGCTTGATGAGCGTGACCGCGACAACGGCAAGCACCATGACGAGCGCGACGAGAACAGTCGCACGTCGACGCTTGACCCGCTGATGGCGCCTGTGACGTCGTCCTGCCGTCGCGAGCCGCTCCTGTGAAACCGCACACATGTCCGCAAAGCCTATCGGACCATTTGCGCAGTTCAACTCTTGGAGTGCGTGCGCAATCGTCGTTGCAGGAGGCCAAACTCCTGCATTTGGCCTGCAGAACAAGAATTTTCTGCAGGTGCGGCCCCATTTCTCCTTGAGAGAACGGGTCAGATGACGATACAAACGATGAATCGGAGGGTTCGCGTGTCGCCGGGTCGTCGGACCTGGCAGCATTCCGGTGCTTCATCAAAGGGGCAGGACGTGCAGGAGATCTTTCAAACGGTGCTTGGCGATGCGGGGTCCGAGGCGGCCAGGCTCGCTGAGCGGGTGGACGATCTGACCGAGTCGCTCTCGGTGGCGGAGGCGCAGCATTCGCTGGTGGCCGACTGGCCCGAGAGTCGGATCGCCCTGCTTCGCAGCGCGTTGCGTCAGGAACGATTTGCCGACGTGGTCGGCTACACGGCCGAACTCGAGCGCGCCGAGGCCGAACTCGGTGCGGTGCAAGAGCTTCGCCGTCGCCTCGCGGGTGAACACACCTGATCGATCTCCGCGGCGGCACGCGTGGCCGTCGTCGCACGCGTGCGACGCTCCTCAGCGCGGAAGTGCCTCCGCCAGTCGGTCCAGGTAGTCCGCTTCGTCGATCTCGACGGCACCGAAGCGTTCGGTGTGTGGCGAGGTCATCTGGATGTCCCACAGGGTGAAGCCCTCACGGGTCAGGTGCTCATGGCACGCCACCAATGCGGCGCTGCCGGCGTTCGAGACCCGATGGAACATCGACTCGCTGGTGAACAGACTGCCGAGCGCGATCCCGAACAGTCCCCCGGCCAGATGGCCGGAGTGCCAGACCTCGACACTGTGTGCGATGCCGAGCTCATGGAGTTCGATGTAACGGGCGCCCAGGCGCGGGCTGAGCCACTCCCCATCGTGGCGCGGGCCCCCGCAGGCGTCAACTACACGCTCGAATGCGCTGTTGGTGCGGATCTCGAACGCGGTGTCGCGAAGTCCGCGGCGCACAGAGCGCGGCACACGAAAACCGTCCATGGGGATGATGGCCCGCGGGTTGCATGAGTAGAAGCCCACGTGCCCGTCCACATCCATCGGAAAGACGCCGTTCATGTAGCCGACCAAGATTTCGTCGACGGAGGGGATGCGGGTCATACGACCATTGTCGCCAAGTGGCGGGCGGCGCGTCGGCAAAGCCGCTTCGCGGCCGTCTAGAGTTCGTCGCCAATGACCGCACCCATCGACCAGATCGTGGCCCGCGCGAAGGTCGCAATGGCCAACGCCCTCGGCGCCGACTATGCCGACACCGACCCCGTCGTGCGTCCGTCACAGTTCGCCGATGTCCAGCTGAACGCGCCGCTCGCCCTGGCAAAACGTGTCGGTCGCCCGCCACGTGAGGTGGCCGAGGCCATCATCGCGGCGCTCGACCAGACCGGCATTGGCGCAGAAGTGTCCGGTCCCGGCTTCATCAACATCACCTTCCACGACGACTTTCTGGCCGCGGCCGCGACGGACCAGTTGGCTGACGCCCGAATTGGTGTTCCCACCCAGCCGCCTCAGACGATTACGGTGGACTACTCGGCGCCGAACGTCGCCAAGGAGATGCATGTCGGGCACCTGCGCACCACCGTCGTGGGTGACGCGATCGCGCGCACGCTCGAGCACTTGGGCCACCGGGTGCTTCGTGAGAACCACATCGGGGACTGGGGCACGCCCTTCGGCATGCTGATCGAACGGCTGATCGAAGTGGGCGAGGACTCCGCCGAGGCCGCCCTGCTCGAAACCGATCCGAACGCCTTCTACCAGGCCGCCCATGCGGCGTTTGAGGCCGATAGCGAGGTGGCCGACCGGTCCCGGCGACGGGTGGTGCTGTTGCAGGCCGGCGATCCCGAGACCCTGCGGTTGTGGCAGCGATTGTCGGACCGCTCCAAGGTCTACTTCAACCGCGTCTACCGGATGCTCGACGTCACGCTCACCGACGAGCACCTGATGGGCGAGAGCTTCTACAACGACGATCTCGTGAAGGTGTGCGACGACTTGGAAGCGGCGGGGATCGCCGTCGTCAGCGACGGTGCGCTGTGCGTGTTTCCGCCCGGCTTCACGGGTCGTGACGACAAGCCGCTTCCCCTGATCATCCGCAAGTCCGACGGCGGGTACGGCTACGCCACCACCGACCTGGCGACGGTCCGTCACCGGATCGACGTGTCGCACGCCGACCGCATGGTCTACGTGGTGGGCGTGACTCAAGCACAGCATTTCCAGATGGTGTTCGCTGCGAGTCGCATGGCCGGCTGGCTTCCGGACGCCGTCCCGACGATCCATGTGCAGATCGGCTCGGTCCTCGGTGAGGACCGCAAGCTCCTGAAGACCCGCTCGGGCAGCTCCCCAAAGTTGACTGCATTGCTCGAGGAGGCGGTGGACGCGGCGCGCGCGGTCATCGACGAGCGCCGCCCGGATCTGGACCCGGACATCCGCGTGCAGGTCGCCCGTCAAATCGGCGTCGGCGCGGTGAAGTACGCGGACCTGTCGGTGGCCCACGACAGCGACTACGTCTTCGCTCTTGATCGCATGCTCGCCCTCTCGGGCAACACCGGGCCGTACATGCAGTACGCCGCCGCCCGTATCCGTTCCATCTTCCGAAACGCCGATCTCGATCCGGCCACGCAGTCGGCGCCGATCCTGCTGGGCGAGGTGGCGGAGCGGGCGCTTGCGCTCAAGTTGCTCGACTTCGGCGGGGTCGTGGCACGGGTTGGCGACGACCTGGCACCGCACCTGCTGTGCGCCTACCTGTTCGAGCTCAGCCAGGCGTTCAGCACGTTCTACGAGACCTGCCCGGTGTTGAAGGCGGAGGGTGACGTGCGCGCATCACGACTGTCGCTGTGTGCCCTCACGCTGCGCGTCATCGTGCAGGGGCTCGACCTGCTCGGTGTGGCGGCCCCCCAGGAGATCTGAGACGGCGCGCCGGCCGCCGCCCGGTCGGCCGGGGCCGGACGACGTTTGGACCGGGGCAGGGGTTGTCGCACGTCCCGCACCGGGCACCGGGCAGATCCCGGCGCCACCATGGGCGCTACACTCGCCCGCGTGAGCGAGAACACGGTTTCGAACGGCGGGGTGTTCCCCCGCGTGCGCCCGCGCCGCAACCGGCGCACGGCGACGATCCGCGCCATGGTGCGCGAGACGCACCTTCGGGTGGACGATCTGATCCTGCCGCTGTTTGCCGTCACCGGCGCGGACGGTGAGCAGGACATCGCGTCGCTGCCGGGTGCCCGACGTGAGCGGCCGCAGGCACTTGCGCAGCGGGCGACGGCGGCATTCGCAGCCGGCATTCCGGCGGTGCTCCTGTTCGGGATTCCCGACAGCAAGGACGCTCGCGCCTCAAGTGCGTATGCGGCGGACGGTGTCGTGCAGAACGCCATCCGTGCGATCAAGGACGCGGTGCCGGACATGGTGGTCGTCACCGACGTGTGCCTGTGCGCCTACACCGATCACGGCCACTGCGGGGTCCTGCACGAGGGCGCCATCGACAACGACGCCAGCATCGCGTTGATCGCGGCCACCGCGGCAAGTCATGCCGCGGCCGGTGCGGACATCGTGGCGCCGAGCGACATGATGGACGGGCGCGTGGGCGCGATCCGCTCTGCGCTCGACGCCCAGGGTTCGGTGGACACCGCGATCATGAGCTACGCCGTCAAATACGCCAGCGCGTTCTACGGGCCGTTCCGCGACGCCGCCGGTTCGGCGCCGGGCATGGGCGACCGCAAGCACTACCAGATGGATCCGGCCAACCGGCGCGAGGCGCTCGTCGAGATCGCGCAGGACATCGCCGAAGGCGCCGACATGGTCATGGTCAAGCCGGCCGTCACCTACATGGACGTGATCGCCGACGTGCGCGCAAACTGCAACCTGCCCGTTGTGGCCTACCACGTGAGCGGCGAGTACTCGATGTTGAAGGCCGCCGCCGAGCGCGGGTGGCTGGACGAGCGCGACGCCATGCTGGAGACCCTCGTGTCGCTTCGTCGCGCGGGTACCGACCTGATCATCACCTACGCCGCCGAGGATGTCGCCAAATGGCTGAACACCTGACCCCCACAAGCGACGCGCTCTACGAGCGCGCGGGCCGCGTGCTGGTGGGTGGCGTCAACTCGCCGGTGCGCGCCATGCGCTCCATCGGCCGCACGCCGATTTTCATCGACCGCGCGCAAGGTCCATACGTGTGGGACGCCGACGGCATCCGCTACGTCGACTACCTGTCCAGTTGGGGCCCGGCGATCCTGGGCCACGCGGACCCCGCGACACTCGATGCGCTGCGCGACGCGTTGCCGCGCGGCACCTCGTACGGTGCGCCGACCGAGCGCGAGATCGCGTTCGCCGAAGCGGTCGGCGAGATCTTCCCGTCGATCGAGCAGTTGCGGATGACGAGCTCGGGAAGCGAAGCCGTCACCGGCGCGCTGCGTCTTGCGCGTGCCGCCACCGGCCGCGATGCCATCGTCAAGACCATCGGCGGCTACCACGGTGCCATCGATCCGCTCCTTGTCGAGGCGGGCAGCGGGGCCACCACGCTGGGACATCCGAACAGTCCGGGCGTGCCCCAAGGGGCGGTGGAATACACCCGGCTTGTGGCGTACAACGACCTTGCCGCCGCGGAAGAGGCGCTGATCGGCGCAGCGGCGATCATCATCGAGCCGGTGGCCGGCAACATGGGGACCGTGCTCCCGTCGCCGGGCTACCTGGCGGGTCTGCGTGCCGCGTGCGATCGCACCGGAGCGCTGCTGATCCTGGATGAGGTCATCACCGGATTCCGGCTTGCCCGCGGCGGCGCGCAGGAGCGCTTTGGCGTGCGGGCCGACATCACCTGTCTCGGCAAGATCATCGGCGGCGGTCTGCCGGTCGGTGCATTCGGCGCCCGGCGGGAGATCATGGGTGAGCTCGCGCCGGAGGGGCCGTGCTACCAGGCGGGCACCCTGTCGGGCAATCCGCTTGCCACGGCGGCGGGCCTTGTCACGATCGCGTCACTTGGGGCGCCCGGCGTGTACGAGGCGCTGGAGGAGAGCGGGGCGGCGCTGGAAGCGGCCATCGTCGCGAGCGGGGCGCCGGTGCGCATCAACCGCATCGGCTCGATGTTGACACCGTTCTTCACCGAAACCGAGGTGACGGATTACCGCTCCGCAACCACGAGCGACGCCGACGCCTACGGCCGGTTCGCACGCGCGCTGCTTGCCAACGGGGTCTACCCGCCGCCATCGCAGTACGAGTGCTGGTTCACCGGCCTCACCCACGGCGACGGCGAACTCGCCGCCACCCGTGAGGCGCTCGCCCGTGCGGTCGACAGCCTGTGAGGGATGCCTTTGCCGCGCAGCCGGCGTTGGCGGCCACGCTCGTGCACCCGGATCCGGGGCAGGTCGTGGCGCCGCTTGCGGCACCTGGCCTGATCGGCCAATGCGCCTCGGGGCTCGACTTGATCCTCGAGGGCTTCCTGCTGCACCACGGCCGCCCGCGCCACCTGATGGTTGACGACGACGGCAAACGGATCCTCGCAGGCGACTACTGCTACGCCCACGGTCTGGTGCACGTCGCCAAGGCCGGTGATCTGGCCGTCATTGCGCTGCTCGCCGATCTTGTGGCACTGTCGGCATCGCTGGTGGCCACCGACGACCGTGCGGCGCTGCCGGCATTGTGGCGAGCGACGGTGGCGGTGATCGCATGTCCCGACGACCTTCGACAGGAGGCGGCACTGGCGGCAGCGAAAGAGTCAATGCGCGCCGGAGACGTCGAACCCATCCGCGCGCTCGGCGCAACGCTGCCGCAGACCCCCGAGTTGGATGAGGCCCTGAGCAATGCGTGACCTTCGTGAGTGGATCAAAGCATTGCGCAAGGCCGGTGAGCTCGTGGAGATCGGCGCGTCCGTCGACGCCCACTTGGAGATCACCGAGATCGCCGACCGGGTGATGAAGTCCCCGGACGGTGGCAAGGCGCTCTTGTTCACCAATGTCGTCGGCAGTCGCATGCCCGTGCTGATCAACCAGTTCGGCAGCTGGAAGCGCCTGCAAATGGCGCTCGGCGGACGCCATCCCGACGATCTTGCGG
>Ga0209023_10007490_pt1 | contig 11178 bp, 9 predicted proteins | sample LakOneMetagenome_FD_187468 | JGI IMG/M metagenome (GOLD analysis project Ga0209023, IMG submission 187468) | Freshwater and sediment microbial communities from Lake Erie, Canada (SPAdes) (version 2) | ecosystem: Environmental > Aquatic > Freshwater > Lentic | place: Lake Erie, Canada | collected...
GACGGCTGCGCCGGACCGGCAAGCCGGTGTGGCATCCGTCCAACGACGTGCTCAACGCCTGGGTGATGTCGCTGGTGCTGTGGGGCGCGCTCGTCGCGGTATTCGGCTGGCAGCTCTGGCCCTACCTGCTGATCTCCGCGGTGTTCGGGTTCTCCCTGCTGGAAGCGGTGAACTACCTGGAGCACTACGGACTGCTGCGCCAGAAGCTGCCCAGCGGCCGCTACGAACGCTGCACCCCGCAGCACAGCTGGAACTCCGACCACATCGTCACCAACCTGTTCCTCTACCACCTGCAGCGGCACAGCGATCACCACGCCAACCCGACCCGGCGCTACCAGACGCTGCGCAGCATGGACGGGTCGCCGAACCTGCCCACCGGCTACGCCAGCCTGATCGGGCTGACCTACTTCCCGCCGCTGTGGCGCCGCATGATGGACCACCGGGTGCTGGAGCACTACGACGGCGACATCACCCGGGTCAACATCCAGCCGAGCAAGCGCGCGAAGATCCTGGCCCGCTACGGCGCCGCCGACGCCGCGGTGGCGGTACCGGACGGTCAGCCGGAGCCCGGACCGGTCGCCACGGTGGTGGCCACCCGGTACCGCTGCCCGAACTGCGAATACGTCTACGACGTCGCCGTCGGCGCGCCCCGGGAGGGCTTCCCGGCCGGCACCGCATGGGCCGACGTTCCCGACGCCTGGTGCTGCCCCGACTGCGGGGTCCGGGACAAGGTCGACTTCACCCCCATCGCCTAGAACCGTCGCGAACCCGAGAGGAAAAGCCATGAGCACCGAGCCCTACAAGCTGTACCGCTGCTTCCAGTGCGGATTCGAATACGACGAGGCGAAGGGCTGGCCGGAGGACGGACTGGCCCCGGGCACCCGGTGGGAGGACATCCCCGAGGACTGGAGTTGCCCGGACTGCGGCGCGGCCAAGGCGGACTTCGAGATGATCGAGGTGGCCCGGTCGTGACGGCTACGCTGTCGGCCATGACCCCGACGAGTCCTGCCCCGCGCCGCCGGGGCAGGACTTCCGGCGTCGGCTACGCCGAGGCCTCCCGCAGCCTGCTGCGCGAGATGGTGCTCGACGCCATGCACGACCTACTGCTGACCAAGGACTGGTCGGCGGTCACCCTGTCCGATGTCGCCGGCGCCGCCGGGGTGAGCCGGCAGAGCATCTACAACGAGTTCGGTTCCCGCCAGGGCCTGGCACAGGGCTATGCCTTGCGGTTGGGCGACCGGTTGGTCGACGCGATCACGGCGGCCATCGAGGTCAACGCTGGCCACGCCGAGCAGGCGTTCCTGGACGGGTTTCGCTCCTTTTTCCTCGCGTCGGCCGCCGATCCGCTGGTTGTCTCGCTGCAGACCGGGGTGGCCAAGCCGGACCTGCTGCAGATCATCACCACCGACAGCGCGCCGATCATCACCCGTTGCTCGGCCCGGCTCATCGACGCCTTGGTCAACAGTTGGATCCCCATCGAGGTCAACGACGCCGGGGTGCTGGCGCGGGCGGTGGTGCGACTGGCGATGAGTTACGTCTCGATGCCGCCGGAGGCCGACCACGACGTCGCCGACGACTTGGCCCGGCTGCTGGCCCCGTTCGTCATGAACCCGGCCGCGATTGGACCGGCGGATTGAGGTAGCGCCCACCGGTGGGTTGATGTCGCGCCACCGGTGCTCAGGGCGTCGGTCTACTGTGTACCCGAGCTAAGTTAACCGCCGCACCCGAGAAAGTGGGCCTGCATGACGCTGACCGCCGACAGCCGAAACGGCATCGATTTCAAGGTCGCCGACCTGTCCGAGGCCGAGTTCGGCCGCAAGGAAATCCGACTGGCCGAGCACGAGATGCCGGGCCTGATGTCGCTTCGCCGCGAGTACGCCGACGTCGCCCCGCTGCAGGGTGCCCGGATCTCCGGCTCGCTGCACATGACCGTGCAGACCGCGGTGCTGATCGAGACGCTGGTCGAACTCGGCGCCGAGGTGCGCTGGGCGTCGTGCAACATCTTCTCCACCCAGGACCACGCCGCCGCGGCCGTCGTCGTCGGCCCGCACGGCACCCCCGAGGAACCGCAGGGCACCCCGGTCTTCGCCTGGAAGGGCGAGACGCTGGAGGAGTACTGGTGGTGCGCCGAGCAGATGCTGACCTGGCCCGATCGGGACGGCGCGCCGGCGCCGGCCAACATGATCCTCGACGACGGCGGGGATGCCACCATGCTGGTGCTGCGCGGCGCGCAGTTCGAGGCCGCCGGGGTGGTGCCGCCCGCCGAGGACGGCGACTCCGCCGAGTACAAGGTGTTCCTAAACCTGCTGCGCGAGCGGTTCGAGACCGACAAGACCAAGTGGACCACCATCGCCGAGTCGGTTAAGGGCGTCACCGAGGAGACCACCACCGGTGTGCTGCGCCTCTACCAGTTCGAGGCCGCCGGCGAGCTGCCGTTCCCGGCGATCAACGTCAACGACTCGGTCACCAAATCCAAGTTCGACAACAAGTACGGCACCCGGCACTCGCTGATCGACGGCATCAACCGCGGCACCGACGTCCTGATGGGCGGCAAGCAGGTGCTGATCTGCGGCTACGGCGACGTCGGCAAGGGCTGCGCCGAGTCGCTCAAGGGTCAGGGCGCGCGCGTCGCGGTCACCGAGATCGACCCGATCAACGCACTGCAGGCGCTGATGGAGGGCTTCGACGTGGTGACCGTCGAGGACGCCATCGCCTCCGCCGACATCGTCATCACCGCCACCGGCAACAAGGACATCATCACCCTCGATCACATGCTGGCGATGAAGGACAAGGCCATCCTCGGCAACATCGGCCACTTCGACAACGAGATCGACATGGCCGCGCTGGAGTCCAGCGGCGCCACCCGGATCAACATCAAGCCGCAGGTCGACGAGTGGGTGTTCGACACCGGCCGCTCGATCATCGTGCTGAGCGAGGGCCGGCTGCTGAACCTGGGCAACGCCACCGGGCACCCGTCGTTCGTGATGAGCAACAGCTTCGCCAACCAGGTGATCGCCCAGATCGAGCTGTGGACCAAGAACGACGAGTACGACAACGCGGTCTACCGGCTGCCCAAGCACCTCGACGAGAAGGTCGCCCGCATCCACGTGGAGGCGCTCGGCGCCAAGCTGACCCGGCTGTCCAAGGACCAGGCCGAGTACATCGGCGTGGACGTCGAGGGACCGTACAAGCCCGAGCACTACCGGTACTGAACGTGTACGGCCAGGGGCCCGGAAAATTTCCGGGCCCCTCGTCGTACCCGAGACTTCGGGAGATTTCATCCGGAGACCAAATCGTTATGTGATGGTTACACGCATGTTGACGATGAGGTCAGTGGTGAGTTCTGTGGCTGTTGCGGCGACCGTCTTCACCGGGGCGATTCAGTTGGCGGCGGCGGCGAACGCCGACCCGGTCACCGGTAACTGCGGGTTCCCGCCCGGGGACATCTATGCGCATGAATTCCAGTGCAACCGATACGGGGAGTTCTACACCCCGCCGGACCCCCTGCCGGCCGGCAAACCGGGCGACCTGATCCGCCACGAGCCGCAGCCGCTCGTCTACGAGCCCTCCGGTGAACTCGGCAGCTGGGTGGCCACCGGAACCCGGATCATGTATCGGAGCACCGACGCGCGCGGCAATCCCAACGTCGTCACCGGCACCTACTTCGAGCCGGACAACCCGTGGCCGGGAAACGGTCCGCGTCCGCTGCTGGCCGTCGGGCCGGGCACCCAGGGCCAGGGTGATCAGTGCGCGCCGTCGCGGGTGTTCTCCCAGAGCATCCACTTCTCCTCCGGCCTGGACATCACGCTGGGCTACGAGGAAATGTTCGTCGCCACCCTGGTGGCCCGCGGATTCGCCGTGGTGGTGACCGACTACGACGGCCTGGGCACCCCGGGCATGCACACCTACGTCAACCGGCTGGCCGAGGGCCAGGCGTTGCTGGACGCCGCGCGGGCGGCCAAGAAGCTGCCCGGCACCTCGCTGACCCCCGACGGCCCGGTGGCGCTGTGGGGCTACTCGCAGGGCGGTGGCGCATCGGCGTCCGCCCTGGAACTCGCCCCGTCCTATGCCCCGGAGCTTGACCTGGTCGGCGCCTACGTGGGGGCGCCCCCGGCCGACCTGACCACACTGCTGCCGTTCATCGACGGCTCGATCCTGACCGGGGTGATCGGCTATGTGCTCAACGGCATGATCCAGGCCTACCCCGAAGCCGAGCAGGCACTGCGAGCCAAGCTCACCCCCCAGGGTGAGGACCTGCTGGAGAAATCCAAGGAGCAGTGCATCGGCGAGACCATCATGACCTTCGGCCTGCATCACCTGCAGCCGTATTTCAACGTTCCGCTGGCGGAACTGGTGCGCGATCCGCAGTTCCACGGACTGCTGGACCTGCAGCGCATCGGCCGGCTCAAGCCGAACGCCCCGGCGTTCATCGACAACAACCGGTTCGACCCGATCATCCCCTGGGTGCAGGCCCGTCAGCTCGCGGTGGACTGGTGCGCACTGGGCGCCGATGTCGAGTTCTGGACCAATCAGCAACCGCCGTTCCTCAACAAGCTGGCCATCAACCACGCGCTGCCCATGTTCGTCGAGGGCGAGCGTGCCATCGCCTGGATCACCGACCGGTTCAACGGCGCCCCGACCACCCCGAACTGCGACTCGCTGCCTCCGCTGGAGCTCTGACCGGTAGACCCAGATCCCTACCGGGAGTCTCCACGAGCAACTCGTTGCTGAGAGTTCGGCAAATTTCATCCAGATATCAAATCGTTATGCAACGATTACCGTCATGTTGACGATGAGGTCAGTAGCGAGCACTGTGGCGGCTGCGGCGACCCTCGTGGCCGTGTCAATGCACCTCGCGATAACGCCGGCAAACGCGGATCCGGTCACCGGCAATTGCGGATTCCCGCCGGGCGACATCTACGCGCACGAATTCCAGTGCGATCGCTACGGCGAGTTCTACACCCCGCCGGACCCGCTGCCGGCCGGCGCATCGGGGAACCTGATCCGCCACGAACCCATGCGGCTGGTGTACGAGCCGTCCGGTCAGCTGGGCAGCTGGGTGGCCACCGGCACCCGGATCATGTACCAGAGCACCGACGCCACCGGGCATCCCGACGTCGTCACCGGCACCTACTTCGAGCCGGACAACCCGTGGCCGGGCAACGGCCCCCGCCCGCTGCTGGCCGTCGCACCCGGCACCCAGGGCCAGGGCGACCAGTGCGCGCCGTCGCGGCTGTTCTCCCAGAGCATCCACTTCTCGTCCGGCCTCGACATCACCATGGGCTACGAGGAGCTGTGGGTCGCCACCCTGGTGGCCCGCGGCTACGCCGTGGTGGTCACCGACTACGAGGGACTGGGCACCCCGGGCGATCACCCGTACATGAACCGGCTGTCGCAGGGGCACGCGCTGCTCGACGCCGCGCGGGCAGCCAAGCAGTTACCCGGCACCTCGCTGACCCCGAACGGCCCGGTGGCACTGTGGGGCTACTCGCAGGGCGGCGGTGCGTCGGCATCGGCCGTCGAGCTCGCCCCGTCCTACGCCCCCGAGCTCGACCTGGTCGGCGCCTACGTCGGCGCGCCGCCCGCCGACCTGATCGCGACGCTGCCGTTCATCGACGGCTCGATCCTGACCGGTGTGCTGGGCTACGTGCTCAACGGCATGATCCACTCCTATCCCCAGGCCGAGGCGCCGCTGCGGGCCAAGCTCACCCCCCAGGGTGAGGACCTGCTGGCGAAGTCCAAGGAACAGTGCGTCGCCGAAACCGTCATGACCTTCGGCTTCCATCACATGCAGCCGTACTTCAACGAGCCGCTCGCCGACGTGTTGAGCGATCCGCAGTTCCACGCCCTGCTGGAACTGCAGCGCATCGGCACCCTGAAGCCGAAAGCGCCGGTGTTCATCGACTCCAACCGGTTCGACCCGCTGGTGCCGTGGGTGCCGGCCCGTCAACTCGCCCAGGACTGGTGCGACAAGGGTGCGGACGTGGAGTTCTGGACCAACCAGCAGCCGCCGTTCCTCAACAAGACCGGGACCAACCACGTCCTGACCTATCTGGTCGACGGCGAGCGGGCCATGGGCTGGATCCTGGATCGGTTCAACGGTGTCCCCACCACGCCGAACTGCAACGCGCTGCCGCCGTTCGAGCTCTGATCACTACGCTCGGCGTGTGCTGATCGTCATCGAGGGACTCGACGGGGCGGGCAAGCGAACCCTGACCGAGGGGCTGCGCGCCGGCCTGAGCGCGGCCGGGAAAACCGTCGCCACCCTGGCGTTTCCGCGCTACGGCGTCTCGGTGACCGCGGATCTGGCCGCCGAGGCGCTGCACGGCGGTCACGATCACCTGGCCGATTCCAGCTACGCCATGGCGATGCTGTTCGCTCTGGACCGGGCGGGCGCGGCGGGCGAGATCACCGCGCTGGCCGCCGGCCACGACGTCGTCATCCTGGACCGCTACGTCGCCTCCAACGCCGCCTATACCGCGGCCCGGCTGCACCAGGGCGCCGACGGCGACGCCGTCGAGTGGGTCGCGGACCTGGAGTTTCGCCGCCTCGGGCTGCCGCGCCCGGACTGGCAGCTGCTGCTGGCGGTGCCCCCCGCGCTGGCCGCCGAGCGCGCCCGCGGCCGGGAGGCCACCGACGCCGATCGCGTCCGGGACCGCTATGAGCGCGACGGCGACCTGCAGCAGCGCACCGCGGCCGTCTACGCCGATCTGGCCGCCGCGAACTGGATGGGCCGCTGGCACCGAGTCGGGCCCGACGACGACGCGGCCGCCGTTCTCGCCGCGCTGCGCTGAAACACAAAGGCCGCGCTTACGGCGTGTGACGCCCGGGAATATTGCGATTTGGTGACAACATGGACGCCATGAGGCAACGGATCCTGGTCGTCGACGATGACGCTGCACTGGCCGAGATGCTCACCATCGTTCTGCGCGCCGAGGGCTTCGACACCGCGGTGGTCGGCGACGGCAGCCAGGCGCTGCCCGCGGTCCGCGAACTGCGGCCCGACCTGGTGCTGCTGGACCTGATGCTGCCCGGCATGAACGGGATCGACGTGTGCAAGGCACTGCGCGCGGACTCCGGGGTGCCGATCGTCATGCTGACCGCCAAGACCGACACCGTCGACGTGGTGCTGGGTCTGGAGTCCGGCGCCGACGACTACGTGATGAAGCCGTTCAAGCCCAAGGAGCTCGTCGCCCGGGTCCGCGCCCGGTTGCGCCGCAACGAGGACGAGCCGGCCGAGATGCTGTCGATCGCCGACATCGACATCGACGTGCCCGCGCACAAGGTGACCCGCGACGGCGAGCAGATCGCGCTGACCCCGCTGGAGTTCGACCTGCTGGTCGCACTGGCCCGCAAGCCGCGTCAGGTGTTCACCCGCGAGGTGCTGCTGGAACAGGTGTGGGGCTACCGGCACCCCGCCGACACCCGGCTGGTCAACGTGCACGTGCAGCGGCTGCGCGCCAAGGTCGAGAAGGATCCGGAGAACCCGCAGGTCGTGCTGACCGTGCGGGGGGTGGGTTACAAGGCCGGACCCCCGTAAATGTGGCGTTCCACCCGGCGGATCCAGGGCGGTTGGGGGCCCGCCGATCCGCTGGTGCGCGCGCTCCGGGCCCTGGGCCGTGCGCTCGCCGTCATCTGGCGTCGTTCCCTGCAGCTGCGGGTGGTGGTGCTGACCCTGGGGCTGTCGCTGGCCGTGCTGCTGGTGCTGGGCTTCGTGCTGACCAGCCAGATCACCGACCGGATTCTCGACGTCAAGGTGCGTGCGGCGACCGAGGAGGTCGAGCGCGCGCGGAACACCGTCGGCGGCATCGTCGGCGGTGAGGAGACCCGCTCGCTGGACTCCAGCCTGCAACTGGCCCGCAACACCCTGCTGTCGAAGTCCGAACCGTCCTCCGGCGCCGGGCTGGCCGGCACGTTCGACGTCGTGCTGGTGGTGCCGGCCAAGGGTCCCGGCGCCGCCTCGTCGGCCGGGCCGATCGACCAGATCCCCGGCGAGCTGAGGGAATTCGTCAAGGCCGGCCAGGTCAGCTACCAGTACTCGACGGTGCACACCGACGCCTACACCGGCCGGGCGCTGATCGTCGGCACCCCGGCGGTGTCCCGGGTGCCCAACCTGGAGCTCTACCTCATCTTCCCGCTGACCAGCGAGGAGAACACCATCGCGCTGGTGCGCGGAACCATGGCCACCGGCGCCCTGGTGCTGCTGCTGCTGCTGGCCGGCATCGCGGTCCTGGTCTCCCGGCAGGTGGTGCTGCCGGTGCGCTCCGCCTCTCGGATCGCCGAGAAATTCGCCGAGGGCCAGCTCACCGAGCGGATGCCGGTGCGCGGCGAGGACGACATGGCCCGGCTCGCGGTGTCGTTCAACGACATGGCCGAGAGCTTGAGCCGCCAGATCACCCAGCTGGAGGAGTTCGGCAACCTGCAGCGCCGGTTCACCTCCGACGTCAGCCACGAACTGCGCACCCCGCTGACCACCGTGCGAATGGCTGCGGACCTGATCTATGACCACAGCGAGGAGCTCGACCCGGCGCTGCGTCGCTCCACCGAGTTGATGGTCGCCGAACTGGACCGGTTCGAATCGCTGCTGGCCGATCTGCTGGAGATCTCCCGGCACGACGCGGGCGTCGCCGAGCTGTCGGTGGAGGCCGTCGACCTACGGGCCACGGTGAAAAGCGCCCTGGACAACGTCGGGCACCTGGCCGCCGACGCGGGCGTCGCCCTGGAGGTGGACCTGCCCGAGCACGAGGTGATCGCCGAGGTGGACGCCCGGCGGGTGGAGCGCATCCTGCGCAATCTGATCGCCAACGCGATCGACCACGCCGAGCACAAGCCGGTGCGGATCCGGATGGCCGCCGACGAGGACACCGCCGCGGTGACCGTCCGCGACCACGGCGTCGGGCTGCGTCCCGGCGAGGAGAAGCTGGTGTTCTCCCGGTTCTGGCGCTCGGACCCGTCCCGGGTGCGTCGTTCCGGCGGCACCGGGCTGGGGCTGGCGATCAGCATCGAGGACGCCCGGCTGCACCAGGGCCGGCTGGAGGCGTGGGGCGAACCCGGAAACGGCGCCTGCTTCCGGTTGACGCTGCCGCTGGTGCGCGGCCACAAGGTGACCACCTCGCCGCTGCCGCTCAAACCGACCAGCGCCGAACGGGCGATGGCCGGCCAGGCGGGGGACCAGCGATGAGGCCGCGGGTCCTCGGGGCGGTGCTTGCGGCGGTGGTGCTGGGCCTCACCGGGTGCGCCGGGGTGCCGAAATCGTCGGCGCCCCAGGCCATCGGGACGGTTGAGACTCCCGCGCCGCGGGCCCTGCCGAACCCCAGCCCGGGCATGGATCCCGACGTGCTGCTGCGCGAATTCCTCAAGGCCACCGCCGATCCCGAGGGCCGCCACCAGGCCGCCCGGCAGTTCCTGACGTCCTCGGCCGGCGGATCGTGGGACGACTCCGGCAGCTCGCTGCTGATCGACAACGTGGTGTTCGTCGAAACCCGCACGGCCAACCGGGTTTCCGTGCGAATGCAGGCCGATATTCTCGGATCACTGTCGGACATGGGGGTTTTCGAGACCGGTGACGGTGCGCTGCCCGACCCGGGTCCGATCGAACTGGCCAAGAGCCCGCAGGGCTGGCGGATCGACAAGTTGCCCAACGGGGTGTTCCTGGACTGGCGGCAGTTCCAGTCCACCTACAAGCGGTACACGCTGTACTTCGCCGAGCCGACCGGCCACACCATGGTGCCGGACCCGCGCTACCTGGCGGTCTCCGACGCCGATCAGTTGGCCACCGAGCTGGTCAGCAAGCTGATCGCCGGGCCGCGTCCCGAACTGTCGCACGCGGTGCGCAACATGGCCGGTGCCCCGCTGAAGCTGCGCGGCCCGGTGACTCGCGCCGACGGCGGCAAGACCGGGGTGGGCAAGGGCTACGGCGGTGCCCGGATAGACCTGGAGGGTCTGTCGACGACCGACCCCCAGAGCCGGGCATTGCTTGCCGCGCAACTGATCTGGACGCTGTCGCGCGCCGACATCCGCGGGCCGTACGTGATCAACGCCGACGGCGCGCCGCTGGACGACCGGTTCGCCAAGGGCTGGGAGACCTCCGACGTCGCGGCCACCGATCCGGGCGCCGCCGACGGCGCCGCGGCCGGGCTGCACGCACTGGTCGGCGGCTCGCTGATGGCGCTCGACGGGCAACAGCTGACACCGATGCCCGGCACCTTCGGCCAACTGCCCGAACAGCATTCGGCCGCCCTGTCGCGCGACGGCAGCGGCGTCGGCGCCGTGGTGGTCAACCAGCCGGGCGCCCCCGACGTCGCCTCCCAGCTGTGGATCGGTGCCGGCGGACAGGCCGGGGTGATGGCCGCCGAGGGTCGCAGCATCTCGCGCCCCACCTGGGCGCTGGACTCGGCGGTGTGGGTGGTGATCGACGGCAACAACGTCGTGCGGGTAACCCAGGAGGCCGCCACCGGCGCCCCGGCCCGGGTGCCCGTCGACTCGACGGCGGTGAGCAGCAAGTTCCCCGGGGTGATCAGCGAATTGCAGCTGTCCCGCGACGGGATCCGGGCCGCGATGGTGATCGACGGCCAGGTGGTGCTGGCCGCCGTCGAGCAGGCGCCCGGCGGTGAATTCGCGCTGACCCGGCCGCGGCGGTTGGGCTTCGGCCTGGGCAAATCGGTGACGGCACTGTCCTGGCGCACCGGCGACGACATCGTCGTGCTGCGCAGCAACGCCGAGCATCCGGTGTCGTTCGTCAACCTCGACGGGGTCAACTCCGATGCCCCGGCCGCCGGCCTGACGCTGCCGGTGTCGGCGGTGGCCGCCAACCCGTCGACGGTCTACGTCGCCGACAACCGCGGGGTGATGCAGCTGTCGGGCTCTGGCGCGGAGAACGGTGAGCCCCGGTGGACCGAGGTCCGCCCGCTGATGATCGGCGGCGCGATCCCGGTGCTGCCGGGCTGACCGGCCGCTTCCGGTACCAATCTCGGAGCTTCATCCACACCCCGGCCCGCACCGAACTGCACTGCACAGCTGCCCCGCGCACACTGACCCCATGCTCGCCGCGCTGCTGGATCTGGTGCTGCCGGTCGAGTGCGGCGGCTGCCGGGCGCCGGGGGTGCGCTGGTGCGACAACTGCGCGGCGGCCTGGCGGGTCGACGCCCACGAGCCGCTGCTGATCAGCCCCCGGGTCGA
>Ga0209023_10007491_pt1 | contig 11176 bp, 9 predicted proteins | sample LakOneMetagenome_FD_187468 | JGI IMG/M metagenome (GOLD analysis project Ga0209023, IMG submission 187468) | Freshwater and sediment microbial communities from Lake Erie, Canada (SPAdes) (version 2) | ecosystem: Environmental > Aquatic > Freshwater > Lentic | place: Lake Erie, Canada | collected...
CCCTCGCCGTGTCAATATCCGCATCCACGGTTCAGGACATTTTTGGAGGGTTCCCCATGCTGATCAATTGCGTCGCCTACGAAAACGGTTCCAAGGTGGCAGACATTCCGGTGGCCGACATCAGCGAGTACATCGCCAGGCCCGGTTGCTTTGTATGGGTCGCGCTGGCCGACGCCACCCCCGAGGAGCTGGACGAGATGCGTGAGGAGTTCGGCCTGCATGAACTGGCCGTCGAAGATGCGCACCACGGCCACCAGCGGCCCAAGGTGGAAGAGTACGGCGCCTCGCTCTTCGTGGTGATGCACCTGCTCGAACCCGAGCCCGATCGGCCAGGGCATTTCAATGAAGGCGAGGTCGACGTCTTTGTGGGGCCCAACTATGTGCTGTCCGTCCGAAACCGCAGCAAACAGGGCTTTCTGGGCGTGCGGGACCGGTGCGAGCGGGAGCCTGACCTGCTGCGCCATGGCTCGGGTTTCGTGCTGTATGCCTTGATGGACGCGGTGGTCGACCGGTACTTTCCCATCATCGATGCGCTGGAGGTCGAGCTGGAGAAGATCGAGCACCAGATCTTCACCAAGAAGGCCGCCCGCGACAGCATCGAGCAGCTCTACAACCTCAAGCAACGCGTCATGCTGCTCAAGCACGCGGTGTCACCGCTGGTGGAAGGCGTGAGCAAGCTGCATGGCGGCCGGGTGCCGCAGATCTGCGCCGGGTCGCAGGAGTATTTTCGCGACGTGGTGGACCACCTCATTCGCATCAACGGTCTGATCGAGGGCATGCGCGACACCATCGGGACGGCCATCCAGGTCAATCTGTCGATGGTGACCATCGAAGACAACGAGATCACCAAACGCCTGGCGTCCTGGGCCGGCATCTTCGCGATCTGTACCGCCTTCGTCGGCGTCTGGGGGATGAACTTCGAGCACATGCCCGAGCTGAAATGGCGCTACGGCTACCCGGCCGCGCTGCTGCTCATGGTGAGCGTCTGCTCGTTCGTCTACTACCGGTTTCGCAAGGCGGGGTGGTTGTAGCGAGTCGGCAAGATCCGGGCTGGCGGTGCAGGCCGGCCGGGTCGGTTGACATTGCGAGCGGCGGGTCTTTCTCTGTCAGATCTGCACGCGCGTCCCCAGCTCCACCACGCCGTTGTGGGGCAGCCTCAGGAAATCGCCGATGCTGCCGGCATTGCGTGCCATGGCGGCAAACAGGGCCTCGCGCCAGTGCGCCATGCCGGCGCCGCGGGTCGGGATCACGATCTCCCGGCTCAGGAAGTACGACAGCTGGAACTCGTCGATCGACAGGCCGTGCCTGGCGCACAGGCGCAGTGCGCGCGGCACGTCGGGCTCATCCTTAAAGCCGAAATTCACCTGCACCTTCCAGAACCCGTCCACCAGCGGGTCCACCTGCAGGCGTTCTTCCTCGGGCACCCACGGCACCTCCTGAAAGCGCACCGTCAGGATGAGGTTCTGCTCGTGCAGCACCTGGTAGTGCTTGAGGTTGTGCAGCAGCGCCTGGGGCACGGTGTCGGGGTTGCCCACGGCATACACCGCGGTGCGGGGCGTGCGGCGCACGTTCTCGTCGCTGACCAGTGCGGTGATGAAAGGCACCAGCTCCGGGTCGTCGCGCTGGATGTGCTCCATCAGCAGCTCCCGGCCGCGCCGCCAGGTTGCCATCACGACGAAGATGGCGATGCCCAGCACGATGGGAAACCAGCCGCCCTGCCAGAACTTGAGCGCGCAGGAGATCACCAGCACGGCATCGACCAGCAGGAAGACGCCCGTGGCCGCCAGCGCAACCGGCAGTGGGTACTTCCACGCGTGCCGCACGACGAAGAAGGTGAGCAAGGTGGTGATGAGCATCGTGACCGTCACCGCAATGCCGTAGGCGGAGGCCAGTGCCGAAGAGCTTCCGAAGCCCACCATGGCCAGCAGCACCGCGACCATCACCGCCCAGTTGACCAGGGGCACGTAGATCTGCCCGACCTCGTTCTCGGAGGTGTGGAAGATCCGCATGCGGGGCAGCAGCCCGAGCTGGATGGCCTGCTTGGTCAGCGAATAGGCGCCCGAGATCGTGGCCTGGGACGCGATCACCGACGCCAGCGTGGCCAGGACGACGGCGGGCAGCAGCCAGGACGCCGGGAACAGGTTGAAGAACGGGTTTTCGAGCGCCGAGGGGTCGCTCATCAGCAGCGCGCCCTGGCCCATGTAGTTGAGCGCCAGCGCCGGCAGCACGAAGGTGTTCCAGGCCAGGCGAATCGGCTTCTTGCCAAAGTGCCCCATGTCGGCGTACAGGGCCTCGGCGCCCGTCAGGGCCAGGACGATGGCCCCCATGACGACGAACAGGTGCCATCCGCGCGCCTGCATGAACTCCAGGGCGCGCAGCGGGTTGAGGGCCGCCAGGATGGCCGGGTTCTGAGAGATCTGCACCAGGCCCGTGATGGCAAGCACGGAGAACCAGAGCACCACGATGGGGCCGAACAGCTTGCCCACGATGGCAGTGCCAAAGCGTTGCCCGAGGAACAGGCCGACGATCACCGCGGTGGAGATGGGCAGTACATAGGGCTTGAGGGCGGGGGTCACGGTCTCGAGCCCCTCCACGGCGCTGAGCACCGATATGGCGGGCGTGATCACCGCGTCGCCATAAAAAAGCGCCGCCCCCAGCACGCCGACCAGCAGCAGCAGGGTGTGGCGCCTGGGCGTGCTGCCCGCGGCCTTGGCGGCCAGCGCGGTGAGCGCCATGATGCCGCCCTCGCCCCGGTTGTTGGCGCGAAGGATCAGCACCACGTACTTCAGCGTCACCACGACCATCAGCGCCCACAGGATCGTCGAGACCGCGCCCACGATGTTCGCGGTGTCGAGCGCGAGCGCGTGGGCCGGGTTGAAGACCTCCTTCATGGTGTAGAGGGGGCTCGTGCCGATGTCGCCATAGACGACGCCCAGCGCACTCAGCGTGAGAATTCCCAGGCCTTGCCGAGGTGGTTGCATGGGGTGCTTTCTGTGTTCGATCAAGGCGGGGTGGGCGGCCGGTGCCGTTCACGGCCTGAAGAGTTTGCCAGCATCGGGGGCGCGGCCAGCACGGCCAGCACGGCCACCACGGCCAGTGCAGTCAGCGCAGGCGGCACGGCCGATGCCTTGGCGGGCAGTCCGGCGTCGATGGGCGGATCGGTGGGTGAATGGGTGGATGCGTGAATGGGTCGAGCGGCAAGCAGGCGCACCCTGGGGTCGATGGTCCGGCTCAATCGCCATGGGCAGCGCGGCCTACCACTGCCCGGTTTCGATGCGGATCGCCACTTCGCAGTCGTCGAAGATCTCCAGCTTGGCGATCTTCACGCGCACGCCCAGCACGCCGGGCAGTTGCATCAGCCGGTTGGCCAGCTTGCCGATCAGGCTCTCGAGCAGGTTCACGTGTTCTGCGCGGCACTCGTCGATGATGATCTGGCGCACCTTGCGGTAGTCCAGCACGTGCAGGATGTCGTCGTCGCGCGGGGTGAGGGGCTGCACGCCCAGGCTCAGCTCGGCATCGACCTGGATGGGCTGGGGGTCGGTCTTCTCGTGCGAGAGGATGCCCAGGTTGGCGTCAAAGCGCAGGCCGGTCAGGGTGAGGATCTGGGTGCCGACGGCGGTGTGGTCCATGGGAGGTAACTTCTTTCTGCGCGAGCCGGCGCCCGCTCACATCATTGAAAAATCGCGCTCGAACTTCATCAGGTGCTGGCCGCCGTCCACCAGCAGCGTGGTGCCGGTGATGGAGCGGTTCTCCAGCGCAAACTTCACCGTGCCCGCCACGTCCTCGGCCGTGGACGAGCGGCCCAGCGGGCTCAGCGCGTGCAGCTGCTGGAACTTCTGCTCTTCCAGCATGTGGCTGGTGAGCGTGAGGCCCGGCGCCACCCCCACCACCCGCACGCGCGGCGCCAGGGCCAGCGCCAGCATGGTGCCGGCGGCTTCGAGCGCCGCCTTGGACAGCGTGTAGCTCACGAAGTCGGGGTTCTGGTTCCAGAGCTTCTGGTCCAGCAGGTTGACCACGGCGCCCTGGGCATCGGTCTCGCCCGCGGCAGCACGGTCGGCCAGGTGCTGGTGCAGCGCCTGGGCCAGCAGCACGGGCGCGGCGGTGTTGCTGCGCAGGTGCTTTTCCAGCGACGCAAAGCCGAAGGTCTGGGCGTTGTCGTGCTCGAACAGCGACGCGCTGTTGACCACCGCATCCACGCTGCCAAAGTGCGCCACCACACGCGGCAGCAGGCCGCGCACGGCCGCCTCGTCATCAAAATCGGCATCAAAATGGGCGCTACCGCTGGATAGACGTGCGCAAGCAGCTACTGTTTCGATAGCATCCTGCTCGGACGTGCGGTAGTGCACCGCCACCTGCCAGCCACCCCCGGCCAGCGCCAGCGCAATGGCGCGCCCCAGGCGTTTGGCGGCGCCGGTCACAAGCACGGTGCGGGGTCGGGTGGGCTGGGGCATGGTGGCGGTGTGGGGGACAATGCGGGCCGTGACCCAACAACCCGACAGTTTAACGACCGCCCTGGCGGCCCACATCCGCCAGACCATCGCCGCCGAGGGCGGCTGGATCGGTTTTGACCGCTTCATGGCGCTGGCCCTGTACACGCCCGGCCTGGGCTACTACGCCAACGACAGCGCCAAGTTCGGCACCATGCCCGAGTCCGGCAGCGACTTCGTGACCGCGCCCGAGCTCACGCCCGTGTTCGGCCAGACGTTGGCCCGGCAGGTGGAGCAGGCGCTGGCCGCAACGGGTACCTCCGACGTGTGGGAATTCGGCGCCGGCTCCGGCGCGCTGGCCCTGCAGCTGCTGGATGCTCTGGGCGACCAGGTGCAGCGCTACACCATCGTCGATTTGTCGGGCAGCCTGCGCGCGCGCCAGCAGGTGCGGCTGGCAGCGCATGCCCACAAGCTGCGCTGGGTGGACGCGCTGCCCGAGCGGTTTAGCGGAGTCGTCGTCGGCAACGAGGTGCTGGACGCCATGCCCGTACAACTGCTGGCCCGCCACGGCGGCCAGGCAGAGGGCGTGTGGCACGAACGCGGCGTGGTGGTGGCAGAGGACGACGGCCGCTTTGCCTGGGCCGACCGCCCCACCGCGCTGCGCCCGCCCGTCGACATTGAAGGCCCGCAGGACTACCTGACCGAGATCCACGCCCAGGGCGAAGGCTTCATCCGCATGCTGGCCGACCGGCTCACGCGCGGCGCGGCCTTTCTGCTGGACTACGGCTTTGGCGAGAGCGAGTACTACCACCCGCAGCGCCACATGGGCACGGTGATGTGCCACCAGGGCCACCTGGCCGATGGCGACCCGCTGGTGGCGGTGGGGCGCAAGGACATCACCGCCCACGTCAACTTCACCGCCATGGCGCTGGCCGCGCAGGAGGCGGGGCTGGAGGTGCTGGGCTACACGACGCAGGCGCACTTCCTCATCAACTGCGGTTTGCTACCAAAAATGGAGCAGCTACCGCAGGCGGAACGGGCGACAGCGGCCAAATTGATTATGGAGCACGAGATGGGCGAGCTGTTCAAGGTGCTGGCCTTGGGGGCGGGGCCGGCGTGGGAGCCGATGGGGTTTGCGCGGGGGGATCGGTCGCATCGGTTGTGAGGGCGTGGGGGCACTGCTTTGTAGGCTCTGCTGCTCATTGCCCCCTCTCCCCAGCCCTCTCCCGCAAGGGGAGAGGGAGTTTCTGGGGCGTTGGGTACACCGGCTGGTGAGGGGCGCCGCGCCTTTGGGTGCGATTGGGAAGACAGCTGTTGGTGACCGGTGACCGGCGACAGGCGCGTAGGCCACTTTGCGAATGTCTGAATGGGACGCGCGCTGTGAGCCACCGAGCGCCGGTTTTACTCCCTCTCCCCTCGCGGGAGAGGGTGGGGGAGAGGGGGCTCCCCCTGAAGCCCCTGCGGCCCGCCCGCCGCCAGCGTCACGCCATCACTGCGGTCCTTCAACTGCACCCCCGTCAGCCCCAGCCGCCGCGCTTCAGCGCACAGCCACCATAGGCGCGCGGCAGCTGCGGCGGGCGGCAACCCCTGCGGACGCACATTGGAGATGCAATTGCGCTCCGCGTCGCTGCACCCCACCCGCGGGTGCCAGGTGAGATAAATACCCAGGCTGTCCGGTGAACTCAGCCCCGGGCGCTCGCCGATCAGCACCGCCACCAGGCGGGCCCCCAGCAGCGCGCCCACCTCGTCGCCCAGCGCCACGCGCGCCTGCGTGGCGATGACCACAGGGCCGATGCGCCAGCCCTGGGGCGCGGTGCTGACGATGCACTGCACCAGCGGCACGGCTTGGCGTTCGACAGCCAGGGCCGACAGGCCGTCTGCCACCACCAGCAGCAGGTCGCAGTCCGCGCGGCCGTCCTGGCCCAATGTCCGTAGCCGCTGTGCATCCCCGTCACACAGGCGCCGGCCCAGATCAGGGCGCAGCAGGTACGTGGCCCGATCGGGCGCGGCGCTGGCCACCTGCAGCGTGGTGCAGCCCAGCGCGGCCAGCCGCTGCGCCAGCGCATCGGCATCGAGCGGCAGGTGCACCGCGTCGCGCGCCTGGGCGTGGGCGAGGCCGAAGTCGAGCAGCTCGCGCGTGGGGATGGCGGTGCCCGCGCGGCCCAGGGCCAGGCGGGCGGCGGTGTGGGCGCGCAGGTCGGCCCAGGGGTCGGGCGGCGGGCCGAAGGAGGGTGGGGTGGCGGTGGGGTCTGTCATGCCCGAAGTCCGATTTGCCGCAGTTGCGCGATGGCCGCCTGCTGCTGCGCGGCGGGCAGCAGCCGGCCCGCGCCGTCGGCCAGGTGCATGCGCGCAAGCCAGGCTTCGAACTCGGGCGCGCGCTGCAGGCCCAGCACCTCGCGCAGGTACAGCGCGTCGTGGAACGAGGTGCTCTGGTAGTTGAGCATGATGTCGTCCGCCCCCGGCACGCCCATGATGAAGGTGAGGCCTGCGGTGCCCAGCAGCGTCATCAGCGTGTCCATGTCGTCCGAATCGGCCTCGGCATGGTTGGTGTAGCAGACGTCGCAGCCCAGCGGCACACCCAGCAGCTTGCCGCAGAAATGGTCTTCCAGCCCCGCGCGGATGATCTGCTTGCCGTCGTACAGATACTCCGGCCCGATGAAGCCGACCACCGTGTTGGTCAGCAGCGGCGAGAACGCGCGCGCCACGCCGTAGGCCCGCGCCTCGCAGGTCTGCTGGTCCACGCCGTGGTGCGCGTCGGCCGACAGGGCGCTGCCCTGGCCGGTCTCGAAATACATCACGTTGTCACCCCGGCCATCGCCAAAGTCCGCGCCGCGCTGCAGGGACCGCGCCGCATGGTGCGCCTCACGCAGCAGGGCCAGGCTGATGCCGAAGCCCGCGTTGGCCTTCTCGGTGCCCGCGATGGACTGGAACACCAGGTCCACCGGCGCGCCGCGCTCGATCATCTGCAGCGTGTTGGTCACATGGGTCAGCACACACGACTGCGTGGGGATCTGCAGCGTGGCGATCACCTCGTCCAGCATGTGCACCAGGCCGGCGAGGGCCGCCATGCTGTCGGTCGCCGGGTTGATGCCGATCACCGCGTCGCCCGCGCCGTACAGCAGCCCGTCGATCATCGACGCCGCGATGCCGCGCAGGTCGTCCGTGGGGTGGTTGGGCTGCAGCCGCACCGACAAGCGGCCCGGCAGGCCGATGGTGTTGCGAAAGCGCGTGACCACGCGGCATTTGCGGGCCACCGCGATCAGGTCCTGGTTGCGCATGAGCTTGCTCACGGCAGCCGCCATCTCGGGCGTGATGCCGGGGGCCACGGCGGCCAGCGCGGCGCTGTCGGTGGCGTGGTCGAGGAGCCAGTTGCGAAAGTCGCCGACGGTGAGGTGCGCGATGGGCGCGAACGCGGCGGCATCGTGCGTGTCGATGATGAGGCGCGTGACCTCGTCGGACTCGTAGGGCACCAGGGCCTCGGTCAGGAACCGCGACAGTGGCACGTCGGCCAGGCACATGCGCGCGACCATGCGCTCCACCGCCGTGGTGGCCGCAATGCCCGCCAGCACGTCGCCCGAGCGCAGCGGCGATGCCTTGGCCAGCACGTCGCGCAGTCCGTCGAACTGCCAGCGCTGGCCGCCGGCGGTGTGGTGGTAGCTCCAATCCATGCGTGCCCTCGGTCGGTTGCGAACATGCCAGCGTGGTGCAAGGCGCGTGCCTGCCTGCCTAGCTGCGTGCGTGGGTGCCTCCAGCGCCTACACTCGGCGCACCATGATCCGCTGGCTCCTCGTCATCTTCCTGGCCCTGATGCTGCTCAGCTGGCTGTCGCCACTGCTGCGGCGCATGGGCTTTGGCCGCCTGCCGGGCGACCTGCGCTTTCGGTGGCTGGGCCGCGACTGGGATGTGCCGCTCGCGTCCACACTGCTGCTGAGCTTTGTGGTCAGCCTGCTCACCAAACTGCTGTAGCGCGCCGCGTGACAATGGTCATGCGGTCACGCCCCATCCGTCAACGATACAAACCGTTCACGCTGAGCCTGTCGAAGCGCCGCGCGGGGCTTCGACAGGCTCAGCCCGACCGGTATTCAATGAGTGCGGTGCAAATCCGAATCAGTCGCCCGCTGCTTCCAATGCTGCGAGGAACGACTTGCGCCACCAGTGCACATCGTGCTCGCGGATGCGCGCCATGAGTTTCTGGTGGCGGGCCTGCCGCTCGGCCAGCGGCATCTGCAGCGCCTGCTGAATGCTGTCCGCCGTACCCTGGGTGTCGTAGGGGTTCACCAGCAGCGCTTCCTTCAGTTGCTCGGCCGCGCCCGCAAAGCGCGAGAGCACCAGCACGCCAGGGTCCTCGGGGTTCTGGGCCACCACATATTCCTTGGCCACCAGGTTCATGCCGTCGCGCAGCGGCGTGACCAGGCCCACCGCCGCGGCGCGGCACAGGCCCGGCACGCGTTTGCGCGCCACCATGCGGTGGATGTAGCGCACGGGCATCCAGTCGAGCTCGCCATAGTCGCCATTGACGGAGCCGCACAGGCCTTCGAGCTCCTGGCGCAGGTCGGCATAGGCGTGCACGTCGTCGCGCGATGGAGAGGCGATCATGATCATCGTGGCGCTGTCGCGGTTCTCTGGGTAGCGGTCCAGCAGCTCGCGGAACGCACGCACGCGGTGCGGGATGCCCTTGGAGTAGTCGAGCCGGTCGATGCCCAGCAGCAGCCGCCTGCGCGAATATTCGTCGCGCATGTTCTCGTAGGTTTCCACGGCATCGGGCGCCTGGCCAAGCCGAATGAATTCGTCCACGTCGATGCCGATGGGAAACGCCTTGACTTGCACCGTGGCACCGAACGCGCGCAGCTGCTGCACGCCCACTTCTTCGGCGCTGGCTTCGTTGCGCACGTAGCGGGTGAAGTGCGAGACATCGGCCTCGCTCTGCAGGCCCACCAGGTCGTACGCGAACAGCGAGCGCATCAGCCACTCGTGCTGCGGAATGGCCGCCATGATGAGCGGCGGCGGCATGGGGATGTGCAGGAAGAAGCCTATGCGCTGTTTGCAGCCCATGGCGCGCAGCTCGGCGGCCAGGGGGATCAGGTGGTAGTCGTGTATCCAGATGATGTCGTCGTCGCGCAAGAGCGGCAGCAGCTTGCGCGCAAACATCTGGTTGACCCGGCGGTAGCCCGCGATGTAGCGGGTGTTGAAGTCCGCCAGGTCCAGCCGGTAATGGAACACAGGCCACAGCACGCTGTTGCTGTAGCCGTGGTAGTAGCTGTCGTGGTCTTCGCGGCACAGGTCCACGGTGGCCAGGGTCACCGCGCCGGCCTGGCGCGTCTGCAGGTCGCTCTCGCCGGGTGTGCCGTCTTCCAGCACGTTGCCGCTCCAGCCGAACCAGAGACCTCCGGTTTTGTTCAGGGCGTCGCCCAGGGCGACGGCCAGGCCGCCAGCGGCAGGTTTACGGGGGTCCGCAATGCGGTTCGATACAACAACGAGTCGGCTCATGCCGCATCATCGCCGCGGATGGGGCAGTCAAACTGTCGGACGCCGCCTCAAATCACGCTGTCCCACGGGGCCGACAGGCGCACCGCGGCGTTGATGACGCCCACCATCGAGTACGTCTGCGGGAAGTTGCCCCACATCTCCTGGGTTTCGGCATGGGTGTCTTCGGACAGCAGGCCCAGCGGGTTGCGCGCTGCCAGCATGGTCTCGAAGATGGCCCGCGCCTCGTCCTTGCGGCCGATGCGCGCCAGCGCGTCGATGCGCCAGAAGGTGCAGATGTTGAACGCCGTCTCGGGCTTGCCGAAGTCGTCGGCCGCTTCATAACGGCGCATGTACGGGCCGTCGCACAGGCTTTTTTCCATGGCCTCCACGGTGCTCACGAAGCGCGGGTCCATGGGGTCGATCATGCCGACCTCGGCCATCAGCAGCACGCTGGCATCGAGCTCGTTGCCGCCAAAGCTTTCGGCAAAGGCCTGGCGGGTTTCGCTCCAGGACTTGTCGATGATCTCGTCGCGCATGCGGTCGGCATGGTCGCGCCAGTACGCGGCGCGGTCGGGCAGTTGCAGGGTGTTGGCGATCTTGGCCAGGCGGTCGCATGCGGCCCAGCTCATCAGCGCCGACGAGGTGTGCACCCGAGCGCGGGTGCGCAGCTCCCACATGCCGGCATCGGGCTGGCCGTACACGCGCACCGCGTTGGCGCCCACCTGCTCCAGGCGGGTGAACTCGGCCTGGCCTGCGCGGTGCAGCAGCCGGTGGTCGTGGAACGACTGCGCGGCGCCGAGCACGATGTTGCCGTACACATCGTGCTGAAAATGCTCGGCCGCCTGGTTGCCCACGCGCACGGGCCCCATGCCGCGGTAGCCGGCCAGCTGCGGCATCACGGACTCGGGCAGGTCTTTTTCGAGGCCAATGCCGTACAGCGGCTGGATGTGGCCGTCGCCGCCTTCGATGACCACGTTGCTGAGCCAGCGCAGGTAGTCCTCCATGGTGCCGACTTCGGAGATGCTGTTGAGCGCACGCACCACGAAGAACGCGTCGCGCAGCCAGCAGTAGCGGTAGTCCCAGTTGCGGCCGCTGTGCGCGGACTCGGGAATGCTGGTGGTCATGGCCGCCACGATGGCGCCGGTGTCTTCGTACATCGACAGCTTGAGCGTGATGGCCGCGCGGATCACCGCGTCCTGCCACTCCAGCGGCAGCGCCAGTGCACGGCTCCAGTTGCGCCAGTAGCTGGTGGTTTCCTGCTCGAAGTAGCGCGCCGTGTCGGC
>Ga0209023_10007492_pt1 | contig 11176 bp, 11 predicted proteins | sample LakOneMetagenome_FD_187468 | JGI IMG/M metagenome (GOLD analysis project Ga0209023, IMG submission 187468) | Freshwater and sediment microbial communities from Lake Erie, Canada (SPAdes) (version 2) | ecosystem: Environmental > Aquatic > Freshwater > Lentic | place: Lake Erie, Canada...
TTTATCCGCGCCAAGGCCGAGACCGTTTACCACCCGGTCGGCACCTGCCGCATGGGTAGTGACGACGGCGCCGTCGTCAATCCGCAACTGAAGGTGCGCGGCGTCGAAGGCCTGCGCGTGGTGGACGCCTCGGTGATGCCGACCTTGCCGGGCGGGAACACCAATGCCCCGACGATCATGATCGCCGAGCGCGCAGCGGAGTTGATTGCGGCAGGGTGAGGCCTTTCCCTCTCCCCTTTGTGGGAGAGGGAACAGCAATTCACCCCCGCTCCAGCATCGGCGGCAGCGGGCAATGCAGTACGCCGCAAATCGTGCGCAGCAGTTCGGCCTCGGCCACGCTGATGCGGCCGTCGTTGCCGATCGCGGCCGTGACGCCCTCGACCAGCATCTGCTTCGCCAGCGGATCGAGCCGGTCCAGCGGATCCCAGACCTCGTCGAGCGCGAGCACGCCGTTCGCGGGCGGCGCATAGACAAGGTGTTCGTTCGGCAACACGCGCAGCATGCCCGCGAGATAGGCGCGGCGCGCGCTGTCGGGACTTTCCTGGTTGCCGGCTTGGGCCACCACCGCGAGCAGCAGCGCAAGCTCGCGCTTCACCGCGCCCGGCTTGCGTGGGCCGAAACGCGCATAGCGCGCGGGGTCCAGCGACTCGCGCGCCTGCACGGTCAACAAGCGCCCGAGGCAGTACTCGAACAGGGAGACTGCGCCGTCGGCGTTCACCACCGCGTGCACCGCGTCCATGAAGGCATCGAGTTGCGGCCGCGGGCGCAGGCGCAGCACCGGGAACGCCAGCGAGGCCAGCGGCAGGCGCAGCATCGGGTGCAGGTCGGCGACGAGTTGCTGGTGGATGCGCGCGGCGTGGTCGGCGGCATCGCTGCCGAGGCGCGCGGCGATCTCGAATCGCTGGCGCTCGGCCAGCGCCTCGTCTTCGGCCAGCAACAGTGCGAGCAGCAACGGCACCACGGCGTCGCGTTGCGCGGCCAGGCCGCGCAAGGCCTCGGGAAAGCCGCTGGCGATGGCGTCGGCGCGCCGGTAGTCGTCGGCGGCCGGGGATGCGACCTGCGCCGCCACCATCGGTGGAGTGACGTTCAATTCCTGGGCCGCGTCGGGCAGTCGCGCGTTACCGATGCCGTCGAGGCCGAGGATCGCGTCTTCGTCCAGGCCGACCGGAGGCGCCGCGAACCATTTCGAACGCAACCGTTCGAGTTGCTCGCCGCGGAATTGCGGTTCCAGCGCCTGGATGCGCTTGAGCAGGGGCGGGTGCGTGGCGAACAGCCCGGACAGGCTCAGTCCTTCGCCGAACAGCATGTGGCTCACTTCCTCGGCGTTGGCGCGGTCGTTGAGCGTCGCGCCTTCGGCGAGGCCCCCGATCTTCTTCAGCGCACCGGCGAGGCCGGCGGTCTGCCGGGTGAACTGCACCGCGCTCGCGTCGGCGAGCGATTCGCGCGTGCGGCTGACGCCGGCCTTGATCATGCGCCCGAAGAACAGCCCGATGTAGCCGATCGCCAGCGCGGCCAGCGCGAAACCGAGCGTCGCGGCGGCGCCGCGTCCGCGTGCAAGGCGGCCGTTCTCGAGGATCTTGCGCCCGATCAGGCCGATCATGAGGATCCCGAACAGCACGCCGATCAGGCGGATGTTCAGGCGCATGTCGCCGTTGAGGATGTGGCTGAACTCGTGCGCCACGACGCCTTGCAGCTCGTCCCGGTTGAGCCGGTCGAGCGCGCCGCGGGTCACCGCTACCACCGCGTCGGACGGCGAATAGCCGGCGGCGAAAGCGTTGATGCCGGCCTCGTGCTCGAGCACGTAGAGTTTCGGCACCGGAACGCCGCTGGCGATCGCGATTTCCTCGACCACGTTGCGCAGCCGGCGCAGGCCGGGATCCGCGGTGTTTTCCGCCACCGGAACGCCGCCCATCTGCAACGCCACCGGTTCGCCGCCGTCGCGCAGGCTGGCGATGCGGTACAACGAACCGAGGCCGATCGTCGCCAGCGTGGAGAGGCTGAAGAACGCCAGCGCGCCGGGCGAGCGCGTCGCGATCCACGCCACGGAATCGACCGCGAGCACGATGCCCGCGACCGCGATCGCGAACAGGACGACGAGCCACGCCGAGGCGCGCCTGGCCGCGGCCTGGTGTTCGAAGAAGTTCACTCGATCGCCCTCTCGCGGCCTGCGGCCACCCTCTCCCGCGAGGGGAGAAGGAAACGCATGGTCAGAACGAAACCTTCGGCGCGGCGCGCACGTCGGCCTGCTGCTCCGCCGGGATCTCGAGCAGGGTCGCCGGGGCGAACCCGAACATGCCGGCGAAGATGCTGTTCGGGAAGACCTCGCGCCTGTTGTTGTAGGCCATCACCGAATCGTTGAACGCCTGCCGCGCGAATGCGACCTTGTTCTCGGTGCTGGTCAGCTCCTCGGTGAGCTGCATCATGTTCTGGTTGGCCTTGAGGTCCGGATAGGCCTCGGCCACCGCGAGCAGGCGGCCCAGGCCGGCGTTCAACTGGCCCTGCGCGGCGGCGAGCTGGGCCATCGCAGCCGGATCGCCGGGGCTGGCCTTGGCCGCGGACAGGCCCGATTGCGCGGCCGAACGCGCGGCGATCACCGCTTCGAGCGTCTCGCGCTCGTGCGCCATGTACTTCTTGGCCACTTCCACCAGGTTCGGGATCAGGTCGAAGCGACGCTGCAACTGCACGTCGATCTGGGCGAAGGCGTTCCGGAACGCATTGCGCGCGGTCACCAGGCCGTTGTAGATGCCCATGGCCCAAAGTGCGACCAGCACCACAATTGCCAGCAGGATCAGCGACATGGCCATCAAACCTCTCCCTATTCATGCAGAAATGGAAACAGGCGTTATCATCGCCCCGACCTGAGCATACGGACGGGACCCACGCGATGAAAGACGACGCGAACCGGCCACAGAATCGGACGCGACTCGCCTGGGCCCTCAGCCTGTTGTTGTTGCCGGTCGCCGCCGGGAGCGGCGCGCAGGATTCCTTGCGCTGGCGCGGCACCGCGGCCTATCCGCAACAGCGGGTGCAACAACCTTCGCCCGCACCCGTCGATTCCGCGACGCGGCCTGCCGCAACCTTCAATCCCGCCGAATTCGAGGCGTTGGCGCAGCAACTCGTCGCCGGCGGACGCGTGCCTGGACTGGCGATGGCCATCGTCCAGAACGGTCGGGTCGTGAGCGAGCGCGGTTATGGCGTCACCGACGTGCAGGCCGCGCAGGCGGTCGACAACCACACCGTGTTCCGCCTCGCGTCGCTGTCGAAGGCGTTCGCGGGCACGCTCGCCGGAATGATGGTGATCCAAGGCAAGTTCCGCTGGGATTCGCCAGTGGTGGACTACGTGCCGTGGCTGCGGCTGTCTCGCCCCGGGGCCGAACGGCAACTCACCGTCGCCGACCTGCTGAGCCACCGGGTCGGCCTGACCCGCAATGCGTTCGATCGCGACCTGGAGGCGAACGCGGACTACGGCAGCCTCGTCGCGAAGCTCGCGCATGCGCCGATGACCTGCAATCCCGGCGAGTGCTACGCCTACCAGAACGTGGCCTTCAGCCTGATCGGCAACGTGCTCGCCGCGACCAGCAACGAAGGCTACGGCCGCGAACTGACGCGCATGGTGTTCAAGCCCCTGGGCATGAACGATGCCAGCGTGGGGCTCGAGGGCATCGAGTCGAGTTCGCGCTGGGCGCGCCCGCACGTGCGGGGCGGCGGCGGCTGGGTCGCGTTGATGCCCAAGCCGAGCTACTACCACGTGCTGCCGGCGGCCGGGGTCAACGCCAGCATCAGCGACATGTCGCAATGGCTGATCGCGCAGACCGGGCATCGCCCCGACGTGCTGCCGGCGCCGCTGCTGGAAACGCTGCACCGCCCGCTGATCTCCACCCCGACCGAACTGCGCGGTTCGAGCTGGCGGCGCGAGCGCCTGAACTCGGCCGGCTATGCGATCGGATGGCGCGTCTACGACTATGCGGGGCACCAGGTGGTGTTCCATGGCGGCGCGGTGCAGGGCTATCGCGGCGTGGTCGCGATGCTGCCCGACCGCGACCTGGGCGTCGCCATCCTGTGGAACAGCGAGAGCGCGCTGCCGAGCGGACTGCTGCCGACCATCCTCGACCGCGCGATCGGCCTGCCCTACCACGCCTGGATCGAGGATCCGGCGGCCACGCCTGCCTCGCTGTATGCGAACCAGCCGGATGGTGACGAAACGACCGCTTCGCGCGCCAGCGACGGCGCGCCATCCGCGAGCGTCGCACCGCGCTGAACCCCGGGCCTGCGGCGCGTCGCTCCGGATTCCCTCCCGAAAAAAGAAAACCCCTTCCCCGCCTGGGCTGCGGGAAAGGGGCTCGGGACCTCAGTGTTGCTGCTTAGATCATCGGCGCCGGAACCGACGGCATGGCCACCGGACCGGACTTCTTCACCGACTTCTTAGCTTTTTTTTTAGCAGCTTTCTTCGCAGGCTTGCGCTTGGCAGCCTTCTTCGCGGCCTTCTTGGCGGGCTTGCGCTTGGCGGCCTTCTTCGCGGCCTTCTTCGCGGGCTTGCGCTTGGCGGCCTTCTTCGCGGCCTTCTTCGCGGGCTTGCGCTTGGTGGCCTTCTTCGCGGCCTTCTTCGCGGGCTTGCGCTTCGCAGCCTTCTTCACCGCCTTCTTCGCGGTCTTCTTGGCGGCCTTCTTGACGGCCTTGCGGGCGGTCTTCTTCTTAGCGACCTTCTTCTTCGCCGCCTTCTTGGCGGCGGGCTTCTTCGCAGCTTTCTTCATGGCCATGAAATGGCTCTCCTCGTCAGTGGACTTGCGGGTACTGCATTTGATGCCCAGTACTCGACAACGCCGCGGGAGTCGGACCCGCGAGCAACCGCCAGCGCGCCTGGCGCGCCGGAACGGATTCTTGGCATGCGAGCGTCCGTGCCTGCATGGGTCGGCAGCGGTTGCCGCCAGAACACGATCTTTCAGTACGTCCGCTTCCTGACATGGAATCGGCCGCTTGCGTGGCGGCCGAGGAAGGCGGATTGCGGATTTCGACGGTAGCGGGTTTCGTTTCTTCGAAGGAGACGACGCCTGAGTCCACCTTCTTGTACGTCGGGGCGGAGCTCTGTCTTGCCTGGCGTTTGGTCGTCGTCGCTGTTCTCACTCGCTTCCGCAGGATTGGTCTGCTGGGCGAAACCTAATCACGGTTTTTTCCACTGTCAACACTTTTGCAACACGAATGTGCCCGGGCGTTCCCGAGGCGCGCGTGGCGAAACGTCCGTGCATGCGCGCGCGACGCCGTCGCCAGCGACCACGCGCGCGCGGCGCGCGCCGATGCGTTCGCAAAAAAAACCTTGAAAACAGCTGCGCGTTTTGCAACGCATCGGCGGCGACGCATGCGCCGACGCCGCGCCCGCGAACGCGGCGGCGACGCGTCGGCGGCGTTCCGGGGAGCAGCCGCGCGCTCGAAAAAAAGTCGGCGCGGGACGCCGGTTTTCGCGCCGCAACACCCGATTTGCGCGAAACCGCGCACCGCATCGGTCGCCTGCGAAACGCGATCGCGGCCGCTAGACGGCATGCGCGCCGGGGTCGATGCGCGCTTCGAACGCCGCTGTCCCGGAAACGAATCCGGCCGCTTGCGCGGCCGGATCGGAGTGCTGCGGGAAGCGTGGCGCGGGCGTCAGTGCTCCTCTTCCTCGAGCAGTTCGGCGTAGTCGTCGGGGCCGAGGAGTTCGTTCAACTGCTCGGGTTCCTCGACCTCGACCACGTACAGCCAACCGTCGCCGTAGGCGTCCTCGTTGATCGTCTCCGGCTTGTCGGCGAGCGCGGAATTGACCTCCACGACCTTGCCGGTGACCGGCGCGTAGACATCCGACGCCGCCTTCACCGATTCGACCACGGCGCTGGCATTGCCGGCCTCGACCCGGTCGCCGACGTTGGGCAACTCGACGTAGACCAGGTCGCCCAGCAGCCCCTGCGCATGGTCGGAAATTCCGACGGTCACCTTGCCATCGCCTTCGACGCGCGCCCACTCGTGGGACTTGAGGAACTTGAGGTCGCCGGGGATCTCGCTCATGGAACGCTCCGTCTGGTTTCGTCGTGGAATGACTGGCCGCTGTGCCGCCAAGTTTAGCGAAGGCCGAAGCCGTCGCGTCAAATACCGTCCATCGGCTTGCCGTCGCGGACGAAGGGGAACCTGACCACCCGCACCGGGACTTCCTTGCCGCGGATGTCCACGCGCACGTCCGCCGGCTCGCCGGCGGGCACGCGCGCGAACGCGATCGCCTTGCCGAGCGTCGGCGAGAACGTGCCGCTGAGGATCTCGCCCTCGCCGTTCGCGGTCAGCACCTTCTGGCCGTGTCGCAGCACGCCCTTCTCGTCCATGACGATGCCGATCATCTGCCGCGGCGCGCCCTGCACGTGCTGGCGCTCGAGCGCCTCGCGGCCGATGAAGCCGCGGCCCTCGTCCAGCGCGACGGTCCAGCCGAGCGCGGCTTCGTAGGGCGAAACCGTTTCGTCCATGTCCTGTCCGTACAGGTTCATGCCGGCCTCGAGGCGCAGGGTGTCGCGCGCGCCGAGCCCGGCCGGCTTCACGCCCGCGGCGAGCAGCGCGTTCCAGAACGCGACGGTGCGGGCCTCGGGCACGATCACTTCGAAGCCATCCTCGCCGGTGTAACCGGTGCGGGCGACGAACACGACGATCCCGTCCGCGGTCCGCGCCTCGCGCGCGCTGAAGCGGACCAGCTTCGCGACCGGCGCCCGATCCTCTTCGCGGAGCAGGCCGATGACCTTGTCGCGCGCATTCGGGCCCTGCACCGCGACCATGCCGAATTCCGGACGCTCGCGCACGGCGACATCGAAGGCCCTGGCTTGCCCGGTGATCCACGCCACGTCCTTTTCGCGGGTCGCGGCGTTCACCACCAGCCGGAACCAGTCCTCCGACATGAAGTAGACGATCAGGTCGTCGATCACCCCGCCCTGCTCGTTGAGCATTGTCGTGTACAGCGCCTTGCCCGGCTTCTGCAGTTTGTCGACCGAATTGGCGACGAGGTGGCGCAGGAACTCGCGCACCCGCGGGCCATTCAGGTCCACGACGGTCATGTGGCTGACGTCGAACATGCCGGCGTCGCCGCGCACCTGGTGGTGCTCCTCGATCTGCGAGCCGTAGTGGATCGGCATGTCCCAGCCGCCGAAGTCCACCATCTTTGCGCCGAGCGCGCGGTGGGTGGCATTGAGGACGGTCTGCTGGGTCATGGCGGTTTCCTTGGCGGGAAACCGCGATTATCGCGGATCAGCCGTCGTAGCCGAAGCCTTCGTTGCGGCAGCGCACCCCGGCCGGATCGAGGACCTCGAAGCGGCCGTCCTCGCCCAGCCGCCACAGGCCGCGGAAGTCGGCGAACCATTCCAGGTCGGCGCGCGGCACCAGTGCGGCGACGATGCGCGGATCGTCGGCGCCGTCGCGCTGGCAGGTCGCGACCGCGGTCTCGACCTTCGGGTCGTACAGGACGTCGGGCTCGACGGCATCGGTGACCAATTGCAGCGGCCTGTCGCCGCCGACCGCCGTGCCATCGGGATAGTGCAGTTCGCGGGTGGCGAGCAGGGTCCGCACGTGGCTCTGTTCGTCGCGCAGGACATGGATCGAGACCATGCAGGCTGCGTCGCCGGAGGTGCCGGGACCGACGCAATCCCCGGAGAGTTCGTGCACGCCCGAGGGATACGGCGGGGCCACCGTGCCGACCCACTTCTCGTCGTGCTCCAGTTCACCCGCGCAGGCGCCGCCGACGGCCAACACCGTCGCCACCATCCCCGTCGCACGCCAGCCAACCCGCACCGAATGATTGCGCATGACCGCCTCCGGTTTTCAGCGACCCGGCATCATGCCGGCGTAGAGCAGCACGAACGCGACGATGTCAGAGCATGCATGGAAGCCGACGAGGGACGCCGCCCTGCCATCGTAGCGCCACTGCAGGCAGCCCAGCGGCAGGCACAGCAACGATGCGTTCGCCATCCCGAACAGGCCCAACTGGGCGTGGTAGAGGGCGAACGCCGCCGTCGTCGCCACGAATGCGACCACGGCCGGAAGCCGGCCCCGCCGCCATCGCAGCACATGGAACAGGGCACCGCGAAAGAGCATTTCCTCGTACATGCCGCCCACCAGGATCGAGGCGGCGATCGCCACGCCCAGGCCGGTCAAACCCTGCCTGGCGAACGCGAAGTCGCTGAAATCCGGGAGCCGCCCCGTCGCCGCCGAAAGCGCCGGCCCGATGACGGCGAAGTTCGCCAATCCCCAGGCAACGCCCGCGGCCGCTCCGACGCAGAGCTCGGACCATCGCCATGTCGACCGATCCCAGCCGATGCGAAGCCAATTCCAGCCCCGCAATCGCAACGCCACTGCGCACAGGCCGATCCCGAGGAAGGGATAAAGAAAAAACGGCACGCCGAGGTGCGGCGCCGCGATCGCGATCGCGACGACGCAAGGCGCGGTGATCGCCGATGCAGTCGGCCTCACGGCCTCACGCCGACTCCACCTGCAAGGTCATGCCTTCGGCACCGGTGACGCGCACGTGCGCCCCCGCGGGAAGTTCCGGCCCGGTGACTTCCCAGTACGCGTCGGCGATCTGTACCCGGCCGCGGCCATCGACGATGGCGCGTTGCAGCGGCACCACGCGCCCGACCAGGGCGGCGGTTCGGCGATTGAGCGCGGGCTGGTCGCTCGGCGTCTCGCTCTTGCGGAACCAGCGGCGATAGACCTGGATCGACACGAAGCTGAGCACGACGAACAGCGCCGCCTGCGCCAGCAGCGGGATGCCGGAGAACAGCAGCACGACCGCGAATACCACCGCCGCGGCGAGTCCCAGCCACAGCATGAAGGCGCCCGGCGCCATCGCTTCCGCGGCGAACAGCAACAGCGCCACCGCGGCCCACGCGAACACGTCCCAGCGCATGGCTCAGGCTCCCTTCCTGCCGAGCGATTCCTTCGTCAGTTCGGCGATCCCGGCCAGCGAACCGATGATGCCGGCCGATTCCATCGGCATCATCACGAACTTCTGGTTCGGCGCCTCGGCCAGCGACTTGAACGCCTCGATGTACTTCTGCGCGACGAAGTAATTGATCGCCTGCACGTTGCCCGAAGCGATGGCATCGGACACCAGCTGGGTCGCCTTGGCCTCGGCCTCGGCCGAACGTTCGCGCGCCTCGGCGGCGCGGAACGCGGCTTCGCGGCTGCCCTCGGCCTCGAGGATCACCGACTGCTTCTCGCCCTCGGCCTTGAGGATCGCGGCCTGGCGGAAACCCTCGGCTTCGAGGATGTTGGCGCGCTTCTCGCGCTCGGCCTTCATCTGCCGCGCCATCGATTCGACCAGGTCGCGCGGCGGCGCGATGTCCTTCAGTTCGATGCGGTTGACCTTGATGCCCCAGGGATGGGTGGCCTGGTCGACCGCGACCAGCACCTTGGCGTTGATCTCGTCGCGCTTGGACAGCGATTCGTCCAGGTCCATCGAACCGATCGCGGTGCGGATGTTGGTCATCACCAGGTTGAGGATCGCGACTTCCAGCGTGGCGACCTCGTAGGCGGCCTTGGCCGCGTCGAGCACCTGGAAGAACACGATGCCGTCGACCTTGACCACGGCGTTGTCCTTGGTGATGACGTCCTGCGACGGCACCTCCAGGACCTGTTCCATCATGTTCACCTTGCGCCCGACGCCGTAGACGATCGGGAACAGGAAGTGCAGGCCCGGGGTCAGGGTCTGGGTGTACTTGCCGAACCGTTCCACCGTCCATTCGTAACCCTGCGGCACCATGCGCACGGTCTTGAACAGGATCACGATGCCTGCGAACACCAGCACCAGCGCGAGTATCGAACCCATGGAACACCTCCCCTGAGAATCGGCCGAGTATAGGTGTCGCCCGTGGCGGAGGATATTCCACCGCCGACTGCGACGCTCCCGCCCGCGAAAGCATCCTGAGTAGGGAATGCCCACCGCCTCCAGCTTCGCCATCGACGTCCCCGACCGACTGCTGCGCCGCGCGCGCGGCGGCGAACGGGCCGCGCTGGAACAGCTGTGCCGCTGGTTCGAGCGACCGGTGTTCACCCTCGCGCTGCGCCTGACCGGCGACCGCGACGAGGCCCAGGACGTGCTGCAGGAGACGATGTTGAAGGCGATCGGCAAGCTCGGCGAATTCCGCGGCGACGCGCCGTTCTGGGGCTGGATGCGTCAGATCGCGGTCAACGAGGCGCTGATGCAGCTGCGCCGGCGCCGGCGGCTGGAGGACAGCCTCGACGGGGACGGCTTCGAACCGGTGGACGCATCGCCACCGCCTTCGGCCGCCGCCGATGCCGCCGCGTTGTGGCGCGCGCTGGAACAACTCCCGGCGGCCACCCGGGCGGTGCTGTGGCTGTACCACGCCGAAGGCCATACCCACGAGGAGATCGCGGCGCTGATGCAGCGCACGCCGAGTTTCTCGAAATCGCAACTCGCGCGCGGCGGGCGCCGCCTGCGTGCGCTGCTGGAAACACGATTCGCAATGGAGGCGCAGCATGCGTGAACCGCACGCACCCGACCACGCTCCGCGCGACTGGAGCGAAGCCTTCGCGGCGCTTCCGCCGGAATCGCCTGCGGCCGATGCGTTGTCGGCCGTGTTCGCGACGCTGCCGGCCGCGATGCCGGCCCGTGCCGGGCGACGATGGTGGATCGCGGCCGCGGCCGCGCTTGCGATGGCGGCGGTGATTCCATTGGCGATGAATCTCGCCCGTCACTCCGGCGCAAACCGAAGCCCAGTCGTTGCAATCCGGAATCCGGAGCCGGGTCCCGGCCTGCGCCGCGCTGACGACATGAAGCCTGCGGCGATTCGACCCGATGTCGCCACACCGGCAGTGGCGATCGCGCAACAGGCGCCGGAGGACCGGGCGCAAGGTTCGTTGGGGGGCGGTTCCCGCCTCCGCGGGGATGACCAGCAAAAGCGAAGCATCGCGAAAGCGGACAGGCCGCATCGCAAGACGCAGCGCACGCGCAAAGCCGAGCCTTCGGAACCTGTCGACGACGCGATCGAGCCGCTGTATGCCGAATCCGCGCGGCTGGAAACCCTGTTGGCCCTCGCCCGCGACGATCGCGCGGCATCGGCCACCGCGGTCGCGCTCGGCAGCGATTTCGAGGCGCGGGTCGCAGGCATCGACGCCGCGCTGGCGCAACCCTCGCTGACCGCGCGGCGCCGCCTGGAAC
>Ga0209023_10007493_pt1 | contig 11175 bp, 11 predicted proteins | sample LakOneMetagenome_FD_187468 | JGI IMG/M metagenome (GOLD analysis project Ga0209023, IMG submission 187468) | Freshwater and sediment microbial communities from Lake Erie, Canada (SPAdes) (version 2) | ecosystem: Environmental > Aquatic > Freshwater > Lentic | place: Lake Erie, Canada...
GGCGCGCCGCCTCCGCCTCCGTCCGCCGAAGCGAAGGCGGCGTCGCTCGCGCCCCCGGGCCGCTCGCCGCGGGGCTTCTCTCGCGAACCGGAATCGCCGAAGTCCCCCGCGCCGTTGGCGAAGGCGGCGCCGCCCCGCACCTCCGGCAACTGCGCGGGAGTGGCGGGGGGCGTCGGGTCGAAGGGGACCCAGCCGATCCGGTTGAAGTAGACCTCGACCCAGGCGTGGGCGTCGAGATCGGTCACCTCGAAGCCCTCACCGTTCTTCAAGGGCGTGCCCGGCGCGAAGCCGGCGGCGACGCGGGCGGGGATCCCAACCATCCGCAGCATCAGGGCCATCGACCCGGCGAACTGCTGGCAGTAGCCGCTGCGATCACGGAAGAGGAAGGCGCGAAGCGGCAGCCGGTGCTTCGGCGGCTGCTCGTCGTAGACGTAGCCGGAGCGCAGGTGGTTCTCGACCGCGACCGCGGCGTCGTAGGCGTTCCGTTCGCCGGCCGTGAGTCGTTCCGCCAGGCGGGCGACCTGGCCGTAGGCCGAATCTCGAAGCGCCCGTTCGGCGCTCCGCCTTCCCTCGTCCCGCCCCCAAGGCGGAACGGAGACGTGCGTGGGCGCCACGATCGCCTCGAGGCTGGCGCCCTGGGGCACCGCGAGCGATGTGTAGGAGGAGAGCGGCAGCCCGTAGCGGCGCGACCGCTGCCGCAGGAGGGTCGGGCGGGGATCGGGCGCGTAGGAATCGACGGTGTACTCGTCGCCGGGGATGAGCGGGTCGTCGAGGTGGGTCGTGCCGTCCGAATCGCTCTCGGCGCCGTTGAGCCCATGCACCGCGAGCGGCAACCCCGGGGCGACGAGCAGCGGGCTGTCCATCGAGAGCACCTCGAATCTCGCGCGCTGGGACCAGCCGCGGCGGCCCGCGGCGGCCAGGACCGCGTCCGTCGACGGCGGTTCAGCGGGGGCCGGCTCACCGCCGCCGCCCGAGCGCCGCCAGACATCGGCATAGAAATCGTCGAGAACCTCCGCCCGCCAATAGTTGGCGCGATCGGTGTGGACCTCCAGCACCAGCTCGCCGTCCCGCGGCCAGTCGATGGGCCCATAGGTCTGGCTCCAGTCGAACGAAACGCCCTCCCTACTCCCGGGCACCGACCAGGACCGGTAGTCGATCGGCGGTTCGTCCTTCGCAAGGCTCGTCGCCACCGGGACCGCGACGACGCCGAGTCCGGCCACGAGAGCAAGGGCCGGCCACCGCCGCAGGCGCTCGCCCCAGAGCCAGCCCGCCGTGAGCACCAGGAGGACTGCGCCCCAGAGGAACGGGGCCGAAGCCGGCCGGGCGACGGCGGGGATCGCGAACGCGACGAACAGCAGGACGAGGCCCGCGACCGGCGGTCGCTCCGCGTTCCGGCCGGGTCGGAAGCCGAACGCCGCCGCCGAGACGAGCAGCGGCGCCACGGGAATCAGCAGGAGCAGCCGCGCCCAATCGCCGGCGTCCGTCAACGGGTATTCGAACGAGCCGCCGAGGCCCCGCAGCCCGGTGTCGATCCCGTCCGCGAGCCGGTCCCAATGCCACGGCGGGAGATCGCGCGCGGGCACGCCGAGGGCGATCACGGCGCCCGCGAGCCCGGCGACGACGATCAGAGCCGCGCCGAGGCTGCGCCGCGACTTCGCCGAGCCGAGCGCCGCGAGCACTGCCGCCACGAGGGCGGCCACGACGGCGACCGCGAGCAGCCGCACCGTCGGAGGGTCGGCGACTAGCGTCCCCCACTGCAGGGCGGCGAGTACGGCGAAGACGACGAATACGCAGAGCCGATTAGCGTTCGCGCTCATGCCGCCGCCCGCGCCCGCTCGGCCCCGATCGCGTGGCCGGAACACCCGGCGGCGGTGAACGCAACCCGCCGTCCCGGCAGCGGCACCGGCGCCACGACCCAGCCGCGGACCACGCCGGAAGGTAACCGTGGAGCGGGCGACGCACCGACCCAGATCACCGCCGAGCGCAGGTCGCCGTGGGCGAGCCGGGGAACCCCGTCGCCGGAACCGACGACCGCGAGGGCGGCCAGCGCCGCCGTCCAGGCGCGCGGGTCCCGGCCGACGCCGAATCGTTGCCGATTCCCGGCAATCAGCAGGTCGCAGCCGCCGAGCCTTGCGAGGTGGGCCATCAGGGAGGCGACGGCCCGGACCGACCGATCGAGGTCGCCCTCGGCGGCCGCGCCGGAGGGATCGAGGACGATCAGGGGTGCGGTGTCGCCCGCGGCGACGAGGTGGCGCTCCGCCAGCTCGGCTCCCCGCGCCAGCGACGGCCAGTAGATCCGCGTCGCCTTCGTCCCCGGTCGATAGGCGCGAACGCCGTCGAGTTCGGGGTCGGCGGAGGCCTCCCGCTCACCGCCGGCGGCGAGCTCACCGAGGCCCCTGCCGCGGCGACCTATGGCCGGCCCCTCCGCCCCATCGGGGCCGGCGAGCGGCTCGACCCGAGGCAACACCAGGATCGAGTCGGCCTCCCCCATCTCCACCCGGCGCTCGGCCAGGCCGAACGGGTCGCCGAACAGCAGGGCCGGAACCTCGAGACGATGCCGCCCCCGCCGCTCGATCGCGCCCTCCAAGGTGACGCTGAACGGCGTGCGTGGACGCTGGACCCGCAGCGGGACGGCGCCCCCGAGGGCCTGATCCTCGATCCGGCAGAGGAGCGGGAGCCAGCCGCTGATGCCGTCGATCACCGTCTCGAACCGCTCGCCCTCGGTGACCTGATGGGGGATCCCGCCGCGGCGGACCTGCACGCCCGCCGCACCGAGGCGGACTCCCGCCGCGCAGGCGCCGACGACGAGGACGATCGCCACCCCGGGGAGGAGCAGGACCGGCGACGCGAGCAGGAACCCGGCGAGCGCGAGGACGACACCGAGGCGCAGCGCTGTGGCCGCGCCGGCCATTTCAGAGGGCCGGGACCGACTCGATTGCGTCGGCGACGACGGCGGCGCGTTCCGATTCTGCGACGCCGGGGGCGAGGAGGAGCCGATGGGAGAGCACCGGCACGGCGAGCGCCTGGACGTCGTCGGGGAGGACATGGTCGCGCCCCTCCAGCGCCGCCAGCGCCTTCGCGGCCCGGAACAGCATCAGGGCGGCACGCGGGCTGGCTCCGAGATCGAGCCGGCGGTCGCGACGCGTCGCCTCGGCCAGGGCGACGATGTAGGTGCGCAGCTCCGCGCTGCCGTGCACGGCGGCGGCCGCGGCTTGAGCGCGCCGCACGTCGTCGAGATCGGCGACGGGATCGAGCTCGGCTACGAGATCGCCCGCGGCGTGTCCCCGGAGCATCTCGGCCTCGTCGAAGGGGTCTGGGTAACCGAGCTCGACCCGGACCATGAAGCGATCGAGCTGCGCCTCCGGCAGCGGGTACGTGCCGGCGTACTCGGCCGGGTTCTGGGTCGCGATGATCATGAACGGGCGGGCCAGCTCATGGGTGTGCTGGTCGACCGTCACCCGGCGCTCCTGCATCGACTCGAGCAGTCCCGACTGGGTCTTCGGCGAGGCCCGGTTGATCTCGTCGACGAGCACGACGTTGGCGAATATCGGCCCGGGGTGGAACTCGAAGACGGACTCCCTCTGATTGAAGATCATCGTGCCGGTGACGTCGGCCGGGAGCATGTCGGCGGTGCACTGAACGCGCGAGAACTCCGCCTCGACCGAGCGGGCGAGCGAGCGGGCAAGTGCCGTCTTGCCGACGCCGGGATGGTCCTCGATGAGGACGTGGCCCCCGGCTACGAGGGCGATCAGCAGGTCGCGCACGGCGTCGTCGCGGACCTTGAGGGCGCGCTGCATGTTCGCCTTCAGCGCCTCCCCGATCGACCGCGCGGCCCCGGGATCGAAATCCGCGTTTGCCTCCACCTCCACTGATGGTACGCAAACGGGTTCGGCGCGAATTCCGCCGAGTGCAACTCAAGAATTCCGTCTCCGCCGTCGATGACGAATGGTCTCGTCTCCACCGAAAGGATCTCCTCGATCGTGCCTCGCTCCGTCTCCGCCCTCGTCGTCATGCTGGCCCTCGGCGCCCTCGCGGTTCTCGCCCCGGCCTCGGCGTCGGCCACCCTCGCCTTCACCCCGTCCTCGCAGAACCCGATCCCGGGCGGCAAGACACAGGGGAGCGTCGCGACCGGCGACTTCAACGACGACGGCTACGACGACTTCGCATTCGTGGCGGGCGGCGTCTACGACAACGGCACCTGGGCGGATTCGGGCCTCTACGTCTACCTCTCCCACGACGGAGACGGGACCTTCACGCAGGCATCCGGCAGCCCGATGTTCGTGAACGGCGGGCCCGCCGTCGTCAGGAGCGGCCGCCTCGACGGCGATGACGAGACCGACCTCCTGGTCGGATTCGGCGGGGCGATCATGAAGCCGATGTTCGGCGCCGGCGACGGCACCTTCACCGAGGGGACCGACTTCCAGATGGACCTGTCGACGATCGGCGACGGCAACTCCGTCCTGGCCGACCTCGACGGCGACCACGACCTCGACTTCGCCAACTCGGGCTATATCGACTCCTACTCGGTGGCCCTGAACGACGGCTCCGGCGTCTTCACCACGAAGCCGGTTGCTCACACCGGGCTCGACGGCGCCTACGGGCTCGAGTACATCGCCGCGGGCGACTTCGACGGCGACGGGGAGCCCGACCTCGCGATGTCGAACTACCCCCAGACCTTCGCCAACACGCAGTACTGGGGCATCTACGCCGTCTCCGGAAACGGCGACGGAACATTCGACCCGGTCACCGAGAGCGCTCCGTTCACGATCGCGAACGGGAACTTCGCCAAGGCGATCGGTTCGGGCGACTTCGACACCTCCACTCCCGCGACGCCGGATGACCTGGTGGTAACCCACCTCGGCGACCCGGGCGCCGAGCTGTTGCTCGGAAACACCGACGACTTCCTCGTCCCCCACGCCGGCAGCCAGTTCACGACCGGCGACTTCCCGATCTCACCCGCTGCGGCGGACATGAACCGGGACGGCAACCTCGACGTCGTCACCGGCGACTTCGGCGGCCACTCGTTCTCGGTCGGTCTCGGGGACGGAAGCGGGAATCTGAGCAGGGACTCCAACTCCTCGTTCTCCCTCGGCGACAACAACTTCTTCCCGAGCTCGCTCGGAGTCGGCGACTTCAACGGAGACGGGGCCCCCGACGTCGTCGTCACCAGCTCGTCGAGCAGCCCGACCACCACGAACGGCGTCGACGTGATGCTCGCGGCCCCGACGATCACCGATTCGCCGGACGGCTTCGGCTTCGGCTACGTGGACGTCGGCCAGAGCTCGACCCCCGACACGCTGACGGTGAGCAACCCGAGCGCTCTCGACGCCGAGATCGACAGCGTCCAACTCGGTGGAGCGCAACCCGGCCAGTACGCAATCAGCAACGACCAGTGCAAGAACACGACGCTCGAGCCGGGGGGAAGCTGCACTCTGAAGATCGCCTTCAAGCCGACTTCGATCGGCGACAAGGAGGCGACGATCGAGGTCGGAGGGCCGGCTCTCGCGACGCTGACCACGCCGATGATCGGCACCGGCGGCAGCGCGATCCTCAACCCCAATCCGGCCACGGTCGACCTGGGCGACGTCGCCACGGGCGATACGCAGACGGACTCGGTCGAGTTCACGAACACCGGCAACGTCAACGGCTCGGTCACCGGAGCGTCGATCGTCGGCGGGGACGCCGGCCAGTTCTCCGTCAACGGCGACGGCTGCGCCGGCGAGGACCTCGCACCGGGCGAGTCTTGCAGCGTCAGCGTCGCCTTCTCCCCCACGTCGCTCGGCGCCAAGACCGCGACCCTCGACCTGGCGGGCCCGGGCCTGCCATCGACGACCGCGGCGCTCGAGGGAACCGGCGTGCTGCCGCCTCCCTCGGCCGGCCTGAAGCTGAAGGCGCCGAAGAAGGCGAAGCACGGCAAGACCGTGAAGGTCTCCTACACCGTCAAGAACGAGCGGGACAACCAGCTCGAAGGCGTCAAGCTCGCGGTCAAGGCCTCGCCGAAGAAGTCAGTCAAGGGGCCGAAACCGGTCTCCCTGAAGCCGATCGCGGGCAACGCGACGGCGAAGGGAAAGCTCTCCCTGAAGGTTTCGAAGAAGGCGAAGAAGAACTCGACGCTGACCATCAGGGTGACGGCGACGGTCGGCGGCGAGCCGCTGAACCAGGCCATCACGACGACCGTCGTCAAGTAGGCGTTCGCCGGGGCCGGGGAACGCCCGCTCGGATAGGCCGACGGGCCTGAAACGGGCGCAGTGCGTCCGAACCGGGCCCGCGACCCCCGAGGCCCTTTCGCCTCACGGCTCGGTGCGCACACGGGCGGGTGCTGCGAAAGGGGTCGCAGACGCCCCCTTCGTCGCAGCGACCGGCTCGAGGCTCGCCCCGTGCGACGTTTGGCGCCGGGTAGCCCATTTGACATGTGACCATTTGGTCACCTATAGTCGACCCGATGGACGAGGTGTTCAAAGCGCTGGCCGATCCGACGAGGCGGGAGTTGCTCGATCGACTCTTCGCCGAGGACGGCCAGACGCTGAAGGCGCTGGAGGAAGGGCTGCCGATGTCGCGCTACGGCGTGATGAAGCATCTGCGCCTGCTGGAGGACGCCGGCCTGGTGGTCACACGACGCCGCGGCCGGGAGAAGCTGCACTTCCTCAACCCCGTCCCGATCAGGCTCATCCACGACCGCTGGGTGAGCAAATTCGCGGAGCCGTGGGTGACGACGCTCACCGGGCTCAAGAAAGAACTGGAGGAACAGTGATGGAAAAGGTGTTCGAGATCTACATCAAGACGACTCCCGAGAAGCTCTGGGAGGCGATCACCCAGACCGACATCCGGGCGAAGTACAACTTCGGCGTCGGGATCGACTCCGACTGGACCGAGGGGTCGAGCTACAGCTCGGCGCACGAGTCCGCCGGCGTGGCGATCAGCGAGGGGACGAACGTCGAGGTCGACCCGCCCCGTCGCCTCGTGCAGACGATGACCGCGCTGTGGAGCGACGAGGTCAAGTCGGAGGGCGAGACCCGCGTGACCTGGGAGATCGAGCCGGTCGGCGATTCCTGCCGTCTGCTCGTCATCCACGACCAGCTCCGCGACGACGCCAACGGCGAGCTCTACGGCGGCTGGATGATGATCCTGTCCGGCCTGAAGACGCTGCTGGAGACCGGCGGGCACCTCGACACGCCGGGTTCCCTCCGCTACCAGGAGGGCTGGGAGACGGCGGACGCCGGCTAGCCCCGGCTACTCCTCGATCCGCGCCGGCAGACCGAACCGGAGGAAGAAGTCCTCCAGCCGGCGCGGGTCGACCGCCTCGAGCGGCCAGCGGGCGTAGACCTCGGGATCGTCGCTCTCGATCGTGCGGGTGATGAAGCAGGTGACGTCGCTGATCTTGCGGGTGTCGGCGTCGAGGGTGAGGACGTTGAGGGCGAACGGGACGTAGGCGCCGTCCGGCTCGTACCAGCAGTAGAAGCCCAGGGTTGGCTGACCGTTGGCCACCGTCTCGATGTGCCGCCAGTTCCACTCCCCGGTCATCGGACCCATCGCGAGGAAGCCGCGCATCTCCCGCGGACCTCCCTTCCCGCCGAACCAGGTCGTCTGCGGCGGCATCGAGAAAGTCGCCTCATCGGTGAGCATCTCGACGACCCCGTCGATGTCCATCCGGTCCCAGGCCTCGACGTAGGCATCGACGACCTCGCGGACCCCGTCGTCGCCGAGGAACCGCAGGGTCTCCTGCTGGCTGCGGTCGGGGAGCTTGTCCTCGATGGTCGCGCGAGCCCGCTGCAGGGCGCTGTTGGCGGAGGCGACGGACGTCTCGAGGGTCGCCGCGGTCTCGCGCGCCGAGTAACCGAGCACCTCGCGGAGAATCAGCACCGCCCGCTGGTTGGGCGGGAGCAGCTGGAGGGCCGCGATGAAGGCGAGCTCGACGGCCTCGCGGCGCTCGTAGCGCGCATCGGGTCCGATCAGCCCGTCCTCGAGTTCAAGCTCGTGGTCGGGGTAGGGCTCGATCCAGACCGTCTCGGCGACCGGGATACCCGGCTCGCCGAACGGGTCCGTCCGCGGCCCGTAGTCCATCGGATGGACCCGATGGCGGTCGCGGCGGCCGATCGCGTCGAGGCAGGTGTTCGTGCAGATCGTGTAGAGCCAGGAGCGCAGCGAACTGCGGCCCTCGAAGCGGTCGATCGAGCGCCAGGCGCGAAGCATCGCCTCCTGGAGGGCGTCCTCGGCGTCGTGGAGCGACCCGAGCATCCGGTAGCAGTGGGCGTTCAGTTCACCCCGGTACGGCTCGACGATCCTCGTGAAGGCCTGCTCGTCGCCGCTCCTTGCGGCCTCGAGCAGCCGCTCCGACTCACCCTCTCGCGCCTCTGAGACACCCGCCATGAAGGGGCTACCTTAGCCGCCGCCGTCCGGCGGCGATTCGACTTCCAGAGACCGACTTCGCAGCTCAGCGGATAGAGGGGCGGATCCTTCGCGCAGTCCGCCGTCGCGATCACGACCCTGGCCTTGTCGCGCCCCTCGCCGTTGCGGGCGATGACGCGCACGACGGCCCGGCCCTTGCGCCCCAGCGAGTCCCGGATCGCCTTCAGGACCCGCTTGCCGCCCTCCCGCCGGTTGACCTCCCAGGGATGGCTCGCATCCTCGGGATGGAGGTCGGTGTCGGTCACGTGGTCGTTGTACCGACCGGGCGCGGCGAAGGGCTCATGGTGCCGCCGGACGACGAACCTGACCTGATCGGCCCGGTGCGCGTAGGCGGAGAGGTTGAAGTGCTTCGAGCTGCCGTCGCGGGAGTGCTCGTAGCCGAGCTGGACGAGTTTCGGGTCCGCGGCCCGGGCCTGCGCTGCGAACAGCAGACAGCCGACTAGGCAGGCGGCGATCGTGACGATGCGCATGAGGTCCATTAGACCACTTCCGCCGCCGCCCGTCGGCCGCTGCGCAACGCCCCCTCCATGGTCCCCGTCCAGCCGGGCTCGGCGAGGTGCTCGCCGGCGAACACGACGTTCGGCGAGGGCCCGCGCCCGGCAGCCTCGGCCGGCCCCGTCATCGTCGGCGGAAGCACCGTGTAGGCGCCCCGCGCCCAGGGGTCCTGCTCCCAGACGGTCAGGCGGGCGCCCTCGCGGTCGAGCGACAGGTCCGGCGCCAGCTCGGTGACGAGATCGAGCCACCGCTCGGGCCCGGCGGCCACCGCCAGGCCCTCGAGCACCGGACCCGCCCCCGCCCATCCGCCGACCGAATTCGCCCCGGCCTCGTCGGCCGGAGTGGCCCAGATCCAGAACCGGTGCTCGGCCGACATCACTGCACGCGGCTCGGCGGGCCTGCGGAGAGGCACGGCGAGCTTGGCAGCACGGCCCGTGCGAATCGCCGCGGCTCCCGTCCTCGTCGCCCCGGGCAGCGGCGGGTCGAACCGGATCCCGCCGTCCAGGGCCACGGGCGTCGCGATCACGCACGCGTCGGCCTCCAGCTCCGCGGAGTCGGTGAATGCCCGGACGCCGCCGGCGCTGTGGCGGATCTCCCGGACGGGGTCGCCCAGCCTGACGTTCTCCCGCCCGAGTCCCGCCGCCATCGCCTCCGCCAGGCCCTGGTTGCCGCCGCGCATCCGCCGTGTCTCCTCAGTGGCCACGAGCTCAGGCAGCTTGAGGGCGAACCTGGCGTCGATCTCGGCCGCCGGGAAGGCCAGGGCGCTCTGCAGACGCATCGCGAGGATGCTGCGGGCGGCCTCGTCCGGAACCGCGCGGGCGAGCAACTCGAGGACGGGGCCGTCGAGATCGTCCGCGGCGGCGGCCGCGGCTCGTTCGGCCGCTGCCGCGAGCGCGTCCGGGTCGACGCCCGCGTCGGGGACGAGATCGCGGTCCGGATAGTTGATCTCCATCCCGTCGAGCTCGATGCCGAACCGGCTGCACATCTCCTCGGTGACGTCGTAACCGCCGGTGATGAACTCGCCGCCGAGTTCGATCCGGGCGCCGTTGTCGAGCTGCGCCGACCAGACCCGGCCGCCGACCCGCTCACGCGCCTCGAGCACGGTCACCTCCCAGCCGGCGGCGGCAAACCCGTCAGCGGCGGCGAGCCCGGCGAAGCCGGCGCCGACCACTATCGCCGTTCGTCCTCCCACGGTCGGATCATCCTCCAACCACGACCTTCCCGCTGAAGCCGTGGATCGTGCACACGTATTTGTATGTGCCCTTCTTCCCGAAGCGGTGCTGGAACGTCCCGGCCGATTCGGTCTTCGAGTGGGCCGACAGCTTCGTGAACGTGACGTTGTGGGGCGCGTTGCTCTCCCAGGCCCACTTGACAGCCGAGCCCTTTGCGATTTCGACCTTGCGGGGCGCGAACGCGTAGTCGCCGATCGCGTCGCCGCTGATCGAGACCGTCGGGGTCGCCGCCCCAGCCGGTCCCGACAGGGCCAGTGCAACCGCCGCCGTTGCGACCAATGCTCCCGCCGTCCTCTGCTTCCTGCTCACTCTTCGCCTCCCGGATCCGCTGCCACCGACTGCAATCGCAACGTAGCCGCCCGGCGCGCTTCGCGCGAGGGGACTTTGGTCCTAGGACCTATGTCCAATTGAAGTCGGGACCCGGGTTGGGGGATCGTCGTCGTACACCTTCGAACGAGGAGACACGACATGCCCAAGAGAATCCTTCTGACGCTCGCTCTCACCGCCCTTGCCGGGTTCGGCCTGGTTGCGTGCGGCGGCAGCGATTCGAGCTCCAGCTCGACGACGACCGCAGCCGAGACAGGCTCATCGTCGACCGCCGAGAGCGCCACCGTCCCTCCGCCAGCGGAGGGACGGTGAAGATCGCAGCCGACCCCAGCGGACAGCTCGCCTTCACGCAGACGAAGATCGACGCGCCCGCCGGCAACGACACGATCGACTTCGAGAACGCCTCGACGGTCGGTCACAACGTCGAGATCGAGGACTCCAGCGGCGAGGACGTCGCGGGCACGGACACGATCACCGACGGCAAGACGTCGACCACCGCCGATCTGCAGCCCGGCACCTACACCTTCTACTGCTCCATCCCCGGCCACAGAGAGGCCGGCATGGAGGGAACGATCACGGTCAAGTAACCAACCAAGGAGGAATGACATGACCAAGTCCATTCGACTGATCGCGGCGATGATCGCGGCACTGGCACTCAGCGTCGGCGGGGCGGGCATCGCCCAGGCCAGCCACGGCGCGGACGACCCGCCCGGGC
>Ga0209023_10007494_pt1 | contig 11175 bp, 7 predicted proteins | sample LakOneMetagenome_FD_187468 | JGI IMG/M metagenome (GOLD analysis project Ga0209023, IMG submission 187468) | Freshwater and sediment microbial communities from Lake Erie, Canada (SPAdes) (version 2) | ecosystem: Environmental > Aquatic > Freshwater > Lentic | place: Lake Erie, Canada | collected...
CACACCTGGAAATTCCTTGCTGATCTGTACCGCGATCTCGTCCCACATCACCATCGCGTGGCGCTGGGCGTTCGACTTGGTGACGACCGTCAACAACTTGCGTGGGCGCGATTGCGCGAGCCTGAACGCGTAGCGCATGATGCGTTCGACACCGGTGCGGGTCATCATCGACACGTCCGTGGCGACTTCTATTGGATGCCCCTGATGTGCACGACCACCGACGCCTGAGTATTCGCCTTCCGAATTTTCACGTACGATGACCCAATCGAGATCGTTCGGGCCGCAGCGCTTGAGCGGGCCGTCAATGCCGGGAAGAATTCGCGTAGGGCGCACGTTGGCGTACTGATCGAAGCCCTGACATATTTTCAGGCGCAGACCCCATAGCGTGATGTGGTCCGGGATGTGCGGGTCGCCGGCTGAGCCAAACAGGATGGCGTCCTTGTTGCGCAGCGCATCAAGGCCATCGGCGGGCATCATCACACCGTGTTTGCGGTAGTAGTCACCGCCCCAGTCGAAGTCTTCGAATTCAAAGGTGAACGTTTTCTGTGTGTCTGCCAGTGCCTGGAGCACCTGTTGTCCGGCAGGTACTACTTCCTTGCCGATGCCATCACCGGGAATGGTTGCGATGCGATATGTCTTCATGATCTACCCTATCTAGTTCACGTGGCTGTTGCCAATGACTGCAATGTAGACGGGGTATAGAGGTTGAATTTGCGTCGAAAGTGAATTTGTTGTTAACTTAAAGTTAACAATTACAAGTCGTCCAAAACAACCATGAGCTCGCAACCCATCGAATTGCGCTTCTTCTCGATCCTCATTGGATGCGGCAGCCTGAGTGCAGCCGCCCGCGAACTGGGCGTTAGCACCGCAGCGGTCAGCAAACGCCTGGCACAGATCGAGGCGCGGCTGAACGTGACACTCGTCAACCGCACGACGCGTCGGATGAGCGTGACCCCGGAAGGAGAAACCTACCTGCATCGCGCACGGCAAATCCTTTCTGACATTGACGATCTGGAGCAGATGTTGGGCAGCTCGCAGGTAACGCCGAAGGGGCTATTGCGGGTAAATGCCACGCTCGGTTTCGGGCGTAGTTTCGTCGCGCCACTGATTTCGCGATTCGCTCGTCTGCAGCCTCTGGTAGAGGTGCAGTTGCAGCTCTCCGTTCACGCGCCGCCGCTGACGGACGATGCCTTTGACGTGTGTATCCGTTTCGGCGCGCCACCCGATTCGCGCGTGATCGCACGTCGCCTCGCCGCTAACCGGCGACTACTTTGCGCCTCGCCCGCGTACCTCAAACGTGCAGGCACGCCAAAGGTACCGGATGACCTCACCCGTCATCAGTGCATTGGCATTCGTCAGGGCGATGAGGCCTACGGACTGTGGCGTTTCACCAGCGCTCGCGGCAAGAAGAGCGAAGCCATCAAGACTCGCGGCGCGCTGTCCACCAATGATGGTGAGATCGCTGTGCAGTGGGCGCTGGACGGCCACGGAATTCTGCAGCGCTCGGAATGGGACATTGAGCGTTACCTGAAGAGCGGCCGGCTGGTGCAGGTGTTGCCGCAGTTCGCTACCCCGGAAGCCGACATTTACGCGGTGTACCCGCAGCGTCATCAAATGTCTGCGCGGGTGCGGGCGTTTGTCGATTTCGCGGCGACTGGTCTCAGCTAAGTGCGAAAGTGCAGCGCTAGTCGCCGATAAGTTGCCTTGCCGCATCGAATACGGCTTGAGATTGGTCGCGATGCGGCGAATGGCCGCAATTTTCAAGCTTCAGCAGTTGCGCGTGCGGTACTGAGCGCGCGATGCCATCGATCTGCGCCATGGTGCCGTATTCGTCGTCGAGTCCCTGAATGGCGAGCAGCGGGCAGGTGATTCGAGGGAGGAGCGCTTCGATATTCCACGACCGAAATTCCGGGTTGAGCCAGATGTCATTCCAGCCCCAGAAGGCGGAGTGGACATCGTCGTGATAGCGGGCAAGCTTGATGCGCAGATCGCTGTTCACATAGGCATCACGCGTCTGGGCAATGCTTGCGACTGATATGTCCTCAACAAAAATATGGGGCGCCGCGACAATGGCGCCCGCGACGCGGTCGGGAAACGACGCGGCGTGTATGAGTGCAATCGAGCCACCATCACTGTGACCAAACAGCCACGGCTTGTCAATTTCGGTGTCAACGCCGACGGCCGATAGCAGCGCGGGCAATACCTCGCGCGCCTGAATGTGCATGAAATCCTTGCCCCACTTTTCAGAGTGAGGGCGTGGTGTGGACCGACCATAACCGGGCCGTGAATACACGAGTCCGCGAAAGCCCCCTGCAATGCAGAACTTCGACGGGAAGTCGCGCCACATCGTGTACGAGCCAAGGCCTTCATGCAAAAACACGACGAGTGGCGCGTCCCGTTTGGCGGCACCCACCCATTTGTATTCGATTGTGATCGCCTGACCGGAGACGACAACTGGAATCGTTTCACTCATGGACGTTCTGCGCCCGCCTTTTCGCGTTCACGCAGCTTGAAGCGCTGGATCTTCCCGGTGGCGGTCTTTGGCAGCTCGGTCACAAACTCAAGCTGGCGCGGATATTTGTAGGGCGCGAGCTTACTCTTCACGAAGTTCTTCAATTCCTCGACTAGCGCATCGTTGCCGAGCTGCGCATCCTTTAGCACTACGAACGCTTTCGCGCGTGTTAGACCGTGCCCATCATCGACACCGATGACAGCCGACTCAAGTACCAGCGGATGTTGCATCAGCGTCGACTCCACCTCAAACGGCGAAACGTATTGCCCGCTGACCTTGAGCATGTCGTCGCTGCGACCGGCGTACACATAGTAGCCATCGGCATCGCGGAAGTACTTATCTCCGCTTTTTGTCCAAGCGCCACGGAACGTCTCGTTGGTCTTTTCGCGGTTGGCCCAGTACATCAAAGCGGACGAGGGGCCGCAGATGTAGAGATCACCCACTTCGTCAATACCGGTCAACGGATGGCCCGCCTCATCACGCAGTTCAACGACGTACCCCGGAACCGCCTTGCCGGTCGTGCCGTAACGAACGTCGCCCGGACGGTTGGACAGGAAGATGTGCAGCATCTCCGTGGAGCCGATACCGTCGATGATTTCGCATCCGAACTGTGCCGTCCACTTTTCGCCGATCTCACGCGGCAGTGCTTCGCCTGCGGACGAGCACATGCGCAGCGTAACCTGCGATCGTGCGGGCAGATTCGGTGAGGCAAGCATGCCAGCGTAACCAGTTGGAGCGCCGTAGAACACGGTTGGCTTCTGCTCGACGAATCGCTTGAAGCATGCATCTGGTGTTGGGCGCTCGGCCATCAGTACGGTCGTCGCGCCTACCGACAGCGGGAAGCTCAGTGCGTTACCGAGACCATAAGCAAAGAAAAGTTTCGCCGCCGAGAAGCAGACGTCCTTTTCGGTCAAGGTGAGCACCGGCGCGGCGTAGAGTTCGGCCGTCCAGTACAGATTGCCGTGTGTGTGCACCGTGCCCTTCGGGCGACCGGTGGAGCCGGAGGAATAGAGCCAGAAACCAGGCTCTTCGGCGCCAGTATTGGCAGGTTTTGTTGCCGGCGTCTGAGCCGATATCCACGCATCGAAGCTGAGCGCGTTAGCGGCGGGCTTGTCCGCGCGCGACACGATTATCGTGTCCAGCTCATGCTCGCCCTTTTCCATCGCGGTCCGAAGTACCGGAAGCAGCGCTGCCGACACGACAGCTACCTGGGCGCGGCTGTGCGCGAGCATGTAGGCGTAGTCGTCCGCCGTCAGCAGCGTGTTGACTGCAACCGGCACCACGCCCGCGTACAGCGCTCCCAGAAACGTCACAGGCCAGTCATTGCAGTCGTGCATCAGCAGCAATACGCGCTCCTCGCGGCGCACGCCCAGCGCGCCGAAGCCAGCCGCACATCGTCGAATACGTTCGGAAAGTTCGTCGTAGGTCAGTGAGCCGGTGTCGTCGATGTACGCGAACTTTTCGGGGCGCGCGACGTTGCGTTCAATAAGATGCGATGCAAAGTTGAAACGTTCCGGCGGAGCGGCCGTGGTGCGAGCAGTGACCGTCATGAAGTCCTCCTTGAACTGCATCACCGAACATTCGGCTGGCGCATTGAGTATTGCGGGCGATTACGTGAAAATGCTGAATAGCGCATTCGCGAAAAACGCAATATAATGCATCCGATCTTGATCGCCCCCACTTCTTTTACTCAGAAATGAGTTACCAGGCACCCGATGCGTCGCGCTGAAACCGAGATTACTGGCGCCAGCGAGCCTCGCGATCCGTTTCTCGCTGCTCTCGGCGATCGCGTACGTTCGCTGCGCGCCCGCAAGGGCATGACGCGCCGCGATCTGGCGCACGCGTCCGACGTTTCGGAGCGCCATCTGGCGAGCCTAGAAGGCGGAGTGGGTAACGCGTCGGTCCTTATTTTGCGCCAGATCGCGCATTCGCTGGATTGCCAGATCGCCGAGCTGCTCGGTGACGAAACGACGGCTTCGCCTGAGTGGTTGCTGATCCGCGATTTGCTTCGCAATCGCAGTGATGAGGAACTGCGCCGTGGCCGGATGGCGCTGGCGGAAACCTATGGCGAGGCCGGAACCCATTCAGCGCGCTCGCGGCGTATCGCCCTGATTGGACTGCGTGGTGCCGGCAAATCGTCGCTCGGGCAACGGCTGGCGGATGCGCTGGATGCGCCTTTCGTAGAGCTCAATCGCGAGATTGAGCGGGTGTCGGGCTGTGGTTTGGCCGAGATTCACAATTTGCTGGGGCCCAACGCCTATCGGCGCTACGAGCGTCGCGCGCTGGAGGAGACGATACAGCTCTATCCGGACGCCGTGATTGCTACACCGGGCGGCATCGTGTCGGATGCGTCGACGTTCAATCTGCTGCTGTCGAACTGCTTCACGGTCTGGCTCAAGGCGTCGCCCGAAGAGCATATGAATCGCGTCATCGCACAGGGCGATCTGCGTCCGATGTCAGGCAATGTTGGCAACAGCGAGGCAATGGACGATCTGAAGCGGATCCTGGCCGGTCGGGCGGCTTTCTACAGCAAGGCGGACATTGCCTTTGACACGAGCGGCAAATCAGCGGACGCCTGCTTTGAAGCGTTGCTCGCCACCATAAAGGCTGTTACCGATAAAACGCAGTAAAGTGCATATTCCGCTTGACGCGAGCGCGAAAATGCACAATAATGCGTTTATTGACGATTGGCCGATGCTTTCGAGCCCACCCGGCCGATGTTTTTCCCGATGAAATGAGGAGTCACGTGAGCGCAACCGCTTCCCTTTCCGTAGCCGCGATGCCGACTGGTGCCTCCGATGCCCTCGATGCAAAAAGTGCCCGCATCGACTATCGCACTGAGCCAGCGCAGTATCACCACTGGTCGCTCAAGTTCGACGGCCCGATCGCCACGCTGGCAATGAATGTCGACGAAAACGCGGGACTTAAGGCGGGCTACAAGCTGAAGCTCAACAGCTACGACCTCGGCGTCGATATTGAGCTGCACGACGCCGTGAACCGCATCCGTTTCGAGCATCCGGAAGTGCGCACGGTTGTCGTTACCAGCCTTAAAGACCGTATCTTCTGTTCCGGCGCCAACATCTTCATGCTCGGTGTGTCGAGTCACGCGTGGAAGGTCAATTTCTGCAAATTCACCAACGAAACGCGCAATGGACTGGAAGATTCGAGCGAGCATTCCGGTCTCAAATTTCTTGCGGCGGTCAACGGCGCCTGTGCCGGTGGCGGCTATGAGCTGGCGCTCGCGTGTGACGAAATCCTTTTGGTGGATGATCGTTCGTCGTCCGTGTCCTTGCCGGAAGTACCGTTGCTGGGTGTGTTGCCGGGCACCGGTGGACTCACGCGCGTGACTGACAAGCGCCGTGTTCGCCATGACCTTGCGGATATTTTTTGCACCACCACCGAAGGCGTACGCGGGCAGAAGGCGAAGGACTGGCGGCTGGTCGACCAGATCGCCAAGCCAGCGGTGTTCGCGCAAAGCGTTCGCGAGCGTGCGCTACAACTGGCGGCAAAAAGTGATCGTCCGGCGGACGGCGAAGGCGTTGTGCTCACGCGTATCGTGCGCAGCGATGAGCCCGATGCGTTGCGCTACGCAAACGTTACCGTCGAGCTTGACCGCGCACGCCGCAGCGCAACGTTTACCATCAAGGCGCCAACCGGCGCGCAGCCTGACACCATCGCCGGCATCGAGGCGGCGGGCGCCAACTGGTGGCCGCTCGCGATGGCGCGTGAACTTGACGACGCCATACTCACGATGCGCACCAATGAGCTCGACATCGGCACCTGGATCTGGAAGACCGAGGGCGATGCGGCGGCCGTGCTGGCGAGCGATGCCACGCTGCTCAAGTACAAGGATCACTGGCTGGTGCGCGAGACGATTGGCCTGACCCGGCGCACGCTGTCGCGCATCGATGTGTCGTCGCGCACGCTGTTCGCGCTGATCGAACCGGGCTCCTGCTTCGTCGGTACCTTCCTCGAATTTGCGTTGGCCTGCGACCGCAGCTACATGCTTGCGTTGCCGGACGATCCTGACAAGGCGCCAAAGATCACGGTGTCTGATGTGAACCTCGGCCTGTTTCCGATGGCCACCAACCAGTCGCGTCTGGGGCGTCGTTTCTACGAGGAAGCCCCGGCGATTGATGCCGTGCGTGCCGCAGCAGGCCAGGCTCTCGACGCCGATGCCGCGCTCGCGCTTGGCCTTGTGACCTCGGCGCCGGACGACATCGACTGGGCAGACGAAGTGCGTATCGCACTGGAAGAGCGTGCCGCCATGTCGCCCGACGCGCTGACCGGCATGGAGGCGAACCTCCGCTTCAACGGCAAGGAGAACATGGTCACGCGCGTGTTCGGCCGCCTGACGGCATGGCAGAACTGGATTTTCCAGCGGCCCAATGCAGTTGGCGAAAAAGGCGCGCTCAAGCTCTATGGCAAGGGCGAAAAAGCGCAGTTTGATTTCAATCGCGTCTGATCAACGGCTGACGACAAAGTAATCTGGAGCAATGACATGAACACCGGCATCAACTACAGCGAAAAAATTCCCAATAACGTCAACCTGTCGGAAGACAAGACGCTGCAGCGTGCGCTGGAGCACTGGCAGCCGAACTACCTGAACTGGTGGAACGACATGGGTCCGGAGGGTTCGCAGAACTTTGACGTGTATCTGCGCACCGCCGTGAGCGTGGATCCTTCCGGCTGGGCGCAGTTCGGCCACGTCAAGATGCCGGATTATCGCTGGGGCATTTTCCTGAATCCGCAGGAGGCCGGTCGGCAAGTCAATTTTGGTGAACACAAGGGCGAAGCGGCGTGGCAGGACGTGCCCGGCGAGCATCGGGCGAACCTGCGCCGCATCATCGTGACACAGGGCGACACCGAGCCGGCCTCCGTGGAGCAGCAACGTCATCTCGGCCTGACCGCGCCGAGCCAGTACGACCTGCGCAACCTTTTTCAGGTGAATGTGGAGGAGGGCCGTCACCTGTGGGCGATGGTTTATCTGTTGCACAAACACTTCGGCCGCGATGGTCGTGAAGAAGCGGACGCGCTGCTGCAACGCAACTCGGGCGATGCCGACAATCCGCGCATTCTCGGTGCATTCAACGAGAAGACGCCGGACTGGCTCTCGTTCTACATGTTCACGTATTTCACTGACCGCGACGGCAAGTTCCAGCTCTGCGCGCTGGCCGAGAGCGGCTTCGATCCGCTCGCGCGCACGACGAAGTTCATGCTCACTGAAGAAGCGCATCACATGTTCGTCGGCGAGAGCGGCGTGTCGCGCGTGATTGCGCGCACCTGCGAGGTAATGAACCAGTTGAAGACCGACGATCCGGCAAAGATTCGTGCGGCGGGTGCTATTGATCTGGAAACGATCCAGCGCTACCTGAACTTCCACTTCAGTGTGACGATTGATCTGTTCGGGGCCGACGAATCGAGCAACGCGGCGATCTTCTACAACTCGGGTCTCAAGGGCCGCTTTGAAGAAACCAAGCGCGACGACGATCATCAGTTGCAGGGGCAGAGCTATTCCGTGCTCGCGGTGCAGGACGGCAAGCTCGTCGAGCGTGCGGTGCCGATGCTCAATGGCCTGAACGAAGTGCTGCGCGACGACTACATCAAGGATTCGATTGGCGGCGTCAACCGCTGGAACAAGGTCATCGAAAAAGCGGGCATTCCGTTCCGTCTCGTCACGCCGCACAAGGCGTTCAACCGCAAGATCGGCACACTCGCGGGCGTCAAGGTGAGCCCGGACGGCCGCATCGTGTCGGAAGCGGAATGGGCGGCTAACGAGAAGCGCTGGTTGCCGTCGGCAGAAGATCGCGCGTTTGTCGCTTCGCTCATGGGCCGTGTCGTTGAGCCGGGCAAATTCGCGGGCTGGATCGCGCCTCCGGTCATGGGCATCAACCGTCAGCCGGTGGACTTCCAGTACGTCCGGTTCAACTAATGTGTTCGGGCGGCTTGCCGCCCGAATGTGCAGTGACCCGCAGGCATGCTCGGCCGATTGCACTGGTAATGGCTTTTCGCTGAAACCCTTATTGCATTGGGGCAAACGCCTGTTAATCGCCAAAGTCGACTTATGGCCAAAGAAAGCCTCAGCCCCGATGCAAGCTTGATTTCGTGGAAAAGTTGAACTCTGCGGCGAACACGTCAAAATAGGATTCGCGCCTGTATGTCCTCGCGCCCAAGGTAGAGCCATGAACACCACCGCTGCGCCCGAAGTGCTCAAGCAGCACCTGATCGATCCGGAAATCTGCATTCGCTGCAACACCTGCGAAGAGACCTGCCCGGTCGATGCGATCACGCACGATTCGCGCAACTATGTGGTCGACGCCAGCAAGTGCAATCTGTGCATGGCCTGCGTGCCGCCGTGCCCAACGGGTTCGATTGACAACTGGCGCACCGTGTTGCGTACTGATGCCTACTCGACTGCCGAGCAATTGACATGGGACGAGTTGCCGGGCGAAAAGAGTCTGCCCGCAGGCGCCGACTTTGCCGCAGCGGACGGCGGCGTTGAACGTGCGACCGTCGAACCCGAGGAGCTCGCACAGTCCAACTCGGCTATTTCGGTGGTCGCCGGGTCCACCGTGCCGCCGTGGTCTGCCGCGCACGCCTATGTCAATCTTTACGGCCACAAGGCGCCGATCAGCGCGACCGTGAGCGGCAATTTTCGCGTCACCGAACTCGGCACTGACAGCGATACCCATCACATCGTGCTCGACTTCGGTTCGACGCCGTTCCCGGTGCTCGAAGGGCAGTCGCTCGGCATCATTCCGCCGGGCGTCGACGCCAACGGTCGCGCCCACCACGCACGCCAGTACTCGATCGCCAGCCCGCGCGATGGCGAGCGGCCGGGCTACAACAACGTATCGTTGACCGTGAAACGCGTCACCAGCGACTATGACGGCAATCCTGTACGTGGCGTCGCGTCGAACTATGTGTGCGATCTGAAAAAGGGCGACAGCGTGCAGGTGATCGGCCCGTTCGGCACCAGCTTCCTGATGCCAAATCACCCGAACAGCAATTTGCTGATGATCTGCACTGGCACCGGCAGCGCGCCGATGCGTGCGATGACCGAGCGCCGCCGCCGTCGCCGAGACAAGGGCGAAGGGGGCAAACTGATGCTGTTCTTCGGCGCACGTTCGCAGAAGGAGCTGCCGTATTTTGGGCCGCTGATGAATCTGCCGAAGGATTTCATCGATATCAACTTTGCGTTCTCGCGCACACCCAATCAACCGAAGCGCTACGTGCAGGACCTGATGCGCGAGCGCGCGGCGGACGTCGCGGCGCTGCTGAAAGACAGGAACAGCTACATCTATGTGTGCGGCCTGAAAGGCATGGAAACCGGCGTACTCGACGTGCTGCGCGACGCCGCGATTGCGCACGGCGTGGACTGGCAGGCGCTGCATGCCGAACTCAAGCGCGACGGGCGACTGCATCTGGAGACGTATTGACCGGCGGGTACCAACGTGACGCCGCATCGCATGAAACAATAGCGCGATGAGTTCTGTGACTGTCATTCCGATTGCCTCCGTCGCCTCTGCAAAACGCTCTCGCCGACCACGCGTGGCGGACGTTTCCGCAGAGTCGCTGGCGGCGGTGGATGCAACGCTGGCGGCGGCCGGGCACATGATTGGCGCGTTGGGGCCTGCGGGTGCGGGTACGGCACTCAAGCGTGACCGGTTGATCGAATATCTGCATGCGCTGCAGGATCATTTCGGGCAACTCGCCGAGCCGCACCTGGCGGCGCTGGCGCAGCGTCTGCGTCTCTCTGTCGCTGAAGTATTTGAAGTCGCGAGCTTCTATCACCACTTTGACATCGTTCGCGAGGACGCGACTGGCGCATTGCCGGCGCCGCCGCGCATCACTGTCCGCGTGTGCGAAGGGCTCTCGTGTGAGCTTGCGGGCGCGAAGGATTTGCTGGCGCAACTGCCGCAGATACTGGATGCCGATGTGCGGGTGATTGCGGCGCCATGCGTTGGACGCTGCGAGCAGGCGCCGGTGGCGGTGGTCGGGCAGCGGCCTGTTTCACGTGCAAGTGCGAACGTGGTGCGTACCTGCGTACTGGCGAATGAAATGCGACCGGCGCACGAGCCCTATGTTGATTTGGCCGGGTACAAAAGCGGCGGTGGCTATGCGCTGCTGCGCGAGTGCATCAGCGGAGCGCGCGACATTGAGAGCGTGATCGCAATGATGGAGCATTCCGGCTTGCGCGGCCTCGGTGGCGCGGGCTTTCCGGCGGGGCGCAAGTGGCGCATCGTGCGCGCAGAAGCCGCGCCGCGCCTGATGGCGGTGAACATCGATGAAGGCGAGCCGGGCACCTTCAAGGATCGCCACTACCTCGAACGCAATCCGCACCAATTCCTTGAAGGCATGTTGATCGCTGCGTGGGCGGTGGGTATCGACGCTATCTACATTTATCTGCGCGACGAATACCACGGCTGTCGTGAAATCCTTGCGCATGAACTCGAGGCACTGCGAACCAATCCGCCGGTTCCGGATCTGCCTGTGATCGAACTCCGGCGCGGCGCGGGTGCCTACATCTGTGGCGAAGAGTCCGCGATGATCGAATCGATCGAAGGCAAACGTGGCATGCCTCGGTTGCGTCCACCGTACGTTGCGCAAGTGGGGCTGTTCGGTCGGCCAACGCTGGAACACAACTTTGAAACGCTGTACTG
>Ga0209023_10007495_pt1 | contig 11175 bp, 6 predicted proteins | sample LakOneMetagenome_FD_187468 | JGI IMG/M metagenome (GOLD analysis project Ga0209023, IMG submission 187468) | Freshwater and sediment microbial communities from Lake Erie, Canada (SPAdes) (version 2) | ecosystem: Environmental > Aquatic > Freshwater > Lentic | place: Lake Erie, Canada | collected...
CACGGGCGGGTCGTTCCGCTACATCATGCGTCGAGAGGGCGAGGAGTTCGCGTTCCACGGCTCGTTCCACGAGGTGCGCCCGAGCGTGGAGATCATCCAGACCTTCACGTTCGAGGGCCAGCCCGAGGGCGTCGCGCTCGAGCGGTTCGTGCTCGAGGACCTCGGCGACGGCCGCACGCGACTGACCGGCACGTCGCTGTGCGACTCGTTCGAGGCGCGCGACATGTGGCTCGCGAGCGGCATGGAGACCGGCGTCAACGAGGGCTACGCCCGCCTCGATGCGATCCTGGCGGAGGACGTCGGGTAGGCGGTGGCCACGCGGTGCGCGGTGAGGCCGGCGGTGGTCAGGCCGGCGATGCGGGGTCGACCGGGGCGACCCGGGCGCTGCGGTACTGGCCCCGTCCGCCGTGCTTCGCGGCGTAGAGCTGCTTGTCCGCCACGTCGAGGAGCTGCTCGAGCTGCGGCGGGGAGCCGGGCGTCGCGAGCGCGATGCCGATGCTGAGCCCGAACTCGGCTCGTCCTTCGAGCAGCTCGATCGGTTGCGCCACCGTCTCGAGGAGGCGCTCCGCGAGCCGGTGCACGTCCGACTCTCGGCGCACGTCGCGGCAGAGGATGGCGAACTCGTCGCCGCCGAAGCGGGCGGCCAGGTCGACATGACGGATCGCCGCGAGGATGCGGGCACCCACCTTGCGGATCACCTCGTCGCCAGCGGCATGGCCGAGGGCGTCGTTGACACCCTTGAAGCCGTCGAGGTCGATGAAGAGCACCGCCACGTCGTCCTGGTCGTTGGTCTCGAGCGCCGCCTCGAAGGACCGCCGGTTCGCGAGGCCGCTCAGCACGTCGGTGCGCGCGTCGCGCTCGAGCTGCACCGATCGGGCCCGGCCCGCCAGGGCCAGCTCGAGCAGCTGCTGCAGCTTGCGCAGGAGCAGGGCCTGGCCCAGCTCCGGCGGGTGCAGTTCGTAGTTCCACACGACGATGCACGTCTGCTCCCGGCCGGCATCCGGCACGGGGATCGCCCAGATCGTCTGGAAGCCGGCGTCCCGGGCGGTCGCCGCGAGCTCGGGCGTCAGGGTCTGGAAGCCCAGGTCGTACACGGGCTCGCCCGTGTGGCACGCGCGTCCCCACGGGGTGGTGAGGTCGTCCCGATCGAACTGCAGGAGCGCGTCCGGCAGACCCGTGTGCGCGATCGGCAAGGTCCCGGGGCCGTCGTCGTACTGGATCGCCACGCCGAAGCGCCATCCCGGCTGGGCCATGAGGTGCACGAGCTCGTCGAGGATGGCGGCCAGGGGCGCGTTCGCGGCGAGCAGGCCGACGATCGCATCGACGCGCCCGGTCGACTCCGCGTAGCGGGCGATGCACACGATCGAGCGCACCTCGTCGATGTGGAAGAGCGACATGCCCTCCACGTCGAACATCGCGTCGGTGCCGTCCTTGTGGACCAAGCGGAAGGGGCGTGGCGGTCGCCAGCCCTCGATCTCCGCGGCGTGGTACACGGTGTCGGCGGCGTTCTGGAGATCGTCCGGGTGGATCAGATCGAGCGCGTTCGTGCCGAGCAGCTCGGCGCGGGTGTAGCCGAGGAGGAACTCGATGGCGCTCGACGCGTAGGTGATCGTGCCGTCGTGCTGGAACGCCATGGTGAAGGCCGACGTGTGCTCGGTGATCTCGCGGAAGAACCGATCGGATGGGCCGTCGGCGGGGTCGTACGGCGGGCCCGGGTCCACGAACGCCTCCAGGAACTCCGCGCCCTTCTCGTTGAAGTCGTACTCAGGCACGCGTCATCGCCTCCTCGCGGCGCTCGGTGGCGTCGCGGGACCGAGGTCCGCGCCGCGCTCGATGAGGTCGCGCAGCATCGCCGCGACCTCGTTCCGCAACTCGTCGATGGGCATCGCCTCCAGATCGAACGCAACACGAGCCCATCCCTCCAGCATGGCCCACCCCGCGGCGAGCGTGAGCCCGACCGCCGCGACGACGCGCGGATCACGGCTCTGCGGACCGGCGGCATCGGTCAGCAGCTGGCGGTGCAGCGTCGCGCCGGGGTACGAGCGCTGCACCGCGCGGGGTTGGTCGGCCGAGCGCTGCGCGTTGACGAACGCCGCCGAGGCGACGGGGTTCTCGAGCAGGTGACGCATCGCCTGCACGAACCCGTCGGCGGCGTCGTCGCCCCGCAACACGCTCTCGGCGTAGGCGCCGGCGGTCCGGTCGACGACCGCGCGCACGAGCCCGGCCTTCGACCCGAAGTGGCGGATGATCAACGAGTGCTGGACGTCCGCTCGGGCTGCGATCTGGCGCAGCGTCACGGTCGGCGGCGCCTGCTGGGCGAAGAGGTGCGCGGCAGCTTCGAGGATCTGGGCTCGGACCTCCTCGGTGGACCGGTTCCGGCGGGCCGGCGCCGGCGGCGCGGCGCCCTTCGCCGGACCGGCGTCTGGTGAGCCGGTCCGCTTCCGCCCGGGCTTCCGTGGTGCTGGCTCGGCCGGCCCGGCCTTCCTGGCGCCGGCCTGTGTCGGACCCCGCTTCGTCGGTGCCGGCGCGTTCGGGCCGGCCTGCGTCGGGCCCAGCTTCTTCGGGCCGGGCATTCTCGGGCCCGACCTTTGCGGGTCGGGCCTTCTCGGGTCCGGCCGTCTCGGGCCCGACTTCTCCGGGTCCGGCTTCTTCCGGGCCGACTTCGCTTCCGCCACCGCGTGCCTCTCACGACTCGATCGGCACGATCCCGGCAGAATGCTCACCGATCTCTTGCGGGCTCCGCCGGGATCCGCCAAAGTGTGACCAGTGGTCACATCCTAGGGCCACCCGGCGGAATCCTCAAGGGGGAGACGATGGCGGAACGTACGACGCAGGCAACCGCGAGCACCGCAGCCGGCGATGTGGACTACACGGATCAGGGCGGCGGCGAGCCGATCCTGTTCGTCCACGGAACGCCGGGCGGCAGCGACCAGGGCACGTTGATGAGCGCGTTCCTTGTCGACGCCGGCTTCCGAGTCATCGCGCCCTCGCGGCCGGGCTACCACACGACGCCGCTCACCGACACGAACGGCACGCCCGACGCCGAAGCCGAGCTCGAGCTCGCGTTGCTGGACTCGCTCGGCATCGACCGCTTCGGGATCATGTGCTGGTCCGGGGGCGGCCCGTCGACCTACCGGCTCGTCGCGACGCACCCCGAGCGCGTCACCTCCGTCGTCGCGCTGGCCGCCGTCAGCAAGGCGTACACGTTCGAGCACTCCATGGAGGAGAGCATGCTCACGGGCCGCGTCGGCGGGTGGCTGATGAAGGAGATGGTCCGGCACTCGCCGAAGTCGCTCCTGAAGTCGACCGTGACGGAAGAGGGTGACCTGACCAAGGCGCAGGCCAAGGAGCTCATCGAACACATCTGGAACGAGCCCGCCAAGCGCCAGTTCGTGCTGGATCTCACCGCGACGATCTCGGGCGACCGCAGCGCCGGCTTCAAGAACGACCGTGCCGAGTTCCCGAAGATCGGCGACCTGGGCCTGTCCTCGATCGAGGCGCCGGTCCTTCTCGTCCACGGCACGATCGACAGCGACGTGCCGCCCGACCACAGCGAGCACGCGCACGACACGCTGCCGAACAGCGAGATCGTCCGCGTCGAGAACGGCACCCACATCGCCACCTGGACCGACCCCACCAGCGACAACATCCAGGCCCGCATCGTCGCCCACCTGCAACCCTGACGACCGATCTCCGGTGCGTCGGATCTCAGTGGGGGTTCACCGTCGCGATGGCCTCCGGCTCATGGGACCAGTTCGTCCGCGTCGAGGTCGATGATGGCGGCGATCGACCGCTCGAGCATGGCGGTGGCCAGGGCCTCAGCCCGATCGTTGGCGAGCTCGACGGCACACACGCCCATCGCGTACGAGAGGCAGAACAGGATGGTGCGGCGGTAGTCGTCCCACAGCTCCCCGAACGGGTAGTCGGTGACGCCACCGGCGACGAGGGTGTCGTGGTAGAGGTGCACGAGGTCGCGCTCGTGGGCCCGCCGGTCGGCCACGGTCAGGCTCTGGCTCATGAAGTACCCGAGGTCTGTTGACCCGGGGGCCACGCCCGCGATCTGCCAGTCGACGACCGAGATCGGGTCGTCCTCGCCGTCGCGGAAGAAGACGTTGTCGAGGCGCACGTCGCCGTGGCACAGCGTGCACGGGTGGTTGGGGCCGTCCTCCATGAGCGCGGGGCCGATCTCGGCCCACCGATCACCGAGCGCCCGGATGCGGTCGGGCACGAGCTGGCCGAACCGTTCCATCACCACCGGCCACTGCTGGGTCGTCGATGCGAGGTGGTACTGGGGGTAGGGCGGGTCGGCCCACGGGTGGATGAAGGGCAAGGTCTCCAACCGGTCGTCGGCCCACCAGGTCGCGTGGTGCTCGGCCAGCGCCGTCACGATGGCACGGGCGTCGGCCGGGGAGCACCCGTCGAGTTGGTCGCAGCTGCGCAGGGAGCCGAAGTCCTCCATCAGCAAAACGAAGTCGTCGGTGGCGGCGTCGTGATCGGCGTAGTGGAGCGCCGGCGGGCGGAGGCCCACCTTGTCACCAAGGGTGCGGTAGATCTCGACCTCGCGTTCATAGAAGCCGTATCCGGCCGCAATCGCGCGCACCTGCTCGTACGGCGGGGCCATCTTCAGGATGATCGACCCGGGACCGGAGCCGGAACCGTAGACAGGCGTCAGGCGGAAGAGCAGGCTCATGATGCCCACCCCCACCCCGACGGGCTCGATCTCGAGGGCCTCGACCACCGCCTCGACGCCACCGGCGTGCAGAGCTCCAGTCAGCCAGCCGGGCGTGACCTCATCGATGGTGGCCGGAATCGCCGGTACACCAGACACCTCGCCCCAGAACGCGTGGGTTCCATGGCTGCGAACGGTGATGCGCTCGGCGTCGGGCGTGGCGGTGGTGGGTGTGGTGATGGTGTCGTTTGTGTTCATGGGTCGATCATCCGGTGGGTCCGCTGTGGGACGGCTGTAGCCGGGCTGTAGGGCTCGTTTGCGGTGGTGGCGGGTTAACTTCTGGCGGTGCGGATCAACGTGCTCGGGCCGTTGGAACTGATCGGCGAGGGGGTCGCGGCGCTGACGCGTCCCAAGGAACGGGCCGTCGTGGCGTTCCTGGCGTTGCGGGCGGGTCGAACCGCCTCGGTGGCGGAGTTGATCGATGCGTTGTGGGGCGACGAGGCGCCGGTGACGGCGGTGAAGTCGCTGCAGTCCTACGTGGCCCGGGCTCGCGCGGCGCTGGGTCGTGAGGTGTTGGTGGCCGCGGCCGACGGCTACCAGTTGACGATCTCGCCTGACGATGTCGACGTGGTGCGCTTCGAGCGGGCGTTGGCATCGGTACGGGCGCTGCGCGCCGAGGGCCGACTGGCCGACACGGTCACCTTGTTGGACGAGGCGGCCGCGCTGTGGCGGGGCGCACCCGATGTCGAGCTACCCGAGTCGGAGGTCGCACGAGCGGAGGCCGTGCGGTTGGGTGAGCTCCACGCCACCGCCCTCGAGGACCGGGTCGAGGCCCGCGTCGCGGTAGGCGACGCCGAGTGGGCGGTCGCCGAGGGCGAGCGACTGGTGGCCGAGGCGCCGTTGCGGGAGCGGCGGTGGGGCTTGCTGATGACGTCGCTCTACGCCGCGGGCCGCCAGGCCGACGCACTGCGGGCCTACCAGCGGGCGCGCACGACGCTCATCGACGAGTTGGGCATCGAGCCGGACGAGGCCCTGCGATCCCTCGAGCGCCGCATCATCGACCAGGACCCGACGTTGGGTGCATCGGCCTCGGCCCCGCCCGCGGGCCAGGTCCCGCCATCGGAGCTCCCGTCGGGCACGGTCACGTTCCTGCTCACCGACATCGAGGGTTCGACCGGGTTGTGGGACCGGATGCCGCACGCGATGGCGAACGCGCTGGCTCGCCACGACGAGTTGGTCGCGACGGCGGTCGCCTCCGCCGGTGGTGTGCTGTTGAAGCACAAGGGCGAGGGCGACTCCACCATGTCGGTGTTCACCACCGCGGCGGCCGCGGTCGACGCGGCACTGACGGCGCAGCGGATGCTGGAAGCCGAGGAGTGGCCCGACCAGTGCCCGATCCGGGTGCGCGCTGCGGTGTCGACGGGTGAGGTCGAGCTGCGCGACGGCGACTACTTCGGTCCGGCGGTGAACCGGGCGGCGCGCATCCGTTCGCTGGCCTCGGGAAGGCAGATCCTCTTGGGCGCCACGACCCACGCCCTGGTCGCGGACACGATCCACGCCGATGTCACGCTCACCTCGCTCGGCGAGCACGAGCTGCGGGGCATGGCCCGCCCGGAACACATCTGGGAGCTGGGCCCGGCCACCGCGGCACCGACGAACGCGGGCGTCATCGGAACCCGGACGCCCGATCCGTTGATCGTGCCGTTCCCGACGCTTTTGGGTGACGTGAACCTGGGCGGCTTCTCGGGGCGCGACGCGGAGCTCACCGCATTGTCCGACGCGTGGGCGAGCGCAGCGTCGGGTACCCGTCGGGCTGTGCTGATCGCGGGCGAGCCCGGCATCGGCAAGACCCGGCTCGCGTCACAGGCCGCGCAGGTCGCCCACGACGACGGCGCGGTGGTGCTCTACGGCCGCTGCGACGAGGACCTGGCCGTACCGTTCCAACCCTTCGCCGAAGCGGTGGATCAGCTCGCCACCACGGCCACCGGAGATCTGCGCGGCCTGCTCGGTGCGCGCCCGGGTGAGCTGGTGCGCCTGTCGACCCGCCTCGACGCGGCGGTGGAGGGGCTCGATCGCCCGATCGTGAGCGATCCCGAGACCGAGCGGTTCCTGCTGTTCGACGCGGTCACGTCGCTGCTGACGTCGATCGGGGGCGAGATCGGTGCCGTGCTGGTGCTCGACGACCTGCACTGGGCGTCGAAGCCGACGCTGTTGCTGTTGCGCCACGTGCTGCGCAAGGCACCCGAGGCGCGCCTGCTGGTGATCGGCACCTACCGCGACACCGACATCGACCGCACCCATCCCCTGGCCGAGCTCCTCGCCGACCTCCGTCGGGAACCGGGAACGGAACGGCTCGCACTCTCGGGTCTCGAGCCGGGCGAGGTCGAGGCGTTCGTCGCCGCCGCCGCGGGCCACGACCTCGACGACGACGCTCGGGCGCTCGCCGCGCTCGTCCACGCCGAGACGTCGGGCAACCCGTTGTTCGTCGGTGAGGTTCTGCGCCACATGGTGGAGAGCGGTGGGGTCCAGCGAGTCGGCGGACGGTGGAAGCTCGCCGAGGGCACGACCGAGGACACGTTGCCCGAAGGTGTGCGGGACGTCATCGGCCGGCGTCTCACCAACCTGTCGAGCGACGCCAACGAAATCGCCGCGTGGGCGTCGGTGACCGGGCGAGACTTCCGCCTCGACATCCTCAGCCTGGTCGCCGGCCGGTCCGAGGACGACCTGCTCGACGCGCTCGACGAAGCCCTCGACGCCCGTCTCGTCGAGGAGACCGGCCCGGACCGCTACCGCTTCAGCCACGCCGTCGTCCGCGCCGCGCTCTACGACGAGCTGCGCACCTCCCGGCGGGTCCGCATGCACCGCGCCGTCGGCGAGGCCTACGAGGCGATCGGGGGAGACGACTTCACCGCGCTGTCGCACCACTTCGCCGAAGCCGCGCCGACCGGCGAACACGACCGCGCCATCCGCTACACCCTCGCCGCCGCGGGCCAGGCGACCACCGCCCGCGCCTTCGACGAAGCGGTGATGCTGCACCGGCGCGCCATCGAGCTGCTCGAGGACGCGGCCGATGACGATCCGACGAGGCGCTGTGACCTCGTGCTCGAGCTCGCTCGGGCCGAACGCCTCGCCGGGGGTGACTGGCGCGGCGCCGTGGCCGAGGCGATCGACCTCGCCCGTTCGTCGGCGGACGGCGAGCGACTCGCACAGGCGGCGTTGGTGCGCAACAAGGGCTGGGCGACCACGGCGTTCGCCGTGAACGATCCGTTCGTCGCGCTGCTCGAGGAGTGCCTGCGGCTCCTGCCTCCGGATGACTCGGTCATCCGAGCTCAGCTGCTCGGCACGCTCGCCACGGAGCTCCACTACAGCGGTGATGTCGAACGCATCCGTCGCCTGGCCGACGGCGCCGTCGACATGGCGACCCGGCTGACCAACGACGACCCGGAGGTCCTGTTCGTCGCGCTGCAGTCGCGGAGCAACGCGATGAACGGCTGGCCGGAGCGGACGGCCAGAGACCAGTGGATCGCCGACCTGGAGCGAATCATCGGACTGCGCGACCACCTCCTCGATCCGGCGAGCCGGTGGAACGCCGACGGGGCCGTCTACAACCTCCGCTGGTGGGTCGGCAGGTTGGGCGATGCCGAGGCCGACGTCTCCCCGATCGAAGCGGCGGTGGGGCCCCTCCACCAATGGACGGCCTCCTTCAACCACGCGGGCCTGGCCTTGCTGCGCGGCGACCTCACCCGGGCCGAAGCCCTGGCCAACGACGCGCTGCGCTGTGGCGAAGAGGCCGGCGAGGACGACGCCCTGCAGTTCTGGGGCAACCAGATGCTCTTCGTACGTCGCCAGCAAGGCCGAGCCGACGAAGCCGCCGCGCTCATCCGACAGGTCATCGAGTCCGGGATCCCCGGCGTCGGTGAGTGGAACACGGCCCTGACGTTGCTGTTGTGCGAGGCCGATCGGCTCGACGAGGTCCCCACGCCGTACGCAATCGCCGTCGACGCCCAACGGGACCACCAATGGGACACCGCCTACCTCCCCAGCGGCGTGGGCCTCGCCTTCGCCGTCGCGGACCTCGACGACCAAGCCACCGCCCGGTGGCTCTTCGACCAGCTCGAACCCGCCGCCGACTTCGTCGCGACCTGGGGCCCGATCAGCCTCATGGGCCCGGTCACCCTGGGGCTCGGCCGGCTCGCGAGTTGCCTTGGCCGTCACGACGAATCCGACGAGTACCTCGACCAGGCCGTCACCTGGGCCCGCGACCAACGCGCGACCTACCAGCTCGCGGAAGGCCTGCTCTACCGAGCCACCAACCTGGTGCGCCGCGACGCTCCTGGCGATCGGGACCACGCGCTCGAGCTGCTCGACGAGTGCAGCACGATCGCCGAACCACTGGGCTTCGGCACGATCCTGCGCCGCATCGAGCGCGCCCACGCGTCGATTGCCTGACGGCAATCGAGCCGAACCTCCGTGGCATTCACCGCTCGACTCGTTCAAGGCTCCTGGTCACGCGAACAAGACGCCCCGTCCGTGTGTCGCTTGGTAGACCGCGACCGAGGGGTGCCGCCGTGGCTCTAGCCCGCGATGACCGGTGGGCGGGTCCAGCCGCTCTGCCACGAGGGACGCGCAGGGTTCGCGCATGAGTGGGGGCGTGCGGCCGTCGGGGATGATCGCGTTCCTGTTTCACCGATGTGGAGGGTTCTTGTTCGGCTCTTCGTCCGCACGGGCACCCTGATGTGGGCCGCACGCAACCGATGGGACGGCGGGTGTCGTGAGGCAATGTGATCGGGGTCAGGCTTCGACCGGCTTGGGCTGGGCCTGGACTTCGACATGGCCGGTGCGGCCCCTCGTCGCGACCGAGACCAGCGCATCGTCGTACAGGTGATCGCTGGCGTTGGCGACACCGCAGACAATGGGGATGTCGAGCGAGTAGAGGACCGCGTCGAGGTGTCCGCCGCCGAGGCCCGAGTGCTCGGGGGCGGCCTCGACGATGATCGCGGCGGCGTCGAACGCGAGATCGAGCATCGAGGCGTCGATGCGGTCGGCGACGAGGATCGAGCCGGCCGGGATGGCCTCAGCCCAGCCACCCCCGGCGCGGCGCACGGCGCACCGGCCAGTCCGCACGTCGACGCTGGTCAGCATGGCCACCCCGTCGAGGGTGGTGGGGACGGTGGCGGGGGCGTCGAGCAGCGCGGTGGTCATGGTGGTGGTCCTTCCGGGGCCTCGGGTCGTCATTGGGGCCATCGTGCACGGGACGCCTTGTCGGCTGGTTGTGGCGAAGTTGTGGCCAGGTTGTGGCCGGTCGATCCGCAGTCCACGACGCTCGATACCCGCTGACCAGCCCGTTCGTTCCATGGCCGCCCGGTAGCTTTGGCCGCAGTGCTCGTGCGGATCCTGGGACCGGTGGTGGTTGAGGTCGACGGTGTCGCGCGTCCGGCCGCCAAGCCCAAGGAGCGCGCGGTGCTCGCCGTGTTGGCCCTGCGCCCCGGACGGGTCGTTTCGGCCGAGACCCTGATCGACGCGCTATGGGGTGACTCCCCGCCGGCCACCGCCGCCAAGTCGCTCCAAGCGCACGTGTCGCGGGTTCGCAGCCAGTTCGGGGCGGACCTTGTCCATACCGAGGGCACCGGCTACCGGCTCGATCTCGATGCGGACCGCGTCGACGCGAGCCGGCTCGACGCCGCGGTGCGCGCGGGGTCCGACTCGCTCGCCGAGGGCCGACCCGACGAGGCCGTCGTGGTCTTGGGCGACGCGGTGGCGTCGTGGCGAGGGGATCCGCTCACCGATCTCGCCGACGGCGCGTTCGCGGCGGGCGAGCGCGCTCGCCTTGCCGAGCTGCACCTGTCGGCGGCGGAGCGGTTGGCCGACGCTCGCCTGGCGCTCGATCGGGCCGACGACGCCGTCGCGGATCTCGAGGGGCTGGTGCAACTTCATCCCCTGCGCGAGCCCCTCTGGGCGCGGCTGGTGCTGGCGTTGTACCGCTCAGGCCGGCAGGCGGACGCGTTGCGGGCGTACCAGCGGGCGCGGCATGCGCTGGTCGAAGCGTTGGGGATCGACCCCGGCGCGGAACTGCGGTCCCTCGAGCAACGCATCATCGACCGCGACCCATCGCTGCTCGTGTCCACTCCGAACTCAACCGCGACGTCGGAGTCTGCTGCCTCGTCGCCTGACGCGCCCCGGGTGACTCGACCGACACGAGCTCCGGATGTGTCGGCATCGGCTTCGGATGCTGATCGATTCGTGTCCGACCTGGGGTGGGCCGCGGCCGGTCGGGGCTTCCCGTTCGCGGCCCGCGACCGCGAGCGCCAGCTCCTCGATCACGTTTGGCGCGACGCCCGAACCGGTGCGGTGACGGTCGCGTTCGTCGGCGGGGAGGCGGGGATCGGCAAGACCCGGCTGGTCGCCGAGTTCGCCAACGCGGTCGGCGCGGAAGCGCTGGTGCTCTTCGGTCGCTGCGACGAAGACCTGGCTGCCGCCTACCAGCCCTTCATCGAGGCCCTCCGTTC
>Ga0209023_10007496_pt1 | contig 11174 bp, 15 predicted proteins | sample LakOneMetagenome_FD_187468 | JGI IMG/M metagenome (GOLD analysis project Ga0209023, IMG submission 187468) | Freshwater and sediment microbial communities from Lake Erie, Canada (SPAdes) (version 2) | ecosystem: Environmental > Aquatic > Freshwater > Lentic | place: Lake Erie, Canada...
TGCACCAAGCCGATCACGCTGTTCTCGCTGCTGAAGGGCCATCGCCAAACGATGGTGGGCATTCAATATATGCTCAACAAGTCTGGGCATGGCCGGACCATTCACTTGCATTCGGGCGCGTTCCTGAAGACCCGGCCCGACCTCGATATTCCGGACATTCAGATTCACTTCGTCAACGCGCTGATGCGTGATCATGGCCGCGTCAAAGCCGAGAGCGATGGCTTTACGATCCACACCTGCCCGCTGCGCCCCGAAAGCCGCGGCACAGTGAGCTTAGAGTCGAGCGATCCTTTCGCTTCGCCGCTGATCGATCCAAAGTATTTCAGCGCACCAAACGACATTCGCTGCATGCGTGACAGCATTCGTTTGATCCGCACCATCGTCGCGCAGGATGCGTTCAAGCCATACCGCGGCGCCGAGATTGCGCCGGGCGAGGCCGCGCAATCCGACGCCGATCTCGACAAGTGGATTCGCGCAACGGCGGAGACGCTGTATCACCCCGTTGGCACCTGCCGCATGGGCGCTGATGCGAAATCGGTGGTGGATTCCGAATTGCGTGTGCGCGGTGTCGGCGGGCTGCGTGTGATTGACGCGTCGGTGATGCCAACGCTTGTCGGCGGCAACACCAACGCGCCGACGATCATGATCGCAGAGAAGCTCTCCGATCTGATGCGCGGACGCCCGGCGCTGTCACCGGTGGACGCGCCGATCGCTGAGGACGCGCGGGTCGCAGTGTGAAGACCGCGGCGCGGTTGACGGCGGGCGTAGGCGCGGTTTTCGGCGCGTACGGGCTCTATCTGCAATACGTACTGCTCTATGACGACATGGCCGTACACGGCGCAACTTCGCTTGAGGCGACGTGGCGCTACTTTGCTTACTTCACCATTCTCACCAACTGCTTCGTGACCTTGGTGATGGCCCGCGCGGCGCTTTCACCGGCGCGGCAGACCGGCCTCAACGCGCCGCGTGTGGAGCTGATGGCGGTGACGTCGATCCTGTTTGTGGGCCTCGTATACAATCTGCTGCTCGCGTCGCGCTGGAATCCGCAGGGCTGGCAAAAGCTGGCGGACGTCATCGTGCACGACGCGATCCCCATCATCTTCGCGCTGTTCTGGGTTCTGCGGCCGCACGGTGCGCTGAAATGGAAAGACGCTGTGTTTGCAGCGATCTGGCCCGCCGCATACGCGGTCTACGGTCTGACGCGCGGCGCGTTCGATCACTTCTATCCGTACTTCTTCATGGATCCGACGACGACTTCAATCCCGCAGCTCGCCATCAACATGGCTGCCCTAATTGCCGCGTTCATGATCGGCGCGTTTGTGTTGATCGCGGGTAGCCGCGCTTTGGGCCGCCGCTCCTAACTCGTCTTACGTCGCCGCCCAGGCGCCACCGCGGAAGAAGCAGGTGGCCTTGCGCGACGCGCGCGCTCCGACATCATGGCGCGGATCTTCGTGTCCAACTTCTTCGTGTCGTGCCGGGGCGAGTGCGAACAGAATTCGCCCGCGGCCTCAATCTTTGCCGCAGTCGTGGCGGTGAGCATCACCTTCACGCCGGGACGGTGTTTGCGCACCCATTGCGCAAGCGCAAAGCCACTGTGTTCGCCGGCAAGTTGCGCGTCGCTCAACAGAATATCGAACTTCGGACCCGCGACGATTACCGTGCGCGCTTCCGCTGAGCCCGATGCTTCGAGCACCTGATAGCCGCATCCGCGGAGATATTCCGCCACGCCAAGACGAATAATGATGTCGTCTTCGACGAGCAAAATGACCATTTCGGCCGCCGTTGGATTCGGGGAAGCCATGTCTGTCCTATTGCTGGAAGTCCGCATCCTGACAACGGACGCTTACGGGCGCTGGTTCCTCGGTTACCGCGGGGGCCCATTAATGTGCGCGCGATCGACCGCAACCGGGAACCTTGGCGCCGCTGAGGCATTTTCGTGATGCGGTTTGCGATGTGGTAGGGGGAATTGATGAGTCCGGCGGGAAATCAAATGCCGGAGCCCGAGGGCGACCGACAACCAATCATCCTCGTCGTCGAGGACGATGTTTTGCTTCGGTTATCCACCGCCGACCAGCTCAGGGATGGGGGCTTTCATGTCATCGAAGCCGCAAGCGGCGACGAGGCGCGGGCAGTCCTTGAGGCTGGCGTTGAGGCGGATATCGTTTTTTCTGACGTCAACATGCCGGGCGTTTTGGATGGCGTTGGCCTTGCGCAATGGCTCGCTGAACATCGCGCAGATGTGCCCGTTGTGATCGCCTCAGGTCTACAGGATGTCTTGCGTTCCGCGCAGACATCCTGTCCGCACGTCAAAGCGTTCGTGCTGAAGCCATATGACGTCGACGCGCTGATAAAGCGCTTTGGCGCCATCCTCGCGTTGCGCGCGAAACACAGCTGAGCGCGCGCGGCGGCCAAGCCGCAGATTTGCCACAGACACACAGCACGCAAGCGACGGTGGAGGAAGCCTCGCATGCGTTACGCCGTGTTTGCATTGGCCCTGTTTGCTCTTGCCAGCCCGGCCCTGGCGCAGCAGCAACATCAGGAAATGGACGCCGCCGAGTCCGAGTTGCGCGCCGCTATGCCAGCCGGCGTGGCTGTCGATCGCGTAGCGCCGGACGAGGTGCGTGTGCGCATGCCTTCGGACATCACATTTGATTTCAATAGTGCCGATGTGCGTGGCCAGTTCATGCCGCGCATTGCTGACTTAGCGCGTACGCTGACGCGGCATCCGGGCATGGTCGTTCACATCACCGGCCACGCCGACGCCATCGGATCTGACCAATACAATCAACGCCTTTCCGAGCGCCGCGCGGATTCTGTCGGACTGGCGCTGCGGGACTATGGCGTCTCGTTCGCGCGCGTCGAAACCAGCGGCATGGGCGAGTTCGAGCCGATCGCGTCGAATGCCAGCGAATGGGGCCGGGCGCAGAACCGCCGCGTTGAGATCAGCATTAAGTCCGACAAGGACTAATCGTTCACCACGACCAGCCGTACGCCTGACGGCGCCTTTGCGACGGGCGGATGCAGTGAACCCACGCGCATCAGCTGAATGGCGCTGCCGTCCAGGAACGGCTCGCCGCCGAGCGCTTGGAAAAGACCAAGGAAGCGGTCGCCCAACATCGCATCGACCTTGAGCGGCGTGATGAGAATTTCCGCGCCGAGAATGCGGCCGCTCGCCGTTTCAGCCATGACGCGGGCAATACCTGGCTCGCCGGCGGCGTCGCACGCCTCGATGAGCGCGCGGACCATGCCGAGGTCGGGCGCCAGGAAGAAGCGCGCGAAGTCATGTTCTCGGAGGTCGCGGCCGAAGAGCGTAACCAATTCGGCGCCAAAGGTGCGGATGGGTAAACGCCCGTCCTTCATGCGTTGAATAACGAACAGGCGCTCCAGCACCTGATCGGCGCCGCCCTTTTTGGGCGCCACGCCGGCGCCGGCGAGTGCGCGCCCGTACGCGAGCAGCGCACGTGTGTCGGGATGGAATGTCTCTTCGCCCAGCATTAATCGTTAAACGCTTCCGCGTCCTCCGTATCGGAGCACCGCCACGCAAGGCCCGCGCCCAGGCGGAGGCTGGAGTTTCAGGGGAAAATCGTGTTGTGCCGGGGCGCCTTCTCGCGTCGCGCGCGCCTTGGCCCTTCGCTTGCACCGTCCCTGGCGAAATTCAGGAGAGACGGCGGATGGGCGTTCCGGTCCGATACATTTTTGCGATTATCGCACTTGGTCTGATGGGCTTTGCGACATCGTCAGCGCAGGCGCAGTCGTGCGGCAGTTGCAATCCGCAGCCGCCGCCATGCCACTGCAATCCACCGCCGCCGTGCCATGCGTGCCAGCCGCCAACGGTTGTCGTGCCGCCTCCCTATGTGCCGCCGCCGAACATCGTCGTCGTTAATGCCGGCGCGCGTGCGCAAGCGAGCGCGACGGCGATCGCGATCGCCAACGTGCAAACGGGCGACACGATCATTCATCAGAACACGGTGATGGATGCGGGCGCGTCAGCCGGCGCCGTCGCTAACGCCACCACGTTCGCAGTGAGTGAAGCCTCGCGAGAAACGGTGACGAGCGAGCGCGATGCGCTGCTGCAGGCCATTTGCCTCGACGCGACCAACAACCCGCATCCCGCGTCGCAAACGTTTGGCGACCGCGCCGTGGCGCGCGATTATAGCGGCGAAGTCTTCCGGTGCATTGCCGGCACCCGCATGCGCTACACGCTCGACGGTCAACAATATGATTGCGCGGCCGGCCAAGCGCTTTGGTACGAAGGCAATGCCGTACAGTGTCGTACGCAGATCGAGCGTCGTAATTGCAACGAGCGTTCGCTGCTCCGCCGCTTCGGCCCAGGCGACAAAATGGTGCACATCCGCAGCAGCGAAGAGCGGGTGACGCAACACGAAACCACGTTCAACGGCGCCATGACGATGGATGGCGGCGTCGGTCAGAGCGTGTGGTGATTTAACGCTTCAACCTCTCCCCAATAATCTCAAGGCCTGCCTTGGCCTGCCCCCGCGAAAGCGGGGGTTCTTCTTTTGGGGCTAGCGATCAGCCAAGCGAACGGAGACGGTCTTGTCTCCGAAGCCGCTGTCTTCGAGGTTGGTGTTGCCGGTGAGTTCTTCGCAGTGACCGGTGAAGTTGGTCGCATCGCAAAGCTCCCACGTGCCGCCATAAATGCGCACGGACGAGGCGGCGGCGCTGAAGCTGTGGTCGGCAAGATCGGGATCGTCTTCCGTGAGGCCGATTTGCCGCCCGGTGAAGTCGGCATGATCGAACAGGACAATGCGCGGCATCGCATCCATCGGACCCATGGCGTCGAATGGCTGTTCGATCGGCCCATCGGCAAAAGGGTCGTCGCTGGTGTCCATTGGCGTTGTTGAGGATGGACTGAAAACGGACGACGGCATGATCTGCTGCGTGGCTTGACCGGGTGGGGTTTGCTCGGGAGGCGTCTGTGCCCATGCCGCGCTCGTCAGCGCTGCTGTGGCCGCGAGGCCCATCAAAATCCGTCGCATCGCAGCCTCCTCTCGCGACTCGGCACGTTGTGAGCGTGAATTGAGCCGCGTTCGGGCGCAATCGCGGGGCGCCGCGCATTGCACCGCAGCACGGCGCTCGCTAAGTCGGGCCTATGACGAAGCTTGATGTCCGCGCCGCCCGCCCTGATCAACGTGTCCGGGGTGACACGTCCGATTGGGAAATCATTGTCGGATTGGAAGTACACGCGCAGGTCACCTCGAACGCGAAGCTCTTCTCCGGCGCCAGCGCGTCCTACGGCGGCGATCCGAACAGCCATGTGTCGCTGGTTGATGCGGCGATGCCGGGCATGCTGCCGGTGATCAATAAATACTGCGTCGAGCAAGCGATCCGCACCGGGCTCGGGTTGAACGCGCAGATCAACAAGAAGAGCCGCTTCGATCGGAAGAACTATTTCTATCCAGATTTGCCGCAGGGCTACCAGATCAGCCAATTTCAAATGCCGATCGTCGGCGAGGGCGAGATTGAAATCGAGCCGGACGGCGAGGACGCGCTGACGATCCGGATCGAGCGCCTGCACCTCGAGCAAGACGCCGGCAAGTCCATCCACGATCTGTCACCGAGCGAGACGTATGTTGATCTCAATCGGTCTGGTGTAGCGCTGATGGAGATCGTCTCGCGCCCGGACATGCGTTCGGCGAAAGAGGCGTCGGCCTATTTCCTGAAGCTGCGCGCCATCCTGCGCGCGCTGGGCACGTGCGACGGCAACATGGAAGAAGGCTCCATGCGTGCGGACGTGAACGTCTCGGTGCGCAAGCCGGGCGAAGAGTTCGGTACGCGGTGCGAAATCAAGAACGTCAACTCGACCCGCTTCATGATGCAGGCGATCGAGTTCGAGGCGCGCCGGCAAATCGAGATCCTCGAGGGCGGCGGAACCATCGATCAAGAGACGCGCCTGTTTGATCCGGGCAATGGCGAAACGCGCACGATGCGCTCCAAGGAAGATGCGCACGATTATCGCTACTTCCCAGATCCGGACTTGCTGCCGCTGGTTCTGGAGCAAGCTTGGATCGATCAAATCAAAGCGTCACTGCCGGAACTGCCGGATGCGAAGAAGAGGCGGTTTGTCGAAGGTTACGGCTTGAGCGCCTACGATGCGCGCGTCATCGCCGCTGACAGCGAGACGTCCGCATATTTCGAGACTGTCGCGAAGGATCGCGATCCGAAGCTTGCTGCAAACTGGGTGACGCAGGAATTGGCTGCGGCGCTCAACAAGAAGGGTTTGGAGCTTTCAGCCTCGCCGGTGAAAGCCGATCAGCTGGGCGCATTGCTGGACCTGGTGAAGGACGGCACGATCAACGGGAAGATCGCCAAGGACGTGTTCGCGAAGATGATGGAAACCGGCGACGCGCCAGGCGCGATCGTTGAGCGCGAAGGGCTGAAGCAGGTCACGGATACGGGTGCGATCGAAAAGGCGATCGATGACCTGATGGCGGCGAATTCCGATAAGGTCGCTGACGTGCAGAAGAACCCGAAGGCGTTCGGCTGGTGGGTTGGTCAAACGATGAAGGTCACCGGCGGCAAAGCCAATCCGGCGGTCGTGAACGAGATCTTAAAAAAGAAGTTGGGCGTCTAGCCGATCGCCAATCGAGGCATCTGATAGCGCGTGACGTGGCTCGCGGCGCCGAAGGCGCTGCTGGTGGGCGCGGGTGCTTCCAGTTCGGCGCGCAGATGCGCTTCGTAAGCTTGTGCCTGCAATGACGCGACGGTGCCGACTGTCGGCATGAACACCTGCGCCACGACGCACATCCAAATGTAGACCAGCATACCTGCTCCCTCAGAAAATCGGCGCTTCATCCTCATCAACCCAACCTAACGCCATGAGCGGGCGAGCAGCGGCTTCCGCGACGCTGCGTTGGGTTTCGACGAGGGGTGTCTGTGCTGAAAGCGTGGTGGCTGGCAGGAACGCCGAGGCTGTCGCCCAGAACCAAACAAACAGCAGCATGACGGTTCCCCCAACAGCGTGAAGCGTCGTTCAGTTTGGTTGCGCGGGCGTTAACGCCACAAAAAGTTCGCCCCGGAGCGGGGAGGGCTCCGGGGCGATATTTTTTGAGAGCGCTTGCTCAGCTTAGTAGCTGTTGCTGAGGATCGCGCTCAAGATCACGCCGGTGGCGATGCCGACGAGAAGGAAGTCGCCACGGTCGTCACGGACATAGTGATAGCCGCGCGGCGGGGGCCGCAAGCGATAGTAGCGATAGTCTACCGCGCGGTAGTGATCGCGATAGTAGGCCGGGAGGCGATCACCGCGGCGCCACGAACGATAGCCATATTCGGCGCGTCCGTAATAAGCGGCGGGCGGCGGGCCATAATACCAGCGACCATTGTAAGTATAACCGTTGTGACTGCGGTCATCCCAACGCCGCTGATCACGGCGACCGTCGCGGTAGTCGTGACGACCGTCGCGGCGATAGTTGTTGTTGTCGCGACCCCAATCGCGGTCACGGCCATCGCCGTCACGATCGCGACCGTCATGGTCGTTGTTGCGCCAACGTTGTGCGTCTGCTTGCGCCGGCAAGGCCAGCGGGGTCGCAAACGTCGCTGCGGCGAGCACAGCGGTCAGTATGCGTTTCATCTTGAGGTCTCCTTCCTGCTTCCCTTGAACTGCTCCGTCCAAAGGAAGGTCCCTCTTCGCGTCGCAATTTGTCCGCTGGTGACTGAACCTAGGCTGAATGGCCTAGGAACTTCGCGTCTTTGTTGTGTCAGACTTTGTCAAACCGCTTTGTTTGCATGCGTTCGGCGCGCCTTCCGTAACGGCGCGCGCACATTTCACGTGCGCGTGACAATGCCTGCGACGTTGCGTGCCAAAGTGTGTGCATAGCGGTATGCCGCGTGCTTCCCATCTGATCTGCTCAGGCAGTTGAGGCGCATGCATGAGCGAGAATCCAATCGAAGTTTTCTTCTGGCCCACGCCCAATGGGCACAAGATTACGATTGCGCTCGAAGAGATGGGTTTGCCGTACGTCTTGAGGCCCGTGAACATTGGCAAAGGCGAGCAATTCGCCGAAGCATTCATGGCGATATCGCCGAACAATCGAATGCCCGCGATCACCGATCCCGACGGGCCCGACGGCGAACCGATTTCGATCTTCGAGTCTGGCGCTATCCTTCAGTATCTCGGACGAAAGAGCGGCAAGCTTTATCCGCGCGCCGAACGTGCACGGGCCGAGGTGGATCAGTGGTTGATCTGGCAGGTCGCCAATCTGGGTCCGAATGCCGGGCAGGCCAGCCACTTCATCAACTACGCGCCCAAGCTGGTCGATGATCCCGCGAAGATCGAATACGGCCGCAGTCGCTACGTGAATGAACTCAACCGGCTGTGCGGTGTCGCTGATCGACGCTTGGCTGATCGCGTATACACAGCCGGCGAATTCTCGATCGCCGACATCGCCGCTTGGCCTTGGCTCCGCAATGTTCACACGCTTGGCCAATCGTGGGATGATCTCCCAAACCTTAAAGCGTGGGTGGACCGCATCTCGGCGCGTCCGGCGGTCCAGCGCGCAGTGCAGAAGGGTGACGCGGTGCGCGCTGCGGTTCAGCAACGCAATGCCGCGGAAGATGCTGAACAAGCGCGAAATCTCTTTGGTCAAACAGCCGCGTTCGTCGCCAGCAAGGTAAATCGCCGCTCATCTCAACAGGACTGACGCCGCTTAAGCTTATCGCAAGTTATGCACATTATTGGTGCTCTCCGACGGCGCGAGAAATGCACGTCGATGGGGTGAAGCGGACATGGCTAAAGCCAGCCGTTTCTAAATGGACCAAGGGAGCGGCCAGAATGGCGTTTACAGATTCTGAAATCGCGGAAGCGCACGAAGCTGTGCGTGAGCGCGGTGATAGCGAAAATCTTTACAAGCTCGGCCTGATCTACGCGACCGGCCAAGGTGGCGAAATGGACCTGGTGCAAGCGCACATGTGGTTCAATCTCGCGGCCTCGCGCGGTTCGGAAGCGGCCAAGGAATGCCGCCGTGAGCTTGCTGACCAAATGTCCAAGGACGAAATCGCCGCCGCCCAAAAACGCGCGCGCGAATGGCTGAACGTCACCCGCCACTAAAGGCGGCGCGCTAAGGTTGCGCGTCGGCGTTCTGCGCTACGATTGCGACCTTGGCGAACTGGGCATGCTGAAGCGTGTCCACGACGTTCACCACGCTCTGATACGCGACGTCCAAGTCTGCGCGCACAAAAATACGCCCGTCGGCGAGTGCCGCATCGGCTGTCAAAGATCGATCCGCCGCGAGCATTCGCGCCAACGCTTGCTGCGCAAGCTGATCGCGGCGGATCTCCTCCCCACCGACAAAATACGAGACGCCGCCGCCAGGCAGGGCGCGAAGCTCAACGATGGTTGGCGGGATGTCTACGTGCGCCACAGGCCCCGGCCTCGGCAAATCAACGCGCAAATCGGTCGTCGGCTTTGGCGCCGTCACCATGAAGATGATCAGCAGCACGAGCAGCACATCGATGAACGGTATGACGTTCGGCTCGGCGTTGGGAATGAGAGTCGTGCGCCTTGCGCGCAGTCCAATGGCGGCCATCGTTCGCTCCCTCGTTTGAAGCGAGGGTGCGCTCGTTTCGCGCTTCAGCAATTCACGTGATTGAGAGCCTCATCACAAGCACGAGATCGGCTCAGTTGTTGGCGCCGCCGCGAAGGTCGTAATAGAAGCCGAACTGCACCGGCAGCGCATCACGCACATATTGCTGCATGAACAGATTGATCTGCGCGATGGGCGAGCGCGGCACATAGACGACATCGTAGCGTTGCAGCGGGTCCGCGCCGGGCAGGCCGTGACGCAGTGCGCGTGTTGAGAGGTCGACTTGGCTCACATGCGCCTCGCCGCTGGCGCGCGACATAATCAGAACAGTGCTGCGCTGCGCTGTTGGTAGGAAACCGCCGGCCATAGCGACGGCTTGGAAAGCGTCGATGTTGGCGGGCATCGCGTAAATGCCGGGGCGCGCAACCTCGCCGCCAACGAACACCTGGCGCGAACCGTAGGTCTTTGGAGTCACCGAAAGCTCAGGCTCGCGCAGTTGCGGCGCGTAAGCTGCGATCAACGCATCGTGTAAGTCAGCGGCGGTCATATCCGCGGCGCGGACTGAACCGATCAAGGGCAACGCGATGCGGCCATCGGGACCGACAGTCACAGTACGGCTTAGTTCCGGCGCCGAAAAGACGGTGATCTCGACTTCGTCCCCAGGAAAGAAGCGATAGGTCGGTGTAGAGTCGGAATAATCAAACGATGCAGGCGTTTGCGCTGCCGCCGTAGGCGTAGCTGGCGATGCAGGTTCGGTTTGGCCACGCGCATCGCCGCCAAGATTCACCAACGTCAGCGCAAACAGGGCCGCGCAGACAGCGATCACGCGCATCGAAGACTCCAACGCTTTATTATCGCGCCCGCGTTAGCCGAGCGTCGCTGTCGGGAGAATGCGCGAGGGTGGTGAATGATCATTTACCAAATCGCGGCAAGCTTCATTTCGCGTACGAGCAGGGAATGCTGATGACGATGACGAGCGAAGCGGGCGGCGTGAGAGCGCGACTTGGCTGGGCCGATGCGCCCTGGCTGCGCGTCTCCGATCTGGCGGCGCTGCTCTGGACCGAGCGTAAGCTGGTGGCGACGATCGGCGGCGCCATTTGCGCGCTGGGGCTCGCGGCGGCGTTGATGGCGCCGCGCACGTACACGGCGCGCACCGAATTGCTGGTCCGTATGGGTGAGGAATACGTCTATCAGCCGACGGCCGGTCAACAGGGCGCAGGTGCTGGCGCCACGCAAGACATGCAAGGCGTCGTAAATTCCGAAATGCGTTTGATCGGCTCCGGCGCGGTGGTGCGCGCGGCGATCACTGAAGTCGGGCTCGCGACGTTGTATCCGACAATCGCCAACGGGCCCGGCTCGGATGCCCGGAAGATGGCGGCGGCCGAGCGTGCATTCACGCAACACCTGACGGTCGAAACAGCGCCGCAGACCCCGACCATTGGTCTCTCATTCGCGCATGCCAAGCCGGAGGTTGCAGCTGAGGCGCTCAACGCGCTGATTGATCAATACCTGGCGCGTCGCCGCGATGTCCTCACGGGCGGCGAGTATGAGGCGCTGTCGCAGGAAAGTTCGGATCTCGGTACGCGGGCGGGCGCTGCAACGGCGGCACTGGCGGCGTTCCTAAACCAAAATCAG
>Ga0209023_10007497_pt1 | contig 11172 bp, 11 predicted proteins | sample LakOneMetagenome_FD_187468 | JGI IMG/M metagenome (GOLD analysis project Ga0209023, IMG submission 187468) | Freshwater and sediment microbial communities from Lake Erie, Canada (SPAdes) (version 2) | ecosystem: Environmental > Aquatic > Freshwater > Lentic | place: Lake Erie, Canada...
GGGCCGTCGGTGCGGATCGGCTGGCCCTTGAATTCGGCCAGCTTGCGGATCATCGCCGGGCCCCACCACAGCGACAGCGACAGCGCGGTGAGCGCGCTGAGGATGCCGCGGAAGGTGAGGTAGTTGAACAGCCCGAACAGGCGCTGCAACTGTTCCAGCCAGCGGGTCAACTCAAGCAGCATGCTTCGATCCCCCATCGAGCAGGGCCGCGACCACGCGGTCCATCGCACTGCCGCGCGAGCCCTTCACCAGGATCCGCACGTCCGCGCGCAAGTCCCCGCGCAGCGCTTCGGAAAGCGCCTCGTGCGAATCGAAATGGCGCGCCCCCGCGCCGAATGCCTGCACCGTCGCCGCGCTCAGTTCGCCGAGCGCGTACAAGCGTGCGATTCCTGCCGTTTTCGCGCGCCGACCGGCAGCGGCGTGCAGCGCCTCCGCGTCGTCGCCGAGTTCGCGCATGTCGCCGAGCACCAGCCAGGCCTCGCCGCCCGCGGACGCGAGCGTGTCAATGGCGGCGTCGAGCGAACCGGGATTGGCGTTGTAGCTGTCGTCGATCAGCAGCGCGCCGTTGCCGAGGCGGTGGCGAACAAGGCGTCCGGCGACCGCACGCGCCTCGCCGAGACCGGCGCGGATCGCTTCGAGCGGCACCCCGGCACCCAGCGACATTGCTGTTGCCGCGAGCGCGTTGCGCACGTTGTGGCGGCCGGCGAGCGCGAGTTCGACCTGCGCATCGCCGGCGGGCGTGGACAGGGTGAAGTTCGAACCATCCGCATTCGCGACGATGCCGCGCGCAGTGACGTCGGCGCTGGCGTCGAGGCCGAAGCGGAGGATGCGGCGGCCTTTCGCGCGTTCGATGAAATATGGAGAAAACGCATCGTCGGCGTTGATCACCGCGACGCCATCGGTCGGCAGCGCGTCGTAGATCGCGGCCTTGGTGTCGGCCACGCCGAGCAGGCTGCCCATGCGCTCGAGGTGCGCCGGCGCGATGTTGTTGACCAGCGCGACATCTGGCCGCGCGATGTCGGTGAGGTAGGCGATGTCGCCGGGCTTGCCCGCGCCCATTTCGTACACCGCGAAATCGGCGTCGTCGGGCGCGTCGATCACCGCCAGCGGCAGGCCGATCTCGTTGTTGCGGTTGCCGGGATTCGCATACGCCTTGCCGGCGTGCGCCAGGATCGCCAGCAGCAGCGATTTCACGCTGGTCTTGCCGTTGCTGCCGGTGACCGCGAGCACTTTCGTAGCGCGTTGCGCCTGCAATACATTGGCGAACGCGCCCAGCGCGCGTTCGGTGTCGTCGACCACGACCTGCGCGACCGGCGCATCGACCTCGCGCGCGACCAGCGCGGCGACCGCGCCGCGCGCGGCGGCATTGGCGACGTGTTCGTGGCCGTCGAAGTTTTCGCCCTTCAGCGCCACGAACAGCACGCGGCGGCCATCGGCGGCGAGCGTGCGGGTGTCGGTCGACACCGCATCGACCTCGGCGTCGTCGCCGTGCAGGCGACCGCCGCACCACTGCGCGACCTGCGCGAGCCGCAGCGCCTTCATGCGCGCCGCTCCAGTGCCGCCTTCGCGACCTGGGTGTCGTCGAACGGATGGCGCACGCCGGCGATTTCCTGGTAGGGCTCGTGACCCTTGCCCGCGATGAGCACGATGTCGTCGGCGTTGGCGGCATCGACCGCCAGCCCGATCGCGCGCGCGCGGTCGCGTTCGACGATCACGCGCGAGGCATCGGAGAAGCCACGCAGGATGTCGGCGACGATGCCGTCGCCGTCCTCGCCGCGCGGATTGTCGTCGGTGACGATCACGCCGTCGGCGAGGCGTTCGGCGATCGCCGCCATCTGCGGGCGCTTGCCGGCGTCGCGTTCGCCGCCGCAACCGAACACGCACAGCAACCGGCCGTGCGCATGCGCGCGCAGCGAGGACAGCGCCTGTTCCAGCGCATCGGGCGTGTGCGCGTAGTCGACCACCACCACCGGGCGGCCGTTGCCGCCGAGCCGGTTCATGCGCCCGTGGATGGGCTGGAGTTGCGACAGCAATGCCGCGATCGTTTCCGGCGCGGCGTCTAGCGCGTGTAGCACGCCGGCGACGGCGAGCAGGTTGTCGGCGTTGAAACGGCCGAGCAGCCGCGAAGACACCACGTGGCGCGCATCGCCGACAACGAGGTCGAAGCCGATGCCGTTGCCGTCGAGGTTGAGGTTTTCCGCGCGAATGGCCGCATCGTCGCGGCCGGATGCGCTGACGCCGATGCCGCGCACCGCCGCCGGCAGAGCCGCGAACAGTTCGCGCCCGAACGCATCGTCGAGGTTCACCACCGCCGCGCGCAGCCCGGGCCAGGCGAACAGCTTCGCCTTCGCGGACGCGTAGGCGTCCATGTCGCCGTGGTAGTCGAGGTGGTCGCGGGTAAGGTTGGTGAACACCGCGACCGCGAAACGCACGTGGTCGGTGCGGCCCTGGTCGAGCGCGTGCGAACTCACTTCCATCGCCACCGTATCGGCGCCGGCATCGCGCAGGTTCGCGAGCAGCGCATGCACCTGCAGCACCAGCGGCGTAGTGAAGCCGGTCGGTGCCGCTTCGCCGTACAGGCCCGCGCCGAGCGTGCCGATGGTGCCGGCGCGGCGGCCCTGCAGCGTCCATGCCTGCGCCAGCAACTGCACGGTCGAGGTCTTGCCGTTGGTGCCGGTGACGCCGACCACGCTCATCGCCCGCGAAGGTTCGCCGTGGAAGCGGTCGGCCATTTCGCCCATGCGCGAAACCAGACCAGGCACGGCGATGGCATCGGCGGGTGCCGCGATGTTCGCTGGCGCCGGCGGCTCGAACAAAATCGCGCTGGCGCCGGCGGCGTGCGCCTGCGCGGCGAAATTGAGTCCGTGCGTGGACGGCACTTCCTGCCGCGCCGGCAGCACCGCGACGAAGGCATCGCCCGGTTGCAACTGGCGGCTATCCTGCACCAGGCCGGTGATCACCAGCTCGGCGGGAATGCCAGCGACGTCCGGCAGCAGTTCGGCGAGCAGCATCGCGCGGCTCATGGCGTCACCGCCGGCACATCGTCGTTGCCGGGCTCGTCGTCTCTAGTGACATTCGCGAACGTGGGCGCGGGCTTGCCGCCGCGCGCCTTCGCCTCGGCCGCTGCCTGCGCGGCGAGCCAGGTGTCGATATCGTCCGGCGGCACGTCCATCAGCCGCAGCGCGCCTTCCATCACGTTGTGGAACACAGGGCCCGCGACCAGGCCACCGTAGTACGAACCCTGGGTCGGGTCGTTGATCACCACCGCCATCGCGAAGCGCGGGTTGTCCACCGGCACCACGCCGGCGAAGAATGCCGTGTACTTGCGCGAATAGCCGCCACCTTCGGCCATGCGCGAGGTGCCGGTCTTGCCGGCGACGTGGTAGCCGAGGATCGCGGCCTGGGTGGCGGTGCCGCCCGGCTCGGTCACCGTCTGCATCATCTTCATGACCTCGGCGGCGATCTTCGGGTCGAAGAGTCGCTTCGGATCGTTGCGTTCGCCCTTCACGAAGGTCGGCTGGATCGCACGCCCGCCATTGGCGATGGCCGCGTACGCACGCGCCACCTGCAACGGCGTGACGGAGAATCCGTAGCCGTAGGACATGGTCTGCTTGCTGGTGCCGCTCCAGCGCGACGGCGCGGGGAACGAGCCCGAGGACTCACCCGGGAACCCGCTGTGGGTGCTCGAGCCGTAACCCATCTTGTGGAAAAAATCGTAGAACTGCTGGTCGCTCAGCCGCCGCGCGATCAGCGACGCGCCGACGTTCGAGCTCTTTCGGATCACGCCGGTGGTATCGAGCGTGCCGTAGTTGTGGGTGTCGGTCGTGCGGTACTTGCCGTTCGCGATCCAGCCCGGGCTGGTGTTGAACAGCGTGTGCGGGGTGATCGCGCCCGCCTCCAGCGCCGCGGCCACCGTCAGCGGCTTCGCCGTCGAACCGGGTTCGAACACGTCGGTCACCGCGCGGTTGCGGTGCGCGTCGCGGTTGCCCGTTTCCACCGCGTTCGGGTTGAACGACGGCACGTTCGCCATCGCCAGCACTTCGCCGGTGGCGATATCGAGAACCACCGCCGAACCGCTGCTCGCGCCGCTCTCGAGCAATTGCCGCTTGAGCTCGCGGTAGGCGAGGTACTGGATGCGCCGATCGATGCTGAGCGTGAGGTCGCGGCCCGGTGTCGCCGGCTGCACCAGGTCCACGTTCTCGACGATGCGGCCGCGGCGGTCGCGGATCACCTTCTCCAAGCCGGGCTTGCCGCGCAGCCAGTCGTCGAACGCGAGCTCCACGCCTTCCTGGCCTTCGTCGTCGATGTTGGTGAAGCCGAGCACGTGCGCCAGCGCCTCGCCCTGTGGGTAGAAGCGGCGGAATTCGCGCTGCGAGAACACGCCGGGGATGTCGAGCGCGAGGATGCGCTTCGCCACCGCCGGATTCATGCGCCGCTGCAGCCACATGAATTCCTTGTCGGAACGCTGCAACACCTTGCGCGTCAGGTAATCGGCCGGCACGCCGAGCGAGCGCGCCAACTCCGGCAAGCGGTCGAGATTGCGCGAGAGTTCCTGCGGGTTCGCCCAGATCGATTCGACCGGCGTCGACACCGCGAGCGGTTCGCCGTTGCGGTCGGTGATCATGCCGCGCGTGGTCGGGATCTCGAGTTCGCGCAGGAAGCGCTCGTCGCCCTGCTTGCGGTAGAAATCGTTGTCGACCAGCTGCAGGTCGACCGCGCGCCCGATCAGCGCCAGCGAACACAAGCCGAGCCCGCCGCAGACCAGCGCCAGCCGTCCGCGCAGGTTGAAAGCGCCGCGCTGCGGGCGCGGACGCACCGGCGTCGCGGTGCGCGCGGGATTCTGCTTCTGCTGGCGCTTGGCGAAGAGGTTTTTCGGCAGCATGCTCATGGGCGCACCACCTCGATCTCCGCGCCCTCGGGGAACTTCATCCCGAGTTTCGTGCGCGCGATCTGGTCGACGCGGTTGCTTTCCGCCCACGTCGCCTGCTCCAGCTGCAGGCGGCCGAAGTCGATATTGAGCTCGTCGCGTTCGTGGGTCAGCCGGTCGAGCGCGATGAACAACTGGCGATGCTCGTGGCGCGCGTAGACCACGCCGATCGCGCTGGCGACGTTCGCCGCCAGCAGGGCCGCGAGGACGACATGGCCCGCGTTCATGCGGCGCGCTCCATCGGCAGGCGTTCGGCGACGCGCAGCACCGCGCTGCGCGCGCGCGGGTTCGTCGCGGTCTCCGAGTCGTCGGCGCGTTGCGCGCCGTCGACCAGGCGCAGCGTCGGGACGAATGCGATTTCCACTGGCATGCGACGGTTGGCCGGCGGCGCCTTCGCATGCCTGGCCATGAACTGCTTGACGATGCGGTCTTCCAGCGAATGGAAGCTGATCACTGCCAGTCGGCCGCCGACCTTGAGCCGTGCGTGCGCGGCTTCGAGCCCGACCTCGAGGTCGGCGAGCTCGCGGTTGATGAAGATGCGGATCGCCTGGAAGCTGCGCGTGGCCGGATGGATCCTGTCTCCGCCGCGCGGCACGACCGAAGCGATGAGATCGGCGAGCTGCGCGGTGCGCAGCAGCGGCGTTTCGACGCGACGCGCGACGATCGCCCGGGCGATGCGGCGCGACTGCCGTTCCTCGCCATAGGTCCAGAGCACGTCGGCGATCTCGCGGTCCCCGGCGCGCGCCAGCCATTCGGCCACGCTTTCGCCCGATTCCGGGTCCATGCGCATATCGAGCGGGCCGTCCTTGCCGAAACTGAATCCGCGCTCTGCGATATCGAGCTGCGGCGAGGAAACGCCGAGGTCGAACAGCACGCCATCGAGGCCGGCGTCGGTGGCGTTCCAGCGCGCGAGTTCGGCGAAGCTGCCGCGATGGATCGCGACGCGTGCGTCGCCGCCGAATTCACGGCTGGCCACGGCGATCGCCTCGGGATCCTTGTCCATCAGCAGCAACCGGCCTCCCGGCCCCAAGCGTTGCAGCACGCCCTGCGCGTGTCCGCCGCGTCCGAACGTGCCATCGAGGTAAGTCCCTTCTTCCTTCACCGCCAGGCCCTCCATGACCTGCGCGAACAACACCGGCACGTGCGCAGGCGCCTTGCCTGCGGCGTGAGTCACAGCTGCAGGTCCAGCAACCCGTCGTCGAGGTCGTCGTCGCCGAGCGTCCTGCGGATCTGCTCGTGGTGCGCGGCTTCGCCCCACAATTCGAACTTGTCGCCCATGCCGAGCAACACCGCCTTCTTGTCGATGCCGACGGCGCTGCGATGGCTTGCGGGAATCGACACGCGGCCGCTGCCGTCGGGCTCGAGGAAGGCCGCGGCGCCGACCAACTTCAGCTGCAGCAGGCGGCTGTTCTTCCTGGTGCGCGGCAACGCGTTGACCTGGTCGCGCACCTTTTCCCAGACCGGCTGCGGGTACAGGTACAGGCAACCGGACTCGAACGGGTTGTAGGTCAGAACCAGGCGGTTGCCGGCCTTGGCCACGGCGTCGCGGAACGCGGTCGGGATCGCCAGCCGGCCCTTGTCGTCGATGGTGATGGCGGTCTCGCCCTGGAACATCGCCCCGATCCGTCCATGGCCGTCGTGAGACGGCGATATTGGGTCACGGAAACCACGGATTCCCCGGATTTCCCACTAGTCGCCACATTAGGCACCGTTCCGGGGCTTGTCAACATTCGTTTCAGGGAAATTTCACTTGCCGCGTCAATGACTTGCGACGAACTTCAGAGAATTGTTCAAGCTTTATCCACAAGCTGCTGTTTCGTCTCAAATTTTAAGATTTGGCCCTTTCTGGACGAGCTTGGCCGATGCCGATCGACGGGGTCCGGCCGCTCATGTTGCATCGCAAAATGAATGGGGCAGGGCCGGACGCGGCAGAATGGGGCATGTGCGTCGTCGCCCTGGCCTGGAACGCCCACCCCCGCTGGCGGTTGCTGCTGGCCGGCAACCGCGACGAGTTCCATGCCCGCCCCACCGCCCCGCTCGCCCGGTGGCCGGGTGCAGGGCCGCTCGCCGGGCGCGACCTCCAGTCCGGGGGCACCTGGGTCGGGCTGGATCGGCGCGGCCGAGTCGCGGTGGTCACCAACGTCCGCGACGGCTTGGCGGCCGAACACGCAGGTCCCTCGCGCGGTGCCCTGCCCGTCGCCTTCCTCGAAGGCACCGCGGATGCGGCGACCACGACGGCGAAACTACATTCGAACGCGAAGGCCTACGCGCCGTTCAACCTCGTGCTGGCCGATGCCGAAGCCTGTTGGCACCTCGGCAACCATCCGCTGCAACGCGAAGCGCTGGCGACGGGCGTGCACGGCATCTCCAACGGCCGCCTCGATGCGCCCTGGCCCAAGACCCGACACCTGATCGCTGCATTGCGAACGTGGATCGATGCTGGCGACGACGATCCGCGATCGCTATGGGACGCGGTGGCCGACGAGCGCATCGCTGCGGACACCGATTTGCCTGATACCGGCGTCGGCATCGAACTGGAGCGCAGGCTGTCGCCCGCCTTCATCCGCGGCGAAACCTACGGCACGCGCGCGAGCACGATCATCATGGTCGACCACGAAAGCCGCGGCTTCATCCACGAACGCAGGTTCGGGCCGGATGGCGTGTTCGCAGGCGAAACACAGTTGCGCAACAACGATTGATTCCGTTCCACCCGCAACTTCTCCCGATGCAATGCATCGGGAGAAGCGCAAGGAAAAGCGAAGTCGGCCGATAAGCCGGGTTCTGTTCGACGCTTGCGCGCCGCGACAGTCATTCCTCTAGGCGCACCGTCGCCGATACGCTCGAGCAGCCTACCCGGAAGCGTCGCGGGCCACGACATTGCTTCCCTATTTGGCCTTGCTCCCGGTGGGGTTTGCCGTGCCGGTCGGTTGCCCGACTCGCGGTGCGCTCTTACCGCACCATTTCACCCTTGCCACGCGCATCTCGCGATGCCGTTCGGCGGTATCTTTCTGTTGCACTTTCCGTCGGCTCGCGCCGCCCAGGCGTTACCTGGCACCGTGCCCTGTGGAGCCCGGACTTTCCTCGGCACTGTTTCCAGTGACGCGACTGTCTGGCCGGCTCCGCCGCTGGCATTCTACCGCTTCGCGGTCGAATGCCCCCAAAGTTCGCTGCGCAAACTTCGGGCCCCGGCTCTCGCTGCCACACCCCCATTCGCGCCTGCGGCGCGAATTGCTCCCTCACTCAGGGGGCTGGCCCTGTACATCTCCGCCATACAAGGCCTTCCTCGGCGCGCCGCTGAGCTCGGCCGCAAGCTTGGCCGCCTGCGAAGGCTTGAGAACCTCGCACAGCTTCGCGTACAACCTGCGCCCCTCGATGATGCGTGCGTCTTCGTCCTCGCCCGCCCCCTGCACCAGCAGCACGAATTCGCCCTTGCGCTGATCGGCGTCGGCTGCGACTTTGGCCTGCAGTTCGCCCATGGTTCCGTCGAGCACGGTTTCGAACAACTTGGTCAGTTCGCGGGCGAGCACCGCCGGTCGCTCCGCGCCGAATGCCGCGACGCAATCGGCCAGCGCATCCTCGATGCGATGCGAGGACTCGTAGAACACCAGCGTGCGCGGCTCCGATGCGAGCGCGATCAGGCGTTCGCGCCGCGCCGCGGCCTTCGCCGGCAGGAAGCCTTCGAACACGAAGCGGTCGCTGGCGAGTCCGGCGACCGAGAGCGCGGCGACGAAGGCGCACGGGCCCGGCACCGGCGAAACCTTCACGCCCGCGGCGCGCGCGGCGCGCACGAGGCGGAATCCCGGATCGCTGACCAGCGGCGTGCCCGCGTCGGACACCAGGGCCAGCGATTCGCCGGCGAGCAGGCGCGCGACCAGCTTCGAAGCGATTTCGTCCTCGTTATGTTCATGCACCGCGAGCAACGGCCGCTCGATGCCGAAATGCGCGAGCAGGCGCCGCGTGTGCCGGGTGTCCTCGGCGCAGACGGCATCGACCGCGCGCAGCACTTCCAGCGCGCGCGGCGACAGGTCGCCGAGGTTGCCGATCGGGGTCGCGACGACGTGGAGCGTGCCTGCGCCGGGCATTGGGTTCCGTGGAATCGTGGGGGCGCTAGAATCCTAACCGGAAGCACTCAGGAACCGGTGGACGCATGAAACGGACGCTTTTCACAAGGATGTTCCTCGCGATGCTGCTGGCGCTGCTCGCGGCCGGCTGCGCCAGCGTGCAGGTCTCGGGGCCCAAGGCGCACGTGCGCAGTGCCGAGATGGCCGAGGCCGCGCAGCGCGCGGCGCAGGACGCCACCCTCGCCGGCCAGGCGCGGCGCGACAACGCCGAGGCGATTTCCCGCCTGCTGGCGACGCTGGACGACGCCGGCCTGACCCGCGAGGCCACGGCCACGCCGGCCACCGATCCGCTCTACAACTTCCTCGGCCGGGCGTTGATCGCGCGCGGCCTGCCGCTGCCGCATCCGTTCGCGCGCGGCGACTGGCGCTTCGACGCCGGCGACCGCCCGCCCGCGGATCGCGACGGCTATCGCCCGCCGCAACGCCTCGCCGTGCTGCTGCCGCTGACCGGCAGCCTCGCGGTCGCGGCCTCGCCGGTGCGCGACGGTTTCCTCGCCGCCTATTACGGCGAATCGCGGCGGCGCCCGGAACTGCGCTTCTACGATACCGCCGCCGGCGTACAGGCCGCGTACGACAAGGCCGTGGCCGAAGGCAACGATTTCGTGGTCGGCCCGCTCGGCCGCGACGAAGTCACGACGTTGTTCTCACGCGGCGCGTTGCCGGTGCCGGTGCTGGCGCTGAACCGCGGCGAATCGCGGCCGCCTGCGGGCAACGCGAGCTTCTCGCTCTCGCCCGAGGACGAAGGGAGCGCGGCCGCCGACAGCCTCTACGACAGCGGCGCGCGCCACGCGCTGGTGGTCGCCGGCAGCGAGGACGGGCAGCGTCGCGCCGCGGATGCATTCCGCGAAGCCTTCGCCGCGCGCGGTGGCGCGATCGCCGGCGCCGCGAACGAAGCCACGCCCGATTTCGCGGCGTTCGTCGCCAGGCCCGGCGGCGTCGATGCGGTGTTCATCGCGCTCAAGGGCGGCAGCGCGCGCACGGTGGTGCCGCGGCTCGCCGCGGCCGGACTCGCGCTGACGCCGAAGCTCGCGACCTCGCAGATCGTGTCCGGCACCGGCAAGGATCCGGGCGACGCCGCGCTCGACGGCATCCGCTATCCGACCGAAGCCTGGAGCGCGCCCGGTTTGCCGTCGGCGTCCACGCTGGCCGCGAACCTGCCGACCGCGCGCGGCGCGGCGGCGAAGCTGTTCGCGTTCGGCGTCGACGCCTGGCGCGTCTGCGCCTGGCTCGAATACCTCGCTACCGCCAACGGCGCGGAATTGCCGGGCGCGACCGGCACGCTGCGCATCGACGGCTTCGGCAACGTGCTGCGCACGCCGGCGTGGGCGGTGTTCCATGCCGATGCGAACGCGGGCGACTGACGAACCCGACCGCAACGCCATCGGCGCGCGGGTCGAGCGCGCCGCGGCCGCATTCCTGCAGGAACACGGGTTGGCGCCGGTCGCCGCGAACGCGCGCTACCGCGACGGCGAACTTGACCTGGTCATGCGCGATGGCGCGATGCTGGTGTTCGTCGAAGTGCGGCATCGCCGCAGCGACGGACACGGCGGCGGCGCGGCCTCGGTGGATGCGTCGAAACGGCGCCGGCTGGTGCGCGCGGCGCAACGTTTCCTGCTCGACCATCCGCAACTCGCGGAATTGCCCTGTCGCTTCGACGTGGTCGAAACCGCCGGCGATCCGGGTGCGCCGCGGCTGAACTGGCTGCGCGATGCGTTCCGCGCCGATGAAGCCTGAGCGCGATCCTCAGCCCGGCTGCACGTCCGCAACGCGATCGCGCTCCCGCAGGTACTTGCCGAACTGGTAGCCCGATGCGCCGACCGCGCACAGGATCGCCACCAGGGCCAGTCCGACCAGGATTTTCCGGAACATCGCATCGCTTCCGCGCGGGAGGGCGCCCGTAGATTGCGCGCGAACACCCGGTCGCGGCAGTGTCCGTCGGCATCGTGACGAATGGCTTGCGGGGGCGCCACGAAAGACGCTCAGGCGAAGTGCGCGTAACCCCTGCGCGCCGGCGTCCACGGCTTGCCGTTTTCGCCCTGCGCCGCGACGCCGGCCTCGGCGACGATGCGGCCGATGCGCGCGACTTCGATACCCGATTCCCCCGCGGCATGCTCGACCCCGCTT
>Ga0209023_10007498_pt1 | contig 11172 bp, 10 predicted proteins | sample LakOneMetagenome_FD_187468 | JGI IMG/M metagenome (GOLD analysis project Ga0209023, IMG submission 187468) | Freshwater and sediment microbial communities from Lake Erie, Canada (SPAdes) (version 2) | ecosystem: Environmental > Aquatic > Freshwater > Lentic | place: Lake Erie, Canada...
GCCGCTCCCTGCCGCGCCGCCTCGCCGGCGCCGTGGTGCGCTCATCGCTGCCGCCGTCGCAATCGTCGGGCTATTGGTCGGCGGCGTCGTTGCGTTCGCCATCGGTCGGAGCGACGACACCACCGGGCGCTCCGCACTGTCGAGCACTGTGGCTCCTTCCCCCAGCAACACTGCCGCCGAAGGTGTTGCCGTGGCCACGTCCGCCGCGCCGGCATCGACCACGTCGCCGGTGACTGCCGCGCCCACCTCGCCGCCCGCGACCACATCGCCCGCCACCGCTCCCCCGGTGACCGCGGCACCCGCCACGGCACCGCCGGTGACGGCACCACCCGTCACTGCACCGCCTGCCACCGCCACGCCGGCGCTCCGCGTGATCAGCCTGCACTGCAACTACTGCCGGCTGCGCAGCCAGGCCAACACCTCCAGCTCCATCGTCGCCGAGCTCAGCGGGCTCGACGGGGCCACCGTGGAGGTGCTCGACGAAGGCGGCGCCGGCTGGCTGTACGTGCGCGTCAACGGCACTCAGGGCTGGATCTTCGGCACGTTCGTCTGGCCGGTCCCTGCCGGGTTCCTACTCGGCGAGCAGTCCACCGCCATCGCGCTGCTGACGTCCAGCGGTGCGTCCAGCGGGGTGGACAACCCCACCGGCAACAAGGTGCTCATCACGTCCACCTCCGGCTCCCTCTATCAGGTGCTGCTGCCCGACGGAAGCACCGCCTATGTCAGTGCCTCGACACCCATCTCGCGCTGACCGGCTGCTCGCCGCGGCGGCGCTGAGCGTTGCACTGCTCGGGTGCTCCAGCACCGAGTCGGTCGGGCCGACGACACCGGCGACCGAGACCACCGCTGGCACCACCACCACGCCGGCCGCCACCGCGCCTGCAACCTCGACCACGACCACTGTCGCTGCCACCACCACGGCACCACCGATCACCACCCCGGCCACCGCTCCGCCGGCGCAGGTGGTGGTCCCTGCGGGCACACCGGACTGGGCGGCGGTGGCTGCCGGCATCGGCCCGCTCGCCCTGCCTTCCGACTGCCCACTGCCCTTGGGCCAGCCCGGCTTGATGCCGAACTCCGATCGCTCCTACCGCGGCGGTGTGCACCAGGGGATCGACTTCGTGTGCATGGAGTACGGCCATGTCGCCACACTGCCGTTGCCCGGGCGTGTCCTGCTGGCAGTGACCGACTACGTGGAGCCCAGCAAGGAGGACCGCGACGCCATCCTGGAGGAGGCACAGCAGCTCGGCGCGACACCTCCGTACACGCTCGAGTTCCTCTTCGGACGCTTCGTCGTGATCGACCACGGCGTCGTCGAGGGGGTCGGCCACGTGGTCAGCGTGTACGCACACCTGGCCGAGGTGGACCCAGCGGTCCGGCCCGGTGTCGCGCTGGCCGCCGGCGCAGTGGTGGGCCACATCGGCAACAGCGGTACCGAGACCGCGGCCATCGGCGGCACCCGGCCGCAGTCGATCCACCTGCACTGGGAACTCCACATCAATGATGTCCCGTTCAGCACCGGCCTGGACGAGCGGGCCACCGCCGCGGTGGTGGCGCAACTCTTCGGCGCATAGTTCGCGACGTTGCCCGCGGGCGTTCGGCGGCGATCCGCGCACCGTCGGGCCAGTACGGTGCCGGTCCATGCCCGAGTACACCGGCACGTTCGAGTCGCTGCGCGAGCGGCCGCTGCCCACATGGTTCGACGATGCGAAGTTCGGCATCTTCGTGCACTGGTACCCGTCGTGCGTGCCCGCGTACGCCCCGCTCAACCCGGACCCGTTCACCCTGTCGCGCGAGCAAGGCGAGTTCGTGGCGTTCACGGAGTCGCCGTACTCCGAGTGGTACGTGAACTCGCTCGCGACCGAGGGCTCGTCGGTGCACCGTCACCATCGTGCGACCTTTGGCGACAAGCCGTACGACGAGTTCGTGACCGAGTTCTTCGAGGCCTCCCAGCAGTGGCGGCCGCAGGAGTGGGCCGACCTGTTCGAGGCCGCCGGCGCGACCTATTGCGTGATGGGCACGAAGCATCTCGACGGCGCACTGCTGTGGCCGAGCGCGACGCCGAACCCGTTCAAGGGCGATGCCTACACGTCGACGCGCGACCTCGTCGGCGAGGCGATGGCAGCGGTGCGGGCGAAGGGCCTGCGCGCCGGCATCTACTACTGCGGTGGTCTGGACATCACGTTCCAGGGCCTCGGCTTCAACAGTTGGGCGACGGTCTTCGCCGCCATCCCGCAGAGCGACGAGTACCGCGACTACGCCAACGCGCACTACCACGAACTGATCGATCGCTACCGGCCCGATGTGCTGTGGAACGACGTCGGCTACCCCGGCTTCGGTGCGGGCGCGGCGCCGCTGATGGCCGACTACTTCAACACCAACCCGGACGGTGTGGTCAACGACCGCTTCGACCCGATCGGGGTGGTGATGGGCACGGCGCACGCGGACTTCATCACGCCCGAGTACTCGCTCGAGCGCACGGTCTCCACCAAGAAGTTCGAGGTGTGTCGCGGCATCGGCACCAGCTTCGGGTACAACCAACTGGAGACCGAGGCCACCTATCTCGGCGCGGGCGCGCTCATCCACTTGCTGATCAACACGGTGGCTGACGGCGGCAACCTGCTGCTGAACGTCGGCCCGCTGCCCTCCGGCGAGGTCCCCGCGGCGCAGCGCGACCGGCTGCTCGCGATCGGCGACTGGCTGCGCGTGAACGGCGCCGCGATCTACGGCTCGCGCCCGCACGAGACGTCGTCGCTCACGACCGAAGGCGGCGACACGGTTCGCCTGACCCGTGGCGCGGACGGCGCAACGTATGCGATCGTGCTCGCGGCGGCAGCTGGGCCCACACGGATCGACGGACTGCCCGCCGGCGAGGTGACACTGCTCGGCCAACCAGGTCCGCTGCAACGGCGTGGCGACACGGTCGACTTACCGGCTCACCCGGGCCCGGCGTTCACGCTGCGGATCGACTGACCTCAGGTGTCGGCCAGTTCGCGCACGACCGGAGCGAACTCGTGGACTGCCGTCTGGGGCAGGCAGGTGTAGCTGTAGCCCCAACGACGACGGCGCTCCCGCAGGCGGTCCGCAACCTCGGCCTCGCTACCGACCAGCACGATCGGGCTCTCCAGCACGTCATCGGCCGTCACGCCCGCGTAGCGGGCCAGCCAGTCGACCGTCGCTGCTGGGTCGTCGGCGATCTGCGCGAACGACACCCAGGCGTTCAGCTGCAGGTGATCCCAGCGCGCACCTGCTGCGCTCCGCACGAGCGCGACCTTCGCATCGATCGACTCCGCCATCGCGTCGCGGAACGTCTCCGGGCTGTCCCGCCCCGCTGCGGTCGACGGGTTCACGCCGACGATGTCCGCATTCGCACCCGCGAGGCGGAGCAGGCGCGGCCCACCACCGGCGACGAGGATCGGCGGCCCACTGGGCGTCGCCGGTAGCGGCGTGCCGACAATCGCCTCCAGCTGGAAGTCCGCTCCGGCGAACGACACTTCCTCGCCGGAGAACAGCAGCCGCAACACCTGCACGTACTCCTCCAGCCGACTCACCCGAACGCCCGGCGAGTCCATGCGGATACCGGACCGCGAGTAGTCGAGCGGGTTGTACCCCGCGCCGACGCCCAGTTCGACGCGGCCGGGGAACAGCGCGTCGAGCGTCGCGATCTCCTTCGCCAGCACGGCCGGGTGACGGAAGTCGACGGCCATCACCAGCGGGGCCACACACAGGGTTGTGGTCGCCGCCAGTGCCGTCGCCATCGCGGTGATCGGCCCGTAGCCGCTGTGGAAGTGGTCGGGCACGAACAGCGTCGAGTAGCCGAGCGACTCCAGCTCGCGGGCGGAGTCCGCCCACGTCCGGCCGTCGAACGGCCCCTTCATCTCCACGCCGAAGCGGAACGGTTGCTCGTGCGGACTCATCGCGGTGCTCTCCTCGAGGTCGGGCCACCACCCGGCCGGTCCCGGTATCGAACGTTACGCTGCCCCGCATGACCCTCGAAGTACGCAAGATCGTCTCCGTCGTCGAGACCACACGGCTGGAGATGGGCCGCTCGGTCGACGGCCTGCATCGCAAGGTGGCGACCGCTGTGGTGTGCACCAACCCGTTCGCCGGTCGCTACGTCGACGACCTCACCGAACTGGTCGACCTCGGTGCCGAGCTCGGTCAACTGCTGATCGACGAGGCGCTCGCCGCGCTCGGCCGCCCCGTCGAGGATGTGTCGGCGTACGGCAAGTCGGTCGTCGTCGGGGTCAACGGCGAGATCGAGCACGGCGCGGCGCTGATCCATCCGAAGTTCGGCGCCCCCATCCGCGCGGCGCTGGGCAAGGGCCCGGCGATCATCCCGTCGACGAAGCTGCTCGGCGGTCCGGGCACGCGCATCGTCGCCCCGCTCACCAACTGCTCGGACATCTGGGTGTTCGACGACATGGACGCAATCGCGATTTCCGTCGACGATGCGCCACGACCGGACGAGGTGGTCGCCGTGCTCGCGCTGGGTGTCGGCGGCCGCCCGCTGCACCGGATCGGGGCAGCCAAGTGACCTGCAAGGCGATCATCCTGTTATCTCGCCGCGACGACATGACGCACGAGGAGTTCCTGTCCTGGTGGTTCGACGAGCATGCACCGCTGGCTGCACAGCTGCCCAACGTGCGCCGCATCGTGTTCAACGCGACGCACGAGCACGACGACATCGACGGCATCTCCGAGTTGTGGTTCGACAGCCGCGAGGATTTCGACGCGGCCTACGCCAGCGAGCTGGGCAAGCAGGTCGCCGCCGACTCGATGGCACACGTGCGCAGCCGCGTGCGAGTGTTCGTCGACGAACAACAGGTCGTGTAACGGCCACCGGCCGCGCCGGCCGTCAAGCGAGCGGGGGCGGCGTTACCGGCGACCCGTTGACCACCACCGGGAACTGACGGACGGGGTCGTCGGCCAACGGCCCCTCGACCGGCGGTTGTGACGGATCACCCTTGAACGGGCGGGCACCGTCCGGTGCGTACTGAAGGATGTACGCCTTGCGGACGGCGTCGGTGGTGTTCGGTCCCGTGAAGTGCGGCGAGAGCGACGAGAAGACGACGACGCCCCCCTTGCCCACTGGCGCTGCGATCGCGTCAGGATGGCTCTCGAAGACCTCCCATCCGAGCGGGTCGTTGTAGCGATGCAGCAAGGTGCCCAGCCGGTGCAGGCCGGGTGCCACGTGCGGGCAGCCATTGGTCTCCGTGGCATCGGTCAGCGCCACCCAGCAGGTGAGGTACTGCTGCGGGCTGACGAAGGTGTACCCGTTGTCCTGGTGCCACGGGAAGCGGCGCGGCTTCTCGGGCTTCTTGTACACCGCCTGATCGTGATACAGCCGCACGTTCGGACCGACGAGGTCATGACACAGATCCGCGAACACGGGATGCGCGGCGAACGCGCGAGCCGCCGGCTCGGTTGCGGCGGGGAACAGGCTGAACGTGATCGCGCCGCGCTCGGCGATGGAGAACCGCTCACCCTCCATCTTCGACAGGAACTGATCGGTGCGCGCCTCATGGGCGTCGATGGCGGCGATCACGGGCGCCAACTCGTCGTCGCCGAACAGGCCGTCGAGCACGACGAAACCGAGGGCATCGAACTGCGCGACCTGCTCGGCGCTCAGCCGCCGGAACGGGCCTTCGCGATCGACCCAGGTGAAGTCCGTGTTCCACGGGTGTCGTTCGACGTTGGGTGCGCTGCTGCCCATGTCACGACCTTAGTGATCGTGATCGACACCGCTGCCGAGCGGCCGCCGGGCGAAGCGTCACACGTTGCGGCGGTACTTGCCGCCGACGTCGAACAGCGCGTCGGTGATCTGGCCCAGCGAGGTGTGGCGGACGGTGTGCATCAGTTCGCCGAAGATGTTGCCGCCGTCCAGCGCCGTCCAGCGCAGGCGCTCCAGCGCTGCCTCGCACGTGTCGCTGTGCCGGTGCTGGAACGCACGCAGGCGATCGATCTGGTCCTGCTTCTCGGCGTCGTCCGAGCGAGCCAGTTCGATCGTGCCGGTGTGCGCATCGCCCTCCGGGTTGCGGAACGTGTTGACACCGATGATCGGCAGCGTGCCGTCGTGCTTGCGCTGCTCGTACAGCATGCTCTCGTCCTGGATGCGGCCACGCTGGTAGCCGGTCTCCATCGCACCCATCACACCGCCGCGCTCGCTGATCCGCTCCAGCTCGGCCAGCACGGCGGCCTCGACCAGGTCGGTCAGCTCCTCGACGATGAAGCTGCCCTGCAACGGGTTCTCGTTCATCGCCAGGCCCCACTCGCGGTTGATCACCAGCTGGATCGCGAGCGCACGACGCACGGACTCCGCGGTGGGCGTGGTGACGGCCTCGTCGTACGCGTTCGTGTGCAGGCTGTTGGCGTTGTCGTAGATCGCGCACAGCGCCTGCAGCGTGGTGCGGATGTCGTTGAACGCCATCTCCTGCGCGTGCAGCGAGCGGCCGCTCGTCTGCACGTGGTACTTCAGCTTCTGCGACCGCTCGTTGGCGCCATAGCGCTCCTTCATCGCGATCGCCCAGATGCGTCGGGCGACGCGACCGAGCACGGTGTACTCCGGGTCCATGCCGTTGGAGAAGAAGAACGACAGGTTCGGCGCGAAGTCGTCCACGCTCATACCGCGGGCCAGATATGCCTCGACGTAGGTGAACCCGTTCGACAGCGTGAACGCGAGCTGGCTGATCGGGTTCGCGCCGGCCTCGGCGATGTGATAGCCGGAGATCGACACCGAGTAGAAGTTGCGCACCTGATGCTGCACGAACCACTCCTGGATGTCGGCCATGACACCCAGCGAGAACTCGGTGGAGAAGATGCAGGTGTTCTGGCCCTGATCCTCCTTGAGGATGTCGGCCTGCACGGTGCCGCGGACCGTGCGCAACGTGCGCGCCATTAGTTCGCCGCGCTCGGCATCGTCGGGCTGGCGGCCCTCCGTGGCGACGAACTGCTCCAACTGCTGATCGATGGCAGTGTTGAGGAACATCGCCAGCAACGTCGGCGCGGGGCCGTTGATCGTCATCGAGACCGAGGTCGTCGGGTCGCACAGATCGAAGCCGCCGTAGAGCTCCTTCATGTCGTCGAGCGTCGCGATCGACACGCCGGAGTTGCCGACCTTGCCGTAGATGTCGGGCCGCTCGGCGGGGTCGAAGCCGTAGAGCGTGACCGAGTCGAACGCGGTCGACAGACGCGTGGCCGGCTGCCCTTCGGACAGCAGCTTGAAGCGACGGTTCGTGCGGGCCGGGCCGCCCTCGCCGGCGAACATGCGAGCAGGGTCCTCGTTCTCCCGCTTCAGCGGGAACACGCCGGCCGTGAACGGGAAGTAACCGGGCAGGTTCTCGCGGCGCAGCCAGCTGACCAGCTCGCCGTGGTCCTGGGTCTTCGGGATCGACAGCTTCGGGATCTCCAAGCCGGACTGCGACACGCGCACCGGACGGTCATCGCCGCTGAGCGCCGCGGCTCGCGCCGGCCACTCGCCGAGCAGCGCTGCCGTCGCAGCATCGACCTTCGTCGCGACCTCGCGTTCCACCTCGCGCACCGGCGTGGCGTCGCGACCGGTGGCTTCCACGATGCGGGCGGTCTCCGACACCTGCTGCAGCTGACGGGCGGCTGCCGACTGTTGCGCGGTGGTCGCGTGATAACGGTTGATCGTGTCGGCGATCTCCGCCAGGTAGCGCTGACGAGACAGCGGCAGGATCGTGCCGATGTGGGTCGACACCTTGGTGGTCACGGGTGCCAGCGCACCGTCGGCAAGATGCAGCCCGTGGTTGGCGAGCACGCCACGCAGCGCCTGGTAGACCGCCGTCACGCCGTCGTCGTTGAACCGGGCGGCCACCGTGCCGAACACGGGCAGCGTCTCCAGGTCGACGTGGAACAGCTCGCGGTTGCGGGCGTACTGACGCCGCACGTCGCGCAGCGCGTCCTCCGCACCGCGGCGCTCGAACTTGTTGATCACGACGATCTCGGCCTGATCGAGCATGTCGATCTTCTCCAGCTGGGTGGAGGCGCCGAACTCGGGGGTCATCACATAGATCGGCACGTCGACGTGGGGCACGATCGCGGCATCGCCCTGGCCGATGCCGGGCGTCTCCACGACGACGAGATCCGCTCCCCACGCCTTCGCTGCGACCACTGCGTCGGCGAGCGCCCGCGGGATCGTGACACCGGCAGCGTCCTGCCCGGGCCGCGTGGCCAGCGAGCGGAAGAACACCTGCGCGCTGTCGAGCGTGTTCATGCGGATGCGGTCACCCAACAGCGCGCCGCCACCGCGACGACGGGTCGGGTCGATGGCGATGACCGCGATGCGCACCTTGTCCGACTGGTCCAGGCGGAAGCGGCGCAGGATCTCGTCGGTCAGCGACGACTTGCCGGAGCCGCCGGTGCCGGTGATGCCGATCACAGGGACCTGCCGCTGCTCGGCGGCACGGTGCAGTTCGTTGCGCACGTCGGCGGCCAACACGCCGGACTCGATCACCGAGATGGCGCGGGCGAGCTCGCGCTCGGAGCCGGCGAACAGGCCGGCCAGGTCGACCTGGCCGTCGCGTTGCGGCGGCACGTCGCACGCCTCGACCATGGTGTTGATCATCTTCACCAGGCCCAGCTGCTGGCCGTCCTGCGGGGAAAAGATGCGTGACACGCCACGCCGGTGCAGCTCGTCGATCTCCTCCTGCACGATGACACCGCCGCCGCCGCCGTAGACCTTGATGTCGGCGCGACCCTGCTCGCGCAGGCGGTCCAGCAGGTACGTGAAGTACTCCATGTGGCCGCCCTGGTAGGAACTGACGGCCACACCCTGCACGTCCTCCTGCACAGCGGCGCGCACCACGTCGTCGACGCTGCGGTTGTGGCCGAGGTGGATGACCTCCACGCCTTGCGCCTGCAGGATGCGGCGCATGATGTTGATCGACGCATCGTGCCCGTCGAACAGGCTGGCCGCGGTGACGAACCGCACGGGGTGCGTGGGCTGGTGCAGATCGCTTTCGGACATCGCCGACCATCTCCCGGAGTTCAGTGGGACCAAGGTGCAGGTCCCGTATGTCGAACATTACTTGGACATCAAAGTAATTGATAGTACGACGTCCAATGAATTCGGAGACCGTAGGATTGCGCGATGGCCGGCCGGCAGCCCCTCTCCTTCGATCCCATCACCGAGGCCGCCCGCAACTGGCAGACGGCCGGATGGGTCGACGAAGCGCCCGGCATGGCATTCGTGACGTCGGTGATGCGTGCACAGCAGGTGTTGTTGGCCCGCGTGGATGCCGTGCTCTCCCCCTTCGGCTTGACCTTCGCCCGGTTCGAGGTGCTGATGCTGCTGCAGTTCTCACGCACCGGGGCCTTGCCGCTCAGCAGGATCGGCCAACGCCTGCAGGTCCACCCGGCCAGCGTGACCAACGCGATCGACCGCCTGGAGCAGGCCGGCTTCGTCACCCGTGTGCCGCACCCCACCGACGGGCGCACGACGTTGGCGGCCATCACCGGCACGGGCCGTCGGCTGGTACGAAGAGCCGCGACGGCACTCAACGCAGAGGTGTTCCGCGACCCTGGCGTACCGGCCGCCGACGCGGAAACGGCTGTCGCCATTCTGGCGACGCTGCGCCGAAATGCTGGAGACTTCAGCGCCGACACGTGACGGGAGATCGCGATGTTCCGGAAGAAGGTCGAGCCTGCCGTGTCGGGGCCTGAACCGCTCGCACCCCCGCCGGGTACTGTGCGCCCATGTTCGTTCTCACCGATGACGCCGGCGCCGTCCGCACCCTGACCCTCAACCGCCCGGAGGCGCTCAACGCGCTGACGCCGGCGCTGCTGGAAGAGTTGGCCGCCGCGCTGGAGGCGGCCGCAGCCGACGCGGCCGTACGCGTCGTCGTGCTCACCGGCACCGGCCGCGCGTTCAGCGCCGGCGTCGACCTCAAGGCATTGGCCGAGATGCCGGTCAGCGGCGGAGATGTGGCCGACGTCCTCAACGCACCGGCCCGCCGCGTCACCCACCTACTGTCCACGATGGGCAAGGTCACGATCGCGAAGGTCAACGGCTTCTGCTTCACCGGTGCACTGGAGTTGGCGCTCGCCTGCGACATCTTCGTGGTCGCCGCCGAGGCGAAGCTGGGCGATACCCACGCCAAGTTCGGGCTGCGGCCCACGTGGGGCATGAGCGCACGCCTCATCCGTGCCGTCGGCCCGGTGCGTGCCCGCGAACTGTCGTACACCGCCCGCACGTTCATGGGCACGGACGCGCTCGCCTACGGCATGGCTGCCACCTGCGTGCCGCTCGCAGACCTCGATGCCACCGTCGACGCGCTGGCCGCCTCGATCGCGGCCAACAGCGCCGACTCCATTGCCGCGTACAAGGACCTGTACCTGCACCAGCAGGACCTCGGCCTGGCCGACGGCCTCCAGTTCGAACAGAACGCCAAGTACTCGATGGAAGGCGCCGGCGACCGCATCAGCGGCTTCGTCTCGTAAGAGCGACACCGACGTCGTCCTGGTGCTCGACCCGAACGGTCAGGTGATCACTCGGTAGTGCACATGCACGACGCCGTTGCCGAAGCGGCGTTCGTCGAGCAGTTCCAGATGCACGCGCACGCCGTCGGGCAGGGCGGGCTTGCCGCCGCCGACCACGACTGGGCAGAGGAACAGGTGGCACTCGTCGATCAGGCCGGCACGGAATGCGTGGCCCGCGAGCTCGGCGCCGCCGACCGAGATGTCGGTCGCCGATGACTGCTTGAGCTGCCGAACCCCGTTCGGATCGAAGTCGCGCTCCAGACGCGTGTTCGCGCTGGAGACGGCCGGCAGCGTCCGCGAGTAGACGACCTTGTCGGCCGCCTGCCAGACGGCTGCGTAGTCCAGGAACACCGCCGGCTCATCGGCGTCGGCACTCACGGTCTCCCAGAACACCATCGTCTCGTACATCCGCCGGCCGTACAGGTAGGTGCCGATCGGCCGCTCCAGCTCGTTGACGAACGCGTGCACTTCCTCGTCCGGCTCCGACCAGTCGAACCGGCCGTCACTGTCCTCGACGTAGCCGTCGAGCGAGGCAATCGCCGCATAGATCAGCTTGGCCATGTCTGCTCCTTCGTGGTGATGCGCACACGGCACTATGCCGCGGCCACGCCGATCTCGCTGCCATCGGGCCGGTACGTGTGCCACACGCCGTCCGCATCGCGGACCACCCGG
>Ga0209023_10007499_pt1 | contig 11169 bp, 12 predicted proteins | sample LakOneMetagenome_FD_187468 | JGI IMG/M metagenome (GOLD analysis project Ga0209023, IMG submission 187468) | Freshwater and sediment microbial communities from Lake Erie, Canada (SPAdes) (version 2) | ecosystem: Environmental > Aquatic > Freshwater > Lentic | place: Lake Erie, Canada...
GTCATGAGAAAGCCCATATAAATGGGTAGAGTACAAGTTGCTGTAGAAGCATTTTTAATTCGTCTGATCACAGATACTTTATAAAGTATTTTAATACTTTTTTGAATCCGTCAATGCGTAAGTCCTACAACATTAATTAACTTAAACGATGGTTTAATTATATGAGTTATATATATGTTTTTTAATTGTTATTGCAATCAATTTTGAACAATAAGTAAGTTATATTGGATTATGTATATACGCATCTTTTTATGGAAAAACTGACGCAGAGGGCTGGAATATGGAAAATGTTGAGGATCAAAAGCATAATGATGATCAGCCAAGTTATGCACGAATAGAACCTTATACTCATCCTGCTGGTGGTTGGGGCGCTTTATTAAGTGTTGCAAGAAATTTAAAACGACAAGAAGTATTTAAAAAAGGGGCGATTACACTCCTCAATATTAACCAACCGACTGGGTTCGATTGTCCAGGATGTGCGTGGCCTGAAAAGAAAAATGCACATGCTTTTAACTTTTGTGAAAACGGTGCCAAAGCTGTTGCATTTGAGGCGACCTCAAAACGAGTAACGCCTGAATTTTTTGCAACACATACCGTGAGTTGGTTATCGGAACAAAGTGATTTCTTCCTTGAAGATTCAGGTCGATTGACCGATCCAATGCGTTATGACCCAGTATCAGATAAATATACGCCGATTTCATGGGATGAAGCTTTTAAGCTGATTGCTAAACATTTGCAGGCTTTAGACGATCCAAATCAAGCAGCATTTTATACGTCTGGTCGTACCAGTAATGAAGCTGCTTTCCTTTACCAACTCTTTGTTCGTGAATATGGAACCAATAATTTCCCTGATTGTTCAAATATGTGTCATGAAACCACCAGCGTGGGCTTACTTGATTCGATTGGACTCGGTAAGGGGACTGTGACCTTAGAAGATTTTGATATTGCAGACGCGATTTTCAGCTTTGGACATAATCCGGGAACCAATCATCCACGCATGTTAGGTACTTTACGTGAAGTATCTCGCCGTGGTGGCAACATTGTTGCGATTAACCCATTGAAAGAACGTGGATTAGAACGCTTTCAAGACCCTCAAGCGCCTGTTGAGATGATGACCAATGGCAGTACGCCGATTAGTCGCTATTATTTCCAACCTAAAGTTGGGGGCGACTATGCCTTACTATTCGGAGTGTTGAAACACTTGCGCGAGTGGGACATACAAGCACTTGCTGATGGTAAAAAGAGCGTGTTTGACCGTTCATTTATTGAAATGAATACAGTTGGCTTTGATGCCATGATGGAAGAAATTGATCGAACTGCATGGCCTGATATTCATGCACATACAGGGCTTTCACCTGAGCATTTAGAGTCTTTAGCTAAGATGTATCTTGATGCAAAAACTGCAATTTTCTGTTGGGGCATGGGGATTACACAGCATCGTCATGGTACAGCCAATGTACATATGCTGGCGAATTTAATGTTGGCAAGAGGACATATTGGTCGTCCGGGTGCAGGTTTAGCGCCGATTCGTGGACATAGTAATGTGCAGGGCGATCGGACAATGGGGATCAATGAATTACCGAGTCCTAAATTACTCGACAATATTGATCGTGTCTTTGGGATAAAATCACCACGTCATCATGGTTTTGGGGTGGTCGATACCATCAAAGCAATGTATGAGGGTGATGTTAAAGTCTTTATCGGTTTGGGTGGTAATTTTGCTGTTGCAACGCCTGATACACCGTATACCCAAGAAGGATTACGTCGTTGTAATTTAACGGTACACATTGCAACTAAACTTAACCGAAGCCATTTGGTCTGCGGTAAAGAAGCACTTATTTTACCGTGCTTAGGTCGTACCGAAATTGATAAACAGTTACATGGTGTGCAAGCAGTTAGTGTAGAAGATTCAATGAGTAATGTGCATCTTTCTGCAGGTCGTAATGAACCTATTTCCAACGACTTATTATCAGAACCAGATATCGTAGCGCGTATAGCAACTGCAGTTTTACCCAACAGTGATATTAAATGGAAATGGTATGTGGAAAGTTATGACCGCATTCGTGATTCTATTGAAGAAGTTTTTGATGAGTTCCATGATTTCAATGCACGGGTATATCAACCGGGTGGTTTCCACTTGGAACATCCAGCGAATCAGCATGTTTGGAATACACCAGTCGGTAAGGCACAATTTCTAATTACCCCATTGGCTGAGGTCTATGCGGATAAAGAAAATAAATATGCTGAACAATATACAGGTGCAAAAGTCTATACACTGATGACCACACGTTCTCATGACCAATACAACACCACATTGTACGGACTGGATGACCGTTATCGTGGGGTATATGGTCAACGCCGTGTATTATTTATGAATGCTGATGATATCGCTGCTGCTGGTTTTGTTGCAGATCAGTGGGTAGATATTGAAAGTATTTATTCAGATGGTATTAAACGTGTCGTTCAGAGCTTCCGTATCGTACCGTACAATATTCCAAGAGGAAGTTTGGCTGCCTATTATCCTGAAACAAATCCACTGGTTGCACTCAGTAGCCATGATAAGTATGCAAAAATTCCTGCTTCAAAAAGTGTACCTGTGATTTTACATGCAGGACAAGCGCCTGAACATTTCAATTTGGCAGAAGCAGTAGATCCTGAAAATGCTGATGAAATTATAGAAAGAGCAGGCTAAGGCATCATTGGATTGTATGTTGTTTAGAATGTAAGAGAGTATTGATTTATGGAATGACATTTTTTCAAAGTGTCATTCCAACGATCAAATGGTTTGAAATTTTTATAGTTTTTATAGCTTGTATAGGAATCTCGATAAAACCAAAATGGATGTAAGGAAGTCGATGTTGAATTCTCAGGGATATGAAAGCGTTGATATTCAGCGTTTAAATCAGAACGTAGCTGTGGAACAGTCTGATTTTGTTGTGCAAGAATATCCTATTGCATTGGTTTATAATGGAATTTCGCATGCTGTAATGATGGCAACTCCAGCAGATATTGAAGTATTTGCCAAAGGTTTTAGTTTGTCAGAAGGTATTTTGACAAGTTTGAAGGAGCTTTATTCTTTAGAAATACAAGAAACTGAGTTTGGCATCCAAGTTGAAATGACGATCTCTGCCAGAGCATTTATGGCACTTAAACAACATCGTCGTATGATGGTTGGAAGAACAGGCTGTGGTTTGTGTGGTATTGAAAGTTTACAACAACTGCATTTTGATTTACCTCAAATTACCACGCATGTTACTGAGTCATGGTTGGCTCAAATTCCCAAAGCCATTTCTCAACTCAAAGCACGCCAAAAAATCACTCAAATTACAGGTGGAGCACATGCCGCTGCATGGGTTGAATCTGGAGAAATTATTGCTTTATTTGAAGATGTGGGACGACATAATGCCCTAGATAAATTATTAGGTTATATTGCCGAAAATCAGTGTGATGTAAGCCAAGGCTTTGTTGTTATGACCAGTCGGGCAAGTTATGAATTGATTCGTAAATGTGCGCAGCTTAATATTGGTCTGCTTGCATGTATCTCCGCACCAACCAGTATGGCGATCAATATGGCAAAAAAGTCAGGTCTAGCATTGGCGAGTTTCTGTCGTGGTGATGGTTTTGTTTTATATGCGTGATGATTTAAAAGTAAATTTTTATAAAAAATTAAATTGAACTGATATCTTTTTCAGTTATCTTTTTTGTCAGTTATCTTTAGTGTAGCTAATATGCCTATTTGAGTAAATTTATGCATGACGTCAAATTAAAATTACAGTTAAGAGTGCTGCTCAAGGAAGATATTGCTTTTGGTCCAGGTAAAGCAGAGCTACTGGAAGAAATTCGCCGTTCAGGTTCAATTTCACAAGCAGCGAAAAGTATGAAGATGAGTTATCGTCGAGCATGGCAGTTGGTTGAAACAATGAACCACAGTTTTTTGCATCCTTTGGTCGAAACGCAAAAGGGTGGAACACATGGTGGTGGTGCGACGGTCACTGATTTTGGTGAAAAAATTCTCAATCAATTTAGACGTATGGAAGAAAATGCTCGCCAAGTTGTTGAGCATGATTTTGAAGAAATTTCGAGTTTTCTTAAAAAATAAAATCAATCTAAGTTAAACAATATTCCTGATGAATATCCATTGAGCTAGATTTCAGCGTAATTGTTATTTTTGAAATCATAATTTAAATAAATTTTTACATAAATTTAGAAATCCAATTTTTCACGCCATCCATACTACTAAAATCGTCAATACTGCGAGCATGTACATTCGGCATCACTTGGTTAATCATGCGGGTTAATGCATTACCCGGACCAATTTCTAAAATAACATCGGGTTGATATTCTTGAATGGTTTCCATGCAATTATACCAATTGAGTGCATGATCAATTTGTTCTGATAAAATTGATATAGCATCTTGAGTTAATGAATATTTTTGCCCATGACTGGCACTGATTAACGAGAAATTCATTCTATTTAAAGATTGTTGATGCAAATATGTAGAAAAGTCATCCGCAGCTTTTTTTAAAAAAGAAGTATGTGAGGGAATAGAAACTTTTAATTTACTTGCGTTTTGAGCACCATGTGATTGAGCACTTTGTAACAATTGTTCCAGTTCGGAATCTGTACCGCCAATAATATAATGTGCTTCATTGAGCTTAATTGAAATTTCGGTTTGGGTACTTTTCAGTAAGGGTAAAAGTTGCTCGCTATTTAAACCTTGTATAGACACTAGACCACTATTTTCAGGACTGTGCTGGCTCATGAATTCCGCCCGCTTTGAAATCAGTTGCAGGGATTGAGGAAAGTCCATATTCGCACTACAACAAAATGCACTGGCTTCGCCCAATGAATAACCTGCAAGCAGCTCAGGCTCTGGCAGTTGAGCCATAATTTTTTGCCATCTTAAATATTGCAAAGTGAATATAAAAGGTTGAGCAAACTGATTTTCAAAAATCGTTTCAGGCTTTTTTTGCAATTCTAAGCTTGCTAATTGATCGGATAAATTTTCTAAATTCAGTGCATATTCTTCAGCACCTGCTTGTACTTCCTGAATATGCTGAATTGACTGTAAGCCTTGTCCACTAAAGATCACGACAAAGTTCATGTTCCACCTTATAAAAAAATAAAGTAATACCCAAAAGGTCAGCACTGCCACCAGGACTCAGATGATGTGCTGTAAAATATTGGTTCATATGATTTAATTTAGTTTTCCAATCATGTTGTAACACACCGCCATCATCAAGAAACTTTTTTGCCATTTCTTGGACAATAAAAAGTGCACTCATCCCGCCACGCCAAACGATATTGGTATCGGATAATTGGCTAATAAGTAATAACAGGGTTTGCATAGATGCCGAAACGGAATCGCCTGTCGCAAGCATGGTCGATTTATAGCAGGGCAATGCTTGATTTTGGATAATTTCGAAACCGTGAGCGACTTGCTCAATAGCACCTGTAATACCATATTTTTTGCGCATTTGCTGACCGTGGCTTAATGGATTTCTTGTCAGGTTGTGCAATAAGTCAGATTGCCAATTTTCAATAATTTGCTGACAAATATGTTCAGTTCGTATTGGGAGTTTTTTTTTCAGACATTGACCTAATCCTGCACAAGCAAAGCCGAGATTAAAAATCGCACCTTTATGGGTATTAATATCACCTGTTGCCTTGAGCATGAGCTGTTCGTAGTGTATGCCAGTTTGTTGTAAGTGATGAAATGGATTTTGGGCAAAACCATGTTCACACAACTGCGCATAATAACCCTGCATAGAGTGAATACTTTTTAGAAACAAGGGATAATCCATATCGGTATGGCTTCCTTGACTTGAAGGGCAAACAAGTCCCGGTTTAAGCTCAAGGCTCACTTCATCTTGTAGGGCAGACAAAGCCAGTTGATCTACTTGATCTGCAATATAATCAAGATCTAAGGTATATTCAGGCTGGGTAATGGTGTTGCTGTTGTAATACATCGAGCTGACCTCCACCGATATGAGCAATATTTTGCAGGCTGATGTGTCGTAATTCTTTTACAATGACTTGCTCTTGTTGATGCTGAAGCGCAAAAATAAGTTCATTAAATGAAATATTTTGAGTTTCAATGATATTTATTTCTCCATCAATATTGATGGAAATACGTTGTTTGATTTGAGTAATTTCTTCGAGTAACTGATTTAAGCAACTGATATTTTCAAGTTGAATCAGCAGATCTAAATCCGATTGCGAACGAACAAAAGGTTCTTTGGTTAAAAATTGATTTGCATAAGAGCCATAGACATGTACTGAACATGAAAGCATAGCGATTCGACGAATAAAACTTTTCAGTTCAGTACTTGTTTGATCATTAAAAAAATCAAGGATTGTCGATAACAGGAGTGGTTTGTGGCTTAACGTTGGTGTCGTGTTTAAACCCAAAGCCACACGGTGTTTTTGACCTTGAACCATACAATTGATTGCCACTTTGAAATAATCTTCAGATTCCTGTCTACACACAGTAAACGGAATATTGTGCAGAATCATATCCTGTACTTTAGATTGAACTTCTTGAGAAAGAGATTCATCTAAAAATTGAAATTCATCTGTTGTTTGAAGATAGATCAGATCGTGGCGGTTCATTTTGCGATTCCTTTAAGCGGATAATACAGCCTGAACAATGTCATTGCATAAATGACGACCTTGTCTTTGTTGAGCAAGTTCTCTGCGTTCATCATCCAGATAGGTATTTATCTGAAAGGTCTGTTTTTGAATGGCTTGCCCAATCAGATCAGTATTTAGGTCATCCCAAATTTCAGCAATGGCTCCCATTTTGTAAAAATTCTGTACGCCTGGGGCAAAAATTGCCGAACTTTGTGATAGTTCCTTCAATCGTTCTACTGGAATTTTTGTGACACGCGACATTGCATTTAAATCCATGACTTTGACCTGACTGTCTTGCAAAGCAAAGACTTGATTCGCCATGAGACCATAAGACAGGAAACCACCACTGACCGCTTCTCCAAAAATAATGGCTAAGTTTGGATGTCCTTGTCTGCGTAACAGATCTACACAGCTGGCAAGGTGAGCAAAAGTTCTGTTTAAGCACAATAATTCATCTGTACGAGATAAAGCCTGCCCTTGAGTATCGACAATAAAAACAACAGGGTTTTGATCATTTTGTGCAATGATATCCAACACTTCAGTTGCAATTTGCAACGCAATCTCTTGATTGATCGGTGCTGAGTTTACTGTACCAACAATGCGAACTTTTCCAGCAGAAGTTTGTGCGGAACCTTTAATAAAATGCCCTTGAATGTCGTAGTCCAGACCTTGAGGGAAATAAAATAAACTTTGGAAGTCATTATGATAAAAGAAATAGTAGTATTCGCAAATTCTGTTAAACATGAAAACTCATGTGTTGCAGGGAAATGTACCAAAACTAAAGAGTGGATTCGCCCCGTGAGTAATGCTCAGGGTGGTGAAATATCAAATGAACAAACTATAAAAGCTAGTGGATACCGTTTGCAAATTTTAGATAAAGTTAAGGTAGATCTCTCTCACCATGCGCCATTAGACCATCAAACAGAAAATCACGTCATTAATCAAACTCAATGGGTTGATGCATTTTTTATTAGAAATCATCAGGTTGAAGATTATCTGGATGCTCCAGATAATCTATGGGGAATAGGCGATAGAGTTTCTCATGATGAGATAGTAAATAATCAGGAAGTCACAAACTCACTCTATTTAGTAAAAGTTGAGGAATTAGAACTTTTTAAAAATCGATATGATAAAAGAAGAGCACGATTTTCTTATGGTGGAATAAACTATGATTTAGCTGTTACTGGTCGAGAGTTTGATAAACATTTTGTAACAAATAGCACATTTTTGAGAGATGTTATAATTTGTGTAAGCCTTGGTGAGAACTATGAAGGGGATTGCTATAAACTGGTTGCTTCAATTATTTGTTAATTAAAAGGTTGTTATGACTATATATACTATTGGTTTTACCAAGAAGAATGCTGAAAATTTTTTTAATTTACTTAAAAGTAATCAAGTAAAAAAAGTTATTGATGTAAGATTAAACAATGTTTCCCAACTGGCAGGATTTGCTAAAAGAGATGATTTAATATTTTTCTTACGTGAAATCTGTAATTGCGAGTATGAACATATACCCGATTTAGCGCCTACAGAAGAAATTTTAAAACCTTATAAAAAGGGTGAAATTGTCTGGGCTCAGTACGAAGAAAAATTCATGACATTAATGGCACAAAGGAATATTGAAAAGCATATCAATCTTTTGCAATTTGAAGGCGGTTGCTTGCTCTGTAGTGAACATTTACCCCATCAATGTCATCGTCGATTGGTTATTGAATATTTAAAGAAACACAATAATGGACAACATATTACAGTGGATCTTTATTAATTATGAATCACATTCTAGTTCTTTTACCTGAAGAATTTAACTGTTATACCAAATTAGAAAGAAAGTTAGATCGGATCAGTAGTAGTCTAAGGAGTTTTAAGATTACTACTACTAATAGTTCGAATGAATTGCTAAAGCTTTATCAAGAGCATAATAGAGATTGCATTGAAGTTTCTTATCTTCCTGATTGGAAGAGTGTAGAGTTTACGCATGCTGTAATTTTTAAAGATGATGAGATTTTTAAAGATGATGAAGAATATATTAGATTATTAAATATTCCTCTAAGAGTTATCCCAATAAAAATTACTAGAGTTATTAATATAGATACCGATATGCAGTATAAATCTATTAGAAAAAATGATGTATATGAATATATCGGTCGTGGCTCTCCTTGGGGAAATCCATACTCTATGACTACTCATGATGAGGAAGATAGGAAAAATGTTATCCATTCTTTTAAATATGATTTTGATAGAGATATTTTATTGAAAGCAAAAAAAAGTGATGTATACAAATTAGCTGGGAAAAGATTAGGGTGCTTTTGTAAGCCATTCGATTGTCATGGTGATGTTTTAGCTAATTTTTTAAATAGTTGGGATGATGGGGAATAAAGAATTATTTATTTTTCCTAAAATTAACATAATACGCCTTATATGTAATGCTTAAATTTTTCATATAAGCATCACTGCCTTAGTTAAAGTCGTTCTAGGGTTCTGCGAACTAGAACAGCTTTTTTATGATTATTCATGTTCCACGCCTGATATTTAATCAATGTTCTATGGTTTTTGTAAGTAGAACTAAAATTTAGAAATAGAGTTACGCTGTCTTGTAAGTAACTAATAAATATATAGAAATATAAAACAAGCAATTTTCATGTGTCCGAATTGACTTCAATCTCCCTCACCATTATTCTTAGCGTGCTGACCTACATTGGAGCATGTTATATTTTTCATCATTTGAATTTAGTTTAGCGCCTAGAATTACTGATGCTATGCTTAAGGGCGGAAACTTTACTAACAATGAATTTTCATTGTTGTGATCATAATCCTGTTTAAGCACCCGAAATTCTTCTTCATACTCCCACTCAATAGATTTCGTCAAGAATTGATTTTTTACTATTTGATGCATAATTTTAAAAAAATCATTCGACCATGGAGTAGGTGGGGCAGATGGTAAGACTGTTTTAGGAAATTTATCCGTATATATGACTTTTAATAGAGTAAGGACATCAGGAGCGGGACCGTAAATGAAAGGTTGCGGTATTCTAAATTCAATAACGAATCCTTGATGTGATTGCGCATAATGCGACCACATTAGAATACTTAAAGGATTATTGTTGAAGCATGTAACTGCTAATTTTTCAGTGAAAGCTTTTTGAAGTAAGTCCGTCGGCTTATTACCTTCAATTTCAGTTACTGCTATGCAGTCATAAGGATCATTGAAACGAGCAGGAGGGGTAAACTTTAAATGACATTCCGTAAATATTTCTAATACTTTAAAATATTGGTCAAAGCTTAGATGTTTGTATATGTAGTAAAAATCCTTGTCACATCTCAAGTTTTCATAGTCTGAAAAGGCTTCATCAGCATCCATTATCGATAACAGTCCCATTGCTACGGATTTCAAATCGTTCAAGTAAGCCTCTATAATTAGATTTGTTATTAATATTCGATACTTAGTATAAGATGTTTTTGTAAGGTTTCATCCTTATTAAATATAAAAATAAAAGATAATAAAAATGAATTTTTAAAAGTTAAATTTTGAACTTTACTTGCGGCTTACTCATGCATAGAGTGTGGCTTGGTATATAAAAAATTACTTAAAAATAAAATTTTCTTCATATATGAGTTATCTAATTATGAATATTCTGAATAGTCCTAAACTGATTAGACAAAAACTTTCCGACTTGTTATCACAGTGCGAAAAAATGCATTTTGCTGTTGCTTGGGCTACACACCACCACGAGTTCTTTAAAGAACTGGTAGAACATCAAGATAAGATTGAGGCAGGCTATGTAGGCCTGCACTTCTTTCAGACCAGTCCAGAATTTATTGAACAATTTGCGAACCATGGATCTATTCACTTTGTTGATTCATCTAAAAAAGGCGTATTCCATCCTAAAGTATATGTATTTGATCTGGGTAGCCTGTATGCGGTGGTGCTGGGCAGTGCCAATATGACAAATGGTGCCTTAACTACCAATGATGAGCTTTGTCTTAACTGGTATGCCAATAAAAACGATAAAGCTGTTCAGGAGTTAATTGATACCATTGAATCTTATTCAGAACTGAATCTGGTTGAAGTTGATGATAAGTGGTTAGAGCTCTATACAGAAAAAGCCAAAGCATATAAACGTGCAGTGAAAAAGATCCAAGATGCTGATAGCAAGGATAGTGCTGAGAAGATCTTGCCGGATCTGAATGTAAGCATTGAATGGGATAAGTTTAGCAATATTATTAAGCTGGACCGTGATGTTAATGGACTGGATGAACGTATTGAGTTATTGGATCATTGCCAAAATCTAATTGCCCATCAATCGTTAAGTGATATGGACTATACGGATAGAAGACTGATTGCTGGCTTAAGTGATATAGAAGCGACTATGAATAGTGGCTGGTTTGGTAGTTTGAATCCAAGTGGTGTAGCCAAACAAATTATTAAGAACTATCCAGGAGCCTGTAAATTATTTTGTGTAAGTTCCATTTTTTATAAATGATCTTTTAATCGATCATCGAACTGAATCGTAAACCAATTCATTGCTAAACGCCAA
>Ga0209023_10007500_pt1 | contig 11168 bp, 12 predicted proteins | sample LakOneMetagenome_FD_187468 | JGI IMG/M metagenome (GOLD analysis project Ga0209023, IMG submission 187468) | Freshwater and sediment microbial communities from Lake Erie, Canada (SPAdes) (version 2) | ecosystem: Environmental > Aquatic > Freshwater > Lentic | place: Lake Erie, Canada...
GGGAGTGGCTGTGGTGGCCCCGACCGGCGTCGATCCGGTGACCTTTCGATTTTCAGTCGAACGCTCTACCAACTGAGCTACAGGGCCAGAAAGCCCAAAAAAGCGCCTTCTCAAACAAAAACCCTCTCTTTCGAAAGGGTTCCTGCTTTTGCGACCCTGACCGGACTTGAACCGGCGACCTCCGCCGTGACAGGGCGGCGCGCTAACCAACTGCGCTACAGGGCCTCACTGGTGTAAATGATAGTGAGTACTTGGTAAGACTATTCTATTTTTTGTGCCTTCACTTACGTGACCCCAACGGGATTCGAACCCGTGTTAACGCCGTGAAAGGGCGCCGTCCTAGGCCACTAAACGATGGGGCCGTTAGTCATAATGAACATGACCGACGAGGAGTAAGCATACGTACAAAACCGCCAATGCTCAAATCGAATGCCAACATTGATCGAAAGACGTGCTCGGGCTTCGCACCGCGCCCGTGAATGACCATCGATTGGGGGGCGTTTCGGGTTAGGTTCGCCAGCAAGACTGCGCGATACTGCTCGGCCTTGTTACTGTAATAAGTGTTACCACAGTGACAGATGTGACTGATGAGTGCCCGATCGGGGAATGATGAATCGCACGGCTACCGTGATCCGCCACGACCGGGGCGGCGTCTGGGGGCGTCTGCGGAAGAATCGGGGCCTTCGTCGCCGCACACTATCAACCGCAGGTGGTGTTGCGGCCCTCGCGCTGCTTGTAACACTGTTCAGCCCGATCGGCCCGGCGCAGGCACTGGACTATCCGAGTTGGCAGGACCTGCAGAACGCGAAGTCCAACACCGCGGCCGCTGCGGCCCAAGTCACCAAGATTCAGGAACTGCTCGTCGGCCTGCAAGCGCAGGTCGATCAGACCCAGGCCGAGGCTGAAGCTCGCGCGGCCGCGCTGGAAGAGGCGCAACAGCAGTTCGATGATGCCGCTCGGCGCGCGACCGACCTGCAGACGCAGGCCGACGTCAGCAAGGCGACGGCGGATGCGGCCACCCGGCAGGCCGGACAGCTCGCCGCTCAGCTGTATCGCACCGGTGGGACCGACCTCAGCGTCAATCTCTTCCTGGACGGCCAAGGCAACAGCGGTGAAGCGGATGCCCTGTTGTCGAAACTTGGCAATATGAGCAAGCTCGTGGAACGCAGCACCAGTATTTACGACGTGGCGCAGGCCGCGAACAACAGCGCGCAGGCGCTCGGCGACCAGGCCAAGATCGCGCAGACTGAACGTGAGACCCTGCGAGTGGCCGCCGAGGCAGCGCTCGCCGCTGCCCAGTCCGCCGCCGACGCCGCGGCCGGGGCGCTCGCCGAGTCCGAGGCGAAGAGCCTTGAGCTGGACCAGCAGCTTGCCTTCATGCGAGACACTGAGGCGACAACCTCCGCGGCCTATGAAGCCGGCGTGGTTGAACGAGCGCGCATCGCTGCCGAGGCCGCTCGCGCTGCCGCGGCGGCGCGCGCAGCCGAAGCGGCTCGTGCCGCCGCGGCAGCCGCTGCGAACCGCGGCGGCTCGCCCGAATCGTCGGTCGGTGCCGGCAGTTCGTCGGGCTGGGGTAAGCCGGCCTCTGGCCGCATCACGGGCGGTTACGGCCCGCGCACCCCGTATTGCGGCAACGGCCAGTGCAGCGGCAGTTTTCACTACGGAACAGACTTCGGGACCGGTTGCAGTGCCCCGATCTACGCGGCCAATTCTGGCCGGGTGACCTGGGCCGGCGAACTCGGCACCTACGGCAACTTCGTGAAGATCGACCACGGCGGCGGAGTTTCCACCGGCTATGCGCACATTCGCGACGGCGGAGTCTTCGTGAACGTGGGCCAGAACGTGTCCCAGGGGCAAAATATCGCGAGCTCCGGCGATACCGGAGCCTCGACCGCGTGCCACCTGCACTTTGAGGTATGGCTCAACGGAAACCGAATCAACGCCGTGCCGTTCATGGCCGACAGGGGAGCTCCACTTGGCTGACAGCGACACCATTCCACGCGCACGGCCTCGTCCCAATCGCTTCCTGTCGGCCGTGACGCTCGGACTGGTCGGCGCCGTCTCGGCCACGGTCGGTCTGGCCGCCCCTGCCGCGTTCGCCGAGCCGGGATACCCCAGCTGGGACGACGTACAGCAGGCCAAGCAGAACGAGGCCACCAAGACGGCTGAGATCGAGAAGATCTCCGGGCTGTTGGCCGATTTGCGCGCGCGAGCGGAAGCGGCAGCCACCTCGTCGCAGGTCGCTGCCGAGGCCTACAGCGTCACCCAGGACCAGCTCGCCCGGGCCACCGCCCGGGAGGCAAGCCTCGCCGAACAGGTGACGAAGGCGGCAGCCACCGCAGCCACCTCGAAGATGCGCGCCGGTCTGATCGCCGCGCACCTGAACAAGGCCGGAGCCGGGGGACTGTCCCTCAACCTGTTCCTGAACGGCCAAAGCGCCGATGACCTGTTGCATCAGCTCGGCACGGCGAGCAAGCTGACCGAGCAGTCCGAGGCTATCTACGGACAGGCTCTGCAGGACAAGAACACCTCCGAGTCTCTCGTGACCCAGGCTGCGTCGGCGAGCGATGAGCGAGAACGTCTCACGGCCGAATCCAAGTCCACGTTCGATGCGGCCAGCCGTGCGGCGACGGCCACGCAGACCGCGTTCGATCTGGAGCAGAAGAAATCGAGCGAGCTCTACGAGCAGCTCGCACTTCTCAAGGACACCACGGCCGAAGAAGAACGCAGCTACCAGACCGGCCTCGACGCTGCTGCAGCGGCGCAGGCTTTCGCTGCCGCCCAGGCCAACGCGGCGCGCATCGCCGCAGCAGCCCAGGCAGCCGCTGCTGCATCCGCTCCTCCGGCGGCGAACCCGGTTGCACCCCCCGCCTCGACCGGCGGCAGCGGTTCCGGGGGTAGCAGCAGTTCGGGTGGCAGTACCAACTCGGGTGGCAGCAGCACCTCAGGTGGCAGCGCCGGTTCCGGCGGAACCAGCTCGGGTGCGTCAGCCGGGAGCAGCGCACCGATCCCGAACGCGAACGCGGTCAGCACGGCGCTCGGCTTCGCCCGAGCCCAGCTGGGGGATCGCTATGTGCTCGGCGGTGCCGGACCCAACGTGTGGGACTGCTCGGGCCTCACCAAAGCCGCCTACGCCGCCGCCGGCATCTACATCGGCACGCACTCGGCCACTAACCAGTACAACACCATGGCCGCACAGGGAAAGCTCGTGTCCTTCGCCCAGGTGGCCGTGGGAGACCTCGTCTTCTGGGGCGGCGGCGGGGATTACTACCACGTGGCCATCTACGTGGGCGGCGGACAGATTCTGGAAGCCCCGAACCCGTCCTCGCCCGTGCGCATCCACAGCATCTGGAGTTTCGGTGACGTGTCACCCTACGTGGGTCGCCCCTCCTCCTAACCAGAATGTGAAAAAGGCCTCCCGAGCGTTGCTCGGGAGGCCTTTTCGATGCTGGAGGCTGGTTAGTGGCCTTCGGCGGCAAGCTTGGTGATGCCGTCGCGAACGATCTGGTCGGCCTCGGCGGCGTCGCCCCAGCCCTCGGTCTTGACCCACTTGTTGGGCTCGAGGTCCTTGTAGTGCTCGAAGAAGTGCTCGATCTCCTTGCGGGTGTATTCGGGAATGTCGAGAACGTCCTGAATGTGGTTCCAGCGCGGGTCTCCGGCCGGAACGGCGATGACCTTGGCGTCTGAGCCGCCGTCATCGGTCATGTTGAACACGCCGACCGGGCGAACCGATACGCCCACGCCGGGGAAGAGCGGGTAATCGAGCAGCACGAGTACGTCGACGGGGTCACCGTCGAGGCCGAGGGTGTTCTCGAAGTACCCGTAGTCGGTGGGGTACATGAAGCTCGTGTAGAGCACCCGGTCGAGATACACCCGACCGGTCTTGTGGTCTACCTCGTACTTGTTGCGGCTCCCGCGGGGGATTTCGATGACTGCGTCGTATTCGGCCATGGCCTGTAGTTCTCCCTTGATCAAAGTCTGCGGCTAACGTTACTGGATGCAGTCTGAACGCCGTCGCCGCCTCACCCCGGCCATCGCCGATGTGCGCCGCGCCGTGCGCGCGGTCTTCACCCCGGCATCCGCTGTCGAATTCGTGCTGGTGGGCCTCAGTGGGGGAGCGGATTCGCTCGCCCTGGCCGCCGCAACCGCCTTCGAGGCGCACCGTGCGGGCGTTCGGGCGGGCGCGGTGATCGTGGACCACCAGTTGCAGGCGGGTTCAGCGGATGTTGCGGCCGCGGCCGCCGACCAGGCCCGAACGCTGGGCCTCGAGCCGGTGCTCGTGCTCACGGTCACCGTGGGGGCCGCGTCGGGCCCCGAAGCCGCCGCTCGTGACGCCCGCTATGCGGCCTTCGATCGCGCTCTCACATCGACCGGCGCGACCGCCGTGCTGCTGGGCCATACCCTCGACGACCAGGCCGAGACGGTGCTGCTCGGCCTCGCCCGCGGGTCGGGCCCCACCAGCCTGCGTGGCATGAGCCCGCGATCCGGGCCCTACCTGCGTCCGATGCTCGGCATCCGCCGGGCCCAGACGCGTCAGTTCTGCGTGGACAGTGCTCTGGTGCCGTGGGAGGACCCGCAGAACGGCGATCCGGCCTACGCCCGTGTGCGCGTGCGGCACACGGTGCTGCCGGTGCTGGAACGGGAGCTCGGGCCCGGAATCAGCGCGGCGCTGGTACGAACCGCCGACGCGCTCCGCGAAGACTCGGATGCCCTCGATGATCTCGCCCGCACGGTGGTGCGCGCCGCCTGGTCGAACACCGACGCCGGCGCGGCCATCGCCGTGCCGGTGCTGGCGGCACAGCCCGCCGCGGTTCGCCAGCGCGTCATCCGGTTCGGCGTTCAAGCCACTTTCGGGGCCGCTTTGGAGCGAAGCCATGCCCTGGCCGTGGCCAGATTAGTCACCGATTGGCATGGACAGGAAGCTCTTGACCTCCCAGGCGTTAGAGTTGTCAGGCAGGACGGCGTGTTGATTTTCGTCGGGCCTGGACACACTTTCGAGTAAAAGGACTGCCCCGCTCCCATGGAACCTCGCGATATTGATGGCGACCTCACCGAAATTCTGATCAGCGAGAAGCAGATCGCCGACCGGCTGGCCGAGATGGCTCGTCAGATCGAAGCGGACTACGCCGGCAAGGACCTGCTGCTCGTGGGCGTGCTCAAGGGTGCGGTGATGGTGATGGCCGATCTGGCCCGCGAACTGCACCACCCGATCACGATGGACTGGATGGCCGTGAGCTCCTACGGGTCCGGAACCGAATCCAGCGGGGTTGTGCGCATCCTGAAGGACCTCGACACCGATCTCACCGGTCGCCACGTGCTCATCGTGGAGGACATCATCGACTCGGGGCTCACCCTGTCATGGCTGATCGCCAACCTCAATTCTCGCGGCCCCGCATCCGTGGAGATCTGCGCACTGCTGCGCAAGCCGGATGCCGCCCGCGTGGAGATCGACGTGAAGTACGCCGGCTTCGAGATCCCCAACCAGTTCGTCGTCGGATACGGTCTTGACTACGCCGAAAAGTACCGTAACCTGCGTTCGGTGGGGGTACTGGCCCCGCACGTCTATTCCGCCACGAACGCTGCCTCGTCCCCTTCCGCTTCTGCGTGAGGCCGAGGGAGTGTGAGTTCCCGTTCACCTTGCGGCGAACACACACCCTTCCCCCAGTGCCGGCACGCTAGCTTAGGAGCACCATGAACGTCAAGAAGCTTCTTCGCGGACCTATTCTCTACATCGTGCTGGCCGTCATCGCCGTCTGGGTGGGGTCGAGCCTGATCACCATGTCCGGATTCCGGGAGGTCTCCACCCAACAGGGGTTGGAGTTCCTCAGTAACGGGCAGGTGTCCGAGGCCAAGATCGTCGACGGTGAGCAGCGGGTCGACCTGACCCTCTCGCAGGCTTCCGGTGACCTCGGCACGCAGGTGCAGTTCAATTACGTCTCCCAGCGCGGTGAAGAGATCATCAACGCCGTGACAGCGGCGAACCCCAGCAACGGTTTCACCGATGAGGTGCCCCAGCCCAACTGGGTGCTGTCCATCCTCGGCTTCTTGCTGCCCGTACTGCTGATCGGCGCGTTCTTCTGGCTCATGCTCTCGGGCATGCAGGGCGGCGGCAACAAGGTGATGCAGTTCGGCAAATCGAAGGCCAAGCTCGTCTCCAAGGAAAGCCCGCAGGTGACCTTTGCGGACGTGGCCGGGTCCGACGAGGCCATCGAAGAGCTTGAAGAGATCAAGGACTTCCTCAAGGAACCCGCTAAATTCCAAGCCGTGGGCGCCCGCATCCCGAAGGGCGTGCTGCTGTACGGCCCTCCCGGAACCGGTAAGACCCTGCTGGCCCGCGCTGTGGCCGGCGAAGCGAGCGTGCCGTTCTACGCCATCTCCGGCTCGGACTTCGTGGAGATGTTCGTGGGTGTCGGAGCCAGCCGGGTGCGCGACCTGTTCCAACAGGCGAAGGAAAACGCTCCCGCCATCATCTTCATCGACGAGATCGACGCCGTCGGTCGGCACCGCGGCGCCGGAATGGGCGGCGGTCACGACGAACGCGAGCAGACCCTCAACCAACTGCTGGTGGAGATGGACGGCTTCGACGTGAAGGCGAACGTCATTTTGATCGCGGCGACAAACCGTCCGGACATCCTCGACCCAGCACTGCTGCGCCCGGGCCGGTTCGACCGCCAGATCGGTGTCGACGCGCCGGATATGCTCGGACGCAAGCACATCCTCGAGGTGCACTCGAAGGGCAAGCCCATGGCTCCCGGCGTCGACCTTGAGGTTCTGGCCCGCAAGACGCCCGGATTCACCGGCGCCGACCTCGCCAACGTGCTCAACGAGGCCGCCCTGCTCACCGCGCGCTCTAACGCGCAGCTGATCGACAACCGTGCCCTCGACGAGGCCGTGGACCGCGTGATGGCGGGACCGCAGCGACGCTCCCGCGTGATGCGCGACAAGGAGAAGCTGATCACCGCTTACCACGAGGGCGGACACGCGCTCGTGGCTACGGCCATGCGCAACACCGACCCGGTCACGAAGATTACTATCCTGCCTCGCGGTCGTGCCCTGGGATACACCATGGTGATGCCGCTCGAAGACCGGTACTCCGTCACGCGCAACGAGCTGCTCGATCAGCTCGCCTACGCCATGGGCGGCCGCGTCGCAGAGGAGATCATCTTCCACGACCCCACCACCGGTGCCTCGAACGACATTGAGAAGGCCACGGCGACGGCTCGCAAGATGGTCACCGAGTTCGGCATGAGCAGCGCCGTCGGCCCGCTCAAGCTGGGCCAAGGATCTGGCGAGGTCTTCCTCGGCCGCGACATGGGACACCAGCGTGACTACTCGGAACGCCTGGCGGAACGCGTGGACAACGAGGTACGTCAGTTGCTCGAAGACGCCCACGACGAGGCGTACGAGGTGCTGATCAAGAACCGCGTGATCCTTGACGAGCTCGCGGCAGCCCTGCTCGAGCACGAGACTCTCGACCAACATGCCCTCGCCGATATCTTCGCGAATGTCGAGAAACTGCCGCCGCGTCCGCAGTGGCTCTCCAGCGACAAGCGCCCGGTTTCCGATCTTCCGCCCATTGACATGCCCGCTCCCAAGGCGCCCATTGATGAGGGCGTTGTGGACGGGGGCGTCACCAGCGGTGACCAGGTACCGGTGAAACCAAAGCGCGCGCCCGCCCGCAACCCGCGCCCAGCGACCGCCTAGGTCGCCGTGGGGGTCGATAAGGCGCGCATCCAGGCGGCCATTTCAGAGATTCTGGCGGCCATCGGGGAAGACGTTGATCGGGTCGGGCTTCAGTCCACGCCGAAGCGGGTTTCGGAGGCCTACGAGGAGTTCTTCGGGGGGCTGCACGCGGACCCGCTGGAGCACCTGCAGGACTCCGCGCCGGTGGGCCCGCACACCGGTGAACTCGTGCTGCTGCGGGACGTGGCCTTTCGTTCGATTTGCGAGCACCACCTGCTGCCTTTCCTCGGCACCGCCCACTTGGCTTACCTGCCCAACGAACGTGTCGTCGGGCTGGGCCGACTGCCCGCCGTCGTGGAAACCATCTCCGCCCGCCCGCAACTTCAGGAACGGCTCACCGAAGAAATCGCTGAGGCGCTGCAGGAAGGACTCGATCCGCTCGGCGTGCTCGTGGTGCTCGATGCCGTGCACGGTTGCGTCGGCGCGCGAGGTCCGCGCCAGACGGCGAGTTCCACCGTGACCATGGCCAGCCGTGGCGCGTTGTCCGATCCCGTGGCCCGAGCCGAAATCATCGCACTGATCGCTGCCGGCACGTGACTCTGGTCATGGGGGTGCTCAATGTCACTCCCGACTCCTTCAGTGACGGCGGGCGGTGGGCCTCCACGGATGCCGCGATTGAGCACGGTCTCCGGCTCGCCGCGGAGGGTGCCGATCTGGTCGACGTGGGCGGGGAATCCACCCGACCAGGCGCAACCAGGGTGGCGCCGAGTGACGAACAATCCCGAGTTCTGCCGGTGATTCTCGAGCTGGCCCGGCAGGGCGTGCGGGTGAGTGTGGACACCCTCAACGCCGACACGGCCGAAGCGGCCGCCGCCGCCGGGGCCAGCATCATCAACGACGTGTCCGGTGGGCTCGCCGACCCGCGTATGGCGGCTGTCGCGGCGCGCAGCGGCCTCACCTACATCGCCATGCACTGGCGCGGCCACGCCCAGGAGATGGGTGACCGCGCCGTCTACGGCAACGTCGTCTCCGAGGTGCACGCGGAGCTGGACGCGCGCGTGGGCGCTCTCACGGCCGCCGGCGTGCATCGGTCCAACCTCGTGCTCGATCCCGGTCTCGGTTTCGCCAAGCTCGCCGACCACGATTGGCAACTTCTGGCGCACCTGGATGCCTTCACGGACCTTGATCTGCCCATGATGGTGGGAGCGTCGCGCAAACGTTTCGTCTCCACGGTGTTGCCGTCGGCGGCATCCGTTCTGGACCGCGACCTGCCGACCGCCGTGATCAGCGTGATCGCGGCCGAGGCCGGCGCGTGGGCTGTGCGCGTGCACGACGTGCGCGGCACGCGCGCGGCGCTCACCGTGTTGGCCCGTATCGAATCCGCCCGCGCCGATGCGTACCGTCCGACCACACAGCGGCGCACCACATGAGCCACAATGGAGACATGACCGACTCGATCATCCTCACCGGCCTGCGCGTGAACGCCCACCATGGCGTGTACGACTTTGAACGAGAGAACGGTCAGGACTTCCTGATCGACGTCACGGTGTGGCTTGACCTGAGCACGGCCGCTCGGAGTGACGATGTGGCTCGCACGATCCACTATGGCGAGCTGGCGACCGAGGTCACCGAAGCCGCCCGACACAACCCGGTCGACCTGATCGAGACTGTCGCCGAACGCATAGCGGCTGTCGTGCTGCTGCACGAGGCGGCCCAACGCGTGCAGGTCACCGTGCACAAACCCCAGGCACCCATCGAGGTGCCCTTCACGGATGTCGCGGTGCGCATCGAGCGGACGCGCGGATGACGCCCACGGTGCCTGTGGACGTCGTGGCCGTGGACGTCGTGCCTGCGAACGTGGTGCTGGCCCTCGGCAGCAACCTCGGGGATCGCCACGCCACCCTCGCGGCGGCTGTGCGCGATCTGGCCGACCTGCCCGGGTTTGACCTGACGGGTGTTTCGCCGGTTTTCGAGTCGGTGGCCGTGAAGGTGTACGGCGTTGACGACACCGCGCCCCGCTATCTGAATTCCGTGCTGACCGCCCGGTTCACGGGTGAACCGCTTGCGCTGCTCACGGCCGTGAATGCCGTTGAAGCCGATCACGGTCGAGTGCGGCTGGAACGCTGGGGCGACCGCACGCTCGATATCGACATCATCGTGATCGATGACCTCGAGTACGAGGACGACCGGCTGACACTGCCGCACCCACGAGCGTGGGAACGCGATTTCGTGCTCGCCCCGTGGCTGTGCCTCGACCCGGACGCCAGCATTCCCGGCCGTGGTTTCGTGCGGGACCTGCTCGCCCACATCGACAATGCCGTGGTGCCGGCCGGCACCCGAGGTGAAGCGGACGTGGCGCCATGACCCGCACGCACGCGACGCCGCTGATCGGGCTCGGACTGCTCGGGCTGGTTCTCGGGTTCCTGCTGGAGATCGGCGCCGCGGCATCCGGTTCGGCGATCGTGGTCCCGCCGGTGTCACTCCCGCTCACGCTCCTGGTGATGGCGGCCATTGTGGTGACCCTGGCCTGGCGCGTGCGCCGGTCGGCTCGGCGCCGCGGAACCCGCCGGATGGATCCGTTCTTTGCCATGCGGGTTGCCGTGCTGTCGAAGGCATCGAGCCTGAGCGGTTCGCTGGTGCTCGGAGCCGCGCTGGGAATCGTCGGGTACATTCTTACGCGCACGGTCGTTGCCGCGATCCCGTCCCTGTGGCTGGCTGTCGGAACGGCTGTCGGCGCACTCGTGCTGTTGATAGCCGGCCTGCTCGCGGAGCATTTCTGTACGCTGCCGCCTGATGGTGACAAGCCGGGCTCCGGCACGTCGGGGAAACCCAACGGCGACGCGCCGGGTGCGCAACGTGTCTGAACCGCGCCCGCAGGGCGAACCGCAGCCGCCCGCATCCCCTCGGCTCGACCTGCCGGACGTGGGCGTCTGGCAGCGTGTGGCGCCGCGCTATGTGGTGGTGGAGATCGTGGGCAGCATCGTGTTCGGCTTGGCAGTCTGCGGCGGTGCCGCGTTGTTGTGGTTGCTCGCGGACATGCGGTGGGCCATGTATGCCGGGGCTGCCTTCGCGGTGGTCACCATTGTGAGCATCATCATCGAACCGAGACGCGTGCGATCCATCGGCTATCAGTTGCGGGCTGACGACCTGTTGTTTCGCCGCGGAATCATGTTCCAGCGGTTCGTGTCGGTGCCCTATGGTCGCATGCAGCTCGTGGACATTACCCGCGGGCCGGTGGCACGATGGCTGGGACTGGCCGATCTCAAGTTCGTCACCGCTGCCGCCGCGAGCGGGGTTGCCATCCCCGGACTCAACGAAGCGGATGCCGAGGCCCTGCGGGATCGGCTCGTCGAGCTCGCTGAGAGCCGCCGGGCGGGCCTGTGACCATGCCCGCGGCTGACGCTGTTCCGGTCGAGCCGGAGCGGGAGTCCAACGGGTCGCCAGGTGCCGACCCGCGTGACGCCGACCCGCGTGACATTGACCCG
>Ga0209023_10007501_pt1 | contig 11167 bp, 12 predicted proteins | sample LakOneMetagenome_FD_187468 | JGI IMG/M metagenome (GOLD analysis project Ga0209023, IMG submission 187468) | Freshwater and sediment microbial communities from Lake Erie, Canada (SPAdes) (version 2) | ecosystem: Environmental > Aquatic > Freshwater > Lentic | place: Lake Erie, Canada...
CAGCCACTCGTCCTTCTTCGCGGCCCATTCGGCCTCGCCGACGACGCGGCCATCCGGCGACATCTTGATGCCCGCGAGCGCGCCGATGTTGCGATGGAAGGCCTTGTGCGGCACGGTCAGGCGATGTGGCAACTCGGCCTTGGCGAGCACCTTGTTCCAGCGCTCGACGCCGGCGACCGAATCCTTGATGAAGTCGTCGCGCAGCACTTCGTTCAGCGCGTTGAGCATCGGCACCTCCTTCTCCACGAGCTGGCCGCCCTGCACTTCGAGCACCTTGTAGGTCTGGCCTTTCAGCACATGGTCGTCGACGCGCTTGCCTTCTTCGTAGCGGCCCTTCAGGCCCGAGCTGTAGAAGGTCGCGGCGTTGCTCGACTGGTCCGCGCCGAACAGGTCGATCGTCACCGAGTAGTGGAAGTTCAGGTAGCGCTGGATCGTCGGCAGGTCGATCACGCCGGCCGCGCGCAGCTTGCCGACGTCGTCGGTCTTCAACTCGTTCATCACCTGCGCGGTGCGGTTGATCACGCGTGAGACGCCGCTCTCGCCGACGAACATGTGATGCGCCTCTTCGGTCAGCATGAACTTGGTCGTGCGCGCGAGCGGGTCGAACGCGCTCTCGGCCAGCGCGGAGAGCTGGAACTTGCCGTCGCGGTCGGTGAAGTAGGTGAACATGAAGAACGCGAGCCAGTCCGGCGTCTTCTCGTTGAACGCGCCGAGGATGCGCGGGTTGTTCTCGTCGCCCGAGCGGCGCTCCAGCAGCGCCTCGGCCTCTTCGCGCCCGTCGCGGCCGAAGTGCTTCTGCAGCAGGTAGACCATCGCCCACAGATGACGACCTTCTTCGACGTTGACCTGGAACAGGTTGCGCAGGTCGTATTGCGACGGCGCCGTCAACCCGAGATGGCGCTGCTGCTCGACCGACGCCGGCTCGGTGTCGCCTTGCGTGACGATGATGCGGCGCAGGTTGGCGCGGTGCTCGCCGGGCACGTCGGTCCAGGCCCGCTCGCCGAGGTGGTCGCCGAAGTGGATCTTGCGCTCGGCGTCGCCCGGGTTCAGGAAGATGCCCCAGCGGTAGTCGCGCATCTTGACGTGGCCGAACTCGGCCCAGCCGGACGGATCGACGCTGACCGCGGTGCGCAGGTAGACGTCGTAGTCGGTCGAGCCCTCGGGGCCGACGTCGTCCCACCAGTTGATGAAGTTCGGCTGCCATTGCTCGAGCGCGCGCTGCAGCGTGCGGTCGCCGCTCAGGTCGACGTTGTTCGGGATCTTCTCGGAGTAGTTGATCGTGCTCATCGTGATGTTCCGTTGATGACGTTGAGGGCCGCGGGCTCGGCGGGCTACACCCGATTCAAGTCGAACTGCGCCTTGTCGCCCTTGCCATAGACCTTCAGCGCACCCTTCTCACCGACCGCATTCGGCCGCTGGAAGATCCAGTTCTGCCAGGCGGTTAGCCGGCCGAAGATGCGCGTGGCCATGTTCTCCTTGCCGCAAAAGCGCAGGTTCGCTTCGAGACCGGTCAGCGCATCGGGCGACATGCTGGCGCGCTCCTCGATCGCGATGCGGACCTCGTCGGCCCAGTCGATGTCGTCCGGCGCGGCCGTCACGAGGCCGAGCGCGACGGCGCCGTCGGCGTCGAGCGCCTTGCCGATCGCGGCGCGCGCTGCGGCGAGCGGGTCGGGCTCCTCGTGGAAGCGTCGTTCCAGGCGCGATTGATCGGTGACCATCGGCAACGCGCCGAAATTCATCTCCGACAGCTGCATTCGCGGCGCACGCGCTTCGTCGTCGGGCAGCGCGAGCATGTAGGCACGGTCGGCGGCGAACGCGAGTTCCGCGAGCGTGCCGGCGAAGCACGAGCCCGGCTCGATCAGTGCGAACAGCGTGCGCGAGGACACGTCGAGCCGCGCGAGCGTGCGGCGCAGCGCGCCGATCGTCTCGCGCACCAGCCAGTGCGACCGATGCGTCAGCAGCGTCGCGTCCATCGCCAGCACCGCGGCGGCGTCGCCTTCGGTCTTCAGCAGCCAGGTGCCGACGTCGAGTTCGTTGGTGCGCAACGTGAGGATCGCGTCGTCGAGCTGGCGCGCCATCGCGAGCGGCCACCACGCGGCGCCGGCGGCTTCGATGCCGGCGATCTCGGCGGGTTGCGCGCCGCTCGGCGCCTTCACGGTCAAGGTCGCGGTGCGCTTGGCGCGGTCGATCTCGACGCTCAGATGCTCATAGCGCAGCGCGTCCGCGGTCTCGTTGCGCTCGATGCGCGTGAGGCTGACGCCGCTGGCTTGCGCCGGACGATCGCTGCCGCTGGCCAGTTCCGTCGCGCGCTGATGCACATGCGCGCCAAACTGCGCCGGCTTGACGGTCGCATCGACGAGCCGCCACTCGACCGCGCGCTTGCCGCGCACGCCTTCGACGCTGGTGCAGAAGATGTCGGCGAGGTCGTGTCGCACCTTGCGCTTGTCGGTGACGCGGGTGAGACCGCCGGTGCCCGGCAACACGCCGAGCAACGGCACTTCCGGCAGCGAGACCGACGACGAGCGATCGTCGACCAGCACGATCTCGTCGCACGCCAGCGCAAGCTCGTAGCCGCCGCCGGCGCACGCGCCGTTCACGGCAGCGATGAACTTCAGGCCCGAATGCTTCGACGAGTCTTCGATGCCGTTGCGCGTCTCGTTCGTGAACTTGCAGAAATTGACCTTCCAGGCGTGGCTGGAGACGCCGAGCATGAAGATGTTCGCGCCCGAGCAGAAGACGCGGTCCTTCAGGCTGGTGACGATCACGCTGCGCACTTGCGGGTGCTCGAAGCGCACGCGGTTCAGCGCATCGTGCAGTTCGATGTCGACGCCGAGGTCATAGCTGTTCAGCTTGAGTTTGTAGCCGGGGCGGATGCCGGCGTCCTCGGCGATGTCGAGCGAGAGCGTGGCGAGCTCGCCCTCGACCTTCAGCGTCCAGTGGCGATAGTTCGCGGGCTCGGTGCGGTAGTCGACGCGCGGGGCAGTGACGGCATTCATGGGCGGGCGCTCCTGATCTGCAATGAAATGCAGTATCTTGCATGTTTTGATCCAGGTCAAGAACAACATGCAATTATTTGCATGCGAGACCGATGCCTCGCAGCGCCCTCATCATCCGCCGCTAGACCGGCGAGCGGAAGTACAGGATGACTTGGGTCAGCCGGACGGAGAGCCCGATGTAGAACAACAGCACCACCAGGTTCAGCGCCCGGTGTTGCTTGCGCCGTGCGAGCTTGCGCATGCCGTCGAACAGATTCAGCCCGAGCAGGATCGCGCCGAAGGTGGCGATGCCGTAGCCGGCGAAATTCACCGTCCACATCCCCGGCAGCGGCGAGTTGCCGATGTGATGCACGGCATACAGCCCGGCCGCCAGCACCGCCGCGCCGGTCAGCACGTTGCGTGCGTGGGTGAAGACCGCCGTCAGCCCATCGTTGTCGAACAGTTCCTCGATCAGCGATTCGCGCGCACGCGTGAGCCACGAGCTCTTGCGCTCGGGCGATGGCGGCGCGGCGGCGACATCGTCGATGAAGTCGTTCATGCCTGAACCTCGTTCGGTTCGTGCGCGGGCAATGCGGTGCGCCAGCGCTGCGCCATCGCCTCGGGAAACGCGCAGGCCTTGCGCGCGATCGCGTCGAGGTGCACGCCCGTCAAGGTGCTGACCGCGACGACCTCGTTCACACGCCCGTCGCGCCACATCTCGTGGCGAAAGCGGATCGCCTTGTCGCGCACCTCGATCAGCAGGGTGTGGATCGAGATCAGGTCGCCCGGATGCAACTCGCGCCGGTATTCAGTGAGCTGCTCGACGGCGGCCATGCCGCGGCCGGTCTCCTTCAACCACGCCGGCGTGAGGCCGAGTGAGCCGAAGAACTGCCAGCTCGCCTCGTCGAACTTGCCCGTGTACCACATGACGTTCATGTGGCCCATGTGATCGCACTGCCATGGATAGACCGTGCCGCGGTAACTGAGGTGTTGCATCGAGAGTCTCCTGCGCGTCGATGGGGAGACGCCAATCTAGGGTCGGCGCGCACCGCGTCGATTTCGCCGCGCGGGGCGTTGGGTTTCAACTGACATCGGCCGTCGCCGCGCGCGAAATGCGCCGCAAGCCGCGCGTCGGCACGATGCCCGGGCTCCATCACACACCGCCCGATCCGTACCGAGCCGACAAGGACCCGACCATGAACGACACCCCCCTCACCCGTGCGACGCTCGCCCTGGCGACCGGCGTCGTCGCCGTGCTGGCCGCCTGCGCCCAATTGCCTGAACGCGACGACGCGCCGTCGATCAGGAGCCCCACGCACTACGCGACCGAGAGCGCCTACCACGCACCGGCCGCCGAGTGGCCGAGCGACGCCTGGTGGACGGCCTACGGCGACGATCAACTCGACACGCTGATCGCCGAGGCCCTCGTCGGCTCGCCGAGCATCGCCGCCGCCGAGGCCCGGCTGCGCCGCGCGCAAGCCTCGGCGCAATCGACCGATGGCGCACGCAAGCCGCAGCTCGGCGTGAACGGTTCGATCACCGAGCAGAAGCAGAGCTACAACCACCTCAGCCCCGAGAGCGCGACGCCGCAAGGCTGGAACGACTACGGCCGCGCGACGCTCGACTTCTCCTGGGAGATCGACTTCTGGGGCAGGAACCGCGCCGCACTCGCCGCCGCCACGTCGGACGCCGACGCCGCCCGCGCCGATGCCGCACAGGCCCGCCTGATGCTCGCCACCGCGATCGCGAGTTCGTATGCCGAGCTGGCGCGCGAGCACGCCGCGCTCGCCACCGCGCAGGCCGCGCTCGACGTGCGCACCAAGACCGCGGACCTGTTCAGCCGCCGCTTCGGCAACGGCCTGGAGACGACGGCCAGCGTCAAGCAGGTGCAGGCGCGCCGCGCCAGCGCACAGGCCGACGTGCTCGCGCTCGAGGAGCAGCCCGCACTGCAACGCCACCAGATCGCCGCGCTGCTCGGCGCCGGCCCCGACCGTGCACTCGCGATCGCGCCCCCGACGATCCGCCTCGAACGCGCGTTCGGGCTGCCGACGCAGCTCTCGGCCGAGCTGATCGGGCGCCGCCCCGACATCGTCGCGGCGCGGCTGCGCGCCGAGGCGTCGGCCCAGCGCATCGACCAGGCGCGCGCGGCGTTCTATCCGAACGTCAACCTCGTCGCGTTCGTCGGCGTGCAGTCGCTCGGCGTGGACATGCTGTCCAGGAGCGGCTCGTCGATCGGCAGCGTCGGCCCGGCGCTGTCGCTGCCGATCTTCGACGGCGGCCGGCTGCGCGCGCAGCTGCGCGGCGTGAACGCCGACTACGCGCTCGCCGTCGCGAACTACGACGGCACGCTGACACAGGCGCTGCGCGAGGTCGCCGACGCCGCGACGAGCCAGCGCGCACTCGGCGCACAGCTCGCGCGCACCGACGAAGCGGTCGACGCGTCACGCGACGCGTGGCGCAGCCAGAACAACCGCTACGTCGGCGGCCTCGCAACCTACCTCGACGTCCTGTCGGCCGAGGACACGCTGCTCGCCAACCTGCGCACCCAGAGCGATCTGCAGTCGCGCGCCTTCACGCTCGATGTCGCGCTGGTGCGCGCGCTCGGCGGCGGCTACAGCGCGCCGCTGCACCAGTGACCGCTCGGTCGTCGATCCACCGCCCCCACCCTCCAGGAGATATCGACATGTCCAAGATGGAATCCGAACTGATGCTCGCCGCCGCCAACGAGACGATCACCCCCCACAACGCCGACCCCGCCGCGGTCGACGCGCGCAACGGCCTGCGCCGCAAGCGCCTGTTCGCCGCGCTCGCCGGCGCGGTGCTGCTCGCCGGCAGCGGCGTCGCCGGATACGAGATGCTCTACGCGTCGCACTTCGTGTCGACCGACAACGCCTACACCGCGGCCGAGACGGCGCAGGTCACGAGCGCGATCAGCGGCATCGTCGCCGACGTGCGCGTCGCCGACACGCAGCACGTCCAGCGCGGCGATGTCGTCGTCACGCTCGACGACACCGATGCGCGCCTCGCGCTCGCCCAGGCCGAGGCCGAGCTCGGCCGCGCGGTGCGCCGCGTGCGCGGCTTTGTCGCGAACGACGACTCGCTCGAAGCGCAGATCGCGTCGCGCGCGTCCGACGAGAAGCGCATGCAGGCGCAGCTCGCCGCGGCGCAGGCCGATCTGGAGCGCGCGCAGATCGACCTGCAGCGGCGCGAGGCGCTGGCCGAGTCCGGCTCGGTCTCGGGCGACGAGCTGACCAAGGCGCGCAACGCGCACGAGACCGCGAAGGCGAACCTCGCGGCGACGCAAGCCGCGGTCACGCAGGCCCGCGCCAACACCGCCGCCGCGCACGGCGCGCGCGAAGCGAACGCGGTGCTGATCGCCGACAGCACCGAAGACACCAACCCCGAGGTCACGCTGGCGCGCGCGCGCCGCGACCAGGCGCGCGTGAACCTCGAGCGCACCGTCGTGCGCGCGCCGGTCGACGGCGTCGTCGTGCGCCGCTCGGTGCAAATCGGACAGCAGGTGCAGGCCGGCGTCGCGCTGCTCGCGGTCGTGCCGCTCGCCGACGTGCACGTCGACGCGAACTTCAAGGAGGTGCAGCTCGACCAGGTGCGCATCGGCCAGCGCGTCGAGCTGACGTCGGACCTGTACGGCCGCTCGGTCGCATACCACGGCGTCGTCACCGGCCTGTCCGGCGGCACCGGCTCGGCGTTCGCGACGATTCCCGCGCAGAACGCGACCGGCAACTGGATCAAGGTCGTGCAGCGCGTGCCGGTGCGCATCGAGATCGACGCGCAGGAACTCGCGACGCGGCCGCTGCAGGTCGGGCTGTCGATGAACGCGACGATCGACACGCGCACCGTGGTGCGCTGAACGAGGAGCGCGCGATGAGCTCATCCCGATCGGTGCTGAACGGCGGCGACCAGCCGCTGACCGGCGCCACGCTCTGGTTCGCCGCGATCGTGCTCGCGGCGGCGAACTTCGTCGCCGTGCTCGACATGACGATCGCCAACGTCTCGGTGCCCAACATCGCCGGCAGTCTGGGCATCAGCAGCAGTCAGGGCACGTGGGTCATCACGTCGTACGCGGTCGCCGAGGCGATCGTCGTGCCGCTGACCGGCTGGCTCGCCGGCCGCTTCGGCGCGGTGCGTGTGTTCTCGACCGCGCTGGCACTGTTCGGCGCATGCTCGGCGCTGTGCGCGTTCTCGAACTCGCTCGGCATGCTGGTGCTCGGGCGCGTGCTGCAGGGATTGTCCGGCGGCCCGCTGATGCCGCTGTCGCAGACGCTGCTGCTGCGGATCTTCCCCAAGGAGAAGGCGGCCGGCGCGACCGCGCTGTGGGCGATGACAACGCTGGTCGCGCCGGTGCTCGGGCCGATCCTCGGCGGCTGGCTGTGCGACAACTACGCCTGGCCGGTGATCTTCCTGATCAACGTGCCGCTCGCCGCGGTGTTCTGCGTTGGCGCGTGGCGCATGCTCGAGCGCTACGAGGAGGCGCTGGTGAATGCGCCGATCGACCGCATCGGCATGGCGCTGCTGATCCTCTTCGTCGGCGCGCTGCAGTTGATGCTCGACCTCGGCAAGGAGCAGGACTGGTTCGCGTCGCGCGAGATCTGCGCGCTCGCGGCGATCGCGGCGATCGGCTTCTGCGCGTTCCTGATCTGGGAGCTGACGGCGCGCCACCCGATCGTCGACCTGCGCGTCTTCAGGCATCGCGGCTTCACCGTCGCGGTGCTGACGATCGCGACGGTGTTCGGCTCGTTCTTCGCCGCCAATGTGCTCACGCCGCTCTGGCTGCAGAGCTACATGGGCTACACCGCGACGTGGGCCGGCAAGACCACCGCATGGACCGGCGTGCTCGCGGTCGTCGCGGCGCCGATCGCCGGCACGCTGATCGCGAAGGTCGATCCGCGCAAGCTGGTGTTCTTCGGCGTCGTCTGGCTGGCGGGCGTGTCGGCGCTGCGCATCGTCGCGACCACCGACATGACCTACTGGCAGATCGCCACACCGCTGATCATCATGGGCCTGGGCATGCCGTTCTTCTTCGTGCCGATCACGGTGCTCGCGCTGGGCAGCGTCGACGAGGCCGAGACCGCGTCGGCGGCCGGGCTGATGAACTTCCTGCGCACGCTCTCGGGCGCCGTCGCAACGTCGCTCGTGCAGACGATGTGGGAAGACCACACCAGCCTGCGCCACGCCGACCTCGTCGGCACGCTCGACCGCAGCGGCGAGGCGGCACGCTCGCTCGCCGCCTCCGGCATGACGCCGGACATGGTCAACAGCACGCTGGACCGCATGCTGCAGGGCCAGAGCGTGATGCTCGCGACGAACGAGATCATGGCGCTGGTGGCGATCGCCTTCGCGCTGTCGGCCTGCGTCGTCTGGCTCGCACCGCGGCCGACGCGGGCGGTGGACATGACGAAGGCGGGGCACTGAGCGGCGCTACGCCGCCAGCGACTCCGGCGCGCGCAGGTGCAGGTCGATGTGCACGGACACGAACGGGCACTCGACCGCACCGCTCTCGTCGCGCTCGACCAGGCCCAGCTCGGCGAGCGCCACGACATCCTCGTGGACGCGCTTGACGTCTCGCTCGACACGACGTGCCAGCTCGCGCACCGCCATCGGCCCTTGCCCTTGCAGTGCATTCACCAGCGCCCAGCGCTTCTCCGTCAGCCGCGCGAACAGCGCGCCGGGACTCTCGAAGTTCAGCACCTCGCCCTGGTAGCGCCGCGCCTGGGCACGCTTGCCGGCGTCGCGCAGCGCCTGCTTCCAGTCCGGCTCGAGGGTGATCGTCAACGTCCGTCTGCTCATGGTGCGCTCCTTGCGGCATCGACCGCAGCGATGAAGTCCTCGACCAATTGATCGACGGTGGTGAACCGGTACGGCTGCTCTTGCGCGCCGACATGGCGATGGTCACCCTTGCCGCGCTCGTTGTCGAAGCCGACGACACGCACGCCGTCGACGACGTAGACCGCCCGGTACTTGTAGCCATGGTCCGTCGGCGGGACCGGCTCCGGCACGCGCCAGACGACCAGTTCGATGATCCCGCCTTCAGGCGTCACGTTCTTGAGACGCGTGATCAGCGTGGCCTTCATGTTGGCAATTCTGCCAACAATCGTTCGCGTTGGCAAGTTCGCCAACAGCGCCGACATCGCATTTCAAGTGATACGCGTGCGGCGTACGTGCGCAACCCCGCTGCAATGCCCGTCGCCGATCATCGACTCATGACCAAGGCACGAAGGAGTTCATCATGAGCACCACCACCATCGGCAACGGCTACGAACTGCGCTTCCAGTCCCTGTTCCGCGAGGGCCGCGCGTGGTCGTTCCCGTGCGATGCGCAAGGCCACGTCGATCTGGACACGCTCAGCGAACGCGCGCGCAGCAACTACTGGTTCGTGCGCACGGTGATCGGCCGCGAGGTCGACGTGCCGCGGGTGCGCCGCACGATGAACGCGTGAGGCGGCCGCCTCTGCTCACTCGTCGCGCGGCGGCAGCGTCACGCGCTCGGCCACGTGGAGGCGGCGCACCACGAGTTCATCGATCTCCAACCGTCGGATCCTGGCCTGGCCGACGGCCAGCCGGCCGATCGCCACGGCACCGATTGCCAGGGCGCCCAGCGCGAGCGCGCCCAACGCCAACGTGGCGATCGCCTGCGCGCCCGTGGCGACGGCGGGAACGGCGTAGGAACGTGCGGTCTTCAATCTCATCGATGGCCTCCTACCGCAGCGCATCCACCGGCGCATCGAACAGGTACCCCGCCCCGCGCTCGGTGCGGATGTAGGTCGGGTGCGCCGGATCGGGTTCGATCTTGCGCCGCAGCCGCAGGATCTGCACGTCGATCGAGCGGTCGTAGACCTCGGCGTTGTGCATGCGCGAGAGTTCGAGCAGCTGGTCGCGCGTCAGCACGCGCTGCGGCGCGGACAGGAACGCCGTCAGCAGGCTGAACTCGCCGTTCGTCAGCTCCACCGGATCGCCCTGAGCCGACTTCAGCCGCCGCAAGCCCACGTTCAGCTCCCAGCCGCCGAAGCGGTAGGCGCGCACCTTGGCGATCGCGTCGGCCACCGTCGCCTGCGCCTTCGCGCGGCGCAGCAGCGCGCGCACGCGCGCGAGCAGTTCGCGTGGGCTGAACGGCTTGGTGAAGTAGTCGTCCGCGCCGAGCTCCAGGCCCATCACGCGGTCGGCCTCGTCGATGCGACCGGTCAGCATCAGGATCGGCAGCAGCGGGCGATCCTCGCGCAGCCGGCGTGCGATGTGCATGCCGTCCTCGCCGGGCAGGCGCAGGTCGAGGATCACGAGATCGACGGTGTCGCGCGCGATCGCATCGACCAGCTCGCGACCGCTCGCGACCGCGGTCACGCGCAGCTCGTTCGCGCCGAGGTAGTCGGCAATCAGGTTGCGGATCGCCGGATCGTCGTCCAGCGCGAGCACATGGGGCGGCAGGCTCGACACGACTTCCATGGTTCCTTCCTCCTCGCGCGGTCGCGGCGGCCGAGATCGCAATCGGCGCGGCGGCGCTTGTGCGTGGCGCTCGATTGCAGTTGTAATCCTCGACGCGGCCGCCTGCAACGCGGCGGCAACGGATCGGAGCCCCAATGAGCCATCCCCTGCCGACGACCTCATGCCGATCGCGCTCGCCCTCGACGCCGACCCCGCCACGCTCGAACTGCTGCGCGAGTGGCTGGCCGACGCCGGCTGGCGCGTCGTCGACCCGGCCGCGCTGCGCGCGTTGACGCCGCCCGCGCCGGTGCAGCTCGTGCTCGTCGACCTCGCCTACCCGCAGCGCGCGGCCGCCGCCGCGGCGCTGCAGCGCGTCGCGCAGGCGCATGCCGGGGCGCCGGTGCTGGCGCTGTCGGCGACCTTCCATGCGAGTGTCGATCCACACGGCGAACTCTCGCGCACACTCGGCGTCGGCGCGGTCCTGCCCAAGCCGCTGCGGCGCGACGCGCTGCTGCGGGCGATCGGCACGCTGGCCCCGACGCGGCCGGAGACCACGCCGTGACGCAACGCTCGCTGCGCCGCAGCGTGCCGTGGATCGGCGCGCTGTTCATCGCGGTGATCGTCGGCTTCGCGGCGCTCGACGTCGTGCGCGGCTACGACAGCGCGGTGGCGCAGACCGGTCGCGAGCTCGACACGCAGGCGCGCACGATCGCCGAGCAGACCGCGCGCACGCTGCAGGCGGTGGACGTCGTGCTG